>Ga0182016_10003815_pt1 | contig 16991 bp, 11 predicted proteins | sample 712S2MmetaG_FD_120491 | JGI IMG/M metagenome (GOLD analysis project Ga0182016, IMG submission 120491) | Permafrost microbial communities from Stordalen Mire, Sweden - 712S2M metaG | ecosystem: Environmental > Terrestrial > Soil > Wetlands > Permafrost | place: Sweden: Stordalen | collected...
ACTTTGAACCCTGCGCCGGTTGTGAAGCAGCGAACGTAGAAGGAGAGGCATCGTGCAAATAACAACGGTCATCCTTCGGTTGCTCGTCTTCCCGGGGCTATTCTTTGCCGTGCCGGCTGCATGGTTCTTCCTCTATATCGAGCGCAAGACGATTGCGCGGATTCAGCAGCGCATCGGTCCGCCGCTGCTCCAGCCGTTCTACGATTTTGTGAAGTTGCTGGGCAAAGAGTCGCCACACTATCGTGGACTGGAAGGGCTGCTGATGAAGGCCTGGCCTGCGCTCTCGGTTTCTGTGCTGCTGGCGGCGCTGGCGCTGATTCCGGTAATTCCCAACAAGGGCGGCTTCTCCGGCGACCTGATTCTGCTGATTACGCTGCTGGAGTTGCCTTCGATCTTCTACATGCTGGCGGGCTTCACCTCACGCTCGATCTACGGCAAGGTAGGCTCAATGCGCGAGGCTTCGCTGAGCCTTTCGAGCAATCTGCTCTTCCTCACTGCGGTGATGATGATTGCTGTGACGGCGCACTCGTTCTCGCTCTCCGAGCTGGCGGTGCCCTCGACCTCTCCTGCGCGTTGGTTGGGCCTGGCGGCGATCATCCTCTGTATCCCGGCCAAGCTGCGCCTCAATCCGTTCTCGATCTCCAGTGCCGAGCAGGAGATCTACTCCGGCCCGCTCACCGAGTACAGCGGTGGCGACCTGGCGCTGTGGGAGCTGGCGCACGGACTGGAGTGGCTGGCGCTCAGCGGCTTTGTAGTATCGCTTTCATTTCCACGCACCGGCCATGCGGTGGCCGACGCGATCTTGTTTGCCGCTCTCTGCATTGGACTGGTGATGCTGCTGGCGACGGTTGCCGCGGCCACCGCGCGCTTTACGATCGAGAGCTCGGTGCGCTTTTACTGGCGCTGGAGCGCCGCACTGGCCGTGGTCTTTCTGCTCTCGGCCAGCATATTCAGGAGGTAACTCATAATGGGTATCGTTCGGCTTGTTCTTCATAACCTTTACGGTGGCAGCATCTCGCTGCCTTACCCTGAGCGTCCGGCCATCCAGAGCGACTATCGCGGCATGGTGCAGAACTCCTCTGAGCAGTGCACGGGCTGCGCTGTGTGCGCCTATGTTTGCACCTCGTCGGCCATTGCGGTAACACGCACGACCGAGGGCTTTGAGTGGAGCTACGACGCCGGCCAGTGCACCTTCTGCGCGCGCTGCGCGCAGCGCTGTCCCAAGCAGTCCATCACCATGCAGGGGACGCGGCCTCCGGTGTACAGCCAGCACGGCGGGCTCCGCCAGCGCTTTGCGGTGATGAAGAAGAAAAAGCCGGCGCCAGTGGTTCCGGCCACTGTGGGCGCGGTTCTTCCGGCAGTTGCTGTCGTGCAGGAGTAGAGCGATGAGTGAGGAAGTATCCGTGCAGGAGAGAGAAGTAAGCTTTGGCCGGGCTCTGCTGGAACTGCGCGCCGAGGATGGCTGGGAGAACAGCAACGGCGCCCACTGGATTAGCGCCGATTCGCTCGATGTGCGCGCCATGGCCACGTTCATGACGGCGCAGGGCGCACGCTTTATGGCCTTGACGGCTACCCAGAACGAAGACGAGACCCAACTGGATTATCACTGGGACTTACGCGGTACTGTTTTGGCCTTTTCAACTACGACGCATCAGGGCAGGTGCGTGAGCTTTGCCGACCTTTGCCCTGGCGTAGACTGGGCCGAGCGCGAGACCTACGAGTATTTTGCCGTGGAGTTCACTGGTCGCGACAACAATAAGCCGCTGATGTTGCGGCCGGGACTTGAAGCCGGGCTGAACCGCCGGCAGGGAAAGAAATCATGAGCTACCGAATTCCCATTGGACCCTTCCATCCTGCGCTTGAGGAGCCTTACAAGCTCGACCTGGTCTGCGAGGGCGAGACTGTCATAGGCGCCGAACTGCACGTTGGCTTCAACTTCCGCAACATTGAGTACCTGGCCGAACGCCGCAACTATCAACAGGTGATTGCGCTGGTGGAGCGCGTCTGCGGCATATGCTCCAACGTGCACTCGGTTACCTTCTGCCTCACGGTGGAGCGGCTGCTCGGGGTTGAAGTGCCGGAGCGCGCGCAGTACATCCGCGTTGCGATGGCTGAACTGGAACGGCTGCACTCGCACATTCTGTGGTGCGGCATCGCGGCTAAGCTCATCGGCTTCAAGACCATGTTCATGAGCTGTTTTGCCATGCGTGAAAAGGTGATGGACACGCTCGAGCTGATCAGTGGCAATCGCGTCAATTACGGGATGAACTGCATTGGCGGTGTGGTGCGCGATATTACGGAGCACGCCATGATCCTGGAGATTGTGAATTCGATTGAGCGCGAGCTGATCGGCTCAATCATCCCGGTCTTCACCACCGATTCGACGGTGCGCGAGCGCTGTGAGGGCATTGGGATCCTGACCAAAGAGCAGGCTCAGGCGATGGGTTTGGTTGGACCGCTGGCGCGCGCTTCCGGTGTGGCGCAGGACCTTCGCAAGGACGCGCCCTACATGGTTTATGACCGGCTGGAGTTCGATGTCCCGGTACAGACGAGTGGCGACGTTGCTGCTCGTCTGGTGGTGCGCGCGTTGGAGCTGATTGAGAGCTGCAAGATTCTGCGCCAGGTGATGCGCGATATGCCAGAGGGTCCGATTGCAGCTTCCACCGGCTCGCCGCGGCTCAAGGTTCCGGCCGGCACCGCGGTCGCGCGCATTGAGGCGCCGCGAGGCGAGGTATTCTACGCGGTGACCTCCAACGGAACGGACATACCGCAGCGGGTGAAGGTGCGCACGCCGACCTTCGCCAATATGCCCTCCATGCAGTGGGCGGTGGTGGGCGCACAACTGGCCGACGCACCGCTGATTCAGGCTTCCATTGACCCGTGTTACTCCTGCACGGATCGTTAGCTTGAGAGATAGCTGCGGCAAAGCTGCCGCAGGCCGTCATAAGAGGCGGCGAAGTAGTACGACAGGAATTCGGTTATTCGGCTACCTGGCGAGTCTGGCGGAGTTGCGCTTCAAAGAGAACTTTGTAGCCACGCTGGAATGATTGCAGATGATGGCGCATCTCAGCCTGCGCCTTGGAGGGATTGTGTTGGCGAAGGGCTTCGAGAATCTTGGAGTGCTGGTCGGCGGCCATCTCCATGCCTTCGCGTAAGAGCAGGCTCTTGCTGATCAGCTCCGTCATCTGCTCGCGCACGCCCTTCATGATGTTGTCGAGCACCTCATTCTTGGCGGCAGCGCCCATGGTGAGGTGGAATGCGAGGTCGAGCTTCCAGAAGCTCCCAGCCTCATTAACGGCTTCCACTTTCATCTGCCTGACCAGCGACTCCAGTTCGGCCAGTTCTTCGGGGGTGATGCGCTCGGCGCAAAGGCCGGCGAGCACGATCTCAAGGATCATGCGGGCTTCGATGAACTCTTCAAGGGTCTTCATGTCACTGAAGGTGCCAGTGTTGAGCCAGGCGCCGGTGAGGTAGGTGGAGGGCTGCTCGGCAACATAACTTCCGCCGCCGGCACGGACGCGGATCAGGCCGATGAACGCAAGGGAGGTCAGAGCCTCCCGCAGGCTTGAGCGGCCGACGTTGAAGGCTCTGCAGAGCTCTGCCTCGGAAGGCAACTTCTCGCCCGGCTGCCAAACGCCTCCCGAGATGCGCGCGGCAAGTTGTTTCGCCACTTGTTCGCTCAGGGTCGCACGGGGAAGAGGGTCGATACTCGACAATAACTTAGCTTTCATGACTAGCAATTCAGCATATGGCAAAGAAAAATGTCAGTCAAATCGGTTTTATGACTTGTCAGACAATCCGATATGCAGTATTGTTTTGCCACTCGACAGCCACTGAATCGGCGCTCTCGAAGCGCCAGGGAGACGGGTCATCTATTTCGACCCGATCCAAGTGACCGCGATGGAGGTTCTGGTGAGTTCCTCGACTGTTACGCCCTCAAAAGCTCGGGTCACACCGACGCCCACTCAGCCTAAACCCAATTATGTTGCCGCCGCTCTCGTGGTTGTACTCGGTGTGATAGCCGCCGTGTTCATCCTGCGGATGCCGGCTATGTCCACGGCTTGGCAGCAGAATTACGATCCCACCGGACACTGGTTTCTCTCTACGATCATCGCTGCAATTCCTATTATCGTTTTGCTGGGCACACTGGCCCTTGGCCATGTTAAAGCGCACTATGCAGCGCTGGCTGGCCTTACTGCAGCGCTGCTGACGGCTGTCTTCGGCTTCCATATGCCGGCGCAACTGGCCGCGGCCACAGCTGTCTATGGCGCAGGCTACGGACTGTTCCCCATCGGCTGGATTGTTCTGAATGTCATCTTCATGTACCAGCTAACGGTCGAGTCCGGCCGCTTCACCGTACTGCAGCACAGTCTCACGGGCATCACCAAGGATCGGCGCTTGCAACTGCTGCTCATCGCGTTCTGTTTCGGCGCGTTCTTTGAAGGCGCAGCGGGTTTCGGTACTCCGGTGGCCGTGACGGCCGCGCTGCTGATCGGCCTTGGCTTCAAGCCGCTGCAGGCCTCCGGCCTCTCGCTGATTGCCAACACCGCTCCGGTGGCCTTCGGCGCCCTGGGCACTCCGCTGATTGCGCTGGCCAAGGTGACCGGCTTCAGCGAGTTGGTGCTCTCGGCCATGGCCGGCCGCATCCTGACTCCCTTCTGCATTCTGGTTCCGTTCTGGCTGGTGTGGGCGTTTGCCGGCTTCAGTGGAATGCTGGAAGTCTGGCCCGCAATTCTGGTCGCCGGTGTGACCTTCGCTGTCCCCCAGTTGCTGGTCTCCAACTTCCATGGCCCCTGGGTGGTCAACGTGGTGGCCTCAGTGGTCTCCATGATCTGTCTAATCGGCTTCCTTCTGGTCTGGCATCCCAAGAAGATCTGGAAGTTCGAAGGCCAGGAAGAAGCAGAGCAGGCAGCCCTGGCTCGTGGCGAGGTGAAGCAGACCTACAGCCGCAAGGAAATCACCCAGGCCTGGGTTCCCTGGGTCGTTCTTAGCGTCATCGTTTTTGTGTGGGGCACGCAGACCGGCAAGATGTGGATGAACAACCCGGAGAAGGTAATTCCTTCGATGGCCGCCATGTCTCCCAAGCCCAGCGAAATCACGAATCCTCAGTTCAAGGTCACGGTGCTTCACAACATGGTGGAGCGCATGCAGCCTGTCGTTCAAAAGCCGACCAAAGAGCCGGCAGTTTACGGATTGAATTGGCTGAGCGCGACCGGAACCGGCATTTTGCTCGCGGCCATCCTCTCCGGCTTCATCATGGGCCAGGGAATGGGAAAGATTTTCACGGTCTTCCTTCATACGTTGGTCAAGGTGCGCTTCTCGTTGCTCACGATCGCGGCCATGCTGGGAATCGGCATGCTTACACGCTACTCCGGCTTGGACGCAACGCTGGGGCTGGCCTTTGCGCGTACCGGCCACCTCTATCCCTTCTTCGGCACTCTGTTGGGCTGGATGGGAGTGGCGGTCACTGGTTCGGATACTTCCAGCAACGTGCTCTTCGGCAGCCTGCAGAAGATTACCGCACAGCAGATTGGAGTTTCTCCCGTGCTGATGTCGGCGGCAAACACCACCGGCGGCGTAATGGGCAAGATGATCGACGCCCAGAGCATCGTGGTGGCTTCAACGGCGACGCAGTGGTATGGGCATGAGGGCGACATCTTGCGCTACGTCTTCCTGCACTCCCTGGCCCTAGCCGCCTTGGTGGGAGCGCTGATCTTCTGTATGGCCTATGTCTATCCGTTCACACAGATGGTGATTCATTAAACAGTTCGCCACGGCCTCCCCTGAGGAGCGGGGGCGAGGTCGAGGCGTGGGCGGACGGCGCAAGCCGTCCGCCATCGGAGGAACACAAAATGGGAGCAGTCCTGGAATCTACCGCAATGATTGATTCATTCATCACGCGCGCAACTGCCGTGAGTGCCCAGGTGGAACGAGCCGCCAATCGCGAACTGGCCCTGGAGATGGTGCTCCGCATCCTGCAGAACGAAGGCGTGGATGACAAGCCCCATTGCGGCGCCACTTGGGCGGCCTGCGAAATGGTGGGGCCGGCCGACCAGGCGAAGCTGCAGGGCTCGGTCCGCGGCCTTAGCTTCAATGTCACGCGCGAGCTGGCGGCCGACGCCAAAGTCGGCATCAGCCAGATGGATTATGCGCTGGCCAACACCGGCACTCTGGTCCAGGCTGCCGACGAGATAGACAAGCGGCTGGTCTCCACGCTACCTCCGCTGCACATTGCATTGGTTTCGACCGCCGCAGTGCTGCCTGACTTGCCCGCATTCATCCAGCGTGTCGATCCCCGCAAGTCCGCGTACCTGGCCTTCATCACCGGACCGAGCCGCACCGCTGACATCGAACGCGTGCTGACCATCGGTGTGCACGGGCCGGCGCGGCTGATCATCATCCTGGTTGACGACGTGGAGGTAGCGGCATGAAGGCGGAATTCAAGCAATCCATTCTCGACGCCCTGGCGAACCCGAACCTTACCGGCGCGCTGGGCAACTTCTCCGTGGCCTACCGCGCAGGTCGCGCGAAGGCCTATGAAGGCATCGACTTTGAAGCTCTGCGCGATGAGATCGCCACGGTGAAGTCGTCGGCCGCCTCGCACTTTGACGAGCTGGCCGAGCAGTTCACCCGCGCCGCAGAGGCGCGCGGCACCAAGGTCTTTCGGACTTCCGATCCGGCGGCGGTGAGGGATTACGTGCTCGCGTTGGCGAAGGAGCGCGGGGTCAAGCGCATCGTCAAATCCAAGTCGATGGCGACCGAAGAGATCCATCTCAACAAGCACCTGCAGGATGCAGGCATGGAGGTGCAGGAGACCGACCTGGGCGAGTGGATCATCCAGCTCGCCGGGCAGACGCCTTCGCATATGGTGATGCCCGCCATCCACATGACCAAGGAAGAGGTGACGACGGTCTTCAACACCAAGGTCGAAGACGGGCAGAAGCCAGACATCCCGAAGCTGGTGAAGTTCGCCCGCGGCAAGCTGCGTCCCATGTTCCTCGCGGCTGATATGGGCATCAGCGGCGCCAACATCGCCGTCGCCGAGACGGGCAGCATCGTCATCGTCACCAATGAAGGCAACGCGCGGCTGGTCTCCACGTTGCCTAAGATTCACGTGGCCATCGTGGGACTGGAGAAGCTGATCGAGGAGTTCAAGGACATTGTGCCGATTCTGACGGCGCTGCCCAGGAGCGCCACGGCGCAGTTGCTGACCAGCTATGTCTCCATCATCAGCGGCCCGGTGCCGAATACGGATGGCTCGCCAAAAGAGTTGCACATTGTGTTGATGGACAACCGCCGCAATGAGATGGCCCACGATCCGCGCTTTAAGCAGGCGCTGCAATGCATCCGCTGCGCCAGCTGTTTGAATGTGTGTCCGGTCTTCCGGCTGGTGGGCGGCCACGTCTTCGGCAAGGTGTACACCGGGGGTATTGGAACAATTCTTACGGCGTGGTTCAACGCGCTGAAGGAGTCCGACGAGATACAGAGCCTGTGCATCCAATGCGGCAACTGCAAAGATGTTTGCCCGGGCAAAATTGATATTCCAGACCTCATCCTCGAACTGCGCCGCCGGCTGGCGGTGGAGCAGGGACTGCCGGTAATTCAGAAGGCGATCTTCTCGGTGGTGAACAACCGCAGGCTCTTCCATACCATGATGCGAGCGGCTTCGATCGGGCAGATTCCTTTTGCCAAAGACGGATTCATCCGGCACCTGCCGATGTTCCTCAGCAACATGACGGAGGGGCGTTCGCTGCCGGCGATCGCCGCGGTTCCGTTCCGTGACCGCATCAAGGAAATCAAGCAGCCCAAGTGCGCGGAGAAAGCCGCGTTCTATGGCGGCTGTCTGATTGATTTTGCCTATCCCGAGATGGGTGAGGCGGTGGTGAAGGTACTGAACAAGGCGGGCATCGAGGTCATCTTCCCGGAGGGGCAGACCTGCTGCGGAGCTCCCGCGCGTTACAGCGGAGCCTACGAGGTCGCGGCGCAAAATGGCTCCGACAATATCAAAGCCTTGCTCGCGGAGGATGTGAAATACGTGGTCTCCGCCTGTCCAACTTGCACGGTTGCTTTGAAGCATGACTTTGCCGCGCATTTGGAAGCAGTCGGCCGCACCGATGAACTACCGGCGGCAAAGGAGTTGGCAGCAAAGACCTGGGACTTCTCGACCCTCGCCAGCATGCTTCTCGAGCAAGGGCGGCTCAAGTTGAAGAAGGGCATTGAGCCTACCCAGTTCAGCTATCACGACTCCTGCCACTTCAAGCGCACGCTGCACGCCGATCAGACTCCGCGCAACATCATGAAGCAGGCTGGGCACGAACTCGTGGAGATGGACGAGTGCGATATGTGCTGCGGAATGGGCGGGTCATACACCATCAAGATGCCGGAAATCTCGGCTCCGATCCTCCAGCGTAAGCTGCAGAACATCGAGAAGACCGGCGTTCCGCTGCTCCTGACCGATTGCCCCGGCTGCACGATGCAGATTGGCGGCGGGTTGGATAAGCGCGGTTCCAAGATAAAGGTCGAGCACACGGCGCAACGGCTGGCTGAGTGTATCGAGTAGCGTAGTTCGGGGCTCCGGAGATGGCCCGGAGTCCCGCGGTTTAGTGGGCCAGGTAAAAGACAAGACAAAAGGGAAGACAAGTCGGGGGACATCTCTGCGAATTGACTTATCAGACAAGCTGATGAGTTGGGTGAATCTTAAGGCACATGGAGTCAGGTGATGAAACGGAAAGTCACAATTGACGGCAATGAAGCCGCCGCATACGTAGCTCATAAAACAAACGAAGTCATAGCGATTTACCCCATCACTCCCAGTTCGCCCATGGGCGAGTGGAGCGACCAGTGGTCTTCCGAAGGGAAGCCCAATATCTGGGGCACCATTCCCAGCGTGTTTGAGATGCAGAGCGAGGCTGGCGCCGCCGGCACCCTGCATGGGGCATTGCAGGCCGGAGCGCTGACCACAACGTTCACCTCGTCGCAGGGCCTGCTGCTGATGATTCCCAACATGTACAAGATTGCCGGCGAGCTGACGCCGTGCGTGATGCATGTTGCAGCGCGCGCACTGGCCGCGCAGGGCCTCTCCATCTTTGGCGATCACCAGGACGTGATGGCGGTGCGGCAGACCGGTTGGGCGCTGCTCAGCTCGAACTCCGTGCAGGAGGTGATGGACTTTGCGCTGATCGCGCAGGCGGCCACCCTGGAATCGCGCGTGCCGTTCGTGCATTTCTTCGATGGCTTCCGCACCTCGCATGAGGTTGCCAAGGTCGAGCAGCTCGATGTGGAAGTGATGAAGACGATGCTCCCGCTTGAGCTGATTGAGGCGCATCGCAGGCGCGCACTGACGCCGGACAATCCGGTGTTGCGCGGCACGGCACAGAATCCCGACGTGTACTTCCAGGCGCGCGAGACGGTGAACCCGTACTACATTGCGCTGCCGGCGATAGTGCAAAATGCCATGGACCGCTTTGCCGCGCTTACCGGCCGCCAGTACAAGATCTACGAGTACCTGGGTGCGGCGGACGCAGAGCGCGTGCTGGTGCTGATGGGCTCCGGCGCAGAGGTGGCAGAAGAGACGCTGGAGGAACTGCTGGCCGCCGGCGAAAAGGTCGGCATTCTGAAGGTGCGCTTGTACAGGCCCTTTGCCTCGGAGCTACTGCTGCAGGCGCTGCCGGCCAGCGTGAAGTCGATTGCGGTGCTGGACCGCACCAAGGAGCCGGGCTGTGCAGGCGAGCCGCTTTATGGCGACCTGCTGACGGCACTGGCAGAGGGCATCGCCAGCGGCAAGGCCCAGTTCAAGGGCTTCCCCAAGGTCATCGGCGGGCGCTACGGGCTTTCGTCAAAGGAGTTTACTCCGGCGATGGTCAAGGCAGTCTTCGATGAGCTGGGCGGCGCGGCGAGCAAGAACCACTTCACCGTCGGCATCGCCGACGATGTGACCCACACTTCGCTGGAATACTATCCTGCCTTCAACACCGAGCATGCCGAGACGGTGCGCGCGCTCTTCTACGGACTGGGCGCGGACGGCACGGTGGGCGCCAATAAGAACTCGATCAAGATCATCGGCGAAGACACAGACAACTACGCGCAGGGCTACTTTGTGTATGACTCGAAGAAGTCCGGCTCGGTGACGACTTCGCATCTGCGCTTCGGCCCCAAGCCGATTCGCTCCAGCTACCTGATCAATCGCGCGAGCTTTATCGCCTGCCACCAGTTCAACTTCCTGGAGCGCATTGACATGCTGCGCTATGCGGACCACGGCGCAGTCTTCCTCCTGAACAGCCCATTCGGGGTGGATGAGGTCTGGCAGCAGCTTCCGTTGACCGTGCAGAAGGAGATCATCTCCAAGCAGATTCGCTTCTACGTCATTGATGGTTACAAGGTCGCCAAGGAAACCGGCATGGGCGGCCGCATCAATACCATTATGCAGACCTGTTTCTTCGCCATAAGCGGTGTGCTGCCGCGCGATGAGGCGACGGCGGCGATCAAGAAGGCGATCAAGAAGACCTATGGCAAGCGCGGCGACGCCGTGGTGCAGAAGAACTGGGCGGCCGTGGATGCCACGCTGGCCAATCTGCTGGAAGTAGAAGTGCCTGCCGAGGCAACCAGTAACTTTGATATTCGTCCCGCGGTTCCGGCCGCTGCGCCGGAGTTTGTGAAGAACGTCCTGGCGCCGATGATTCTCGGCAACGGCGACCAGCTGCCGGTGAGTGCCATGCCGGTGGATGGAACCTATCCCATTGGCACGGCGCAGTGGGAGAAGCGCAACATCGCGTTGGAAATTCCTGCGTGGGATGAGTCTCTGTGCATCCAGTGCGGAAAATGCGTGCTGGTATGCCCGCATGCGGTGATCCGCGCCAAGGTGTACGCCAGCGACAAACTGATGGGAGCCCCGGAGACCTTCAAGTCCGCCGAGGCGAAGTGGAAGAACTTTCCCGGGCAGCGCTACACCCTGCAGGTTGCGCCGGAGGATTGCACCGGTTGCGCGCTTTGCATTGAAGCCTGCCCGTCGAAGTCGAAGACGGAGTCGAAGCGCAAGGCGATCAACATGGTCTCGCAGCTTCCGCTGAGGGAGCCGGAGGCGAAGAACTGGGAGTTCTTCCTGTCGCTGCCGGAGACCGACCGCACCGCGCTGAACCTGGGCCAGGTGAAAGATGTGCAACTGCTGGAGCCGCTGTTTGAGTTCTCCGGCGCCTGCTCCGGCTGCGGTGAGACGCCTTACGTGAAACTGCTCACGCAGCTTTCCGGCGACCGCTCGGTGATTGCGAATGCGACGGGATGCTCGTCCATTTACGGCGGCAACCTGCCGACGACGCCTTACACAGTCAACAAAGACGGACGCGGCATCGCGTGGTCGAACTCGCTGTTCGAAGACAATGCCGAATTCGGCCTGGGCATGCGGCTGGCGATGGACAAACACAAGGAAACCGCCAGCGAATTGCTGGTCAAACTGGCGAGCACGTTGCCGGAAGCACTGGCGAAGGGGCTGCTCTTTGCCAATCAGAGCACGGAGGCCGGCATCCGCGACCAGCGTGCGAGGGTTGCCGAGCTGAAAAAGCTGCTGGCGGGCAAGGAAAGTTTCGAGGCTCGCACGCTGCTCTCAATGGCGGACAGCCTGGTGAAGAAGTCGGTATGGATACTGGGCGGCGACGGTTGGGCCTATGACATCGGTTACGGCGGCCTTGATCACGTGCTCAGCTCAGGACGCAATGTGAACATCCTCGTGCTGGATACGGAGGTGTACTCGAACACCGGCGGGCAGATGTCGAAGTCAACGCCGCGCGGCGCAGTGGCGAAGTTTGCCGCGGCCGGCAAGCCTCGTGCCAAGAAAGACCTGGCGCTCATGGCGATGCACTACGGCGCGGTGTACGTTGCGCGCGTGGCGATGGGCTCCAATGATGGACACACGCTCAAAGCCTTCCAGGAAGCAGAGGCCTACGACGGCCCCTCGCTGATCATTGCTTACAGCCACTGCATCGCGCACGGCTACGAACTGGTGCACGGGCTCGACCAGCAGAAGCTGGCAGTGCAAAGCGGACATTGGCCTTTGTTCCGCTATAACCCGGCGCTGGCGGCGGATGGAAAGACCCCATTTGTGCTCGATAGCAAGGCGCCCACCGTGCCGCTGGAGAACTACATCTATAACGAGACGCGCTACACCATGCTGCGGCAGAGCAATCCTGCGGTCGCGGCTGAGTTGCTGCTGGAAGCACAGCACGATGTGGACCAGCGTTGGCACACGTACGAACATCTGGCGCATCAGTCGAACGCCAATTTCGCCACTGCGCTGCAGTCGGCAGCCTGCGGTGAGAAGGCAGAGGGAACGGTGAACCATGGTTGATCTGTCGACAAGTTACGCTGGACTTACGCTGAAGAATCCGCTCGTGGTCTCGGCCTCGCCGCTCTGCCAGGAGCTGTCCAACCTGCGTCGCATGGAAGACGCAGGCGCGGCTGCCATCGTGCTGCACTCACTTTTCGAGGAGCAGATACTCATCGAATCCAACGAACTCGACAAGTATCTCTCGAACCTCGCCGATGTTAGCGGCGAGGCCACCAGCTACTATCCCGACTTGGAGAAGCTGAAGATCGGACCCGATGCCTACCTGGAATACATCCGGCAGGCGAAGGCGACGGTCGGCATTCCGGTCTTCGGCAGCCTGAACGGCGTCTCCGAAGGCGGATGGGTGCGCTATGCGAAGTTGATGGAAGAGGCGGGCGCTGACGGCGTAGAGCTCAACATCTACTTCCTGCCCACCGACGGCGAAGAGGACAGCGCAACGGTGGAAGCGCGCTACGTCGAGCTGGTGCGGGCGGTAAAGGCGCAGCTCAAGATTCCTCTCACGGTGAAGATAGGTCCGTACTTCACGTCGCTGGTGCACTTTGCCAAGCGGTTGGATGAGGCGGGCACCGACGCGTTGGTGATCTTCAATCGTTTTTACCAGCCCGATTTTGATCTTTCCACGCGTGAGGTTGTGCCGGGGCTGCAGCTGAGCACCTCGTATGAGTTGACGCTTCGGCTGCATTGGGCCGCGATTCTCTCCGGACGTATCAAGTCGGACATCGGCATTACCGGCGGCGTGCACTCCCCGGCTGACGTCATCAAGTCGATGATGGCGGGTGGACGAGTGGCGATGACAACCTCGGCGCTCATCGAGAGCGGCGTCGGCGTGCTGCGCTCCATGCTGAGCGGCGTGGAGGGCTGGATGGAGAAGGAACGCTACCAGTCTGTGCGCCAGATGCAGGGCAGCATGAGCCAGCAGAACGTAGCCAATCCGGCGGCTTACAACCGCGCCAACTACATGAAGGTCCTCAGCAGCTATTCGGTGCGGGACCTGGCGATGCAGGGGACTAAGTAACACATTTCGCGGAGGCGCCGGGCGCGCCTCTGCCATTGATTCGAAGGTGAGCACTCATGAGTACAGCAAGCAAGGTCGGCAAGATCACAGTTAACACCAGCCCCGCGCACGATGTCCTTCGCGCGGAAGCCCATCCTCTGGATCCAATTTTCTCTCCCAGGAGCGTTGCCCTGGTGGGCGCCAGCGAGCGCGCCGGAAGCGTGGGACGCACCGTGTTGTGGAACCTGCTGAGCAGCCCGTTCGGCGGAACAATCTTCCCAGTGAACAACAAGCGCTCCAACATCCTCGGCGTGCGCACCTATCCCAGCGTGCGCGAACTGCCTGAGGTTCCGGACGTGGTGGTGATCACCACTCCGGCGGCCACCGTGCCCGACGTGCTGCGTGAAAGCGTTGAGCTAGGCATTCCCGGCGGCATCGTCATCTCGGCGGGCTTCAAGGAAACTGGCGCCGAGGGCGTCGCCCTTGAGCGCGAGATCATGGAGATCGTCAGCGGCAGGATGCGTATCATCGGCCCCAACTGCCTGGGTGTGATGAATCCCATCCAGGGATTCAATGCGACCTTCGCCGCGACGGTGGCCAAGCCCGGCAACGTTGCGTTCATCAGCCAGAGTGGTGCACTGTGCACGGCCGTGCTGGACTGGAGCCTGCGTGAGAACGTCGGATTCAGCTCGTTTATCTCCATCGGCTCGATGCTGGATGTGAACTGGGGCGACCTGATCAGCTACTTTGGCAACGATCCGAAGACGAATGCGATTGTCATCTACATGGAGTCGATCGGTGACGCCAGCAGCTTCCTCTCCGCCGCGCGCGAGGTCTCGCTGACCAAGCCGATCATTGTGATCAAGGCTGGGCGCACGGCGGCCGCGGCCAAGGCTGCGGCCTCGCATACCGGCTCGCTGACCGGGTCTGACGATGTGCTGGATGCGGCCTTCCGCCGTGTGGGTGTGCTTCGGGTGAACGCGATTGCCGACATCTTCTACATGACTGAGGTGCTGGCAAAGCAGCCCCGTCCGCAGGGCAACCGGCTGTGCATTGTGACCAACGCGGGTGGTCCGGGCGTTCTCGCCACCGACGCGCTGGTGCAGGGCGGCGGCGCGCTGGCGGACATTTCCCCGGAGAGCATGGAGGCCTACAACAAGCTGCTGCCGTCTGCGTGGAGCCATGCGAATCCGGTGGACATCCTGGGCGACGCCGAGCCCGCGCGCTATGCGAAGTCGCTGGAGATCGCGGCGAAGGACCCCAACATCGACGGCATGCTCGTCATCATGACCCCGCAGGGAATGACCAACCCAACGAAGATTGCGGAAGAGCTGAAGCCGTACGCGCATAGCCTGGGCAAACCGGTTCTGGCCAGTTGGATGGGCGGCGGCAGTGTGGAGGCTGGCGAAGACATCCTGAATGAAGCCGGCCTGCCGAGCTTCTACTATCCTGACACCGCGGTGCGCGCCTTCAACTACATGTGGAAGTACGCCGACAACCTGAAGGGCCTCTACGAAACTCCTTCGCTGCAGAGCGGCGACCATGGGCCTGACCGCGACGCAGCGCGCAAGATTATCGGCGCGGTGCACGCAACCGACCGCACCATCCTCACCGAGTACGAGTCGAAGAAGCTGCTCGAGGCCTACGGCATTCCCACGACCAAGACCGAGATTGCGACCACAGTGGATGAGGCCGTGGCGTGGGCGGAGAAGATTGGCTACCCGGTGGTGCTCAAACTGTACTCGCTCACCATCACGCACAAGACGGATGTAGGCGGCGTGGTGCTGAATCTGCGCGATGCCAATGCCGTGCGTGAGGCCTTCACCAACATCCAGAAAGCGGTGGCAGAGAAGGTTGGAGCCGAACACTTCCAGGGCGTGACCGTGCAGCCGATGGCCAAGCTCGACGGCTATGAGCTGATCCTCGGCGCGTCGCTCGATCCGCAGTTCGGCCCGGTGTTGTTGTTTGGAACCGGCGGACAGCTGGTGGAGGTCTTCAAGGACAAGTCCCTGGCGCTGCCTCCGCTGAACTCAACGCTGGCCCGCCGCATGATGGAGACCACGAAAATTTACGAGGCGCTGAAGGGCGTGCGTGGACGCAAGAGCGTGGACATGGCCGCGCTGCAGAACCTGCTGGTGCGCTTCAGCGAACTTGTGGTGGAGAATCCGCGCATTAAGGAGATCGACATCAATCCGCTGCTGGCCTCGCCGGACAGGCTGCTGGCACTGGATGCTCGCGTGGTGCTGCATGAGGCCGGTGTCCCGGACGATCATCTGCCGCAGTCGGCCATCCGTCCTTACCCGGAGCAGTACGTTGGCCGGTGGACGACCAGTGACGGCGGGGAAGTTATGATCCGGCCTATCCGTCCCGAGGATGAGCCGAAGCTGGTTGAGTTTCACAAGGAGCTCAGTGAGCGCTCGGTGTATCTGCGCTACTTCCAGCCGCTGAAGCTCTCACAGCGCACGACCCACGAGCGCCTGACACGGATTTGTTTTATCGACTATAACCGCGAGATGGCGTTGGTGGTTGAGCGCAAGAAGGAAAACGGCGAGGCAGAAATTGTGGCCGTAGGCCGTATGAGCAAACTGCATGGCCTGCCTGAGGCTGAGCTGGCTGCGCTGGTGCGCGATGGCTACCAGGGCAAGGGACTGGGCGGCGAGCTCTACCGGAGGCTGCTGGAGATTGCACGCCACGAAAAGCTGGCCAAGGTTCACTCCAACATGCTGCGGGAAAACATCGAGATGAAGGCGATCTGCAATTCGCTGGGCTTCACTCTCTCCGATGGAGACCGCGAGGACAACCTGATTCTGGCCGAACTTTGCCTGTAACCTCCTGTGTGATGAATTGAAAGACTCGGCCCGCGCCGTCCCTGCGCGGGCCCTTTTTCTTGCACCCTTCATAAGCCGGGCCACTTCTCGCGATGCGCGATCCTCTATGTTCCGATTAGACCGATATGGAGGCAGATCTGGAAGTGAAGCAATTGTCTTTTGATGGCGGTACCCAGAAGCAGGCGAGCCTTCCCCGATGCGAGTACCCGTTATCTGCACCCCTCACGTCCTAAAGCCAGGGAACTGATTGACAGGAGGAACCTGCAGGCGGAGGAAAATCTACGGCACATCCCACGTTTCAACGCACAAATTAAGGAGCCTGCTGAGGGCTCCTAAATCTTTGAAAACAAGTTGGTAGCGCTACCGGGAATCGAACCCGGGTTTTAAGATTGAGAATCTAGCAGCGTAGCTAACACCGTCAATCACTTACAGCCAATTTCAGCCTTGCTGTGTACCGCTGTGTGTACCACAAACCGCAAAAGCAGCCTATTGGACGGCTTCGCTTGCTTCCGGGAAGGCTTCGGCCAATCCCTTCGCCGTGTTCTCTGTCTGGTACTCCACAAACTTCCCAAAGCCCGCCGCAACGTGAGTCTCCGTGACGTGGATGTAATACCGGGCGGCTACGGAAGGTGAGCTATGCCCCATAAGGCGGGCCAGTGTGAACCTGTCCATGCCGGACTGTGAGGCGCGGGTTCCGAACGTGTGACGCCAGCAATAGAACTCAAAGCTCCCCAAGCCCGCATCCGTGATTGCCTCTTCGTGCGGGTGCTGCATCGAAACGATGTGCCCCGAATTGCCAGCGCCCGCAAACACAAACGCGGATTGCTTCGGC
>Ga0182016_10003830_pt1 | contig 16940 bp, 13 predicted proteins | sample 712S2MmetaG_FD_120491 | JGI IMG/M metagenome (GOLD analysis project Ga0182016, IMG submission 120491) | Permafrost microbial communities from Stordalen Mire, Sweden - 712S2M metaG | ecosystem: Environmental > Terrestrial > Soil > Wetlands > Permafrost | place: Sweden: Stordalen | collected...
AATTGTCCCCTATATTCCGTTCCATACTTAGTGGTCAAGACTCCTTGGCCATGAGGGTAACCATCAAAAACTTCTCCTTGATAAACTTGACCCTCGGCTTCGCAACGAAATTGCTTTTTCTCATCGCAGGTTGAGTCCTCGTCAGTTCTTTCAGGCGAAGAGTTATCAATCGCCTGGACCAGCTCCTTCAGTTTCTGGTCTCTCTGAATTGCCGACAGAAGCTCATCAACAGCGGCAGAACTGTAACTCTCATCAAAAACAAAATCTGCTACGTTCTCCATTTATTAAAAAAAAGAAAGCCCTTGAGAAAAGAAAGATCTTTGGTTTGTAATTTTTTAAATTACAAATTTCTTTTTTATATTGACTTAGTACGAATACCATCAATGTTTTCATATATGTTATTTTGATAAATAGTACCTATTCCATTTGATCGTCAATTAAATTTGCATAATTAGCTATAAGCGAGTCGAAGTCGGCCAGACAATACTTCCAAGGACGAGGATTTTCTCCTTGACTAAAATCAGCTCTTCTTACCATTTCAATATTATACCTTGTTCGATCTTCTTGCAAAAGTTTTGCATATCCTAAATTTGCACCGATTAGCGCTCCAGCAATTGCAGCATTGGTATCAGTATCACCTCCCTGTCGAATAATAACATCAATCGGATCTTGGTAGGAATCAAAATGATACCATCCCCAAATTGCAGAATATAAGGCATGTAAAACCCATCCTTTCCCAATTGCTTTAACATTCCTACTAAATTCTCTATTACCAATTGCTTCTCTAATTACAGTTTTTACTGTATCTTCTATTTTAATCAAGTCAAGATTATTCAAAACAATCTTCAGGATATGATTCTTATCAATTCCTTTTGCTGTATATCTTAATATAATGCAATAAGCCAAATTTGCGTCAAGGTTTATCTTATGAGGATTAGTTATAGAACAATCTACCAAACAAACATCCATATAATTAGGCAGAAATGCTAACATCGAACATCTCATCAAAGAACCATTAGATTGTGTCCACTCCTCTTCTTTGGTAGCTCCAAAAATCTTATTCCATCGGGCTTGATAGCCATTGACAGTTTTTACACCTTTCATCAAAGCTCTAGTGTTCTTTCCCATTGCTTTGGAACATTCCGCCCACTCTAAGTACTCCAAAATAACACGATCTCTGTTATAGCCTTTGTTTGCAACGATCGACCTTAGATTACAAAGACTCATTTCGGTATCATCTGAGTATTGCCCTATAACATCTCGTCTTTTGCCACACCTAAAACTATATTCGGGAACTAAGTATAAAATTCCTGTGTAAATGTTATGGCTTTGATGCTTAAATTCATGGGGAACACCTAGAGCATCTCCAATTGCTAAGCCAATTAGTGTGCCGGCAATCTTATCTTGGTACATTTTTCCTTTAGACTTTAAACAAAAATAAAAATCATTTTCTTTAAAAACTAATAAGAAAGAGAATTGCCAGCTTTCACTAGATTCACCGCTAATGAATTGCGTAAATTCTAACTTTTTTTAACAATAAGTTTATTGTTAAATTCTGTTGTCGTGTATAAGTTTATTGTCCAGGAGGCATAGGAGCAGTATAATTAGGAGGGGCAACTGATAAGTTAGAAGGACCCATTGGTACATTGTTAGTTTTGCCTGCCTTAGGAAGAGACTGTTCAACTTGTCCATCAATTGCAATAATTTTTGCTGCAAGATTTAATAAAACTTCTTTGACATCTTTCTTTTTAGGAATGATAAAACTAGACGAATTAAGAGTATTTTGGGCTGCTCTAGCATATCCACTTGGTATTCTAATGTGTTGTTGCAAGTAGAGCTTTCCTGAAGCGGGATCACTATAAACTCTTTGAATGTTTTCGATTAAACTTCTGTTAGCATTTTTAAGATTATCGAGAGCAGCTGTAAGAACCTTATCGTTAGAGCCATTATCTTTAACAAATTGATCTACACTATAAACAGTCGAATTCCAAAGAGGATAGTTAGGCTCTTCCGATCCAGTGAAGAGATCGGCATACTGAAAGACGTTGCTATAAGTGTCATTAATTTCTCGAACGAGTTGATCTTTACTCATTTTTCCAGTTCCGTACCGGGCTTTAAAAACACCATCAGCATATCCACTTTCCATTGGTTCTTGTGGTCTATATAAATCGTTTTCAACTTTTGCTTCGGTGAGAGCAGTTAAGCGGGCGAGTCTCAATAAGACTTGTTTAACATCTTTCTTTTTGGGAAGAACAAAGGTTGTCGAATTAAGAGTATTAGTGGCGTTGGTAGCTAGAACGTTAATTCTCTTAAAATAACGTTCTAAAAACTTCTTGTCAACGGTTGGATCATTATAAACTTTGTCAATGTTATCGATTAAACTATCGTTAGCTTCCTTAAGTCTGCCGAAAGCTCCTAATAAGACCTTATCTCCAGAAGAATTAGCAGTAACGAATTGTCCTACATTACTAACTGATGAAGTCCAAGGGTAAAAATTAAAGTTTTTGCGAGTGAAGACATTCTCAGTTTGAAAGACTGAATTATTGGCATCGTTGAGGAGGCTCAAAACACTGTCCTTGGTGGAACTAGAACCTTTTGCAAATCCATCCATATAACCAAACTCCATTACTGGTTCTCCCTCCAACTCTCCATTATCATCTCCATATTCTGTTTCGATAGCATCGGCAAATGTTCTGATTCGATCTTCCTCTTCTGCTGGATCGTGAGTAAAAGGACAAGCGTCTTCAATCGGTAGACCATTTTCTAAATCGGTGATGAGAACCATCGCAAGCTTAAGAACGTAAGCTGAAGCCATCCCTCGACTTGAACAGTGCTGTCCAGGAACAACTTGGGGATGACAATCTAGCATTCTATAGCTAAATTCAGGAGCAATTTCAGAAAAGTATTCCTTAAGTTTATCGTTAATGAAATGACTATAATGTTCATCGAAGAGAGGTTCGAATCTGATAATTTCCAGTTTGTCTTCGTCAACAATCAATAGATTGGAATGAACGGTTCCCAGTGTCTGGTCTTCATCAGTTGATCCAACCACTAACATTTTAATCAGCTTCAAAGGACCTTGAGCATCATTAAACCAATCTGGATCAAAAGAAACTTCAGTATCGATAGGTCTTCCGATACATCCGCTATCCAATTGAACAACCTGACCATGGTGAACATTAATAGTCAATTCTCCTTTGACAAGACCTTCGAATGGTTCTAATACCTTCCAGAAATAATTACCATCAAGGTAACATTTATCTGATTGACCTTGATGCCCGGCATAGTTATCCCAAAATTCTAAAAGTCTTTCCATTTATTCCTGTTAATATTTTCTCTGATAATTTTTATTTTTTACTTATTTTTAATCTGTTTTGACTTATTTTTGGATTTAATTTTAATCGATGTTAAAAAATAAATAATCTAATGGAAAATCTGGCTTTCGATTTAGTAAGGCAAATCTTAAGGTCATCAGCTTTTTTAGAGCAAACTGTCGATCAGCAACAAGCTACCTTAGATCAAATCTTAGCGACCGGAGTTTATAAACTAGTCAAAAGATAATTTAAAGTTAACAATAACTTTAAATTACAAAAAGAAGTAATACAAAAAGGGATACAAATTAGTCATCAATATGTTTACATTCCTTTTGGGCTTTAGCTAAAAGGACAATTAATTTCTTGGTGACATCCATAATTTGATTAAAATTGGTAGCTCCCATCATCTTTTCTAGCATTATAAAAGCTTGTTCATACTGTCCCTCGTAAGTTCTGATTTTTAAGGCGGCTTTATCGTAAGTAATGGGAGATGTAAAGAAACATCTTACCTCATCATAATTTATAACAGTTGGATCATATCCAACCAGTAGTTTTTCAATCTTGGTAGTTCCCTTTATTGCGATTGGTTTTGCTTCAAGTTCCCTCTTGGCTTTAACAATATTGTTAAAAGAACCGAAGTATTTTATCAACTCGTAATTCTTAGCGGGACCATAGCCCTGGGCGTTCGGATTAAAATCGGTACCGAACATTAGGCACATGTCAATGAATTGAGGATGAGTCATGTCTAAAGCAGCAAGAACATTGGTAAAAAGATAACATTGAGCTTGAGCGGGACCTCTAACTCTAATTCCTGCCGACATGCTTATTTCATTAATCATAATGGGACAGCCATAAACTAAGCAATCAGAATCAACGGTGAAAATAGCAACAACATCTTTCATCTTACACATCTGAGAACAAGTCTGTTCTGCTTCAGATTGAGCATAGACATGAGGAATACCAAGACTACTAAAAATAGTTCCTAGAATTAAATAATCTTGAGATGTAACGACTACCCATTGTTTAATCTCATTAAATAGTAATTTCTTTAGATCATCGATGGTTTGAGCTGGTTTCTTGAACCTCTTCAAAAAGTTAATGTCCCATTCTGTTAGGGCAAATGGCTCCTGTTTCATTTCTTCTTTTTGTTGTACCATGCTAAGAGTTTGGACGGTAGTGTCAAAACCAATAAAATTATTGTTGTGAGTACCATCAATATTATATTCTTTTCTTTTATCAATTGTGGTGTTTCCCAACAGTCCTCTTAAGATTCGCTTCAAATGAAAGATATTGTTTTCCTTCTTTTCTGATTTTTCTTTGCGATTCTTTTTCGTTCCATGTTTTAAGTGAGGAGCAACACCATCGAAAACTGGAACTGGAATGGCGCCAGCGTATAGGATATTTTCAAGGATTCCTAAAATCCTTTTAATCATAAACATTGTACAGTAATGATAGTCTATATCTTCATAAACTAAATCTAATTTACTAGCTATTTTACTCACTGCTTCTGATTTTTTCTGATAACATAGGACTGCTAAATCTATTGCTATTCTGTAACCTTTGAAAGCGGAAAGTTCTATATGTTGAACAATTTCTGGACACTTCTCTCTTATAAATGCTAAGAGACCTTTAATACCCATGGTTTCTATTTATATTATCCCTTATGTTAATTATTTGTTAAGGTTATCTTAACTCTTTTAATAAAGGCCATCGAAAAAGATAAAAAGTTGTTTTAGAGATTTTCGACAAAAAAGAAAAATAGCTTTAAAATAATATAAATAGAATTAGAAAAAGGTATAAAGAAAATAAGCTAAATGGAGATTCATACTGCCTTCTATGATCAAGGTGAGGTCCTTGACTATGAAAATGTTTTAGAGTGGAACGTGACGGATCAAGTAGAAAAAGAAACGAATACCGGAATAAATAAAATAAGGACTGGTGATATATTGTTATTTAGTGCTTCTGGAATATTATCGTCGGTTATAAAAGCGTTTACTTTTTCTAAATGGAATCATATTGGAATAGCTTGTTGGTGCCATTTAAAAATGGATGATGGCTCAGAGAGAACTGAATTGTTTTGTTATGAAATGGGTAGTCAACCATACCAAGATCTTATAACAAAGAAGGTTATCGATAAAGGGGTGAGATTGGTTCGATTAGGTAATATTGCAGAAATGTACGATCTTATTTCTGTTAGAAAAATAGTAAGAGGTAAAGATTGGAAATTAGAACGATTACCAGAATTTATGGACAAATGGAAAGATACACCATTTCCAAAAGTCTTTGTTCTTCTCAAAGCATATGCTATAAGACCTGGATATGCAAAAGGGCAAGTTACTTGTGCTCAATTAACTGCATTAATGCTTCATCACATGAAAGTTATAAAACTAAATTTTGATCCTAGTCAATTAACACCCGGTCATTTTGCTGATGGATCTAAAGCCTTTTCTGATTCAATCTTTATTGGAAAAGAATATATAATTCATAAAGATGATAAATGGCTTAAGAAGCGTCAATACTTCATCTTCGCAATTGTTATTATTTTAATCATTATTGTTTTGATTCTTCATAACAAGAAATGGCGAAATATGCGCTAATGTCTATTTAAAAACATGTCAATAAGTTATATTGATATGAGTGTCACAGCATTTATTGTAAATTGATTTGGCTAGGAGTAGATCTGATATGCGCTTCTACCTGTTCATTAAAAGCTTCCATAATTTTATCGATTGGTCGATCGTACATCACTTCTTCTTTGATCATTAAAATAAAAAGACCGGCGTAGAAGGCCCGGTGCTTCAAATAAGTAAAACAGGTTGGTTTGAAGATCTCAAACTCGAGGACTGTTAAAATTAATCTTTCAAATTTTACAATTTCTGGTGTTTCCAAGATTCCTAAACTTTCAGGGAATAAATCCCATAGATGATCACTTGCCTCATCTAAGAAATATTTACTAGCAATATATCCACTACACCATGCAATTTTCTTGTAGTATACCTTGTCTTTTTTGGAGTTCATTGGATAAATTCTTAGAAGAAATCTATTATAAATGTCAAGTCCATGAAATCTGACAGAGTATGTAACTTCTTCATCGTATTTTCCTGGATTAGGAGCAAGTTCGATAAAAGTATCAGCACCAACCTTCCAGTGAGTATGATTTTTGGGAAATTCTTGAATAATGCTACGATCTTTTTCGAGCATAGCAGCTCCATCCCTTCCTCTCTCGATTTTTGGCGTCCATAAATTAAATTGTCTCGGATCATTAATGAAGAACTGTGAAAAGAATGGATGCCCTAGGGTTTGGTTAATCGACAATCGCTTTTCCGGATGAATTACTAGCATTTTGTTGAGGAGATCACAAAAATCATTCAAAAAGCCATAATTGGCTAAGTTATCAACAATTGCAGTATCAAAGAGCATTCGATCGTTTTTGTTGAGATTTAGAAGACTCCTAATGGTTTTAGCTTTATAATTACCCAGAGAAATTGATACGTTTCCAGGATTAAGCCTAGAATAAGTCTCTAGGTCGGGTGATCCACGTTTCTGAAAAATTTGTTGGAGTAAATCGATATCAGTATCGGCTCTAAATAATGTTTTCTTAGAAGCCATTTCAAAGAATGCGCATCCAAGTGACCAAATATCCATTGACATTCCATATTCCATGTTTTTCATGATCAATTCTGGAGCTCTATAGTACAATGTACCAGCATGAGTAGAATTTTTATTAACGGTATTAATTGGCTTAGTCATCCCAAAATCAGTTAATCTTGCTAATAGCACTCCATTATCATAATAACAGAGAAAATTACCAGGCTTTAAATCTCGATGAGCAATTCCTTTATTATGTAGATATTGAACGGCGCATGTGATTTGGAACATTGCCCTTTTCACATGAGAAATTGGTGCTCTATGAACATGAACAAGATCATGACAAGTATATTCGGCCTTTGACATCAGAAAGAACATTCTATCAAAACCTTGGTTTGCACTCATAAAAGTATTTTGGATGGGACAAGGATCTTCAAAATAAATCTTAATAGCGTTTTGAATGTAAGGATGTTTTATGCAAGCCATAATGTAAAGCTCTTTCATGTTTATAACTCCTGTCAATTGCTTGAGAAATTTCTTCTCATGGAAAGGCTTCTTTAAGGCATAAATTTTGCCATCCTTGTCCCTAACAGAAACTACAATTGCATAACCTCCTTTTCCTAAAGTAGCTACGACCTCAAACTCGCTTGGTTTAGCAACTTCTTGTTTTTTGCTCATCTCTTTGATTTTAACGCCCAAATTAAATGATTAAATCGCTTTTCTTCTATTCAATTTAGAACTTTTCTTTTGGTTTGAAACTTCTATTAGCCCCTCTTCTAAATAACTAATAAAATTATTAAACTATTTTTGGTTTTTAGAACTGTTAAGTAAAAACTATAATTTCTGTTTTCTTCTTTTCCATTCAATCAAAAACAATATAAAAATGATTTTAAACTATAACCTAAAAATACTAGTTTAAAAGATAAATATGGAAGTTTATTTCCAGTTTTATGAAACTACTCACGACGGGTGGCTTGCAGAAAGAATAGACTTTGATGAAGCGACTTTAATAGTTGAAAATGATCAAAATATGGATCAATACGTTTGCCTTTCTGATGTCGAACTAGAATGGAATAAACTTTATGATCTAGAGAATGAAACGGATCTTGATAAATTTAAGCCCTGGGAAATTCACCGAGTTAAAGTAATGATCGACAACAAGAAACTAAAAATTAAATTGATTTCAAAACCGGTTAAATAACAGAAAAATTAATCTAAACATAAGTGTTTAGATTACAATATTTATAATAACTAAAGATTACTAATCATCGTAGGTGGTATCCATGAAGAACATTTGATAATAAGAGACGATATCAAGCTTAACTTTATTTAGACGATCTGGAGTAGCCTCTTTCTTATTCATTCTGATTACTATTTCTGCCCATTGATTAACATCGTAACGAGCCAACACTTCTGGCCTTAATCTTGGATCTTCTTGAGGAGCTTGCAAGATCAATCTGGTAGCAATCACAAGAATGTTTGGATCTAAATCATCTGCATGACGGAGGCTTCTAGCATAATTCAAAATTTGATTAATTTCACCCTGATCGGCTAAATTTTCAAAAACTTTAGAGATAGCTTCGCGAAGGAGATCAACAACTGGTCTAGTTTGAGTTTTCTTTTTATCTTCTCGCCTTTTTCTAGCTTTTACTAATAACAGTTCTGGAGCAAAAATTGATGCTCGACCCGTAGGCCCTTCTCTCAATCGTTTGAAATCTTCTTTTTGCTCATCAGTATAATCGACTGGACCCATCTCTAAAACAAATTAGCCTTTTATTTTAATTTGAAAATTTTTTATTTTCATTTTTGAAATTTAACAAAAGTTAAGATCTAGTTCTTCGTAGGGTCGATAAATATTTTGTTTTAAGTGTTCTATAAATTGTTTTATACATGTTGGTAAATTTATTATGTAGTCAAATCCTTCTAAAAATTTTCCTAAATCGACTCCAGGAATGTACTCGTTTTTAAATTCTCCAAAATCTATGATTTTGACAACTGTTGCTTCTTGTCCTCTTTCTGATTTTAGTAAAACCAACAAGATATTACCATGATGGAGATCAGAATGAGTGATATTCTCTCTTTTTAAGATTTCTAAAGCTTCTAAAATATGTATTATAATATATTTCCAATTATCAACAGTTCTAATTGCCAAAGACCATTGTTTTAGATCTCCAAAACCTAGTTCGCTACACATCACAAGAGCTGGTAATTTGAATAGATTTTCATCGCTAGAAATTCCTTGATCTCTTCTCTTAGCAAGTAATTTATCTAAATAATTATAATAAACATCAGAATTAAAAGTCTTTCGATATGCAACTTCTAACATCTTTATTTCCCTCTTTGATAATCCTAAAGTTGGTAACATAATGCTTCTAATGTGCCATATTTCTGCTTCTTTTATTAATTCGTTGTTCTTAATTGAATCAGGAATATTAACATTAGAACATTTACCAATAGTGTAAACCTTAGTAAAATAATTAGGATATTTAGCTCCTAGTTTGGTAGTTATATAAATTTCATCTGTATTTTTATTTTCTGGATTAGTCTCGGTTGCTAATAATAACTTACATGCTCTATCTCCATTACAAATCTTAGTGTGGAAAACCATTGCTCTTGATGAATCAGAACCAATTCTTCTTATTATTCTAACATCTCCTAAATCACAAATTCCATCATCATTTTCGCATTTTGGTGCCAGGTAGCCATTCAACATGTCTCCTAGAGGTTCATTAACATGTCCGTAAGATTTCCATTCAGCAGGAGAACTAAATTCTTCTAAGTTAATATTCGACTGATTATTAGAATCTTGGATCGGTTGATATTCTAACCTCTCCATCTTTTAACTTTTTCGATCTTTTATTTTTATATTTTTAATTTTAAAATTTTTGGCTTGAGAACGGTAGATTAAATCCAAGACGATTTCGAACTAAAAAATTTTAGAATTATCTCTGAAACTTTTCATTTACCATCAATTTATAATTATTGTTTCCACCTATAATAAAAATATTCTAATATCGTTTTAGTCTATCTATTTTGACCAACCTGAAATAGGATAAAGATCACTGTATCAATAGGCTATAGACTGTATTAATTAATGCTTGGTTTGGATAGCCACTGAAACTTTTTGGAGTTTTTTGTGAAAAACTGACTTTTAAATTTTATGTTCCTATGAAACAAAAATTGTGGTTCAAGACCATTTAATTTTTACGAAAAAGATGCTGGCTAATCCGCAATTTCCTCAGACGCTCCCTCCTGGTGTTGATTTGACTGCGCTGTTGCAACAGACCAGCTATCAGCAGAGTTTTGCTCCGACACCTCAGACTCAGGCTGCTCAGACCCTGTTGTCTCAACCAGTCAAGCCCAAGAAGAAGACTCCGACTGCCGAGGAGAAACGCGAACAACTCGTTCTCAACGTTCTCAGTGCCAAGGACAAGTTCGGCTTCGATTACTGCAACCTTTTGGTTCAGATGTCTCAGGAGGAATTGACTCAGTTCGCTGGAGCAGTCAAGGCCAAGCACGGTATTCCTTAATATTCTCATCTATCATGGATTTCTCCAATAAATAAAAAGAAAACACTCTAAAAAGATTTTATAGCCGTCAGACTATAAAATAAAAACAATTTAAATTAATATACAAAAAGAATAAAAGAAATAAAAAGCTAGAGAGGGAAAATGGCTCTACAATACGAAGATCCTCAAACTCAAGGCGAGTTGGTTGAAGCTATTAAGTCGCATAGCGCAGTCTTAGATGATTATTCTATCGTTGACGTAGACATAACATCAGACATTGCTGATTCTGACTTATATGATGGACAAATTTTTGCTGACCAAAACAGGGAAAAAACACCATCATTCTTAGAAAATACTCAATGCGGTCTTAGCGATGACGAGAAAATAACTTTTATAGAATGTTTTACTGCTTGGACAGGACTTGCTTATGGTGGTGGTGATGATAATGGAGACAAATGGAATTATGGTCCTGATGGTTATGATGAAGACGAAAGAATTTATGGAAAATTGTCTAGTACTTTCTGGCTAACTGGACATGTTAAAGACTTAGAACGGGCAGCAACTAAATACAAAAAGAGGATAGATGAAGGCTATACTGAACAAGAAATGCTAGATGAACTTATTAAAGTTAAGAACTTTTTGAAAGATGATTTAAATAGCACATTAGGATTAAAAGGTAAAATGGCAGAATTGAATAGTGCAATGTTTATTAAGGATTTAGATGATTTCACTGAAATGGACTTAATGGCATATGTAGAACTATTCCATATCGATGTTTCTTACGTCGAAAGTGTTTTAGAGACAATCGACGAGAATTATGGTAAACTAAGCATTACTGCTGACATTACTGAACAGGATGTTGACAACCAACAAGCAGCTAATGAGAAAATTTATCTTACTGCCTTAAAGAATGTAGTCTTAGAATTTAAGGTTGGAATGCTTGATCGGTTGAGACTTTGGAGATGGAGAGAAGAAGTATTATTGTCTCGCACTGGAGATCAATTACCATATTATCCTGGAATGCCGATCATCTACCGTTTCGAAACTGCGTCGGAATTGCTTCAGAATGGTATTGATAGTTATTTTATGAGAGTGGGAGAAATAAAAAGAGAAACACTAATGGATACCTATGAGTACTTTGATCTTTATCATATGGCAGGAAAATTGGCTTTTGCTCACCCTAACAATGTTAAGTTTGACACAGATATAAACTTTGAGGATTTAGCTGATTTGATCTGTATGATGGTTCAAGATATAGAAATTGATCCGAGACATATTATAACACCTCTCGGTGTTTATAGAATCTTTAATTATGAAGTAGGAGAAATGATTTTTAACTTGTGTGATACTAAGAGTGATGGTCACAACATTTCTAAATTGATGCTTGCTTGTTCTCACGCTGGAATCGATCTCAACACTGTAACAGAAATTGAAGAAACTCTTACTAAAACTCCTAATGCTAGAGATGGAGTTTTTATTCTTTTCACCGATATTAAACCACCCAATGTCTTAGTAGAAGAATTAACATCACAATATTTATCTCCCCAATTCTACACTGGAGTAGAAAATAATAGAGATTATGCTGCCGCTCTTCTTACTTTAAAAACCCTTTCAGGACAGAGAGTGATGAATGCCAATAGATCGGAATTGATTTTTTATGGAGTAGGAGATGGGCTGTCAAAGTATAATGTTTTCACTCCAAAAGAATTGACAAATGTTTTTAACTCTTATAAATCATTCTTTAATCCCTATTCCATTAAGGATAATCCTGAAGACCCTTTCAGGTTAATAAGATTTTCGGCTCAGTCAATAAAACGACTTTTAACGATTGTTATTCCAAGGATGAGAGAAACGTCTCACAGTACTAGCCATAAGGGAAAAATCCTATCGATAGAACCTACAATAGAAGAAGTAGAAGAGCGAGTTGCTAATGTTGAAGAAACCGGAGAATTCTTTAGAAAAGATTTAGATGATCTTGAACAAGCAATTTTAGACAATTTTGAAACAATTGATAAAGATGACCCAGAAACAATCGATTATATTATCAAACCGAGAGGGAAAAATTATAACATTATAGAATTTTTAAAATCTCGCCTGGATGATTTCCAAACCAATGAAAATGAAGAACCGATTAATTTAGGTCTTAGAGCCGATTTAGGATTATTTTTTGCTCACCTTTACCAACTAGGAATTCAATTCTCTGATTGGGACAATTTTGTTGAACTTAACGAAGATGTAGTTAAATCGGCTATCCTCAGCGACTATAAATACAAAAGGGTTAATCCAGAATGGAGTATTGATTTAACTGAAAAAATCTTTAACATGGTGACGGTTGAAATTGAAAAGTATTTCAACATTAAAGTAGTGAGACCCGAAAGTAAAAAAGTCGAACAAGTAATTAACAGCGAAGAAGATTTACAAGATAAAGTAGAGCTATTAGAAACTGAGCCTAATAACCGGCCTGATGTAGATACGAGTAAAGCCGATGCAGTAGAAGATTATAGCGGTTTTGTTAGAGCTCTTCGTTTAGTTAAATTTTACAACGGTGCTTATAGAATAGATTGGAATGATGAATTATCAACTATTCAAGGACAATTAAGGCGAGTGATCCAAGCTAATGATATAGGTCTTTATGAATATATCAGAATGAGTGGAAATTGGTTTATCTCGACTGCTAGTTATTATTCTATAGCTATTTTAGGAGTTCCAATCACTAACAATATTATCGATGTTGTTGGATATCCAAGTACTATTCAAGACATTCTCGATAGTAAAAACCAGGATACAACTTAAAAATGTTAAAAACGAAATCATTTTTATTTTTCGATTAAAAATAAAAATACAAATGACAATTTCCTATGAGGATGAACTTAAAAGAGTTCGAGATGAAATTATAATTAACAATACTATTCATTTTATTAACATCGTTGAATTTTCAAAACTGATTAGGAGAGAGATGGAAACCCTGACAGTTAAACTCACAGAAATAAAAGAACAAATTAAGCTGTTCGAACTTGTAACATCCTTAGGAATCTTTCACTTATATCTCGAAGTTATCGAGAGAAAATTTGAAGCTAAATCTATTTATATAATGACTAGTTCCGAATTTTTAGAGATCTATTCTAACTTAACAAATATTATAATTGCCGTTAGAGAGTATATCAGACAGTTTGATACTGCTAAGGAAAGTGATGCAGTAAAAATTGAGAAGGAAAAGAGGAAGACCATTATTATTCAAAACAAAAAAGAGGTCTTGAGATGGGAGCAGTTAGAGAAAAAGAAACTAAAAGCCATTAAGAAACAAAACAAGAAACAAGATAAGATATGGAAGAAGGAACAAAGAAAGAGGAAACAAGAACAAAAGAACGCAAAGAAGATCGTTAAGAATAACGAATCTAAGTTAAGGCTTCATGTTATATTTAATAAGCACATCTTTGCTAAAGTAGTTAAACATGAGTTCCCTATTACGGTTCCATCTTATGAAGTAACTCTAGTTCCTACACAAAATAATGGAGATGTATCTGCTACTAGGTTCTTTACTTTTAAGGAATTTGAAACCTTTCTTTGCCGGGAAATTAAACTCAACAATGTTAAAAATCTTTCCTATGAAGTGTTTGATATCCAAGAAGAAGATCGCCATTGTAAAATAGAATATTATTCAGATAAATCATTAAACACTGATTTAGTCAAAGAATACACTAGACACGCAACGTCCTACATCGATAAAAGTCTGATCGAAAATACCTATTAAGCAAATAAAATAAATAAAAAGAAAGATAAAGTAAATAATAAAAATTTATTATTTATACTAAAACAAGATGATGAATTTATCGAGAATTAAAGCTTTAGCAGGTCGTCAAAATAAGCTACCTGGAATCAATGAACCAATGCCAAGTTTGTTAACTCAACATAAATTAGACTTTATGCCCGAGTATACTTATGGTCTCTATGAGGATGATTTGGGAAAAGGATCGTACGGTCGTGTTTATAAGATTGAGAGTACCATAGGAAATGAGGATAATAGAAAACAATACGCAGTAAAAGAATTTACTAGAACCCTTGGAAATGGATTGACGGCTGATGTTTTAAGAGAAATATCGATTCTAGTTAAATTGGATCACCCTAATATTATTAAATTGATTGATGTTGCTTATTTCGATCCTTCATTACCAGGTCAACCAATTAAAATGATTTTAGAGCTGGCATTGTCAAGTTTAGAAAAATACATTAAGGATAAGACCAATCATGCAACTCTTACTCCTGATTTATTGAAGTCTTACATGTATCAGTTGTCTAGAGGTCTTGATTATATGCACAATAACGGAATTTGGCATAGAGACATTAAACCCCAAAATATTCTAGTTTTTGAGAACGGTAAAATAGTTTTTACTGATTTTGGTATAGCTCGATTTGGAACAATTCCTTTCGAATCTTATACTACTGAAGTTCAAACTCTTTGGTGGAGAGCTCCAGAATTGTTACTTGGATCTAGGTCTTACGGTCCTCAAATCGATGTTTTTTCTTTAGGTATAGTTTTTGCTAATCTTTGGGTAGGTTCTTACATCTTTGATTTTGATACTAAGGATTACGTCATAAGAAAGCAAATATCGGTATTGGGACATATGGTAGAAGAAGATTGGCCTGGAATTTCTGGATTGAAAGGTTATGCCAAATATAGTGCCTATGCTGCGGCAAGAAGGGAAGACAAGTGGGGAAAAGAATTCGCTAGAGTTAAAGGAATGGATCCTCGAGTTTTAGATATTATTAAAGAAATGACTTATCCAAATCCTTCAAAAAGAGTATCAATAAAAGACATTTTAGATAATCCTTACTTCGATGGAATGGCTCAAGCTATCGATAGAGCTTTGCCTGCAAAAGAAATAATTAGTCGTGAAGCAGAATTGAACAGCGACGAAGTTATTATGATCTCTCCAAGGCCATATCCAACTATAACAACTTTGATGTATAGAATGACTTATGAAAGAATGTTAGAACTAAGTAATGATTTTAGGATTAAAGATGAAACATATTTTCATTCTAGAATTCTTTTTGATTACTTCCTCGAGAAAAATAATAACGATATTAATAGATATGGAACCAACATTAAATTATTGAAAGTAGCAGTAGAGAATTTAGGTTTGATATCAATTGCCTGTCTTTTTATTTCATCTAAAGTATTAGAAAAACATGAACTTGATCATCTTGATCTTATAAGAGTAAGCAATAATATGTTTAATGCTGATGATTTATATAAAGCAGTCTTATCGATTGTAATGGTTGTTGAATTTAATTTTGTCTATCCAACGGTACCAGAATATTTATATTACCTTAATGCCGAAAATAAAGATTTAGTTATAGCCCTGGCTAAAGTTTATTCTCTCACTTCTAATCCGATTAATTCTAAATTGATTGCTAATATCGCGACTTATATTGTTAATCACTGTTATGGAAAAATCAAAGATAAGAGTTATATGTCTCAAGCTAACCAATTTATAGAATCGATAAGACAAATCTGGTATGAAAAGACCCTTAACACCGATCGCGATCTTAACAATAACTTAAATTTAATAATCAATGCTTGGCCTAATTGTCGCCTAGAACAAAAACCAGAAGCTGTAGGTCCTAAACAATCCAATAAGTTAACATTTAAACCGTCTAACACTATAATTCCTAACCCATTAGACCCGGATATAGGCTATTATAGTATCGATGCTATTTTGGTTTTAATTTCTCAAAAAGTCAATTCTCCTTTAGGCAGAGATGAATTAGGGGAATTCATAAAAGAACTCTTATTAAACATAGCCTCTTACGACTTTATACCAAAGATTTCCTTAATAAATGAGATTCCAATTTCACTGATTGATAGTTTTGCTAATTATTTAACGTTAGAAAAAGATACAAATAATCAATACATGGTTCCCAAGGTAACACCAAATAGAATCGTGATTACTATCGGAAAGTTTGAGGTAAGAAACATTAATGTAACAATCAAATTTACAAACTTTCCAACTAACCTAACTTCAATTGTTAATTCATACTTCACTGAAATTGGAAAAAATGCTATTACTTACACCAATGGCACAATTGAAGGTTATTTAAAACTTGTCTTCTAAAAATTAAATGGATCGGATAAAAATAAATATTTAACACAAAATATTTTGTGTTAAATTAAAAAAGATGAACCAACAAAATCCAAATCTAGAGTTTGTAAGGTCGATTATTCTGTCGCCACAATTTCAACAAGACTCTGAAAAGAAAAGAGAAACGGTAATTGCTACCATTTTATCCTCAGGACAAGTGTCATATGATGATGTTAAGACTATTCTGCAACAAGTTACGGCAAAACCGTCAATCAGAAAAAGTATATCTTCAGGAGGTTCAATGAGACCCGGCTTTGAGAAATTGGCTGATATTAATGGAATGTATAATGATAAATTAATTGTTTACATTTTAGGCGCTGGACCAGTAGGTCTTATGACAGCGATCAAACTCATTGATGTTTATCAAGATAAAATAAGAGTTGTATTGT
>Ga0182016_10003836_pt1 | contig 16912 bp, 15 predicted proteins | sample 712S2MmetaG_FD_120491 | JGI IMG/M metagenome (GOLD analysis project Ga0182016, IMG submission 120491) | Permafrost microbial communities from Stordalen Mire, Sweden - 712S2M metaG | ecosystem: Environmental > Terrestrial > Soil > Wetlands > Permafrost | place: Sweden: Stordalen | collected...
ATCACCGGTCTCACGCCGGGCACGGTCTATGGCGTGCGCGTCCGTGGTGTCGGCGGTTCCGATCAATACGGTCCCTGGAGCGCGACCGTGTCGCTGATGTGCACCTGACCAACGAGTTGATAGTTGAGGGTTGCTGGCGGGAAAATTCAACGGTGCAGTTTTGAAATCCATCCTCTCTCAACCAACAACTCTCAACTGTTGATATCACCCTTTGCTGCTGGATTCGTCCAGCACGCAAGCCGGACGGTGGTAGTGCGGCCAACGCATAAAAAAAACACGCCGTAATTGGCCGCCCATCGTCCGGTCATTTTTTCCAACAAAAAAAACGGGCGGCCCTTTGCGAGCCGCCCGCCGTGAAGGTTAGTTCGGTTTATTCGCTGGCGCCTTTGCTCGCCTTTTCCGCCTCGGCCATCTTGCTCGCCATCTCCGCCTTGATGGCATCAAGGTTGAAGCTTGCGCCGCGCTGCATCGGCGGGAATTCGAGGAAGGTCTGGAGTTCCCTGCCCACCACCTGCTGGACGAACACGAAGCGCCAGAAATTATACATATAAAAATCCCCCATATACATGAGCGACCCCTGCTTCGTCATGTCCACGGGAAAATCCATGCGCTCGAACGGATCCAGACGCAGGTTGGTGATGGTCGGCACGTCCGGATGGTTCTTGACCCCCAACCAACCCTGCGGTTGGTCAATGAAACGATACTTGTAGTCGTCAATGCGCACCGCGCCGAGGGTGCTTTCACCGAGGTAGAAGATTTCGTGACGGGCAGACTTGCCCTGGCCGGTGAGGGCGGCCATCTGGTCATAACCGTCCAAGTGGTTCTTATAGGTCCGGTCGCCGATTTGGACACCCTTGAGCAGATCCTCCGTGATGGTCTTGTTGCCGGCGGCGTCGAGGAAGGTCGGGAACCAGTCGAGGCCGGAGAAGATGCCGTTCTGCACGGAATCCGCCGGGATGTGACTGGGCCAGCGGGCGATGCAGGGCACGCGGAATCCGCCTTCCATGACCGTCCCCTTGGCCTGTGCGAACGGCGTGGTGCCGCCGTCGGGCCAGGTGAAGCTTTCGGTGCCATTGTCGGTGGTGAAGACGACGATGGTGTTGTCGTCCACGCCCATGTCCTTGAGATGTTGCAGGATCAGGCCGATGTCGTCATCGAGCTGGGCCATGCCGGCTTCCTCGATGCTCCAGCCATTTTCCGAGTTCATCAGCGCGGTGTATTTCGGGGCAAGATGCGTGACGACGTGCATGCGTGTCGGGTTGATCCAGCAGAAGAACGGCTTGCCGTCGGCCTTGGCCTTGTCAATGAAGTTCAAGGCGAAGTCGCGGATGTCGCCGTCCACCGTCTCCATGTTGTATTTGATGCCGTCAATCGGGTGCGGCGGCAGCGGGCCGCAGTCTTCAATCTTCTGCTTGCCGATTTTGCCCCAGCGCGGCATCTCGGTGGTGTCGTCCGTGGCCGTGGCCCAGCTGTGAACCAGGTTGCGCGGGCCGACGACGTTCAACAACGCCTGCGGATAGTTGGGGTGAAACGGGTCTTCCATGGCGTCCAGGTGATACAGGTAGCCAAAGAATTCGTCGAAGCCGTGGACGGTGGGGAGAAATTCATTCTTGTCGCCCAGATGGTTTTTGCCGAACTGGCCGGTGGCATAGCCCTGCGCCTTGAGAGCGGTGGCGATGGTGCAGGCTTCGGCGGGTAGTCCAATGGCCGCGCCCGCCTGGCCGACCGTGGTCATGCCCGTGCGAATGGGCAACTCGCCTGTGATGAAGTTCGCGCGGCCCGCCGTGCAGCTGGCCTCGGCATAATAGTCGGTGAACAACATGCCTTCCTTGGCCAGCCGGTCGAGATTGGGTGTGGTGCCGGACATCATGCCACGGCTGTAGGCGCCGATGTTCCACATGCCGATGTCGTCGCCCATGATGACGACGATGTTGGGTTTCTTGTCCGCCGCCTGCGCCGGCGTGCCGGCGCTCATGAACGCCGCCGTGGCGGCAAACGCGGTCAGGCCGTGTTTGAATAGTATGGATGCTTTCATAACTGGATTGCTGGTTGTGTTTGTTTCTTTCGAGAAGCGACAAGAATTCAGAAGCTCAGGAGGATGCCACGTGGATTCTTTTCTCGTCGCCGCCATTTAAGACACTCGGCGCGAGACTTGTAAAGGGGTTTTTGTGTTACAAGCAAATGGCGAAGCGGCGGCTGAATCTTGGAGGGCGCGGACATGTCCGCGCTTTGGGTTTGCGAGACATGTCTCCGCCGATGAAAAAGCGGTGTCGTGCCACCGCACTGCAAGGAACGGATTCAGTCAACGATGCGAAGATTGGCCAGCGCGGCATTGACCGCCTCCTGAATGCGTTCGCCACGCACGGCCGCCGTGGCGTTGCCGATGATGGGTCGCACGACGTAGTTGCGATAAAGCAGCTCGTAGGTCTTCGCATCCAGCACATCAATGACCAGCGTGCCCGCCTCGAAATGGTTCGGGTTCCTGCTGCTGGAATAAGCATCCTCCGCCTTGTTGTGCAGCGCATCCGCATCCCGGCCCATGCCGAAATAAGTCGTGACGGCCTCGGTGGTGACGTTGTTGCCGACGATGATCATGTAGGCCACCGTCACATCGCCCGTGCCATCGGTGCGTTCCAGGCCTTTCGCCGCAAGATTGTTGACGATGGCCTTCTGGATGATCTGGTGGATGGCGTCGCGCCGGTCGGCGGCCGGCGGCGTCAGGGCGATGCCGCCGTTGATGAAATTATAGGTATGCACCTTCAACAAACCCTTGTCCACCCGCGTGGGCGCGGAGGAACAACCGGCGAGGAGCAGGCCTGTGAGCAGCAGCGGCAGAAGACAGAGATGTTTCATAAATCAATGTGTGGTTTGGATGTTCCGGTTTTTCGTTTGGTGGAATGGTGGAATCAATCTATCCGCGGGATCTGTCCAAGGTCAAGGCGCGACTGGCTTGCGCCTCTGCGCGGGTACAGCTTGACACGGCCCCCGACCCCGCAGTGGTTGCGGTGCGCCGTTCTCCGATCCGGCGCGTTGGCAGGCCAACTCCAATCCTTGCCGGGTCGGAGACCGGCGCTCCCGTCAACCGATTGAAGAATGGTGGGCGATGAGGGATTTGAACCCACGACCGTCTCCGTGTAAAGGAGCTGCGCTACCACTGCGCCAATCGCCCGACCGGAGGGAATGTAGAATGAAGAATGAAGAATGAAAAAGAAAAACTTCCGCCAGCAGCCTCGCGGGTTCTTCCTTCTTCCTTCTTCCTTTTTCATTTTTCATTTTTCATTTGGGAATCCCTGCTGGCGCAGCGCCTCGAACAAAACCAGCGCGACGCAGTTGGACAAGTTCAGCGAACGCGATTGCGCGTTGAACATCGGAATGCGCAACCAGATTTCGCGGTGTGCTTCGAGGAGTTGTTTTGGCAGGCCCGCTGTCTCGCGACCGAAAACCAGGTAATCATCCGGCAAAAATTTCACTTCGCTGTAATTCTTCGCACCGTTGGATTCGATGAACCACAGCCGCGCGTCAGCCGGAAGTTTTTCCGCGAACGCCGTCCAGTTCCGCCAGCGATGCCATTCGACCTGCCGCCAGTAATCCATGCCCGCGCGCTTGAGCTGCGTGTCGTCCAGCTTGAAGCCGAACGGCTCAATGAGGTGCAAAACGGATTTCGTGGCGGCGCACAACCGCGCCACGTTGCCCGTGTTCGGCGGAATTTCCGGTTCGACTAAAACAATGTTCATAATACGAATGAAGAATTAAGAATGAAAAATGAAGAAACAAAAAAAGCGGTGCCAAGCAATGATGAATCCGGCATGAACAAATCCTTCATTCTTCATTCTTCATTTTGCCTTTCCGGTAAAACACTTTCCACAGCACCAGTCCATGCGCCGGCGCGGTCATGCCGGCGGCGCGGCGGTCGCGGCTAGCGAGAATATCGGCAACTTTCGCCAGCGGAATCTTCTCCTGCCCGACCTGCACGAGCGTGCCCACGATGCCCCGGCACATTTTGTAGAGAAACCCGTCGCCTTCGATGATGAACGTCAGTTGCGCGCCGGATTTCTTGAGGTCGCAGCACGTGAGCGTGCGGACGTTGGATGCCATTTCGTAGCTGCGCGTCGCGGCGAACGATTTGAAATCATGCTTGCCGACGAACAGTTTTGCCGCCGCCCGCATCTTGGCCAGGTCCAGCTTCACCGGAAAATGCCAGGCGCGGTTTTGTAGCAGCGGATTCATGGCCGGATGATTCCAGACCGTGTAACGATACTGCTTGCCGGTCGCATTGAAGCGCGCATGAAACTTTTCCGGCACGCGTGCCGCCGACAGCACGCGGATGTCGTCCGGCAGATACGCGTTGAGCGCCAGCGCCAGCCGGCCGACGGGCATCTTGAATTCGGCGCGCGGAATCTCGACGTGCGCCACCATGCCGAGCGCGTGAACGCCGGTGTCCGTGCGGCTGGAACTATGGATGCGCTTGACGCCCGGAAACATTTTGCCGAACGCAGCCTCGATTTTTTCCTGCACGCCGGTGCCGATCTTCTGCACCTGCCAGCCCTGGTAAGCCGTGCCGTCGTAGGCGATGACGAGTTTGAATTTCACAAAACAAATAAACAACGAAGACGCGAAGGCGCGAAGCAAAGGCCGTTCAGCTTTCCGTTGTATCCAGATGACTCCATTTCAAACTTTGCGCCTTTGTTGTCCAAATTATGGTTCAAATTCCGTCCAGGTAGCTCTGCAGCAAAATCGCCGCCGCCATCTTGTCCACCTTCTCTTTCCGTTTGTCGCGGCGGACGTTGCCCTGGATCAAAATCCGGTTGGCCATCTTGGAAGTCAGCCGCTCGTCCCACATTTTGATGGGCACGGTGATGGCGGATTTCAAGACGGCGACGAACGCCTCCACCTTTTGCGCCGCCGGGCCGTAGCTGCCGTCCATGTTGCGCGGTTGGCCGATGAGGATGAGATCAATCTCCTTCTCGACAAGGATTTTTTTCAGCCGCTCCAGAAACGGCGTGAACGGCTCCGCGAGGATATATTCCAGCGGCTGCGCGATGGTTTTGGTTTCGTCGCTGACGGCGACGCCGATGCGCTTGGTTCCGTGATCGAGGGCGAGGATTCGCATTGCGCGACAGTGTGCCGCAAACGCGGGAAAATTCAATGACAGCCCGCTTTAATTTCATTGCCGCTTTACTTCTTTTATCCGGCAAATCATTTTATACGCCTCATGACACGACGTTTTTTAAGTCTGATAATTTTTTCAAGCTGGCTTGCCGGCAGCGGACTGCCCCGGGCGGAAGCCACGAATGCCGTGCTGGTGCAGGCATCCGTTCTAGAAGGCAACGTCGCGTATCTGCGCGTCGGCGAGGTGACCGGAAATCTGCCGGAGGCGGTCGCTTCGGCGCAAACAACTCTTGCCGCCACCAACAAGCTTGCCGGCACGGTTCTGGATTTGAGGTTTGCGGACGGCGATGATTCGGCGGCGGCAAGGGCAACGGCCAATTTGTTCGCGGACAAAAAACTGCCGCTGGCGATACTGATAAACAGCAAAACCGGCGGCGCGGCGCTGGCGCTCGCGACCGACTTGCGCGAAGCGCGCGACGGGCTGGTTTTGGGCAGCGCGACGGCGGACTTGAAGCCGGACATCGCCGTGACGGTCAAAATCGCCGACGAAAAAAAATATCTGGAGAATCCCTACGCGGCGCTGGCGCAGAGTGATGAAACCAACGCCGCCGCCAGCACGAATCATTTCGGCGCGTTCATTGACCATACGACCGAGGCGGATCTGGTGCGCGAAAAAATCAAGGACGGCGATGAGGACGAGGATGCGCCGCCGCCGAAGCCGGCCGAGCCGCAAAAGCCTTTTATTCACGACCCGGTGCTGGCGCGGGCGGTGGATCTGATTCATGCACTCGCGGTGGTCCACCCGTCGCACGGCTGATTTCGGATTGACGACTGGCCGTTCTCAAATCACCTTGAATCTTCGCGCAGGATGAAAACGATATTGTTCATTTGCACCGGAAATGTCTGCCGCAGCCCGATGGCCGAGGCGCTGTTCCGCCGTGCCGTCAACGGACGCGGCAAGTTCCGCGTGCTTTCGGCGGGCCTCGGCGCGATGGACGGCCAGCCGCCCACGCCGCACTCGGTGCGCGCGATGCGCGAACTGGGCGTGGACATCTCCGCCCAGCGCAGCCGGATGCTCACGGCCGAGCTGGTGCGGTCGGCGGACCTGATCCTGGGCATGACGCACAGCCATGTGGACACGGTGGCGCTGCTCTATCCGCCGGCGGCGGAAAAAACTTTTTTGCTGCGCGAATTCGACGAGACGCTCGAAGCCTACGAAAAGGACATCAGCGACCCCATCGGCAGTTCCTATCCGGTTTATGTGGAATGCCGCGACCAGATCGAACAGGGCATCGTCACGCTTTTGAAATTTATGGAACAAAACAACCTTTTGCCAAAACATCAAACCCTGTCCGCTGCGGCGGCCGTCACCTTCGCGCTCGGCGCGGATCACGGCGGCTTTGAACTCAAGGAAACGCTCAAGTCCTTCCTGCGCGAACGCGGCCTGACCGTCAGCGATCTCGGCGCCACCAGCAAGGATCCGGCGGATGATTATCCTGACTTCGCCAAGCCTGTCGCCGAGGCCGTCGCCGCCGGCAAGGCGGAACTCGGTTTGCTCGTCTGCACCAGCGGTGTTGGCGTCAGCATCACGGCCAACAAGGTCGCCGGCGTCCGCGCCGGTCTGGCCACGGATGAAAATGACGCCAAGTTGATGCGCCAGCACAACGACGTGAACGTCCTTTGCTTGAGCGGCAAAAAAACCTCCGCCGAACTCGCCCAAAAAATCCTCACCGCGTTCATCGCCGCGAAGTTTGAAGGCGGCCGCCACGAGCGCCGCGTTTTGAAAATGGACGCGAAGTTCGCGCCGGCGAATTTGCGGCTCGCCAATGTTGATCCCGAAATCGCCACGGCGATTGACCATGAACGCAAGCGCCAGCAGGAAAACATCGAGCTGATCGCGTCGGAAAATTTCACCAGCCCCGCCGTCATGGAGGCGCAAGGCTCGGTGCTGACGAACAAATACGCCGAGGGTTATCCGAAGAAGCGCTGGTATGGCGGTTGCGAATACATTGACGTGGTCGAGCAGCTCGCGATTGATCGCGCCAAGAAACTGTTCGGCGCGGAACACGCGAACGTCCAGCCGCACTCCGGCTCCGGCGCGAACATGGCGGTGTATTTCGCGTTTCTGAAACCCGGCGACAAGATGCTGACGATGGACTTGAGCCACGGCGGCCATCTCACGCACGGCAACAAGGCGAATTTCTCCGGCAAGTTTTTTGAGATTGTCCACTACGGCGTCAACAAGGAAACCGAGCTGATTGACTACGACCAAATCGCCGCGATGGCGCGCGAACACAAGCCGAAGATGATCACCATCGGCGCGAGCGCGTACCCGCGCGTGATTGATTTCAAGCGCATGGGCGAGATCGCCCGTGAAGTCGGCGCGTATCTCCTCGCGGACATCGCGCACATCGCCGGCATGGTCGCGGCGGGCGTGCATCCCAGCCCGATCGGGCACGCGGATTTCGTGACGACCACGACGCACAAGACCCTGCGCGGTCCGCGCGGCGGCTTGATTCTCTGCGCGGAAAAATACGCGAAGGAAATTGATTCGATCGTTTTCCCCGGCATCCAGGGCGGACCGCTGGAACACGTCATCGCCGGCAAGGCGGTTTGCTTCCACGAAGCGCTGCAACCGAGCTTCAAAAATTATCAGCAGCAGATTGTGAAAAACGCCGCCGCGCTCGCCGACGGCATGAAGCGCAACGGCTACCGGCTGGTCAGCGGCGGCACGGACAATCACCTCATGCTCGTGGACGTCGGTGCGAAAGGCATCACCGGCAAGGATTCTCAAATCGCGCTGGACGAGGCCGGCATCACGGTGAACAAGAACACGATTCCGTTCGAGACGCGCTCGCCATTTCAGGCCAGCGGCATACGGCTCGGTTCGCCCGCCTGCACGACGCGCGGCATGAAGGAAGATGAAATGGCGGCGATTGCCGACATGATTTCCGAAGTGCTCATGGACATCAAAAACGTGGACGCCGCGCACAAGGTTCGTGCCCGCGTGCGCGAGCTGACGGCGAAATTTCCGCTGCCTTATTGAAATCTGAATACTTATTTCAACAACGCCTCGGCATGTTTCCTTGCGGCATCGGTTTGACCGCCCAGCATCCGCGCCAGTTCGGTCACGCGTGATTTTTTGTCGAGCAGCGTAATCTCTGAAATCGTCCGGCCATCGCGGATCTGCTTGGTCACGACGAAATGCGCGTCCGCCGGCGCGGCCACCTGCGGCAGATGGGTGATGCACAACACCTGCCGCTTCGCCGCAATCTGCTTCATTTTTTCGCCCACCGCATTCGCCGTCTCGCCGCCGACGTTCGCGTCCACTTCATCAAAAACTAAAACCGGAATTTCGTCTTCGGCAGCGAGAACAGTTTTCAACGCCAGCATCACGCGTGCCATTTCGCCGGACGACGCGATGGCGCGCAGCGGCTTGGCCGGTTCGCCCAGATTTGGCGCAAACTGGAATTCAATCTCGTCGACGCCGGTTTGCCTAAATGTAGGAGCCGACGTGAGGAGGCTCTGACTTTGTTTTGATTTGAGACTCGTCACCTCGTCTCCTACAAAATCAGTTTTTAACGCCACGTCAAACTTGCTCTGCTTGAAGCCCAAATCTCCAAGCTGCTTGCTGACGGCTTTGGCAAGTTGTGGAATCACTTTCTTGCGTGCGGCGGAAAGCTTTTTGCCGGCGCTCAAAATTTCAGCATCGAGTTGTTCCAACGCGGCGTTGAGTCGTGCCAGTTCCGCGTCGCGGCTTTCGAGTGCCGTCAATTTCTCTTTCGCCTTATCGCCAAACGCGATGACTTCGGCGAGCATCGCGCCGTATTTGCGTTTGAGCGAATGGAGGAGGTTCAAGCGCTCCTCCAATTCAGCCAGCCGTGCCGGGTCAACGTCCACCTTGTCGGCGTAATGCGAGACGACGGATTGCAATTCGCGCAGCGTCTCCGTGGCCTGCGCGTGCAACTCGACCAAATTTGCCGCGCCGGAATCCACGCGCTGCAATTCCGCCAGCACACGGCCAATGGAACCGGATTGTGCGAGCAGTGAATTCTCACTTTCGCTCAAGGCGTCGAGCGCGGCCTGGCTCAATTGCAGCAGCTTCGCGGCGTTGCTGGCGCGGTTGAATTCGGTTTCAATCTCCGCATCCTCACCTTCCTTCAAGCGCGCGGTGGAAATTTCCTGAACCTGAAAACGGAGCAAGTCGAGCTGATGCGCATAGGTTTTTTCGTCCACGATGAGCGCGGATTTTTCATTTTCCAAAACAACGCGCCGGCGAACGAGTTCGCCGAATGCTTCGCGCTCTTTTTCCAATCCACCAAACGCGTCGAGAATCAACAACTGCTTCGCGGGATGGAGCAGCGACTGGTGGTCATGCGGGCCGTGCATGTCCACGAGCCATTCGCCGATGGTGGCCAGTGTGGCCAGCGTGGTCGCCGAGCCGTTGACGAACTGGCGGTTGGTTCCGGCGCTGGTGAAGCTGCGTTTGAGGACAAGTTGGTTTTCCTCGCACGGTTCGAGACCATTCTCATCCAGGAAGTTTTTCAACGGCGCGCCAAGTTTTTTTACATTAAAGACGGCTTCCACCGAGCAGCTATCCTCGCCGCTGCGGATGAGCGTGCGGTCGGCGCGGTCGCCGAGAACGAGGTTGAGCGCGCCGATGATGATGGACTTGCCCGCGCCGGTCTCGCCGGTGATGGCGTTGCCGCCGGGCTGAAGCTCCAGCGTGAGGTCGCTCACGAGCGCGAGGTTTTTGATGCGGAGCGTCGTCAACATGGTTAAATTTGTCCCGCTGAATTTGACGGTTGCGCCGCCGTTCGGCAAAAGAAAATTTTAACCATGTCGTTTTCATTCACGTTTCTTGGCTCCGGCACCTCGCAGGGCGTGCCGCTGATCGGCAAGGAATATCCGCCGGAATTTCTGGCAAACCCGAAGAACTGGCGCACGCGGCCCTCGATTTACGTTGAAACGGAGCAGGTAAAACTCGTCGTGGACACGACGCCGGAATTCCGCATCCAATGCCTGCGCGAAAAAATCAACCGGCTCGACGCGGTGCTGGTAACGCACGCTCACGCCGACCACATCATGGGCATGGACGACTGCCGGCGCTTCTGCGACCTGCGCGGCGACACGACGCTGCCAATTTACGCGAGCGAGGCGACGATGGTGCATTTGCGGCGCGTTTTTATTTATGCCTTTCATCAAGGCCCGTGGCCGAAAGGCTATTTCAAGCCGGAGGAACGCGTCATCAACGGCCCGTTTGAAATCGGCGACCTGACAATCACGCCGCTGGATTTGCCGCATGGCCGGATGACGACGACGGGATTTCTGTTCGAGCAAGCCGGACGCAAACGGCTGGCGTATTTGAGCGACTGCAAGGAAGTTCCCGACGCCGCGCTGGAACAAGTGCGCGGCGTAGAGATTGCCGTGCTGGACGCGCTGCGGTTCAAGCCGCATCCGACGCACATGTGCCTCGACGAGGCGCTCATGGCGGCGCGACGCATCAACGCATCGCGCACCTATTTCACGCATCTCACGCACGATTACGACCACGATCTGGCGCAGGCCGAGCTGCCGTCGGGCATCCAGTTGGCCTATGACGGCTTGAAAGTGGCGGGAGGCAATTAAATGTCCAAACGCTTTATCCGCACAATGGTCAAATAACCAGCGCATGAAAAAATTTCTCATCCCGGCCGTTATTTTGGTTTTCATTCTCGCGCCGCTCCGGGTTTACGCCGGCGGCGATGAAGTGGTGGTGGTTTACAATTCCCGCGTGCCGGAATCCAAAACCGTCGCGGAGCACTACGCGCAGTTGCGCCAGGTTCCGGCAAAGCAAATCTACGGCTTCGAACTGACGACCAACGAGGAGATGTCGCGCACAGAATTTCACGACACACTCCAGGTGCCGCTGGCCAAAAAGCTGGAGGCGGACGGCCTCTGGAAACTGGACATGACCTTTTATCGCGGGACCAACAACCAGCCGGACCGGGCCGTCCGCAAGGTGGTGGCTTCAAAAATCCGCTACGCGGTCTTGTGCTACGGCGTGCCATTGAAAATCGGCGAAGATCCGGCCATTCATGAGGCCATCGCCGAAAGAATGCGGCCGGAGCTGCGCCGCAACCAGGCCGCCGTGGATTCGGAGCTGGCATGGCTGCCGCTGTCGCAGATGGAATTTCCGCTGACCGGGATTGTTCCCAACTGGCTTTACGGCGCAACGAACACCGCCATGTTCACCCCCACCAACGGTTTCCTAATCGTCGCGCGGCTCGACGGCCCGACACCGGAAATCGCGCGCGGCCTGGTGGACAAGGCAATGTCGGCCGAGCTCGACGGCTTGTGGGGCCGCGCGTATTTTGACGCGCGCGGGCTGGAGCCAACCAATAGTTATTATCAGGGTGACCAGTGGATTCTCGCCGCCGCCCAGATCAGCCGCGGGCTGGGATTCGAGACGACGGTGGACGACAAGCCGGAAACATTTCCCTCCAGTTTTCCCATGAGCCAGATTGCGATTTATTGCGGCTGGTATGATCCGGATGCCTCCGGCCCGTTCGCACAACCGAAAGTCGAGTTCATGCCCGGCGCCTTCGCCTATCACCTGCATTCGTTCAGCGCCTCCACCATCCGCAGCACGACCCGCTGCTGGTGCGGCCCGCTGCTCGCAAAGGGCGCCACCTGCTCGATGGGCTGCGTGAATGAACCGTATCTTTCCGGCACGCCCAACGTCGCGTTTTTTTTGCAGGCATTCGGCGGCGGTTACACCTTCGGCGAAGCAGCCTGGGCGGCGCAACCGGTCTTGTCCTGGCAGACCACCGTCATTGGCGACCCGCTTTACCGGCCGTTTGGCAAATCGCCACAAAAATTGCACGCGGAACTTTCCCGCGCGCACAATCCGCTCGACGAATGGTCCTACCTGCGCCTCGTGGATCTGGGTCTCGCCCACGGTGCGCGCCTCACCGAAATGTCGGGGATCCTCGAAAACCTTGACGCGGCCACCAACAGCGCCGTGCTTACCGAAAAACTCGCCGACCTTTATGACGCGCAAGGCAAACCGTCGTCGGCAATTTCGACCTGGCAAAATGCGCTTAAATTAAATCCGTCGCCGCAGCAACACATCCGCCTCCGGCTCACGCTCGGCGACAAGCTTCAGGCGGAGGGCCGCAACTCCGAGGCGGTGGACAATTATCAGAAGCTCCTCGCGGAAGCGCCGGATTATCCGGGCCGGGAATTCATCATCAACACGCTGGCCGCGCTCCCGCCGAAATCTGCCGGCACCAACGCGCCCGCGAAATAGCTTTTTCATTTCATACTTTTGATTTTCAATCCAGCCATGGCCGTCTTCTTTGACACGCACGCGCACCTTGATTATTCCGATTACACGCCGGACCTGCCGGAAGTCGTCGCACGGGCGCAGGCCGCCGGCATCGTCAAAATCATTTCCATCGGCACGAGCCTCGCCAGCAGCGAACGCGCCGTCGCGCTCGCCGAAAAATTTCCGAATGTTTTTGCCGCCGTGGGCTGGCATCCGACCGAAGCGTTGAGCGCGCCAGACGATTTGCGCCCTACCCTGCGGAAATTCGCCAGACATCCGAAAGTCGTCGCCATTGGCGAAACCGGTTTGGATTACCATCATTTGCCGAGCGGGAAGCCGGAGTTCACCGCTGCCGACGACGTGCGCTACAAGGAAACGCAGGCGGAGATTTTCCGGCAGCAGATGGAAGTCGCCGCCGAATTCGGCCTGAACTGCATTATCCACCAGCGCACCGCCTGGGATGACACCATCGCGCAGATGAAACCGTTCATCGGCAAAACGCGCGGCGTGTTCCATTGCTTCGGCGAAACCGTGGAACGAATGCGGCAGGTATTCGACATCGGCTCGCTCGTCAGCTTCACAGGCATTGTCACGTTCAAGAACGCGCAAAACGTCCGCGACGCCGTCGCCGCCGCGCCGCTGGGCCAGTTTATGCTGGAGACAGATTGTCCTTATCTCGCGCCGGTGCCGTATCGTGGCAAACGCTGCGAACCGGCTTACGTGAAGGATATTTCCGAAACCGTCGCGCAGGTGAAAAACTGTTCACTCGACGAATTGAGCGCAGCGACCTGCCGGACGGCAAAAGAATTTTTCCAAAAACTCGCATGACCAAGCAAAAAATTCTCGACCTCTATTTTCTGGACGCGCGGCACAAGCTCGTCGAAATCGCCGCCTTCCTCGACCGCGTGGAGCGCTCGAAGGGCAAGGACGATTTCCGCTTGAAAGGTTTCCATACCGCGCTCGGCAAGCTGGGCGGAAACAGGAAAAACAAGGCGAAAGAAGTTTTGCTCGCCTTCAGCGACCCGACAACGAAACCGATTGTAGAGGCGACTAGCAAAGGTGCAACCGGAGCCTTCGCTAAATAAAGCCGCACTCCGCACTTCCATGAAATACATCGAACCACACGCCCACATGGTCAGCCGCACGACGGATGATTACGAGCGGATGGCGCTGGCCGGCTGCGAGGCCGTCTGCGAACCGGCGTTCTGGGCTGGCTTCGACCGCAGTTCGCCTGCCGGCTTTCATGATTATTTCTGCCAGCTCACCGAGCACGAGCCGAAGCGCGCGGCAAAGTTCGGCCTGAAACATTTCTGCTGGCTGTGCATCAACTCCAAGGAAGCCGAGGATGTGAAGCTCGCCGAGGACGTCATCGCGCTGATCCCGAAATTTCTCAACCGGCCCAACGTGCTCGGCATCGGCGAAATCGGGTTGAACAAAAATTCACGGAACGAGCTGCGCGTGCTGGAAATGCAGGTGCAACTCGCGGCAAAGCATGACCAGTTGATTTTGGTCCACACACCGCATCTCGAAGACAAATTGAAAGGCACGCGGCTGATCCTCGAAGTTTTGAAAAACGACCGGCGCATCCGGCCGGAGCGCATCATCATTGACCATGTCGAGGAGCACACGGTTGAAATGGTTCTGGACGCCGGCATGTGGGCGGGCATGACATTGTATCCCGAAACGAAATGCACGCCGGCGCGGGCGATTGACATTCTGGAAATTTACGGCAACGAGCGGCTCTGGCTGAACAGCGCGTGCGACTGGGGCGTGAGCGATTCGCTGGCGGTGCCGAAGACGGCGTTGGAAATGAAACGTCGCGGCCATCTTGCTGTCGCGATCGAAAAGGTAATTTTCTCGAACCCGAAAACATTTCTGAAGCAGTCGGGAAAGTTCAAAATTTAAGGGGACGCTTTCCCGAAATCCGTCACGGGTCAATTTGCCCAGATGATTCCCGCCGAACTCACCGGCATAAATTTTCCATTGCCGATGTATTGCAATTCCACCGCTGAACCGGGACCGCCGGAAACAAATCCGCTCGTTCCTGTCGTGCTTGTGGCCTGCGTTGAAGCTTGCGAGGTGTAGAGACCGCTGGCGGTGCTGTAAACCGCCGCCACCAGCCGGGTGCCATCGGCCGAGGACGCGATGGAAACCCAATTCCTAATCGGTGCACCGGTTTGCAAGTTCCAAGTCACGCCCCCGTTGCTTGAAACATAGATGCCGCCGTTGTTATACACCGCCGCCGCGAGTTTCATCCCGTCGGCAGAGGAAGCCACGGAAACCCAATTCGTCACCGGTGCACCCGCCTGTTGCGTCCAGGTCGAACCAGAATTGACGGAAGTATAAATGCCGCCGCCAATCACCGCCGCCACCAACCGAGTGCCGTCCGTGGACGAGGCGACCGAAATCCAATTTTTGCTTCCCGCGCTGGTTGCCGTCCAAGTTGTCCCTTGATTCATGTAGATGCCGCCGCCATACACTGCGGCGACGAGGTTGCTGCCGTTGGCCGACGAAGCGACGGAATACCAAGCCTGGCTGCTGCCCTGTGGCGTCCATGTGCCGCCGGAATTGGCGGACGTATAAATCAAGCCGCCGTTAATGGCTGCAACCACCCGTGTGCCGTCCGCGGAACACGCAATGGAATGGAAGTTGCCAGAAGGCGAACCGCCCGGCTGCAACCAGGTCGTGCTTGAGTTGGTAAAAATGCCGCCGGTGGTTCCACTGACTGCGGCGTAAAGCTTGCTTCCGTCCGACGACGAGGCAACACCCGACGCCCCCGCTGAATATGAAGACGACAAGGTTCCGCCTGAATAAATAACTATGCTTCCAAGTGAGGCGGCCACCAGCCTGTTCCCGTCCGCCGACATGGCGACGGACTGCCAGTTGTCGGCGGTTTGCAACTGTGTCCAATAGGAATTGGCGCAGCTTAAAAAATTGCCGACGATGAACTGGCCGGCGTTTTGAGCGGTCTGCCAGCCGCCCTGCCCCGTGCCCGAAATACGCACGATGTCGCCCGGATTTGCCGCAGCCGGCAACGTCACCGTCACCAGTTGTGAATTGGTCAGCAGATAGCCGTGATCAATCTGCGCCTGAACCGCCGTGCCGTTCGTCGCAATCCAGCCGATCAGGCCGTTCCCGAAAAAACTGCCGGCAAAACTGTTCCCATACAAATTCGTGAACGTATTTGCGCCGGTGAAAGTCTGGTTTCCATTCAACAACGGCACGTTTGCCGAGAGCCGCGCGTCGGCCACGGTGCCGCTGGTCAATTGCGAAGCGTTCAAATTACTCAAGCTGGAACCGTTGCCGCTGAACGTGCCGCTGAAGCTGTTCGCGCCGTTGTTGAACGCCACCGAACCGGAATAGGTGCCGCTGATCTGCGACGACGGCACCGCGCCGCTCAACTGCGTGGACGGCAGCGTCCCAGACAGGTTGCTCGCCGTGTTGGCAAAAATCGCATACGGCGTCGGCGTCAGCGGCTGGCGCGGAGACAGCGCGGTGAAAGCACCGGTGAAGCCATTGGTGCGCACACCTATCTGAAGCAGGTAATTCGTGCCGGTGAAAATGCCCGGGCCAAAGTTCAACTGCGTGGTGAACAGCCCGTTCGTCACCACCACGGCGGAATTGGTGATCGGGTCGGCGGACAGCAGCAGACTGGCCGAATTATAGAGCGCGAACGTCAGATCGTAATTGCCGCTCGCCGGACTGCCGCCATCATTGAGCCGGCCTTGATAGGTGAACACCGTGCCTTGAGCTTGGAGTGAACCTGCCGTGACCAGCAGCATTAAAATGCAAACCAACCGGCAAAGGATACGACGCCTCATGATTTGATGATTATATCAGGGTTTCTTAACATGCCAACTTGAAATTAACGGCAAGGCATTGTCACCATGATGCCTACTGCTTCAAACGGAAGAACACCGTTCCCGTCGGCGGCGCATTGGTCACGCTGTTGTTGCTGGCCGCGCCGGGATAATTGCCCCAGGTGCCGGTGGAGAGATTGTTGTTCGTCTGGAGCGTCCAACCCGACGCCGAGGAATCCCACGAGACAATGGCTTGATTGCCGGAATAGGTGATGGTCAGCAACGGTGCGCCGGGCGTCTGCACCACTTGAATCAGTGACCAGAAACCGCCGGTGACGGAATAATTACCGCCTGACATGGCGCCGCTCGCATCCGGCTGGCCGATGGTGCCGCTGACAGAATACACGCTACCGGTGCTGGTGCCGCCGCCGCCGGAGATTTTATACCAGTCAATGGAATAGCTTTGCGCTTGCGCCGAAAAGGCCGGCAAGACCAGCAGAAACAAAAGGATTCGCATGACGGGGCCATTTTACGCCAAAATCAGCAATGATTCAATCCCGATAAAATCCAGTGTCGCGACTCTTTAATAATGTCCCCATATGGACTCGTTTAAAATGTCCCCATTGAGGCGTTGGTGGTGTAGAGCAACGCCTGTACATGGAGACATTATTAATGAGTGGGAAAGAACGAAAGC
>Ga0182016_10003837_pt1 | contig 16912 bp, 13 predicted proteins | sample 712S2MmetaG_FD_120491 | JGI IMG/M metagenome (GOLD analysis project Ga0182016, IMG submission 120491) | Permafrost microbial communities from Stordalen Mire, Sweden - 712S2M metaG | ecosystem: Environmental > Terrestrial > Soil > Wetlands > Permafrost | place: Sweden: Stordalen | collected...
ATGTCCCGCCGATGTCATCTCGGTGCAACTGAAAGCCTCCATATATTTCGGCCAGGACCAGAATTCTCCCATCGGCTCGTCGGCCTCGCCGGCATACGCTAACTCCTCGGTGGGACAAGTCGTGTAAGCTTCGATTGAAAGCTGGATGCCGTGCCGATGCGACAATTCGCGGAAATAGCCGGCATAATTCTCCCGCACCAGGTCCGACACCGTCTGGCGAACGTCCCAGAGGAAGCGCTCGGAAATTTCCGAGCTGCCGACGACGCGTCCGGTCAAGGTCGGCAAAAAGGGCTGCAAATCGTAGCCGCGGCGGGACCGAAACTCCTCCCGGAAACGGGGCGTCCAGTTTTGCGACCCAGTCTCCCAACTGTCAATATGAGTTCGGACCAATGTTTTGCCCGCCAACGGTTTGGAATCCGCGATGACCTTGGCCATCAGGCCGTTGAACATCGCTTCTGTTGCTTTCCGGCTTAGTTTGTCTGTTTCCAACCCCAGACCGGCCTCAGGCGCGGGATGATTTTCCACGCCAGTGGAAGTATGACCAAAGCGGAGAATCGTCCATTGGCCGACAGGGGCTGGCCAATCCAGGCGCCCATCGGGTGCAAGTCTCGCGGTCAGGTCGATAATTTTCTCGACAGGAATGGTTTGTTCCGATGGAACCGCCGGAAATTCTGCTCGCGGCGCGACAAAGTCAGGGGTAAAAGCGGCCTTGGCTTGAATGCCTTCCAAACGGGCATTCCCCGCCGGGGCGGGAAAGGCCAGGACGGCGATGTCCTCGTAATAATGGGCGGTTTTCTCGGGTTCCCGCAAGACCGATTCAAAATGGCACGGCCCTTCGATGTTGGTCTCGGACCAAACGACCTTCTGCATCGAAAGTTCCGGCGTGATCCAAGGACCGCCGCTGCCGCACCAGCCAGCGTCATTGTTCATATTGACTTGCAATCCCAGACGATGGGCTTCGGCGCAGACATGCTGAAACAATTGGCGCCAGACCGGCGAACCGAAAGGCGCCTGGCCTTTGGGCGCGCCCTGGTCCACCTCCATGATGAGCACGCCGCCGATGCCGGCCCGTTGCATCGCCTCGAGGTCGGCGGTGATGCCGTTACTGGTCAGATTGCCATTGAGCCAGAACCAATACACCCACGGGCGCGCCGAAGCCGGTGGCTCCAGGAAGCCCTTTTCCAAACTGCCGGCAGCGCAAACGGTTGCGGCCAAGGAGAGGAGAAGTGACAGGTACAGGAAATTGCGGAAAAAACGAGCATTCGGTTTCACAGGAAATCAATGGGACATTTCACCGAAAACCGCTCACTGAATCTTGCGAACCTGTTAGCTTTTTTTGCCGGGAAGGAGCAACCACAGAGGGATGAAACATGAGCCTCGGACTGGAACCAAAGACAAGAGAGGAATTAACCTTGAGCAAAGAGCAAAATCAAACCATGGATTTCCCGGATAGCACGGATATAGAATTCCCATCAGTGAAACCCATGCCATCCGTGGTCCTCTCTTCTTTGGCTTCTGTGATCTGCTTGCTCATCTGCAACCCACTACGCAAAAAATGGTTGGCATTCGCCAAGGAGGGTAATGCGGTTGCCCCTTTTTCCGCCAAAATTGGCCCATGAATTCACCCATGAGCACGGCGCTTGTTTGGCGTGCCATGTGTGTTGGTTGCCTGGTTTTTCCCGCCGCCGGCAGACGGTTGCTCGGGCCGGTTGAATTAGTTTTGGCCACAACGGGTCTAACCTTCATTGGCTGTATGAGAACCTGCCTGCTTGCGCGCCATCGGCGAAATTGACGGTCGGACCAAAGAACTCATGAAAAATAATCTTGACGCCAAATCCTTCCTGAATCGCAGGGACTTTCTGCGCGGGGCGGCCGGGGCCGGTTTAACGGCGGCAGTTTTGCCTCAGATCATTCCCAGTTCAGCCTTCGGGGCAGCGGCCCCAGGCAATCGGGTGGTGGTCGGGGTGATTGGTTGCGGCCCGCAAGGGACTGGCGACATGACGAATTTCCTCAGATGTAATGAGTGCCAGGTGGTGGCGGTTTGCGATGTGAAAAAGGAACAGGCCGAACAGGCGCGCAACATCGTCAATCAGCATTATGGTAACCAGGATTGCCGCATCTACCATGATTTTCGCGAGTTGGTCGCGCGGCCCGAGATTGATGCTTGTCTGATCGCCACGCCGGACCATTGGCATGTGCTGACGGCGCTGGCGGCGGTCAATGCCGGCAAAGACGTTTACGTGGAGAAGCCGCTCGGGTTGAGTTTGGCGGAAGACCTGGCTTTGCGGGCGGCAGTGCGCCAGAAGAAACGGGTTTTTCAATTCGGCACCCAACAACGCTCAGGGCGATGGTTCCGGCTGGCTTCGGAATTGGCGCGCAACGGCGCCATTGGCCGGCTCCAGCATATCAATGCCTGGGCGCCGGGCAGCGCCCCGGGTGGGTCCCGCGAAATCGTGCCGGTGCCGGAAGGATGGGATTACGATATGTGGCTCGGCCCGGCTTCTTACCGGCCCATGACTCAGGATTTATGTTCAGCCGACGGCGGCAAGAAAACCTGGTGGTTCGTGGCGGACTTTGCGGTTGGCTTTATTGCCGGTTGGGGCATCCATCCGATGGACATCGCGGCGTGGGGGGCGGGCGATTTGATGAACGGCCCTTTCACCGTCGAGGGACGTGGCAATTACCGCTTGGCCGAAGGCATTTGCGATACCGCGACGATTTGCGAAGTGGACTACCGTTTCGCCAGTGGTTTGACGATGAAATACGTTGGCGTCCCCAATGGGGGCAATGCCGAACACCCGACGGGCGAGCCATTTCTGCATGGGGAGGAATGGGGCAAGCGCTATCGGCGGATTACTTCCCACGGGACCGCCTTTGAAGGGACGGAAGGCTGGGCGCATGTGGATCGGTCGGGCATCAATTTGCAGCCCGAGAACTTGAGCGACCGCAACCCGGATGATTTTAAGGTTAAGCTCATTCGGAGCCCGGATCATGCCGCCAATTTCATTGAATGCGTCAAGAGCCGGGCTGAAACCGTCTGTCCGATTGACGCCGCGGTGAAAGCGGACATTCTCTGTCACACCGGCAACATTGCGATGCTTCTGAGGCGCAAAGTGACATTCGACTTGGGCCGCGAACAATTCGTGCGCGATGACGAGGCCAACCGCCACCTGGAAGCTCGGGCCATGCGCGCGCCCTGGCATCTTTGAGCGGCCCGCTCCGAAGCTTATGAAATTAACCAAAGTCTTTTTATCGTTGATGTCGGTCCTTGTTTTGGCCGCCGCGACGAACTTGCCGGCGGCAGACACGCCCGCCTTCCGTGTGTTAGTTTTTTCCAAGACTACCGGTTACCGGCACGCTTCCATCACTAATGGCCTGGCCGCGATTCAGCGACTAGGCGCGCAACATAACTTCGCCGTGGACGCCACCGAGGATTCCAGCTCATTTAGCAGCGCGAACTTGGCGCGCTATCAAGCGGTGGTGTTCCTGAGCGTGACGGGTGAAGTGTTGGACTCGGCGCAGAAGGCCGCCTTCCGCGATTACATCATGGGCGGAGGAGGTTTGGCCGCGATCCACGGCGCCGCCTTCGGTCCCTCAGCCTGTGAAGATAAGTGGTCCTGGTACGGGGACGCCTTCTGCTGCGCTTTCAAAAACCATTCCGCGGTCGTCCCTGCTGCCGTCAATGTCCAAGACAGATCGAATCCATCCGTGGCCGAGCTACCTCTCCGCTGGCAGCGCGACGATGAATGGTACAACTTCACCGGCACCCCGCGTGGTTGCGCCCATGTGCTGGCGACGGTGGATGAAACGACTTATTCCGGCGGAACGATGGGGGCTGATCATCCGATTTCCTGGTGTCGGCGGGTCGGGAATGGCCGTCTATGGTACACAGCCATGGGACACAATCCCGAAGCTTTTGATGAACCTATCTTCCGCCAACATATTCTGGGGGGAATCCTGACGGCCGCGGGACAGGCGCCGGCGGATTTTACGCCGAATTCCACGCGGGCTTGGAGGCAGACGGAGAGCATGGTCAGCCTGCTGCAAGACGGCCAACCCATCTGGCAGTTCAACTTTGGGACCAATGAATCCAAGCCCTATTTCCATCCGGTGGCTTTGCCGGGCGGGCCGACTTTGACGTGGAGTAGCCCGCCGGACCATCGCTGGCACCATGCGTTGTGGTTTTCGTGGAAATACATCAACGGCCTCAATTACTGGGAGGAAGATCCCAAGTCGGGTGTGGCCGAGGGGGTGACCGCCTGGCAGCCGCCGCGAATCCAAACCTGGACGGATTACTCCGCGCGCATTGAAATGGATCTTGATTATCACCCTCCCGGAGTCTCCTCGCTCATGACAGAACACCGTGTGATTGACGTATCTCCGCCTGAGAAAGACGGCTCCTATCACATGGATTGGGCGCTGACTTTTACCGCGGGCGACAAGGATGTGCTGCTGGACCGCACGCCAATTCCTGGGGATCCCGGCGGCCAGGCCTGGGGAGGTTATGCGGGCTTGTCGGTGCGGTTTCCGCATGAAATGCAGGATATTCAGGCGTGGACCAGTCAGGGGCCGATCACTTTTACCAATGGCACGTACCGCGGCACCGCTGCGGCGATGGATTATACCGGAGTGCTGGAAAAACAAAATGTGGGCATCGCCATTCTGGATCATCCGGCCAACATCAACAGTCCTTCGCCCTGGTATGCGATTTACAACAGCAACATGAGCTACTTTAGCCCGGCGGTGATTTGTTATCATGCGCAATTGCTCAAAGCGGGCCAGAGCCTCTCGCTGCATTACCGCGTGGTGGCGCATCCCGGGCGCTGGACGCCGGAGCAATTGCGCGCCGCCGTGGAGCATTACACGGCGCGTCCCTAAACAAGGAAGGAGCCTGCAAATGAATAAAATCAGCCTCGGAGTCAATATGGAATTCGTCCGTCACGAGGATAAGTCCTTCGAGTGGGGGGTGATGAGGGCGGCGGAGCTTGGGTATGATTACGTGGAGCCGATGGTGCATTGGGGCCGCGAATTATTGAGCGAAGCCGGCTATTTTCACAGCGTGTCGATGCTGGATGATCCGATGCGGATCAAGCGCGCTTGCGAGAATCATGAGATCCAACTTTCCGGCCTGTCGGCCCATACCCCGATCACCAAGCCGGAGATAGGTGTGGAGTATCTCAAGCAAGCGATCCGTTTCGCCGCGGAGTGCGGCGCGCCCGTCGTGAACACCGACGAAGGCCCCAAGCAGCCGTGGACGACGGAGGAAGAGGATTTCACCCTCATGCGCTATACGCTGATGGAGGCGGCAAAGGTGGCGGAACCGCGCGGCGTGCTGATCGGTCTGGAACCGCATCAACAGTACAGCAAGCACCCTGATGGCTTGGACCGAATTTACAAGCTCGTGAAAAGCCCGGCCATCGGGATTAACTTCGACACCGGCAACAGTTACCTTTGTGGAGAGGACCCGTACCGCTGGTTGGAGAGAGTTCTTCCCCACCTTGTCCATTTGCACGCCAAAGACATTTCGGAGCGCCAATCTTCGAGCGAGCGCGGCAAGGTGACGGGCACGGCGGTCGGCTGCGCTTGCGGAGACGGGGTCATTGACTGGGAACGGGTCATCCGCCTTTGCCAGCGAGCCAAGCGCGATATAGTCCTTTCTGTCGAATGCGGAACAACCGACCAGGCGGAACGGTCCATCGCCCACCTGAGGAAGATGATGAAGAAGGCGGACCGGATGGTCGTCGCCCAACAAAACTAGAAGCCTAAAAATCATGCATACGCAAAACACTGACCACATTGTTTCGACGCCGCTCACCCGGCGGCAATTCCTGGCCACCACCGGCAAAGCAGCCGCCACCGCCACTTTGGTGGGCGCGTTGCCGCGCGCCGGATACACGGCGGAGGATAACACCATCAAGCTTGTCCTGGTTGGCTGCGGCGGACGCGGGACGGGCGCGGCCGCGCAGGCCCTTTCCACCCAGGGGCCGACCAAGCTCTGGGCCATGGCGGATTTTTTTGACAATCGACTGCAAACCAGCTTGAACGTTTTGAAACAACAGAAACCGGATCAAGTGGATGTCCCTCCCGAGCGGCAATTTGTCGGGATGGACGCGTTCCAGAGGGCGATGGACACGGTGGACAAGGGGAGTGTCGTTCTTCTGGCCACGCCGCCGGCCTTTCGGCCCCTCCATGTGGAATACGCGGTCTCCAAAGACCTGCACATTTTCATGGAGAAATCTTTCGCGGTCGATGCCCCCGGCATCCGGCGCATCCTCAAATGCGGCGCGGAGGCCCAGCGGAAGAACCTTAAAGTGGCAACCGGGTTGAGATGCCGCCACGACGCCGCGCTCGAAGAGGCCGTCAAGAAGATTCATGACGGGGCCATTGGCGACATCCGCATGTGCTGGGCTTACCGGATGCACGGGCCGGTGGGGGACCGGCCCCGGGAAGCGTCCTGGAATGAGATGGCCTACCAGATCGCCAACTTCGCCGGGTTCACCTGGCTGAACGGTTCGTTTATCGTCGATTGGGTGATTCATAACATTGACAACTGTTGCTGGGTCAAGAATGACTGGCCCGTCTCCGTGCAGGGCATGGGCGGGCGGCAGGTGCGGCTGGACCCCGACCAGCTTTTCGATCATTACGGCGCGGAATACACCTTTTCCGACGGCACGCGCATGATGGCGCAAGGGCGGCATATGGAACATTGCTGGGATTGCTTTGGCGACCAGATTCATGGCACGACCGGCAGCGCGCTGCTGGGCGAAGGCGTGGATGATCCCAGGCTTTTCGCAGGCTTCAATCAAACCACGGCCAACGTCATTTGGCGCTATAAAGGCCAAAAGAAAGACGCTTATCAGGTCGAGCACGACCTGCTCTTCGACGCCATTCGCAATGACAAGCCTTACAATGAGACCGAGTGGGGCGCGAAATCCAACATGGCGGCGATCATGGGCCGCATGGCCTGCGAGACCGGACAGAAGATCACATGGGATGAGGCTTTCAATTCGACCATTGAGCTGGCCCCGGGACTGGCCTCCTTTACCAAAGATTCCAATCCGCCAATCATGCCCGATGCCAGTGGACGCTATCCCGTGGCCCAACCGGGCAAGTCGGTCCTGCTGTGAGGCAGCCGTGTTTAGCCTTTGGCGGTAGGGTCGTCTCGCCGAGGCCTCGGCGAACCGTCACTACCTTTGCGGCCTGGTGGCTTCTGCTTTTCGGCCTGACTTTTAGCCTGTTGGCAGGAGACGACGTTGATCTTTCCGGCCAATGGAAATTTCGGCGGGATGACGAAAAAATCGGCGCGCGCGAACAGTGGTTTGCCGCGCCGCTTGCGGGTGAGTTGACCATCAAACTTCCGGGCACGATGGATGAGGCCAAGCTGGGAATTGCCAACCCGAAGAAGCCGTCGTTGGACGACTTGTGGCGGCCAAACGTCTATGAAGGGGCCGCTTGGTATCAGCGGCAGATTGAGATTCCCGAAGCCTGGCGCGGGCGGCGGGTGACACTGTTTCTTGAACGCTGCCGCTGGCTGACCCAGGCTTGGCTGGATGGCCAGTCCTGCGGCGGCCCGTTGGACAGCTTGATTGCCCCGCATCTTCACGAACTTGGAGTGGGACTCAAGCCCGGCAAGCACACGTTGACGCTGCTGGTGGACAATACTAAAAAAATCGATCTTGGCGCTTTTGTGTCGGCCCTTTACGGAGGCACGCAGGGCAATCTCAATGGCATCGTGGGTAAAATAGAATTGCGCGCGACCCAGCCGGTGTGGATCGATTCGCTGCAGGTTTATCCGCAATTGGCGGGGAAGACGGTGGTTGTTCGCGCGAGAATCGGCAATGCTACCGGTCGCACCGGAAGTGGAACCTTGAAGGCGCAGATTCGGCCCGCGTTGGCGGAGCGCGTTGTCCCTGTGTCATGGACGGCCGAGGGCGCTACAGTTGAAATAGAGCTGCCCGTGTCCGATCCCAGAAACCCACCCCATCCCTGGGACGAGTTTTCGCCCAACCTCTATGAACTGGAGGCTTCGCTTGACAATGCCGAAAGCGCGCGCGCGAGCTTTGGCTTTCGCGATCTGGCCACGCGCGGCACGCAATTCACCATGAACGGACGCCCGATCTTTTTGCGCGGCACGCTCGAATGCCAGGTCTTTCCGCTCACGGGTTATCCGCCGTGCGACGCGGCTTCATGGCAAAGGATTTTCCAGATCGAAAAATCATACGGGCTCAATTTCATACGCTTTCATTCGTGGTGCCCGCCGGAGGCGGCTTTTGCCGCCGCCGATCTCGAAGGTGTCATGATCCAGGCCGAAGCACCGCAGGCCAACGTCCAAGCCGGGTCCGACGCGAGCCGCGACGCTTTCACGCAGGCGGAGCTTTTGCGCATGGTCCGCACCTATGGGAATCATCCCTCTTTTTGTTTGATGACGCTGGGCAATGAATATGGCGGGAACGAAGAAGTGCTTTCCGGTTGGATTGATCTGCTCGTCAAGGAAGACCCGCGACACCTGTATTCTTCCGCATCAGCGGGGCAACGGACAGCGAACCGCCAATGGACGGAGGACACATTTGGCCGCGGTGTGCATGGTCCCGGCACCGACCACGATGTCGGCGGCGCCATTGCGCGCGAATCTGTCCCGCCTGTCGGGCATGAGATTGCGCAGTGGGTTTTCTTTCCGAATTTCGATGAAATGACGAAGTACACTGGAGTGATGCAGGCGAAGAATTTTGAGATTATTCGCGACGCCTTGCAGGCTGGTGGAATGCTCGACCTTGCTCCGCGATTCGTCGAGGCCTCGGGGCGTCAGGCGGTGCTGCTTTACAAAGAAGAAATTGAGCTTTTGCTGCGCACGCGCGGGCTCGCCGGTTTTTCTCTGCTTGATCTGCACGATTATCCCAGCCAGGGCACCGCCACGGTGGGGCTGCTGGACCCGTTTTGGGATAGCAAGGGTTTTATCAGTCCCGCCGAGCACAAGGGCTATTGCGGCGCGATCATGCCGCTCTTGCGCATGCCCAAACGGACTTACACCACGGACGAACCATTTTCCGCCACGGCGGAAGTCGCCAATTACGGTCCGCGTGATCTTGAGGGCGCTCAACCATTCTGGACCATTACCGAGCAACATGGCCGCAAAATCGCCGGAGGAATGCTCGCAACAGGGCTGTTGCCAACGGGTCAACTCACGCCTCTTGGTTCAATTCATGCGCCGCTGGCAGACGCGTCGGCACCGTGCGAACTTACCGTCACGGTGGGAGGCACAGGGTTCGCCAACTCGTGGAATATCTGGGTTTACCCTGGTGCAGGCGCTGAGCCGCAATCGCCCCCGGGCGTCGTAGTCAGCGCCAGTTGGGATGAAGCGGCGAAGGCGGCCTTGACTGAAGGCAAGACGGTTCTGCTGATGGCCACCAACAAGGACATTCATAATTCCCTGGCCGGGAGTTTTCTGCCAACATTCTGGAGCCCGGTTTGGTTTCCAACCCAGAAACCGAACACGATGAGCATTCTCTGCGATCCGCGCCATCCGCTCTTCGCGCTGTTCCCCACCGGGTTTTACGCGGACTGGCAATGGTATGATTTGATGCAGGATTCCCGTTCGCTCATTCTTGACAAGACGCCGGCCGATTTTCGTCCGCTGGTGCAAGTCATTGATAATTTTGCGCGCAATCACAAGCTCGGCAGCGTTTTTGAGGCGCGTGTTGGCTCGGGAAGGCTCCTGGTTTGTTCCATTAATTTGGCGCAAGGCAAGAACAGCCCGGCTGTGCGCCAGTTCGCACGCAGCCTCTATGCTTATCTTGCTTCGCGAGAATTTCAGCCGCGACACGAGTTGAGCGCGGCGATACTGGATGATCTTTTTGCCCCCGCGGAGACGGGCAGCACCCTGGCCAAGCTCGGCGCTACTGTCATTCGCGCGGACAGCGGGACCCCCGATCATCCAGCCGCACAGGTGCTGGATGATGACCCGGATTCGTTCTGGCATACCGCCTGGGAGCCGTCCCCCAAACCGATGCCGCACGAAATTATTATCGACATCGGCAAGCCGGTGGCGTTGCGGGGCTTGACCTATCTCCCCCGGCAGGACATGGCCAACGGCCGCATTGCCAATTATGAGATTTACGCGAGCCAAAGCCTGGAGGATTGGAATGCCCCCATCGCCCAGGGAACCTGGCCGGACAGCGCGGACAAACAGACCGTTACGTTGGTCCATATTGTGACCGCCCGCTACCTACGTATCGTGGCCAAGTCCGAGGTCCACGGCAACGCCTTCACCTCCGCCGCGGAATTTGATGTTGAGTTGGCCAAGTGATGGAAAGAAAAGTCACCACGGATGACACGGATTTTCACGGATAAAAAAGCTCCTTATCCGTGATAATCCGCGCAATCCGTGGTCAATAAGTGGAAAAGCAAAACCATGAAAGATGGTCATTCCAAGTGAGCGTTTTGTGTTTGCTCGTGGCGGAAAACAACCATAACGGAAAGCTCGTAGATCATTTGCAAGGCTGCCGCCATTATCAGTTGGGTAAAGATCTCGGGAGTGGTGAGCAGAGCGCCCAAGATGAGATTCCAGACAATGATCGAACCGCGCAGGTTGACCAACGTCTCGTGATTTAGCATCCTCCGATTCCGCAACGCCAGCAGGTAGGGCAACTGGAGGCAGAGCAGGGATTTGATGAGAATGCTGTTTTTGAAAGCCGGGAGACATCCTGCGCCCAGCACTACCAAAGCCGGCAGAATGACGAGCAGGCCCAGCAAAAAGGTGCGATGACGATGGCCTCTCTTTGCCCCTCCTTGTTCCGGTCCCATGAGCCAGGCAATCAAAACGATCAGCGCGAGCGGCCAGAGAAATATGTAAGCCCAACCTAGCCAAGGCGATCGAGACTCTGGCCATCCTCCCCTCGAGCGATAAATCAAACAGACGAGGATGAGCAGGAGCCATCCCATAGCTGCAGCCAGAAAGCGTGAGCGCGATTGAAATAATAACAACATTTTGGAAAGAATCTGGCCCTTGCGCTGCAATAAAAAACTGACAACGACAAGGATGACCACTGTGTTCAGCAAAATTGAAAACAACATATAGAAATTTTGCCACTGAAGCTCCGGTACCGGGCTGTGAACCATAGCATAATATGAGATAATGTTAGATGTTTTCTCCCACAGGAACACGATGAGCATGGCAATCGCCATCCACATGATGCGCTTCCGCCAGATGGCGGCGGGGTTGGCTTTGAGGAATTCCTGGCCGAGGGGTTGCGGGTGGCCGACGCGGCGGCGGGCGAGCCAAAAGGATTCTTCGTCATTTAAACCGCGTTTCTGGAATTCGGCGATGGTGTCGCGCAAGTGGGTTTCCAGTTCGTTCCGCACCAGGGGAGTAAGGTTGGGTTCCGCGGCCAGTTCCTGGCGCCAATTCTCAATCGCTTCGCTCAGGTTAAAACGGGTTTGATTTTCCATAATTTGCCGAGGGTGTTATGTACATGGCCACCATCAGTTGGGTAAAGACCTCAGGATTGGTGAGCAGGCCAATGGCCTTTCTTTGCCCGTCCTTGTTCTGTTCCCATGAGCCAGGCGATTAAAACGATCAGCGCGAGCGGCCAAAACGATGTTAAGACAAGGCTTGTCCAAGGCCCTGGCCGGCTAACGCCGGGGTGGCTTGATAAGCCACCGGCCCGATAAAACACCCAACTTGCATTGAGCATGACCCATCCGATAGACGCGACCAGGAACCGCGAGCGTGAGCGGAACAGCAAGGCAAGTTTTGGAAAGACCCGAACCGGGCCGCGCAATAATAATCTCACCGCGACAATGATGAGGGCCGTATCCACGAAAACTGAGGACATTGCCTGAACAGTTTGCCAGTTGGGCTGTCGCATTTGGCTGAATTCCACCACATTCACCGAGATGAATGAAGTTGTCAAATGCACTTGAGAAACGAAGAGCATGGCGATCGCCATCCACATGAGGCGCTCGCGCCAGATGGCGGCGGGGTTGGCTTTGAGGAATTCCCGGGCGAGGGGTTGCGGGGGGCCGATGCGGCGGCGGGCGAGCCAAAAGGACTCTTCGTCGTTTAAACCGCGTTTCTGGAATTCGGCGATGGTGTCGCGCAAGTGGGTTTCCAGTTCGTTCCGCACCACGGGAGTGAGGTTGGGTTCCGCAGCGAGTTCCTGGCGCCAATTCTCGATCACGGCGCTCAAGTTAAAACGGGTTTGATTTTCCATAATTTGCCGAGGGTGTTATGCACGGTCAACCACTGTTGGCGTTCCGTTTGCAGCGCTTTGCGGCCGCGAGTATTGATGAAATAGTATTTACGCTGGCGGCCGCTTTCCGCTTCTTTCCATTCGGAGTCGATCAGCCCATCGCGTTCCAGCCGATGCAGGATGGGGTAAAGCATGCCGTCGTTCCATTCGATCTCCCCGCCCGACAATTCTCTGACTCTTTGGATGATCTGGTAACCGTAGCTTTCGCCCTCCGCGAGAATGGACAAGAGCAAGGGTTTGGAGGAAGCGGCCACCATGTCTTTTGAAGGCATGGCGCATTGATACCTCAATCTCTGAGGTATGTCAATGGGGAAACTGAATTTCAATTCGGAAAATCGGAAATTTGGGCGGCGCGGCAGCGCCGCCCCACCATCCTTGGGTAGGGCGTTGCGGCCGCAACGCCCAGTTTAAGGCTTGGTCCGCAGGGCGTAATCGCACAGGGCGCGCAAATTCGCTTCGGGCGTGTCGCGGGGAATTTCGCAGCCGGCACCGACTATATATCGGGCCCCGGCGGCGCGATGGCATTCAGCGATGCAGGAAGTGATATGCTCTGGCGTGCTATTACGGACGACCTTTACCGGGTCAAGGTTCCCCAGCAAAACTTGCTTGGGTCCCATTTGCGCGCGCGCGTCCGCGATGGCCGCCGGAAAATCCAGATCGACAATGCCGCAGCCAAGTTGGCCCATTTTCCGCAAGAGCTTGGTGGTGTTGCCGCAAATGTGGAGGCGGACCAAGCCGCCCGCGGCATGAATGCCATCGACGAGTTTTTTTTCGTAAGGCCAGACGAATTCCTCGTAAATCTCCGGTCCAACTAACGAGGCGGCCGCGTCGCCGATTCCGATAAGGTCCGCGCCGCGCCGCAGTTGCGCCCGGGCAAAAAGAAGTTCCATTTCCAGGACAAAGGCAAAAAGATCCCGGATGAAATCAGGGTCATCATAGAAATCGAGCATGATGGTGTTGATGCCGCGCAAGTCCGCGCTCTCGGCCATGGGTCCTTCCACCCAGCCCTCGATGAGCTTGTCTGAACCCACCTTTTCCTTGAAGAGCGCGACGGCATTAAGCCTGTCGGTCATGCGTCCGCCGCCCTCGGGATCAGGAATCTTGAGCCGGGCCAGGGATGCCGGGTCCGCGAGGAGGGCGTTGTCTTCCTTTAACGCCGGGGGTGAATCATCAAAGAGAGCGATGTCCGCGCCGCAATCGGCCGCTTCGCGGGCGGGATCGGAAATGGCGGAGACAAAGTCAAAACTAAAGTTCTCCGCAACCTTCAATTGCGCCTCGACCAGAGTGTGGTAGTCCGTGGCGTATTGGCGATAAGGAACGCCAATGTGCGCGGCGGCAAATTGCATCGTGATGGGCATGAGGGGCAGGCGATCAACCGGCTGGGCTTGAAGATGAGTGAGAAGGCGGGTGCGGCTGTTCATGTTCATAAATTGTATTCGCCAGGCAAAAAGCGGGCGGAATCGCTCTTCTCAATTGCGAGCGATGGGAAGTGCATGGCCGACGGTCCTCAAGGCTTGTGGTGCAGGAGGGACATCGCGGCATCGACGGCGCTGGCCGCGTCGGCGGCGTAGGCGTCGGCCCCGATTTCGCGGGCATATTCGAGGGTGACGGGCGCGCCCCCAACGACAATTTTGACGGAGAGACCGGCTTCACGGATGGCTTGGACGGTCTGGCGCATGGCCGGCATGGTGGTGGTGAGCAGGGTGGAAAGGCCGAGAAGGTGAGGATTATGTTGCTTGACAGCCTCGATATATCTGGCCGCCGGCACATTGACCCCCAGGTCGATGACTTCGATATTGGCCCCTTTCCACATCATGGCCACGAGGTTTTTGCCGATGTCGTGCAGGTCGCCCTCGACGGTGCCGATGACGGCGTAAAATTCGGGCTTGATCCCGGCGGCGACGAGTTTGGGTTCGAGAATTTTCAGCGCTTCCTTCATGGCACGGGCGGCGAGGAGCATTTCGGGGACGAAGATTTCGTTGCGCTTAAATCGGTCTCCGACAATCGCCATGCCGGGGACGAGACGGTGTTCCACAATCGAGCCCGCGGTTTCACCGGCGTCGAGGCATTGTTGGACGAGTTGCGGCACATCCTTGCGGCGGCCGCCGATGATGGCTTGGGTGAGGGGATGTTGGTCATTCATGGTCGTGACGTTATGGAAGCATCAAATGCTCAATATAGCTATCTTCAAAATGCTCCACGAGGTTGAGCTCAAGAACCTGGACCCGCGTGGATAAGTCTTCCATTTCCGCGAGGGTGTTGCGGTCAAGTAAAGCGAGCAGCGCGCCAGCCAGGGCGGTGTTGCCCACGACCCGCACCTGGTCCGCGCGGAATCCGGGCAGGAGTCCGATGGCGATGGCATGGGCCACATCCAAATGCATGCCGAAACCACCGGCCAGATACAGTTTGCCGACGTCCGCCGCCTTCAGGCCGGCGGTTTGCAAAAGAATTTCGAGGCCCGCGCCAATGGCGGCCTTGGCCTGCAAGAGGAGCGCGATGTCCACTTCACTCACGCGCAAGGCGCCGGCACCGTTGGCCTCTCCCAAAGCAAGCGCCCGCCGGCCATCGTCAAACATACGATGAGACGCGGGGACGCTTTCCCAAGCCGCGTGGTCGAAACGGCCGGTGAGGCCGAGCAAGCCGCTGGAACGGGCCGTGGCCAGAAAATCCACATAGGCCGAGCCGCAAAGGCCGTTGGCCCGGGAAAGCGGCGCGCCGCCGATGACTTCCGTGGCCAGTTGAAATGGATGCAGCGCCAGTCGCAGGTCGCTGACCGCCCCTTCGCGGGCGCGGGTTCCGCAGAGCAGGCCGCAGCCCTCAAAGGCCGGTCCGGCGGCCGTGGCGCAAGCGGTCAATTGTCCGCCATTTTGCAGCACCATCTCGCCATTGGTGCCGATGTCCACCAGCAGGCTGGGGGCGGGATCGAAAGCCATGCCTGTCGCGTAAATTCCCGCCGTAATGTCAGCGCCGATGTAGCCCGCGATGCCCGGCAAAAGCTGCAGCGGCGTTTCCGGCGCAAGCCCCAGGGGAGTCAACTGAATTGAATCGGCGGAGATTTTTCTGCCTCGGAGGAAACGAGGCGTGAAAGGCGCGACTCCCAAAGGCGTCGGGTCTTCGCCCACCAACAGATGCAACATGGTGGTGTTGCCGGAAATGGTTCCGCCGGCCAGGCGGTTCAACGGTCGTTGCGCGAGGGCGCAAGCTTGCAGTAAAAGCGGCTGAATTGTTTCCAGGACCACCGCGCTTTGCAGGGCGGCGCGGGTTTCGGGGTGGCGCGCCGCTTCGATGCGCGTGACCACGTTGTCGCCGAAGCGAATTTGTTCATTAAACCCGCCCGCGCGGGCCAGCACTTGGCCGGTGACGAGATCGGCCAGCAGCACCACGACGGTGGTGGTGCCGACATCGATGGCCGCCGCCATGTCCCGGACGCCAGGTTCCGGCGGGAAAAGCGGTTGATGGGCGCAAGGGACGGCGATGGCAAAGGTCTCGGTCACTTGCGGTTTGTGCTCGATGCGGGAGCGGGCTGGAATTTGGATGGTCGCGCCCCCATCCCAACGCGCCTGACAGGCGCGGACAGTGGCTGGAGCCGGGATAAGGCCCGCGTCTGTGCGCAGAGAGCCTTCGCGCAGAAGGACCTCGCAGCCGTGGCAGAGGCCGCGCCGGCCGCAGCGGGTATTCAAGGGCAAACCGTGATCCGCGCAGATTGCGGCCAGTGTTCGGGTTTCGTCAATAATGGGGATTAGGCGGCGTTCGCCATGGTCCAATTCCACCACCATTTGCGCACCGGCACTCATGGAGTTTTCTCCGCGCGCATAATGGCGTCGTCGGGCGAATGGGCCAGTTGCGCGCCGGGTTCAACAATTTGGAACCGCGCCGTGTCCCAGTTGGCCCACAGCAAATCGCGGAGGAGTTGCGGATCGCCTGTGAGCCGCTCGAATTTCCAGCCCAGCCCCTGCGCGCAACGCCGGGCGTAATCGGCCTCCGTTTCCGCGTCACTGGTGCCAAGGTCAAGAAAGAGGGCGGTATCGCGCAAGGCCCATTGGTCCCGCTCGGTCTGGAGGAGGAATTCCACATCGTCGGCGTCAAATTTGCGCGCTAACTCTTCTTTCAGCGAGGCGAGGCGTTCGGGACCAGGGACGCGGCGCGCGCGATTCCAGCCGGGGGTGTAATAGTAGCAGGCTGGGCAGTGTTGTTGATGCGCGGCGTAGGCTTCCTTGCTCCCCATGAAAACTGTGATGCAATCGTGCGCCCGCGGAATGACAAGGCGGCACCTGGCGGGGCGGAGGCCGGCGGTGCCTTTGCCGCAGAGGCCATAAGCCAGCGCAATCGCTTCAAGATCCGTCCGCCGCTCCAACTGATCGACTGCGGATTGCAAAGTGGCGCGAAGCTGGTCGGGCCGGTCGTGCAGGCCCACCTCGAAGAACTTCGTTTCGAGGATGTGGTTGGCGCCCGCCGCCAGGAGCGCAATTTCCCGCTCGAAGACCCGACAAGCGAGCAATGCCATGCGGGGCGGATTCATAGGAGTAAAATGGCAGATGTGTTCGGTCCTGGGCAAGTCGCAAGTCATCCCCTCATTGAGTTTTCAAGGTGCGGGCGGCCTGGTTTTTTGCGGCGGAAATTGAGTGAAGAAAATGGTGTTTTTCGTCGTAAAGTTGTGTTTTTAG
>Ga0182016_10003842_pt1 | contig 16902 bp, 13 predicted proteins | sample 712S2MmetaG_FD_120491 | JGI IMG/M metagenome (GOLD analysis project Ga0182016, IMG submission 120491) | Permafrost microbial communities from Stordalen Mire, Sweden - 712S2M metaG | ecosystem: Environmental > Terrestrial > Soil > Wetlands > Permafrost | place: Sweden: Stordalen | collected...
AGACCAAGTTCGCCGACGACCGTTGGCAGCAACGCCTGGAGGAGATCCACCTGGCGAACGAGGACCGCTACTCCTCGTGACCCGGTTCCTCAACAGACGGCAATCCGCCGCAGGCGGTGCGCCAGCAGCAGTCGATCGCAGCACACGCGTGCTGCCCACCACCAAGAACTGCTGAGCGGCGAGGACACGCCATGGGACGTCGAGAGTTCGGAACGATAAGAAGGCTGCCGTCGGGACGCTGGCAGGCGAGCTACTGGTGCGATGGGAACCGCCACTTCGCGCCCAACACCTTCCGCACCAAGCGGAACGCTGGCGAGTACCTCTCGGCAATCGAGACCGAGCTACAGCGGGGCGAGTGGATCGACCCCTGAACGGCCGGATCCTGCTCGCCGATCTGGCGGAGGAATGGACCACCACGATCGTCGACCTGCGGCCGTCGACGAAGGCACGGGACCTGGGCTATCTGAATCGGTATGTACTCCCCCGCTTCGGCCACCTCGAGGTCCGAGCTATCACCCACGTCATGGTGCGCTCCTGGGTCGCCGAGCTCGACGGATCGGGCCTCGCCCCCTCGACGACCACCAAGGCCGTTCACATCCTGGCGAAGATCCTCCGGTTCGCCGTGCGGGCTCGGGTAATTCCATCGTCACCTTGTGATGGGGTCCGGTTGCCTCGCATCGAACGGAACGAGATGCGCTTCCTCACGACAGTCGAGGTCGACGCCCTCGCCGATGCAATCGACCCGCGGTACCGGGCCACGGTTCTGCTCGCCGCATACGGCGGACTTCGGGCTGGTGAGCTCTTCGGACTGCGGGCCAATCGGGTCGACCTACTGCGGCGCACCGTGTCCATCTCGGAGACGGTCGTTGACGTCGGTGGACATCTCCACTTCGGTCCACCCAAGACCCGAGCCGGCACTCGGATCGTTCCCCTTCCCCGGGTGGCCGCCGATCCCCTCGCCGAGCACCTCACCGCCTATGGCCGTTCCCCTGACGATCTGGTGTTCAACGCACCCGGTGGCGGACCGGTTCAACTCAATCTGTGGCGTCAACGCTTCTGGGCACCGGCGGTCAAGAAGGCCGGACTGGTCCACTTGCGTCCCCACGACCTTCGACACACCGCCGTCGCTCTCTGGATCGCCGCCGGTGCCAATCCCAAAGAGGTCGCCTCACGTGCAGGGCACTCGTCGGTGAGCTTCGCACTCGACCGCTACGGACACCTGTTTCCGGGCTCCGAACAGAAGCTCAACGACGCCCTTGACGCCCTGGCCGACGAATCTCGTGCCGCTGTGATCTCGGCTTCCGAGAACGGTCCCCACGCGATCACCGCGGAATAACCGATTTCCATCGCGCACGTGGCGCGCACGCCGAGCAATCGTGGTCGGCAGGCCCGGAGGTCGTAGCGCTCTGACCAGGGCTTTCGGGGTGGGCGCTAGAGGACTCGAACCTCCGACCTCAGCCGTGTGAAGGCTGCGCTCTAACCAACTGAGCTAAGCGCCCGGATGACGCAGTGCGGACACCGCATCGATGCAGACGAGCATGCTAGCCCGTGCCGGCCCCGGAGCCGATCCGCTCGCCCCGTGACCGGTGACGGAGGGACCCATCGGAACCACCCGGTTCAACCGACCGGAAACGGAGCCACCTCGTCGAAGGCCAGTGCCGCCTCGAGGGCCGCCGCCGTCCGGAGGACGACGAGATCGGCGTGTTGCGGTCCCACCAACTGCAGCCCGACCGGCACGCCGGCCGACGACGTCCCCACGCACACCGTGGCCGCCGGCGACCGCGTCATGTTGAACGGGTAGGTCATCTTCACCCAGTTGATGTCCGGTGTGCCGTTGATCAGTCCCGATCCTCCGAGCGACCGCGGCGGGGGCACGCTGGCCGTCGTCGGCGTGACGAGCAGTCGGACGTCGTGGAACAGGTCCACCAGCCGGAGGTTCAGGGTGTGGCACAGGTCCTCGGCCCGCACCACGTCGAGCGCGGACGTCTCCGCCGCCCCGTCGATGAGCAGGCGCAGTATCGGGTCGACCTGGTCCCAGGCGTCGGTGCCCCGCACGTCGGCATGCGTGCGGAGGTTGTAGACCCCCGAGAGCGTCAGCCACGACGCGATGGGGTCCTCGTCGAACACGGTGTCGACCTCCACCACGTCGGTGCCGAGGTCGGCGAGCACGCCGACGGCCCGGCGGCAGAGCGCCAGGACCTCCTCGTCGATCTCGGCGTAGCCGAGCGTGGGTGACCAGGCCACCTTGGCCGGAGGATGGGGGTCGTCGAGTGCGGCCAGCCAGGAGGCCTCGGGCCGCGGCAGCGATCGCAGGTCGGAGGGATCGGGACCGACGACGACCTCCAGGGCGGCCACGATGTCCGACAGCCGTCGGGCCATCGGACCCTTGGTCGAGAGGTGGGCCCAGTCCGGGGCGCGGTCGCCGCCGGAGGGGATCCGGCCGAGCGAGGCCTTGTACCCCGACAGCCCGCAGCAGGCCGACGGGATCCGCAACGACCCCCCACCGTCGGAGCCCGTGGCCAACGGCACCATGCCGGCGGCGATCGCCGCGGCGGAGCCGCCCGACGAGCCACCCGGGGTGTGCTCCAGGTTCCACGGGTTGAGCGTGGGACCGAACAGCGGGTTGTCGGTGTCCGCCTTCCAGCCGAGTTCCGGCGTGTTGGTCTTCCCGACCACCACGCACCCGGCCGCCACCAGGCGGGCCACCAGGATCGAGTCCCCGGTGGCCGGTGGACGTCCGGCACCGGTGGCCGAACCGTGGGTCGTCACGTACCCGGCGGCGTCCTCCAGGTCCTTCACCCCGATCGGGATGCCGGCCAGGGGACCCGGGTCCTCCCCGGTGGCCACCCGGGCGTCGACGGCGGCCGCCGCCGCCCGGGCCCGGTCCTCGTCGACCGCCACGAAGGCGTTGACCGTGCCGTTGTGGGCGGCCACCTGACCGAGGGCGTGGTCGACGAGTTCGGACGCCGACACCTGGCCGCTCCGGACCCGGGCCGCCAGGTCGACCACTGAATCCGTACGGAAGTCCATGGGCCGACCGTACCGGCACCTCCCCCACCCGACAAGGGGCACCGTCGGACCCGGCGCGGACCCGGCCGGGGGCCGGCCGGGGCCCGGACGGCCGCCGTGTCGACAGGGCGGGCCGGTCGCGAGCAGGCTGGTGGCATGTCGAACGCATCCCCTGGAGACGCGCGCATCGAGGGCGCCGTCCTCGACCACGTCGCCCACGCCGTCCCCCGCTGGCAGGACGTCTGGCACCGCTACGCCACCGACCTCGGTGCCGAGTGGAACTCGGGCGGGCCCGGTCCCGGATTCGCCCCCGCCCAGCTCCGGTTCGCCAACGCCGCCCGGGTCGAGGTGCTCATGCCCTGGGACGTGGAGGTCAACGACTTCCTGTCCCGCTTCCTCGCCGCCAGCGGGCCGGGGCCGCACCACCTGACCTTCAAGGTGCCCGACCTCGAGGTGGCCATCGACCGGGCCCGGGCCTTCGGCATCGACCCGATCGGCATCAGCTTCGCCGACCCCGAATGGCACGAGTGCTTCCTCCACCCGAAGCTGGCCAGCGGCGTCGTCGTGCAGCTGGCCCAGCAGCGGGTCGCCTGGCGGAGCGACCCACCCCGCGACTACCCGGCCGGCCGCCGTCAGCGGGCCGACGGCACGGGACCGGTGCCGCCGGCGGCCCTGCTGCAGGTGGGCCACGTCGTCGCCGACCTCGACGCCGCACTCGACCTGTTCGGCGGACTACTGGGGGGCGCGGTGACCGGCGACGGCACGTCCGACGGACTCCGGTGGGTGGACCTGGCCTGGTCCGGTCCGCTCGGGGTCCGCCTGGTCGGCCCGACCGGTGCCGATCCGGACGGCCCGGTGCCCCGGCTGCTCGGGGGGCTGCCCGGACGGGTCCACCACCTGCGGATGGAGGTCGAGGAGCCGGGCGGCGTACCCGGGGCCGTGCCGGCCGCCTCGCGGTTCGGCACGCTGGGCGGTGGGGATGCGGCCTCCGGTGTGTTCGAGATCACCCGGGCGGACAACGCCGGGCTGGGCATCGTCCTGCTGGCGGCACCGTCGGGGTCCGAGGGGGCCACGGAGCCGGCCCCGGAGGACCGGTAGCCTGAGGCCGATGCCCGACACCACCGACACCGGGGACACCGCCGAGGGCGATCAGGCCCCGGCACCCCAGAAGAGCCTGATGGAGCGCCTGTTCTCGCCGGCGCCGACCGTGCCCCCCGAGCCCACGCTCGACCGCCGCGGCAACCCGACCAAGTGGTCCATCGACCGACTCGACGGGCGTGAGCGCATCTACTCGTACACGGCGGCCGTGCTCGCCGTCGTGTTCGCCGTCATCATCTACTTCGAGGACCACCCGGCCAAACACCTGGCCCACGGCAAGAGCCAGCTCTCCCCCACCACGTCCCTCCTGCTCGGTGTGGCCTCGGGAGTGGCCCTGGCCGTCACCACCCGGATCGGCCGGCGGGCGCTGGTCGGCTTCGTGGCCCTGTTCGCCTTCCTCAGCTTCGGCACGGTCAGCACCATCATCGGACTGCCCTTCCTGGTGCTCGCCGTCTGGCTCCTGTTCCGCTCCTACAAGGTGCAGAAGGCGGCGACACAGAAGCTGAAGGAGGATCGGGCCGCCGGCAAGGGATCCGCACCGGCGCCCCGCCAGACCCGGGCCGAGATGGCCGCGACCCGCACGGCGGCCCGCTCCGGCAAGAAGGCCCCGAAGGGACCCGAGGCGAACAAGCGCTACACGCCGAAGAAGCCCACACCGGTGGCCCCTCCGCCGCCGAAGCCGTCATGGCGCGAGCGCCGGGCGGCCAAGACGTCCGACTGATCCCGGAAGGCCTTCGCCCGCCGGGGCGGTCAGGCGGGCTCGGTCACCAGCGCGGAGCGCAGCAGTTCCAGGATCTCGTTGCGACGGCGCACCAGTGACCGCGCCGTCGGCTCCTCGCCGAAGGCCCGCAGCACCTCCACCTCGGTGAGCATGCCGATCACCGTGGAGTAGATGGCCAGCAGCAGCAGCCGGGGGTCGTGGCGCCGCATGTGGCCGGCGTCCATCTCCGCCTCCAGGAACCCGGTCGCCCGCTGCACCAGCGGCTCGACGGCGGTGACGAACCGGGTGGCCGCCGGCGTGCCGAGGCGACCCATCTCGCGCACCAGGCCGAGCAGCTCCGGCCGACGGGCGGCCAGGCGGAAGACCGACCGGACCACCGCCTCGACCCGGGACCACCCGGTGCCGGCCGTGGCCAGCGCCTCCTCGAGCGCCGCCGACAGCTCGATGGCGCTCCGGTCGATGACGGCCTCGAGCAGGACCTCCTTGCTCGGGAACCAGTAGAGGATCGTCTGCTTGCGGATGTCGAGGCCCACGGCCAGTGCGTCGAGCGACGACGCCTCGTAGCCCCGGGTGGCGAACGAGGCGAGGGCCGCGTCGAGGATGCGCTCGGAGGTCGACGCGCCGTCGCCGTCGGTCCTCCCGCCGGCCGGAACGGCACGCGGCCGGCTCCGGTCGCGGGCCCCGGCAGCACCCTGTCCTGTGGTCGACCCCGTCACTTACCATATGGTAGACAGATCGGGTGACCCGCGTCCGCGACGCCCTGGCCGGTAGGCGTTTTTTCATCACCGGCGCCACCGGGTTCCTCGGTACGGCACTGGTCGAGCGCATCCTCCGCAGCGTCCCCGACAGCCAGGTCGTCCTCCTCATCCGGCCGGGCCGGCGGTCGACGCCGATGCAGCGGGCCACCAAGGAGATCCTGAAGAACGACTGCTTCGACCGTCTGCGCGACGAACTCGGCGACGGCTTCGACGACGCCATGGCCGCCCGGGTCTCGGCCGTGGCCGGCGACGTGGCCACCGACGGCCTGGACCTCGACGCCGAGGGCCTCGAGGCACTCTCCCACTGCGACATCGTCGTCCACTCGGCCGCCAGCGTCAGCTTCGACTCGCCGCTCGACGCCGCGGTCGAGGTCAACCTGCTCGGACCGTCGCGCGTGGCCGCCGCCGTGGTCGAGGCCCGCGCCCAGGCCGAAGCCGACGGGCGCCGGGGACCGGTGCACTTCCTGCCGGTGTCGACCGCCTACGTGGCCAGCACCCATCAGGGGGAGGCGAAGGAGGAGCTGCTCGACGCCAATCCGTTCACCATCGACGTCGACTGGCGGAGTGAGGTGACAGCGGCGCGGCGGCAGCGCGGCGACACCGAGGCCGAGTCCCGCCAGCCCGAGCGGCTGGCCGGCTTCCACAAGGCGGCCCGCGAGGAGCTGGGTGGTGCCGGCCTCCACCTGCTCGCCGAGCGGGCCGAGCGCCTCCGCGAGGACTGGGTCAAGAAGCAGATGGTCCAGATCGGCCAGGCCCGGGCCCAGTCGCTCGGCTGGCCCGACGCCTATCCGTACACGAAGGCCCTCGGCGAACGGGCCCTGGTGACCCAGTTCGGCGACGTGCTGCCGATCACCATCATCCGCCCGTCGATCATCGAGTCGGCGCTGGCCGAGCCGCGGCCGGGTTGGATCCGCGGATTCCGGATGGCCGAGCCGATCATCATCTCCTACGCCCGTGGGCTGCTGCGCGAGTTTCCGGGGGTACCCGAGGGCGTCACCGACGTGATCCCGGTCGACCTCGTGGTGGCCGCCATCATCGCCGTGGCCGGCGACTCCCTGCGGGCGGACGCCTCCGACGACCCGGCGGACGCCTACGCCGGTCCGTCGGTGTACCACGTGGCCTCGGGTGTCCGGAACCCGTTCCGCTACGGCAAGCTCGTCGAGCTGGTGACCGCCTGGTTCCAGGAGCACCCCGTCTACGACCAGGACGGGCAGCCCATCGTGGTGCCCGAGTGGTCGTTCCCGGGCCGGGGCCGGGTGCAGCGCCAGCTGACCCGGGCCTCCAAGGCGATGTCGCTGGCCGAGCGGGTCGTCGGGTCGCTGCCCATCCGGGGCAAGCAGGCCGAGTGGATGGCCGCCCTCGAGGAGCAGCACCTGCTGGCCGACCGGGCCCTCGGCTACGTCGAGCTCTACGGCGCCTACACCGAGACGGACGCGCTGTACCGGGTCGACCGGCTCCTGGCCCTGTGGGACCGGATGGACGAGGACGACCGGGCCACGTTCTGCCTCGACCCGGCCGCCATCGACTGGACGACCTACGTCCGGGAGATCCACCTGCCGTCGATCATCGAGCACGCCCGGGTGCGCACGTCGCCCGGCAAGTCGATCAAGACAAACCGCGCCGACCGGGCCCGGAAGAACATCCTCTCCCCCGACCGGCACGTGGCCGCCTTCGACCTCGAGAACACGCTCATCGCCTCGAACGTCGTCGACTCCTACGCCTGGCTGGCCTCACGGCACCTGCCGCCCGGCGAGCGGGCCGCCTTCGTCGCCGACCTCCTGGCCGAGGCGCCGCAGCTGCTCGCCCTCGACCGCCGCGACCGGGGCGACTTCCTCCGCTCCTTCTACCGCCGCTATGAGGGGGCACCCGAGGCCCGGCTGCGGGACGACGGATGGGACCTCTTCCACCACCTGCTCCTGGCCAAGTCCTTCCCCTCGGGCATCGCTCGGGTGCGGGCCCACCAGGCGCTCGGCCACCGGACGATCCTCATCACCGGCGCGCTCGACTTCGTCGTCGAGCCGTTCCGCCCGCTGTTCGACGAGATCGTCTGCGCCGAACTCGGCGTGGAGGACGGCATGTTCACCGGGCGCCTCGAGACACTGCCGCCGATCGGCGAGGCCCGGGCCCTGGTGCTGGCCGACTACGCCGAGGCCGAGGGGCTCCGCCTCGAGGAGTCGATGGCCTACGCCGACTCGGCCAGCGACCTGCCCATGCTCGAGGCCGTCGGCTTCCCGGTGGCCGTCAACCCGGAGGCCAAGCTGGCCGCCATCGCCCGACGACGCGGGTGGCACGTCGAGACGTGGCACCAGGCCGAAGGCGGCAGCCAGCCCCTGCTCCCCCTCGGGCCCGTCGACCGGCGCGGGGCCGCCCGGCGCGGTCGCACCAGTCCGGCGGCCCGGGCCGGTCAGGCACGTCGGACGGCGGCGGAGGTGCCGCGGTGAAGGCGCTCGTCCTCGAGCGCAACGTGCCGCGCTTCGCCGCGTCGCGGGTGGCCTCACTGCTGGGCTCCGGCCGGGGCGCGGGCATCGGTCCGCTGCAGCTGCTCGACGCCGAGGCGCCGGACCGCCCGGGGGACGACTGGTACCCGCTGCGCCCGCTGCTGTCGGGCATCTGCGGCTCCGACATGGCCACGCTCGACGGGCGCACGTCGCGCTACTTCGAGGACCTCGTCAGCTTCCCCTTCGTGCCCGGCCACGAGGTGGTCGGCGTGCTCGACGAAGGGGGCTCCGACTTCGCCGGCCGCGCGCTCGCCCCCGGCACCCGTGCCGTGATCGAGCCGGTGCTGGGCTGTGCCCCCCGCCACATCCACCCCCTCTGCCCCCAGTGCGGCTCGGGACACACGGGGCTCTGCGGCAACCTGGCCTTCGGCGCCCTCGAGCCGGGTCTGCAGACGGGCTTCTGCACCGACACGGGCGGGGGCTGGTCGACCGCTCCGCTGATGGCCCACGCCAGCCAGCTCCACGCCGTGCCGGACACCTTGACGGACCAGGACGCCGTCATGATCGAGCCGACCGCCTGCGCGGTCCATGCCGCGCTGTCGGCCCGGGTTGCCGGGGGCGACCTCGTCGCCGTCGTGGGCGCCGGCACCCTCGGTCTCACCACCGTCGCCGCCCTCCACTCGCTCGTCCGGCCGTCGGAGCCGTGCACCGTCGTGGTCGGGGCGAAGCACGCCCGCCAGCGCGAGCTGGCCACCTCGCTCGGTGCCGACCACGTGGTGCCACCCGACCAGCTGGCCCGCGCCGTGCGGCGCCAGGCCGGCTCGCTGGTGCTGGCCGGTCGGCTCACCGAGGGCGCCGACGTGGCCTTCGACTGCGTGGGCAGCGCCGCCTCCCTCACCGAGGCCCTGTCCCTCGTCCGCCCCCGGGGCAAGGTGGTCCTGGTGGGTATGCCGGGCCGGGTCTCGGTCGACCTGGCCCCGCTCTGGCACCGCGAGCTGACCCTGGTCGGTGCCTACGCCTACGGCAACGAAGCGCCCCCCGGGGCCGACCGGCCCGAGCGCCGCAGCTTCGAACTGGCCATCGACCTGGTCGGCACCGCCGGGCTGGGACGCCTGGTCTCGGCCCTCTACCCCCTCGAGCGCTACGAGGAGGCCCTGGTCCACGCCGGGGCCGCCGGCCGCCGGGGTGCCGTCAAGGTGGCCTTCGACCTCCGCAACCCGAAAGGACGCTCCCGATGAGCCCCAGGCCCGGATTCGTGCTCGACGTCGACAGCTCGACGCCGCCCACCCTGTTCTGGCAGGGCGAGCGCTTCACCCTGGAGAAGCTGCCCGAGGGGAGCCGGGTCATCTACGCGCCCGAGCCCATCGACCCCCTCACCGACCCCCAGGCCGCCATCCGCCACGCCCTGACCCACCCCCTGGGTGACCAGGAGCCGCTGCCGGCGCTGCTGCGGGCCGGCATGACGCTGACGATCGCCTTCGACGACATTTCGCTGCCGCTGCCCCCCATGGAGCGCCCGGACATCCGCCAGCTGGTGATCGAGCAGGTCCTCGACATGGCCGCCGAGGCCGGGGTCGACGACGTCGAGCTCATCGTCGCCCTCGCCCTCCACCGCCGGATGACCGAGCCCGAGCTGCGCCACGCCCTCGGCGACCGCATCTACGACGCCTTCGCGCCGAACGGCCTCCTCACCCAGCACGACGCCGAGGACCCGGACAACCTCCTCCACCTGGGCCAGACGGACCAGGGCGAGGACGTGGAGATCAACAAGCGGGCGGCCGAGTCCGACCTGCTGGTCTACGTGAACATCAACCTGGTGGCCATGGACGGCGGCCACAAGAGCGTCGCCACCGGACTCGCCAGCTACAAGAGCCTGCGCCACCACCACAACCCCGAGACCATGCGGCGGTCCAAGTCCTTCATGGACCAGCACCGCTCCGAGCTCCACTCGGCCAACTGGCGGATGGGCCGGCTCATCCGGGACGCCGGGGTCAACGTGTTCCAGATCGAGACCACCCTCAACAACGACACCTTCCCGGGGGCGTTCCAGTTCCTGCAGAAGCGCGAGTGGGAGTGGAAGGCCAAGGACCGGCTCGCCTACGTCGCCGCCTCCTCGGCGCTCGACCGGGTGCCGCCCAAGCACGCCCGGAGGATCTTCCACTCGGTCAAGGCACCGCACCGGATGACGTCGGTGCAGGCCGGCGAAGTCGAGGCGGTCCACAAGGTCACCACCGACCACGTGTGGGAGCAGCAGGGCGTGGTCGTCGAGGGCCAGACCGACATCCTGACGATGGGCCTCCCCTACATCAGCCCGTACAACGTCAACTCGATCCTCAACCCGATCCTGGTGGCCTGCCTCGGACTCGGCTACTTCTTCAACCTCTACCGGGGCAAGCCGCTGGTGCGCGAGGGCGGCGTGCTGATCATGACCCACCCCACACCGTGGGAGTTCAACCCGGTGCACCACCCGAGCTACATCGACTTCTTCGAGCAGGTGCTGAGCGAGACGACCGACCCGAACGTGATGTCGGAGCAGTTCGAGGAGGGGTTCGCCACCGACCCCTGGTACATCCACCTCTACCGGACCGGCCACGCCTACCACGGGGTCCATCCGTTCTACATGTGGTACTGGTGCGCCCACGCCCTCCAGCACCTCGGCGCCGTCATCATCGTGGGGGGCGACCCCAAGGCCGTGCACCGTCTCGGCTTCCGGGCCGCGTCCACACTGGCCGACGCGCTGGAGATGGCCCGCGACGTCGTCGGCACCTCCCCCACCCTCACCCATCTGCACGCCCCGCCGATCCTCATGGCCGACGTCCAGTGAGCACGCCGCCATGAGCAAGATGCGCGACACCTCGCGGATCCTCCGGTCCCGTCGCGCCGTGCGGACCGACGCCACCCTGGGCGCCGACGCGTCCGGGGGCGGCGCGGCGACGTCACTCCGGCCCTCGGCGCTGGCGGCGCGGGCCGGACGAAGTCGGTTCCCGCTGGCCGCCCCCACCTGGCCGGGGTCGGTGCCGCGTCCGGCCCCCGAACCCGAACTGGGCGTCCACTACGACACCGCCTGGTCGCGCCGGTACCCGGTGCGCCTGGCCCGGGCCATGGTGCTCGACAACGTCACCCGGCCGCTGGCCCGGGCCCTGGCCTCGCCCCAGTTGCGCGGCGACGAGCAACTCGTCGACGTCGAGGTCCCCGTCATCTTCGCGGCCAACCACGCCAGCCACGTCGACACCCCGCTCCTGCTGGCCTGCCTCCCCCTCCGGTTCCGCCACCGCACCGTGGTGGCCGCGGCGGCCGACTACTTCTTCGACCGACGGTGGAAGGCCGACGCCTTCTCCTTCCTGCTCGGGGCGATCCCCATCGAGCGCACGAAGGTCAACCGTCGCTCCGCCGATCTGGCCGCCGAACTCCTGGCCGACGACTGGAACCTGGTCATCTTCCCGGAGGGCGGGCGGTCCCCCGACGGATGGGCGCAGGAATTCCGCGGCGGTGCCGCCTACCTGGCGTCGCGCACCGGGCGGCCGGTCGTCCCCGTCCACCTCGACGGCACGCGCCACATCCTGCCGAAGGGAGGCGGCACCGTCCGTCGCACCCGGACGACGGTCACGTTCGGCACGCCGCTGTGGCCGGCCGAGGGCGAGGACGCCCGCAGGTTCAGTGCCCGCATCGAGGCCGCCGTCGCCACCCTGGCCAACGAGTCCTCCACCGACTGGTGGACGGCCCGCCGGCAGGCGGCGGCCGGTACGACGCCGTCGCTCCAGGGTCCCGAGGTGGCACCGTGGCGGCGGGCCTGGGCCCTCGAGGCCGCCCCGGACCGGTCCGAGGCCATCGACGCCGAGGGCAACGACTGGCCCCGGCGGTCCAAGGACTGAGCCGGACCGGGACGGTCGTCAGCCGGGGCGGAAGCGCAGGGCCGACCAGACGTCGTCGATCGCCACCTGGCGCACCGGACGGACACCCTCCTCGGTCAGACGCGCGGCCAGCACGTCCCGGTTGAGGTCGGTCCCGAGCTGGCCGGACTTCGGGTAGGCCACCCACGTGAGCCGGTCGGCGGAGGCCGCGGCGACCACCGTGGCGAGGCGGCCCTCCAGGGCCGCCCGGTCGGCCACGAACGCCAGCACGCCGGCCTCGGTGCCGCCAGCGGTGGCCAGGCCGGTCAGGGCCGGGACGGTCGTGGCGTCGACACCCGTGACGACGACGCCCTGCCCCGGTCGCAGCTGCAGCTTCTCGGTCAGGTCCACGGTTCCAGTCTGGCGGCGACCGTGCTCAGCGTGCCACCCGCAGGCGCCGGGCCACCGCACGCCAACCGGCTCCCGCTCGGTCGACCGCCTCGAGCCGCTCGGACCGCAGGGCCAGCTCCTCGTAGTCGTCGAGGGGCTCGAGGGCGACCCTCGTGCCCTCCGGCGCGTCGGCCGGGGCCAGCGCCCAGCCGAGCAGCAGGTCGGCCAGCGCCGTGTTGCGGGCCAGGACCGGGCCGTGCAGGTAGGTGCCGAGGACCCGACCGGCCCAGGCGCCCTCGCTGCCGTCGCCGCCGCCGTTGCCGATGCCGCGCTCGACGCGGGCCAGCGCCCGTGCGCCCGGTCCCACGACCGACACACCGCCGTGGTTCTCGAACCCGGTCAGTCGCGGCAGCCGCTCACCGGCCGCCGTGCGCGGCGCCTCCGTCGTCGGCGTGGCCACGAGCTCACCCACGGCCCGGGTGCCCGTCCCCTTCGCCGTGGTCAGGTCGAGCAGTCCGACACCCGGGTGCGGCCGGCCGGCACTGTCGGGAAAGGAGTGGCCGATCACCTGGTACCCCGCGCATACGCCGAGCACCACGGCGCCCTCGGCCACGCGGGCGGACAGGGTCCCCTCCTCCAGGAGGGTGGTGGCCGCCCGCACCTGGGGGCCGTCCTCGCCACCGCCGACGGTGTAGAGGTCGGCGCCGGGCAGCGGACGGTCCGACGGGGCCTGGACGAGGTCGACGTCGATCCCCCGCCAGGCGGCCCGCCGGGCCAGGATCACCCCGTTGCCTCCGTCGCCGTAGGTGCCGAGCAGGTCGGGGAAGACGACGGCCACGGTCAGCCGGCGACCGCTCACAGCGCCCGTCGCAGGTCGGCGAAGGCCGTGTAGTTCCCCAGGAACTCGAGCCGGGCGCCCTCCGGCGAGCGGGTGGCGGCATGGTCGATGGCCGCCACCGGCCCGTCGACCACGGCGTGCTCCACTTCGGCGTAGCGCAGCCGCACGGCCAGGTCGAGCCGCCGCTCCCCCGTGGCCACGACGGCCCGACCGGCCAGCCGCTCGAAGGGGACGTCCCACAGCCACGAGGTGTCGAGGCCGTCGGCGGTCCGGGCGTTGACCGACAGCACCACGCCACCATCCGGGTCGCCCGTCTCGTCGAGCAGGTCGAAGATGGCCGTCCACCCGGCCGGGTTCTTGGCCAGCAGCAGGCGCACCGGGTGCCCGGACCGGGCCACGGTGGAGAACCGGCCCGCCACCTCGGTCACCCCGTCGAGCCGTCCGAGGGCGGTGTCCACGTCCCCCTCACCGGCCGTGTCGAGCATCACGGCGGCGGCCACCGCGGCCATCCCGGCGTTGGCGCGGTTGAACCCCCCGGGGAGCCCGATGCGGATCGGGTGGCGGGTGCCGTCGGCCAGCACCAGCTCGTCGTCGTCCACCCGTGCCCCCACGTCGGGCCGGGCGAAGTCGCACCGGTCACAGGCCCAGCCGCCGTCGTCGGCGAAGGCGATGCGGCCCCCGCACGCCGGGCAGCCCACGGCGTCATCGTGCCAGACCTGGCCGGCACCGACCCAGCGGACCTCGGGGGCCACGGCCGCGGCGAAGGCCACCATGGGGTCGTCGGCGTTGGCCACCACGACGGTGCCGGGGCCCCCTTCGTGCCGGGCGGGGAGCCCGGCGAGTGCGGCCCGCCAGCGGTCGACCAGCATCCGGACCTCGGCGATGCGGTCGAGCTGGTCGCGCGACAGGTTGAGCAGCACCACGACCTCGGGCCCCGTCTCGACGATGCACCGGCCGAGGTACCCCTCGTCGACCTCGAGCACGGCCACCGGCGCGGTCGGTGCGCCGACCAGGGCGGCCACGTGGCCGGCCGGCATGTTGGCCCCGGTGTCGTTGCTGACGACCTCCGTGCCGGTGCCGGTGCCGGTCAGGGCCGCGGCCAGGAGCCGCGTGGTGGTGGTCTTGCCGTTGGTACCGGTGACCAGGGCGACACGCCGGCCGGCGGCGACGGCCCCCAGCAGGCCCGGGTCGACGAGGAGCCCGGCCCGACCGCCGGCGACGGTGCCACTGCCCCGACCGAGGGCCCGGGACAGGCGGTTCACCCCCGTCACGGTGGCCGAGGCGAGCGCGGTCCTGGTCGGGCGCGGGGCTGCGGCACCCGCGGGCGTGACCCGGACCGTCACGCGGAAGGGCGCGTGGCGGCCAGTTCCTCGTCGGTGGGGACGTGCGGCCGGCGGGCCTCGTCCGGCAGCAGGGCGGCGACGGCGTCGAGCAGCGTGCGGGTATCGGCCACCGCATCGGTCAGGCCGAGGGTCACCGGTGGGCCCACCGTGACGGTCACCCGGGGCGGATGCTGCAACGCGGTCATGTTCGGCACCTTGGACGAGCGGGGCCACACCTTCTCCGTGCCCCACACCCCGATCGGGACGACCGGGGCACCGGTGTCGGCGGCCAGACGGGCCGCCCCCGTCTTGCCGTGGAGGACGGGGTCGAAGAACGCCTCGCCCCGGGGGATGGTGCCCTGGGGGATGACGATGACCACCTCGCCGGCGTGGAGGGCGGCGGTGGCCCGGCGCATCGGGTCGCCGGAACCACTCCCGCGGTCGACCGGGATCCCACCCAGGGCGCGGGAGATCTGGCCGACCACCGGCGCGTCGAACAGCTCCTGCTTGCCCATGAAGCGGACCGGCCGGCCGAGCCGGGCGGCCACGAGGGCGAGGGCGGCGACGTCGAAGTAGCTGCGGTGGTTGGACACCAGGATGACCGGTCCCTCGTGGGGCACGTGCTCGATGCCGTTGACGGTGAAGCGCGCGTAGGGGAACGACTCCGGGCGGATGAACGGCCGCAGCAGGTGGTAGGGCTCGAGGCCGATCACCGACGGGACGCCGGGCGGACGGTCCCAGTGTTCGAGCGGCCACCGGCGGGCCATGGCCACCGCCACCAGCCGGGGGTCGGCGTTGACGGCGTGCGGCGTGCCGACCGCCGACAGGAGCGGCACGTCGAAGAAGCTGTCCGAGTAGGCGTGGCAGTCGGCGAGGTCGATGCCGCGCTGCGCCGCCCAGTCGCGGGCGGCGTCCCGCTTGTTCGTGCCCCAGATGAACCGTCCGACCAGCCGCCCGGTGTAGTGGCCGTCGATCTCCTGGTAGCGGGTGGCGAGCACGTCGTCGAACCCGAGCGCCGAGGCGAGGGGATCGACCAGGTCGTGGGGCGAAGTGGTCGCCAGCACCAGGAGTCGACCCTCCGCCCGGTGGGCGGCCAACTCCTCCAGGGCCCAGGGCTGGACCAGGTCGATGAGGTCCTCCACGACCGCCGCCCCCGCCTTGCGCACGCCGGCCGCCGGGCGGCCCTTCATCATCCGGGCGGCCGCCCGGGCCAGGCCCATGAAGGGGGCGGTCTCGCCGAAGGAGTTGTAGAAGGCGTAGAGGTACCGGTCACCGGGTAGTTTGCGGCCGGCGCTGAGGACCCCCTCGGCCACCATGGCCTCCTGGAACACCGGCCCCGACGCGGACCGGATCAGCGTGCGGTCGAGGTCGACGAAGACGGCACCCGTGGCGTCGGACATCCCCTCAACCTACCGCCGGGCGCCCACCCACGGGGGCTGGCCCCGACGGGCCCGCGCCCTCCGGGGGTGACGGGGTCCCGCGGGGTCCCGGACGATGCCACCCACCAGGGAGAACGGCCCCCGGACGCGGCAAAGGGACCACCGGGGGGGAGAGGTGGTCCCTTCGCACTGACTCAACGAGGAAAGGAGGGGGATTCCTATGTCCTGTGGTCGTGGAGTCACTGTATAACGGTCGCGAGCAATCAGTCAACCAGTTTGTCTAGATACCTGGTATCTTCATTGACGATGGAACTCCGGCACCTCCAGGCCCTCACGGCCATCAGTGACCACGGCACGTTCTCGGCCGCCGCCGAGCACCTCGGCACGGTCCAGTCCAACATCTCGGCCCACGTGGCCCGCCTCGAGAAGGAGCTCGGCACCCCGCTCATCGACCGGGCCGACGGGCGCCTGACCGCCGAGGGCACGGTCGTCGTGGCGCGGGCCCGGCGCATCCTGTCGGAGCTCGACGCGCTCATGTCCGACGTGGCCGCCTGCAAGGACGAGGTCACCGGCACCGTCCGGGTGGGGATGATCGGCACCACCGCCCGGTGGCTGGTCCCCCGCCTCATGGACGCCGTGGCCCAGCGCCATCCCCAGCTCCGCCTCGTCATCGTCGAGGGCAACACGACAGGGCTCGAGCCGCAGCTGGCCAACGGCCAGCTCGACCTGGCCATCCTCCACCTCCCGGTGAGCGGCAAGGACCTCGTGACACGCCTCCTGTTCGAGGAGGACCTGATGCTGGTGGTGCCCGAGGGACATCCCATCGCCGCCATGGACCGTCCCCTGCAGCTCGAGGACCTGGCCGACCTCGAGCTGCTGCTGCCCCTGCCGGGCACGGCGTTCCGGGACGAGCTCGACAGCGTCACCCGTCCGCTCGGCATCACCCTCCTGCCCGCCGCCGAGATCGACGGGCTCCGGCTCATCGCCTCCCTCACGTTCGAGGGCTACGGCCCGGCCATCCTCCCGGCCACGGCCATCCCCGGATGGCTCCGGGAGCGGTTCCACCAGGTGCAGGTCATCGGCCTCCCCCGCCGGCGGGTCGGCGTGGCCCAGCGCAGC
>Ga0182016_10003843_pt1 | contig 16899 bp, 15 predicted proteins | sample 712S2MmetaG_FD_120491 | JGI IMG/M metagenome (GOLD analysis project Ga0182016, IMG submission 120491) | Permafrost microbial communities from Stordalen Mire, Sweden - 712S2M metaG | ecosystem: Environmental > Terrestrial > Soil > Wetlands > Permafrost | place: Sweden: Stordalen | collected...
CACGCCGATCGATCCGGCGACGCGCCGGCTGTGGCTCGGGCGCGCCCTCCTCGCGCTGCTGGCCGGAACAATCCTCGCCCAAGGCGGCGCCTCGACCGTCGCGCTCGATTTCGCCGCGCTCGGGTTGGCGCTGCTCGCCGTCGCCGCCGCCGCGGCGCCGGTCGCCGCGCCGCGTCTCGCCCGCCTGCAGGCGCTGGCGCTGCTGCTGCTCGCCGGCCTCTTGGCTTACGCACTTTGGCAGACCCTGCCGCTCGGCGATTCCCCATTCGCCGATGCGGCGTGGAGGGGGCTCGGCGACGCGCTCGCCGGCGCCGCTCCGCGCAACGCCGTCTCGGCGGCGCCCGGCCTCACGCTCGCCGCCGCGCCGGCGCTGGCGGCGCCGTTTCTGGCTTTCGCCGTCGCGCTCGCCTGTTGCCAGACCGACGACGAGGCGTTGCGACTTTGGCGGGGGCTCGCCTATTTCGGCGCCTTTCTGGCGGCCTTCGGCATCGCGCAGGAAGTGCTGTGGCCCGACCAGCTTCTGCTCGAGCCGAAGCGCTTCTATCTCGGCGACCTCACCGCGTCATTCGTCAACCGCAACACCGCGGGAACCTTCTTCGGCGTCGCGCTGCTGCTCAATCTGGCGCTGATGTTCGCCGATCTGCGCGCCGTCCGGCTCTCGGCGCTCTTCCGTCATCGTCGCCGCCGCAGCCGCGACGGTTGGCGCGCGGCGCTGCTCGTCCATGTGTTCGCCGTGCTCGACTGCGCCACGGCGCTGTTCCTCACCCGCTCGCGCGGCGCGATCGGCGCCACATTGGTGGCGGCGCTGGTCGCCGCCGCGTTGATGGCGACGCGGCGTCTGACCGCCGATCGCCCCCGCGAGGAGGTCGTCGAGCGCTGGCGCCGGCCGATCGTCGTCGTGGCGGCGCTGACGCTGACGCTGGGGCTGTTCGTCCTGTTCGCCGGTCGAACCGAGCACCGCGTCCAGTCGCTGGCCTCCGAGGACGGACGCTGGTGCGTCTTCCGCTCCACGCTGGCCGCGATCGCCGACCATTGGCCGTACGGCGCCGGCTTGGCCGCCTTTCCCGACGTCTTCCCCGCCTATCGCGACACCGACTGCGCCGGGGTCTTCGGCGTCTGGGACCACGCCCACGATTTCTTTCTTGAAGGGCTGCTCGGTCTCGGCGCCGTCTTCGTCGTGGCCGCGGCGATCGTCTATGCTGCGCTCGGCGCGGCGCTGGTTCGCGGCGCGCGGGCGCGCCGCCGCATGCGTTTCCTGCCGGTGGCCGGCCTGGCGGCCCTCGTCCTCGTCTCGCTCCACGGAATCGTCGATTTCTCGTTGCAGATTCCAGCCGTCGCGGCTTACGTCTCCGCGGCGATCGCGGCGGCTGTCGCCGTCGCGGTCGGTCGAACCGACCAAGGGGCCGAGCGTCGTCGGCTTGAGAACCGCGCCGCTTAAGCCCAAATTAGCCGCGCGGCGGCAAGATCGCGGCGGCGACGGTCCGCCGAGGACGCGCAGGACGAGGGCGGGATGACGCCGATGCTGGTTAGTCTATGGGGAGCGGCGACGCTGATCGTCTCGTTCCTGCTCGTGCTCGGCGCCGTGGTGTTCATCCACGAATTCGGCCATTTCTTCGTGGCGCGGCGCTGCGGCGTCAAAGTCGAAGTTTTCTCGATCGGCATGGGTCCCGAGATCGTCGGCCGCACCGACCGCCGCGGCGCGCGCTGGCGGCTGTCGGCGATTCCGGTCGGCGGCTACGTTCGTTTCGCCGGCGATCGCGACGCGGCGAGCGCCCCCGACGGCGAGGCGCTGGCGCGGATGTCCCCGGCCGAGCGTCGCCAGACGCTGCCGGGCCAACCGGTGCTGGCGCGCGCGGCGATCGTCGCCGCCGGGCCGATCGCCAATCTCGTCGCCGCGGTCCTCGTCCTGTCCGCGATCGCCTACTTCTCCGGCGAGCGCTTCCTGCCGCCGCGAGTCGACGACGTGGTGGCTGGCAGCCCCGCCGCGCAGGCGGGCTTCGCCGCCGGCGACGTGATCGAGAGCGTCGACAGCCGGCCGATCGCTTCCTTCGACGACATCATCGACGTCGTGACCCTGCGGCCGGGAGAGCCGCTGCGCTTCGTCATCGACCGCGACGGCCGCCAAATGACGCTGACCGCGACGCCCGCGCTGACCACGGTCGACACGCCTGCGGGGGCCGAGCGGATCGGACGGCTTGGCCTCGCCGCCAACCCTTCGAGCGTCCAGGCGATCTATCCGACGCCGCTCGGCGCGCTCGAGGCCGGCTTTTCGGAGTCCTGGCGCATCGTCTCCGTCACCGGCGACTACCTCTCCCGCGTCGTCACCGGGCGCTCGGCGGCCGACCAGCTCTCCGGCCCGGTGCGCATCGCCAGGATGTCGGGCGCGGCGGCGGCGCTCGGCCCCGTCGCGTTGATCAAACTGGCGGCGATCCTGTCGCTGTCGCTGGGGCTGATGAATCTGCTGCCGATCCCGATGCTCGACGGCGGCCACCTGGTGTTCTTCGCGATCGAAGCGGCGCGCGGACGGCCGCTGAGCGAGGGCGCGCAGGCGTTCGCCCTGCGGCTCGGCGCGGCGTTCGTCGTCGCGCTGATGGTGTTCGTCACCTTCAACGACATCCGCAGTCTGTTCACCGGCTGAGGCGGCGGGCCGCTCACGCGCGCGACAGCGCGACGCTCTTGACCTGCGCGTGCACGCTCGCGCCTTCGGCGAGGTCGAGGCGCTCCCACGAGCGGCGGGTGAGGCGCGCGAGGATGCGGTCGCCGGCCCCGTCGGCGCCGAGGCCGAGCACGACGACGAGTTCGTTGGTCGCGACGGCCCTCGTCGACAGGATGCGCGCCGGCAGCACGTTGAGGATCGAGCTCGGGCCAGGCGGGGCGGGCGCCAGACTGACGTCGCCGGCGAGCACCCGCAGCCGCCGCCGGGCGCCGACCGGGCCGAGCTTGCCTGGCGCGACGAAGGCGCCGCCGCCGACCGCGATCGTGGTCAAGCCATAGGCGTCGTCGACCGCGGCGACGGTTCCCGCGAGCGTCACCGCGGCGCCGCGCGCGGCGGCGAGCGACAGATTGGGATCGCTCTGCAGCGCGGCGAGCGGCCCGGCGGCGACGATCCGCCCGGCGTCGATCAGCGCGAGATGGTCGGCGAGCCGTTCGACTTCGGCCATGTCGTGGGTGACGTAGAGCGCCGGCAGCGACAGACGGTCGCGCAGCCGTTCGAGGAACGGCAGGATTTCGGCCTTGGCGGCGTCGTCGAGCGCCGACAGCGGCTCGTCCATCAGCAGCAGCCGCGGCTGCGACAACAGCGCGCGGCCGAGCGCGACGCGCTGGCGCTCACCGCCAGAGAGATCGCGCGGCGCGCGGTCGAAGAGCCGAGCCAGCCCACAGAGGTCGACGACCTCTTCCCAGTCGATCGCCGCCGGCGCGCCCCGCCGCGGCGCGCCGAACCGCAGGTTGGCCTCGACCGACAAATGCGGGAAGAGGCTCGCTTCCTGGAAGACGTAGCCGAGCGCGCGACGATGGGTCGGCACGAACAGATCCCGGCCCTCCTGCCAGACTTCGCCCTCGACCCGGCAATGCCCGTCGCCGACGCGATTGAGCCCGGCGATGCAGCGCAGAAGCGTAGTCTTGCCGCAGCCGGAGGGACCGTAGAGCGCCGTGACGCCGCGCGCCGGCGCCGCGAGCGCAAAATCGAATGAGAAAGCGCCCAGCTTGCCGGCGAAGCGCGCCGCGATGCCGCCGCTCTCGCTCATGGCCGCACGCGCGCAAATCGCTTCTCGATCGCGATCATCGCCAGGATGACGACGAAGGCGAAGACGACCATACCCAGCGCGAGCGCGTTCGCCTTGCCCCATTCGCCGGTTTCGACATAGTCGAAGATCGTCGTCGACACGACCGCAGTGCGGCCGGGAATCGCCCCGCCGATCATCAGCACGACGCCGAACTCGCCGACGGTATGGGCGAAGCCGAGCACCGCCCCGGTCAACAGGCCCGGGCTGGCGAGCGGCAGCGCCACCGTGAAGAAGGCGCGCGACGGCGAAGCGCGCAAAGTCGCCGCCACTTCGAGCGGCCGGTCGCCGATCGCGGCGAAGGCGTTGCGGATCGGCTGGACGACGAACGGCAGCGAATAGACGACCGAGCCGACGACCAGGCCGCCGAAAGTGAACGCGAGCGTCTCGGCGCCCCACAGCGAGGCGATCGCGCCGCCCGGCCCATGCGGTCCGAGCGCGACCAGTAGATAGAAGCCGAGCACGGTCGGCGGCAGCACGATCGGCAGCGCGACGACCGCCGCGATCGCTTCCTTCCACCAGGCGCGCGAACGCGCGAGCCACCAGGCGAGCGGCGTCCCGATCAGCACCAGGACCATCGTCGCGACCGTCGCGAGTTCGATCGTCAGCTCGACAGGTTGAAGCGCGCCGGGAGTCAATCGCGCCGCGCTCCGCTCGCGCGGCCGTGGCGGCGCTCTTTCGCCGCCGCGTCCCGCCGGTCGGCCTGAATAGCCAGACATCTTCGCGACGACATGCTCGACTCCGCGCCATCGGCAAGGCGCTCATTCTACGCGATCGCTGGTCAAGTCCAAACGGCGCCGCGCCGCAGCTATTCCAGCATGATCGGCTGCCGCTCCCAGACAAGCAGCGCGACACAGCCCTCTTCGCTATAGACTTCATGCTCGGTGCCGGGCGCATTGAGCGCGACGTCGCCGGCCTTGAGCAGCCCCTGCGCGTCGGCCTGGCTGCCGCTGATGAGGATCACCCGCTCCCAGCCGGGATGGCGGTGGCGCGGCGCCCGCGCGCCGGGTCGATAGCGCAGCACCGCCGCCGCCGCGCCCCCGTGAGGATCGCGGTGCAGCCACGCCGCCTCGATTCCTTCCCGGAACGGCTCGAAACGCAGCGCCGACACATTGGTCAGCAGATCGTGGATGATCAGTGGATCGCCTCCAGGATGGCCGCCACCGGAGCGGGCCAACCGACGATGCCGCCCAGTGGGGTCGCCATCTCAAGCACTGCGCGCTTGAACTGAGGGAAATAGCTCGCCATTGCGCATTCGGCAAGCAGGCCGTCGAAGCCGCCCGGCTCGCAGAAATCGCGCTGCATGTCGATTATCGCCCGCCCGACGCCCCGCTTCGGCGTTGGTGAGCGCCCGGCCTGGCGGAGGCGACGGTCGGCGATGCGCGCCTTTGTCAATGGCCGGCCATGGCGCGGCCGATCGCAGTGCGGTCGGCTGCGGCGGCGGTCGTCTCGAGCACGATGCGCCCTTCCGACATCACGAGCAGCCGGTCGGACAGATCGAGCAGCTCGTCGAGATCCTCGCTGACCAGCAGCACTGCGGCGCCGCGATTGCGCGCGGCGACGATCTGGCTGTGGATGTCGGCGACCGCGGCGAAGTCGAGGCCGAACACCGGATTGGCGGCCACGAGGATATGCACCTCGCCGCCGAGTTCGCGCCCCAGCACCGCGCGCTGAACGTTGCCGCCGGAGAGCGAGGCGATCGGCGCGTCGGGCCCCGGCGTCTTGACGCGATAGCGCCTGATCAGATCGCGCGCCGCCTCGCGCATTGCCCGGGCCGAGAGCCAGAGGCCGTTCGCCATCGGCGGACGGTCGAAATTGCGCATCGCCATGTTCTCGGCGACGCTCATCCGGCCGACGCAGGCGTTGCGCAAGGGCTCCTCCGGGAGCAGCGCGAGGTGATGGCGCTGCGTCTCGGCGCGCGCGGCGTGATAGACTTCGCCCTCGACCAGCATGCGGCCGCCGGTCGCGTCGCGCTGGCCGGCGAGCACTTCGACCAGCTCGCTCTGGCCATTGCCCGAGACCCCGGCAATGCCGACGATCTCGCCGGCGCGCACCGCCAGGGTCACGCCGCGCACCGCCTCGGCGCCGTCGGAATCGTCGGCCTTGAGATCCTCGACCGCCAGGCGCACGGCGCCGGGCGCGACGTCGGCGCGGGCAACCGGCGCGGCGGGACGCTCCTCGCCGATCATCATCGCCGCCATCTTGTCGACGGTAAGTTCGGCGACCTTTCCGGTTCCGGCGAGCTTGCCCTTGCGCAGCACGGTCACGGCGTCGGCATAGGCCAGCACTTCGCGGAACTTGTGGGTGATCAGCAGCGCGGTCAGGCGCATCTCGCGCGCCATGTCGCGGATCGTTCCCAACATCTGGTCGGCTTCCTGCGGCGTCAGCACCGAGGTCGGCTCGTCGAGGATGAGGAAGCGTGCGCCAAGGTAGAGCTGCTTGAGGATTTCCGCCTTCTGCTTCTCGCCGGCGGCGAGGCCGTGCGCGGGCGTGTCGAGCGGCGCGGAGAACGGCATGCCGGCGATGAAATCGGCCAGGCGTCTGCGCTCCCGCCCCCAGTCGATCATCTCCGGCGTATCGGCGCGCGCCATCACCAGGTTCTCCAGCACCGTCATCGACGGCACCAGGGTGAAATGCTGATAGACCATGCCGAGGCCGAACTGCGCCGCGTCGCGCGGATTGCGCACGGCCTCCTCGCGGCCGTCGACGAGCAGCGAGCCCTCGTCGGCGTGGTAGAAACCCATGATGCACTTGACCAGCGTCGACTTGCCGGCCCCGTTCTCGCCGAGCAGAGCGTGGACGCTGCCGGCGTCGACCCGCATCGAAACGTCGTCGAGCGCCGCCAGCGCGCCGAAGCGCTTCGACATGCCCGCCACTTCGAGGGAGAAGGCGCCGCTCATGGCAATGCGGCGATCACGCCGTCGGCGCTGGAGACGGCGCCGAACACCCCGCCCTGCATCTTGATCATCTTGATCGCCGCGTCGTGGTTGCCGCGGTCGGTCGCGCCGCAGCAATCCTCCAGCAACAGGCATTCGAAGCCGCGATCGTTCGCCTCGCGCATGGTGGTGTGGACGCAGACGTCGGTGGTGATGCCGGAGAGCACGATGTTGCGGACGCCGCGGGCGCGCAGGATCAGCTCGAGATCGGTGGCGCAGAACGAGCCCTTGCCCGGCTTGTCGATGATCGGCTCGCCGGGCGCGGGGGCGAGATCGGGAATGATCTCCCAGCCCGGCTCGCCGCGCACCAGGATGCGGCCGCAAGGGCCGGCGTCGCCGATGCCGGCGCCGATGCGCTGCGAACGCCAGCGTTTGTTGTCGGGCAGGTCGGCGAGATCGGGCCGGTGGCCCTCGCGGGTGTGGATGACGTGATAGCCCTTGGCGCGAAACGCCTTCAGCGCGCGCTTGATCGGTTCGATCGGCGCGCGGGTCAGCGAGAGGTCGTAGCCCATCTTGTCGACGTAGCCGCCAACGCCGCAGAAGTCGGTCTGCATGTCGATGACGATCAGCGTCGTGTCGGCGGCGCTCCAGCGGCCGTCGAACGGCCAGGGATAGGGATCGGCGGCGACGTTGGACATGGCGTACCTCTTAAGCGAAGGGTTACTTGGTGACGCTGAGTTCACCCGGCGCGCCGGCGACCCGGCGGCGCGACGAAGACGAGAAGACCAGAATCAGCAGCGTGAGGAAATAGGGCGCGGCGTTGAGCAGGTAGGTGCCGGACGTCACGCCGACCGCCTGCAGGGCCGGTCCGAGCGCGCCCGCGCCGCCGAACAACAAGGAAGCGCCGAAGCAGGCAAGAGGATTCCAGCGAGCGAAGATCACCAGCGCCACCGCCGTGATGCCCTGTCCGCTCGACAGGCCTTCGCTCCAACTGCCGGGATAATAGAGCGAGAGAAACGATCCGCCGACCCCCGCCATGAAGCCGCCGAAACAGGTGGCGTAGAGCCTGACCCAGAGCGGCGAATAGCCGAGTGCGCGCGCGGCTTCCGACGAATCGCCGACCATGCGCACGATCAGACCCCAGCGGGTGTTGGCGAGCGCCCAGCTCAAGATCGGCGTGAACACGAGGCCGACGATGAACAGCGCATTGACCTCGAGCGCGGCGCGCACCTGGGGAATGTCGCTCCAGAAGCCGAGCGGCAACGCCGGCAGAGTCGGCGCCTTGGGCTGCACCAACGGCTTGCCGAGATAGAAGGCGAGGCCGATGCCGAAAATCATCAGCGCGATGCCGACCGCGATGTCGTTGACGCGCGGCAACGAACAGATCGCCGCGTGCAGCGCGCCGAACATCACGCCGACCAGGCCCGCCGCCAGCACGCCGAGCCAGGGCGAACCGGTGAGATAGGCGACGCCGAAGCCACTCATCGCGCCCATGATCAGCGTGCCTTCGAGGCCGAGATTGATGCGGCCGCTCTTCTCGGTGACGAGTTCGCCGAGGCTGACGAACAGGAACGGCGTCGAGACGCGAATCGCGCCGCCGAGCACGGCGATCGGGACAGTCCACAGGCCGAGACTGGCGTCGTTCACCGGCTCATCCTCGCTTTCCACTCGCTCCACGACGGCAGACCTTCGCCGGCAAGCAGCGCGACAAACAGGATGCCTTGCAGCACCAGCACGGCGGCGTCGGGCAGATCGAGGCGGCGCTGCAACAGTCCGTCGCTGGCGCTGATGCCGCCGAGCAGCACCGCGACCGGAATGATGGCGAGCGGATGCTGACGGGCGAGGAAGGCGACGAGGATGCCGCTGAGGCCGTAGCCGGCCGCAATGTTGGCGTTGGCGTCGCCCTGCACGGCGGCGACTTCGATCATGCCCCCTAACCCCGCCGCCGCGCCGCCGAGCCCGGTGACGATCACCATCATCATTCCGACCGGCAGGCCGGCCATGCGCGCGGCGCGCGAATTGCCGCCGACGATGCGTGCCGCGAAGCCGAAAGTCGTGCGACGCATCAAGAGCCAGGCGAGCACGCAGGCGATCAGGCCGAGCGCGAGGCCCCAATGGACGTCCATGCCCGGCAGATTGCCGATCAGATCGGCGTCGGGCAGCGGCCGGGTCGAGGGCTTGTTGAGGCTGGCGGGGTCGCGCATCGGCCCCTCGACGATCTGGTTCATCACCGCGATCGCGATGCTGGAGAGCAGCAGCGAGGAGATCGTCTCGTTGACGCCGCGCCAATGGCGCAGCGCGCCGGCGGTCGCGATCAGCGCGCCGCCCGCCGCCATGCCAGCGATTCCCATGGCGATCCAGACGACGAACGCCGGCGCGCCGGCGTCTGCAAACGGCAATCCCGCCGCGATCGCCGCGAGGCCGCCGATGACGAAGGCGCCCTCGCCGCCGATGATCACCAGCCCCATTTGCGCCGGCAGCGCGGTGCACAGCCCGGTCAACAGCAGCGGCGAAGCGCGCAGCAACGTGTTCTGCCAGGAGAACCACGACCCGAAGGCGCCGACCGCCATCAGGCGATAGACTTCGAGCGGATTGCGCCCGGCGAGGCTGACGAACAGACCGAATATCACGATCGTCGCCACTCCCGCCGCGACGGGCGCGGCGAGGGGGTCGAGGATGCGCGCCAGAGCGGCGCGGCGCGGCGGTTCGGCGTCCACGCCGTGGCTTCCCTTAGCTGGTCGAGCCGATGACGCCTTCGACCAGATAGCTCATCTTCTCGAGTTCGATGTCGGTCTGACCGCGCATCACGCCCGCGTCGATGACGGTTGCGCCCTTGTTGTCCTTGATCGGACCGGCGAAGATCACATAACCGGCGCCCATGAACTGCGCCTTGACCCCGTCGGCCTTGGCCTTGGCGGCGTCGGGCACGAGCGCGGTATAGGGCGAGGTCTTGACGATGCCCGCCTTCAGGCCGCCACGGATCAGGCCGGGGATGGTCTTGCCAGCCTCGAAGTCGGTGACCAGCGAGGGATAGAGCGCCTCCCAATTCCATTCGGCGCCGGTCAGGTAGCCCTTGGGCGCGAGCGCCGCCTGGCTCGCGTGATAGCCGCAGGTGAACAGGCCGCGCTTTTCCGCCGTCTCGATCACCACCTTGGGGCTGTCGACGTGGCAGGTGACGACATCGACGCCCTGGTCGGCGAGGCTGTTGGTTGCCTCGGCCTCCTTGACCGGCATCGACCAGTCGCCGGTGAAGATCACCTGCACGGTGATGGTCGGGTCGACCGAGCGGGCGCCGAGCGTGAAGGCGTTGATGTTGCGCAGCACTTGCGGGATCGGCTTGGCGGCGACGAAGCCGAACTTCTTGGTCTTGGTGACGTAAGCCGCGACGATCCCCGAGAGGAACTCCGCTTCGTCGATGTAGCCGAAATAACTGTGCACGTTGGTCGGCAGGCCTTCGTGCCACAACCCGCCGCAATGCATGAAGGTCACGTTCGGGTACTTCTTCGCCTCCTTGAGGATGTGCGGATCGAAATAGCCGAACGAGGTCGGGAAAAGCAGCGTCGCCCCGTCGAGGTTGATCATGCTCTCCATGGTCTTCTCGACGTCGATCGTCTCGGGCACACGTTCCTCTTCGACCACCTTGACGCCGCTCATCGCCTTGACGGCGGTGGCGCCGGCGGCGTGGGACTGGTTGTAGCCGTAGTCGTCCTTGGGGCCGACATAGATGAAGCCGACCGTGAGCGCGCCGGCCGCCCGCGCCGAACTGAGCGGCAGAGCCGAGAATGCGGCGCCGGCGGACAGGCCGGCGAGGACTGCGCGGCGCGACAACCGATAATCTTGGGTCATGCTGGAGCCTTTCCTTCGCTACAGGACGGCGAAAAAATGCGCCGGACGGCGCCCGCCTCTTGCATGCAAGAAACAATTTGCATGCCAGTCGGCCATTCCAATCACAAACTGTCATCATATCAGATAATTACTAAACTATTGGAGCCATTTATCGATTCCAGATAGTGGGTTGGCGCCTAAAAAATGTGACTGTTACGTAGGCAGTGCATAATTATAGTCCAAATTTTCGCTTCCGCCGCCCGTCGAGAGGACCCGGAGAATTCATCCGCCGGAAATCTCCCGTGACTTGAATATATTAGGTTGACATTAGCGCCGCTCCTGCGCATACGGTCTTGCATGCACGTTGCGAATCTGCCCTTTCTTTCGCGACTCGGCGCAGGCCCTGCAAACCCGCAACGCCAAACGCGGGCGGCCGAGCTCGCCGCCACCCTCGCCGACGAAATCCTGCGCGGCGGCCTGGCGCCCGGTCGTCGGCTTGACGAGCAGGAACTCGCCCAACGCTTCGCCGTCTCGCGCACGCCGGTGCGCGAGGCGCTCGGCCAGCTCGCCGCGACCGGACTCGTCGAGCATCGGCCGCGCCGCGGCGTGATCGTCGCCGTCATCGCGCCGCAGCGGCTGCAGGACATGTTCGTCGCGATGGCCGAGCTCGAGGCCGCGGCGTCGCGACTGTGCGCGATCGCGATGACGCCGGATGAGCGCCAAGGGTTGGAGGCGCTGCACCGCGCCTCGCAGGCGGCGGTGCGCGAGGGCGGCATCGACGAATACGAACGCTTCAATCAGGAATTCCACTCGCTGCTCTACGCCGGCTGTCATAACGGCTACCTGCGCGACCTGCTCCACGCGACGCGCGCGCGCCTCGCGCCGTTTCGCCGCGCCCAGTTCAATCTGCGCGGCCGTCTGGCCTCGTCGTGGCGCGAACACGAGGCCGTGGTCCAAGCCATCCTGCGCGGCGACGGCGACGGCGCGGCGCGGGCGATGCGCGAACATCTCGCGACGGTCAGCGGCGCCGCGGCCGAATATGTCGCCATCCAGTCCCATCAGCTCAGCGCCTGAGCGAAGCGCGAGGAGAGCCGCCTTGGACATTCCCGTCCATTCGATTGCCGCCTTGCGCAAGGGCTACGTCGAAAGGCGATGGAGCGTGAGAGCGGTCGCCGAAGCCGTGCTGGCGCGCGCGGCGGCGGCGGAGGCGGATGATCCGGCGATCTGGATCACGCGCGTCGCCGCCGACAGACTGATCGCCGAAGCGGCGGCGCTCGACGCCAAGGGGCCCGCGAACCTGCCGCTGTTCGGCGTCCCTTTCGCGGTCAAGGACAACCTCGACGTCGCGGGATTTCCGACCACCGCGGCCTGCCCCGATTTCGCCTACGTGGCGGAGCGCACGGCGACGTCGGTCGCACGGCTGGTCGCCGCCGGGGCGCTGCTCGTCGGCAAGACCAACCTCGATCAGTTCGCCACCGGCCTGGTCGGCGTGCGCTCGCCTTACGGCGCGCCGCGCAGCCCGTTCGATTCGCGCTACGTCTCCGGCGGCTCGAGCTCCGGTTCGGCGGTCGCGGTGTCGCGCGGCCTCGTGACGTTCTCGCTCGGCACCGACACCGCCGGTTCGGGCCGCGTCCCGGCCGCGTTCTGCAATCTGATCGGCCTCAAGCCGAGTCGCGGCCTGATCAGCGCCGCCGGCGTCGTGCCGGCCTGCCAGTCGCTCGACTGCGTCTCGATCTTCGCCACCAACGCCGACGACGCGGCGGCGGCGCTCGCAGCGGCGGCGGGTTTCGACGGGGCCGATCCCTACAGTCGCGCGCCGCTTGCGCCGGTCGACGGCCCGCTGCCGTCGGCGCCGACGCGCTTCCGCTTCGGCGTGCCGCGCGCCCACAATCTCGTCTTCTTCGGCGACGGCGAAGTCGAGGCGCTTTTCGCCCAGGCGATCGAAGGGATGAAGCGACTCGGCGGCGAGGCGGTCGAGGTCGAGCTCGCGCCATTCTTCGGCGTCGCGCGCCTTCTCTACGACGGGGCCTGGGTCGCCGAGCGCACCGCCGCGGTCGGCGATTTCATCGCCGCGCATCCCGGCGCGGCCGATCCGACCGTCTCCGCCATCATCATGAAGGGCCGCGACCTCGCCGCGCCGGCGGCGTTCGACGCGCTGCATCGGCTGGAGGCGTTGCGGCGCGAATGCGAGCCGACGTGGGAGACGATCGACGTCCTGCTCGCTCCGACGGCGCCGACCGCCTACACCGTCGAGGCCATTCGCGCCGATCCGATCAAGCTCAACGCCAACCTCGGCGTTTACACCAATTTCGTCAATCTGCTCGATCTCGCGGCCGTGGCGGTTCCCGCAGGCTTCGGCGCGAGCGGCCGGCCGGCGGGCGTGACCCTGATCGGCCCGACCCATTCCGATCGCGCGCTGCTGGCGCTCGCCGACGCGCTGCATCGCGCCGGCGGCGAAGCGACTGTCGGCGCGCTCGGTCTGCCGCTGCCGTCGCCCGGCCGGCGCGCCGGGCCATGGAGCGCGGGCGGCGGAATCGATCTCGTCGTCATCGGCGCGCACATGCGCGGCCTGCCGTTGAACCGCCAGCTCGCCGACGTCGGCGGCCGCTTTGTCGCGTCGGCGCGCACCGCGCCGATCTATCGCCTTGTCGCGCTCGCCGAGCTCGATCCGCCAAAGCCCGGGATCGTCCGGGTCGACAAGGGCGGCGCGGCGGTCGAATGCGAAATCTGGCGCCTGTCGACCGCCGCTTTCGGCGCCTTCGTCGCCGGGGTCGAGCCGCCGCACGCGATCGGCAAGGTGGCGCTCGAGGACGGCCGTTCGCTGCCAGGATTCCTGTGCGACGCGGTCGCGGCGGCGGGACAGCCCGACATCGGCGCCTATGGCGGCTGGCGCAAATGGCTCGCGGCCCAGGCCGAAGGCGGCGCGCCGGTGCGCGCCGCGCGGTGAGGTTCGCTCAGCCCGTCGCCGGATTGAGCGGCGGCTCGCCGACGAAGTCGCGGCGAATTTCCTCCGCCATCGCCTCGGCGGCGATCTCGACGGTCGTCAACGACGCGCCGACAATGTGAGGGGTCAGCGTGACGTTCTCGAACTTCAGATCTCGAGATCGGGCGGGGTCGGCTCGACCAAAAGGTTTTGGAGCGCCGCGCCCCTGAGCCGTCGCGACTTCAGCGCCTCGGCCAAGGCGACATCGTCGACCTTCGGCAGTGTTTCAACGCCGAAGCGCGATCCTACGCAAAATCCGATCTACTGCGTTGGTATGAAATTGAAAACACGAGCGGAATCGGGTCGCGATCGGCGCCGGCGGGGACCCGCCAAATAGACAGCTTCGTGCGCGATTTCCTTGGCCTGCGGGGGTTTTGGGGAGGGGTCCCGTCCCGCGCTGAAACGCAAAACCTGCCGAAGTCTCGTCCGAATCGGCGCCGCGCAGCAATGGCGCCCGTGGGCTGAGGGCCGAGGTCGTGGCCGATGAGCGCGCCTGGCCCGGAGGCTCCGGCCCCCTGGTGAGGACGAAGGAAATGCGTGGTTGCCGGCGAAACGCCCCAAGACCGCCCGACGCCTCCTTGAGTAGTTTCCGTCCCTACCCACACGTGCGCCTGCCTGGATAGATCTTGCGGACCTAAAGCTTGGTTCGAAGTTCCAAGCCGGGTTCGATCCAAGGTCACGAGATGGATGATCTCCTGGTCACTCGCCTCGCCTCGGATCTATGGTGACGTTGGAATGGAGCCAGCCGAATGCCCCAAGCGAAGTCGAATCTGCAACGGACAGTTGCGTTCATTCTCGCGCTGCTCGGCGCGGGCCTATTCATGCCGCAGATCGACGAGGCGCGCGCACAGACCACGCGCCCCTTCGCTGGGTTGTCGGGGAAATGGTCCGGCGACGGCTCCATCGTGCTGTCCAATGGAGCGACCGAACGGCTGCGATGCGACGCGACCTACGTCGAAAGCGGGGGCGGCGACAATCTCGACCAAAGCCTTCGCTGCGCGAGCGACAGTTACAACTTCGATCTTCACATCAGCCTCGTCGACAGCGCCGGCGCGATCGTCGGAAGCTGGAGCGAACTCAGCAGGAATATTCAGGGCGGAATTTCGGGACACGACTCGAAGGGCCTCATCCAGGTGACCGCGAGAGGTCAGACCTTCACCGCCGCCGTGACGGTCGCGACGCACGGGAGCGAGCAGTCGGTGAAAATTCGCGCGCAAAGCGGCGACCTTTCGCAGGTCACGATCAAGCTTCACCACGCGCGCTGAGGTCCCCTAAGGCCGCGTCGATCGCGGTTTCGGCTCATCCCGTTTCCCCTAAGCGTTCAGAACGGAGGTGAAGCATGGGTTCACACAGTCTCGTTGTTTGCACGGCCGGCGATGGGCGCCTCACGATCGCCGGGTCGGGCGCCTGGACCGCCGACAACGCGACGCGCCTGGAGTCCAGCATAGACATCGCGCGTCCCAATGACGCGCCAAGACTTGAAATCGACATGGGCGACGTCAAGGAATTCGATACGTACGGCGCCTGGATTCTCGAGCGCTTGATGCGCGGCGACGGGCGACCGCGGCAGGTGTCGTTGGTTCGGCTGCCCGAGAAGTTCCACGACCTCGTCGAAGACGTGCGCCGGACCAATCGAAGCGTCCCCGCGCCGCCGCAGCGGGTCGCATGGCCTCTTGGGCGTCTGGCGGATATCGGGCGCGGCGTCGAACTCGCGGGCGCGGAGGCGCTCCGATTGGCGGCCATGATCGGCGCGCTCGTCGTGCTTTTCGGCGCCGCCCTGCTGGCGCCGCGACGCTTTCGTTTGACCTCGATCGCCCATCACCTCGATCGCGTCGGCGTGCGCTCCGTACCGATCATCATTCTCATTACTCTCCTGATCGGCGCGATCATCGCGCAGCAGGGCTTTTTCCATTTTCGCCAGTTCGGCGCCGACGACTATGTCGTCGACCTCGTGGGCATTCTGACTCTGCGTGAAATTGGCGTCCTCATCGTCTCCATCATGGTCGCGGGCCGATCTGGCAGCTCATACACGGCGGAATTGGGTTCGATGAAGATGCGCGAGGAGGTCGACGCGCTGAGAACCATGGGTCGCGACCCGCTGGAGGTCCTGGTTCTCCCTCGCATCATCGCGCTCGTCGTCGCGCTGCCCTTGCTGGCGCTGATCGGCGCAATGGCCGCGCTCATTGGCGGCGGAATCGTCGCGTCGATCTACGGCATGGAGCCCAGCCTCTATGTCGCCCGGCTCAGGGAGGCGGTGTCGATTTCCGATTTCGAGGTCGGCATGATCAAGGCCCCCTTCATGGCCCTGGTGATCGGATTGGTGGCTTGCACCGAGGGGTTTCAGGTGCTCGGCAGCGCGGAATCGCTGGGCGCGCGAACCACTTCGTCGGTCGTGAAGGCGATCTTTCTGGTCATCGTTCTCGACGGAATTTTTGCGATGTTCTTTTCCTCGATGGGCATGTGACCGATGAAGGACACGGACGCGCCCAAAGCCATTGAGGTCGCCGATCTGGTCGTCGAGTTCGGCCGCAAAAGGGTGCTCGATCATCTGTCCCTGGATGTTCGGACCGGCGAGATTCTCGGCCTGGTCGGCGCATCCGGCAGCGGCAAATCCGTGCTCCTGCGGACGATGCTCGGCCTCACGCTCAAGCGACAGGGGCGGATCGCAATCTTCGGCGTGGACCGAGACAAAGCGACATTGCAGGAACTGCGGACGTTGGAGCGGCGATGGGGCGTTCTCTACCAACAGGGCGCGCTGTTCTCTTCTCTCACCGTCTTTCAAAATATCGAATTCCCGATCCGAGAATATTTGAGGACGCCGCCGCGACTGATGAGAGAAGTCGCGAACGCCAAGCTGGAAATGGTGGGATTGAAGCCCGAGGACGGCGACAAGCTCCCTTCGGAGCTGTCGGGCGGCATGACCAAGCGGGTCGCGCTCGCCCGCGCCTTGGCGCTCGATCCCGCCATCGTATTCCTCGACGAGCCGACGTCCGGCCTCGACCCGATCGCGGCCCGCGAATTCGGGGTGCTCATCCGCACACTGCAACGCACGCTCGGGCTCACAGTGTTCATGGTCACCCACGAAATCGAAGCTCTACGAACGATTTGCGACCGTGTCGCCGCCTTGGCGGGGGGCAGGATCGTTGCAATCGGGTCGATGTCCCAGGTGCTCGAGGCCGAAGATCCCTGGGTGAAATCCTATTTTCGCGGCGTCCGGAGCGCTCCGCCGAGCGCGCCGGCGACGCCCTGAGTTGAGACGGAGCCTATGGAAACACAAGCGCGCTACACCATCGTCGGGCTGTTTACGCTCGTCATCGTCGCCGCCGGATTCGTATTCGTCTATTGGCTGCATGGCTTCGCGGACGCCGGCGCGTTGGCGCAATATCGCATCCGTTTCGAGGCGCCCGTCATCGGGCTGAGGCCGGGCGTCGCG
>Ga0182016_10003846_pt1 | contig 16895 bp, 11 predicted proteins | sample 712S2MmetaG_FD_120491 | JGI IMG/M metagenome (GOLD analysis project Ga0182016, IMG submission 120491) | Permafrost microbial communities from Stordalen Mire, Sweden - 712S2M metaG | ecosystem: Environmental > Terrestrial > Soil > Wetlands > Permafrost | place: Sweden: Stordalen | collected...
CACTCTCATCCAGGTTTGATAGCCATACCTTTCATGCCTTCGCCAAACGACTCATAGATCGATTCCGCCCCGCCCTCTCTGCGGAGAATGCTTTGGACCCGGACTACACCGTTGGTGATCAGCGCTTTGGCCATAGCCAGATAACCTTTGGCGACCTCGTCCCGTTCGCTTTAGAAATCCTGGACACTTGTGAAGTGGCCCGGAACGCCGTCAGGCAGACGTACACTCATGTTTTCCTCGATGAATTCCAGGATTGCACCAACAACCAGTTCGCTCTGATCCGGGCAGCATTTGCGGGTACCGGCATACGACTCACGGCGGTTGGTGATGTCAAACAGCGCATCATGGGATGGGTTCCAGGTGCGGTAGAAGGGATCTTTGCGACGTTCGCCAAAGAATTCGGCACCGGTTCGCTCAATCTCTATCAGAACTTCCGGTCTCAGCCGCGATTGCGTCGAATGCAAAACGCGATGGTCAAGGTCCTCGAACCAGCAGCCGCACTGGATGATGAGGCAATTCAGGGTAACGGCGGGGATATTGAGGTCTTGCCTTTTGATGACAGCCAGCAAGAAGCCGACGCTGTGGCTGATCTCATAAGCAATTGGATTAGAGACGAACAAGTTCCTCCGTCCGAAATCGCAGTGCTCATCTCGAAACAACCAGAACACTACGGCGAGTTGCTCATGGAGGAATTGCGGAAAAGACAGATAGCATTTCGGAATGAACAGAAACTTCAAGATCTATCAGTCGAGCCCATTGCGCGCTTTATTGTTGACTTCCTGCTTGTCGTGCGTGGCGATCGTGAACCGGACGCCTATGGCCGCCTAATTGGCGGTGCGCCATGGTCCGACAGCGAGGAGGAGCGTGAGGTAAACCTGCAAGGGTTTTTGGACGAGATTCGCCGGGATTATGGTAATCACGTTGCGCTGAACCGTTCAGCGGTACGCCCTTTGGTTGACAGGCTTCTCGAGACCGTCGGTGCCCAGAAGGTGGCTGCCCTGTCGGCCGAGTACGAACAAGGAGACTATTTGAAGAAGAAAATCGACGAGACGCTCATCCGCATCAATGAATTGTGGACGAAGGGATCCGATGTCAGGGAGACATTGGCCAAGTTCTCAGAAGATTCCGCAGTGCGGATCATGACGATACACAAGAGCAAGGGGCTTGAATTCGACTCCGTCGTTGTTCTTGGAGTCGAGCAGGAGGCGTTCTTTGGCAAGATCGTGGATGAGCGCGCCGCATTCTTCGTGGCGATTTCTAGAGCAAAGCGACGACTCAAACTCACTTGGGCTAAAGAACGGGCCAGGCCCAGCGGAAATCCTTATCGTTGGCATACGAAACGCACACCACAAGCGGAGTTCTTAGGCTACTCAGACGGAATCTGAAGACCGAAGACGGCTACTGTGAGAGGGCGCTCGGCACCGTACGGATATTTGCCGGAGGCTGGATGGCCGCCTTGGTTGTCCGGAGACCGAACCTTCGTCGATTTCCAAGACCTAAGACGGGAACGCCTATTGGATAGCGCGAACTCGGCCCTTCTTGGCGCTTCGGGTGTGTTGCAGTGACTGGGTTCCGGGCCTAGAATCAGAATTTGAGTACGATCATACAATTGCCGAACGGGTGGACGAATGCGTCTCAATTGGAAGACGTTCTTCGTGCTGGAATCTCGCCTCACCACAGTCCGCCCGGCGAAATCCTTTTCCGTATCCCCTCCGACTGCCACCTTATGACGGACGCTATAGTCCGCTTGTTGTCCCTTTTCAATCAACTCGACTACTGTACTCGCCGGGTCATTCTGGATTTTGAATGTGAGGATTCAGACCTCCTCGGTTACCTGAACAGAGTGGGATTTTTTGACCATCTGTCACGCCGCGTTGAGGTGTTGCCCGCACGACCTGATTTTTCCAGCGCGATTCTCCACAGGGGAAAGAATAAAGGCGTGGTGGAGATCGCACGAATCGACAAGGACGCGCGCGACGGCAAGTTGCTAGAGCGCCTAACGGGGGCGATCGAGTCTGCATGCAGCAACCGGTCCGACGCTCCCGCGTTGGTGGGTGCCGCCTGGACGATTTTCGCAGAACTCATTGATAACGTCTTCTCGCACAGTCAGACACCGATCGATGGTTATGCTGCACTTCAAGTCTACAAAAAAGGAAATTGCCTAAAAGTGGCCGTCTCCGACAGCGGTCTCGGGCTTCTGGAGACGCTCCGGCCAACACTCAGAACGGAACACCCCAAGTTGGCGCAACTCTCCGATATGGAACTGCTCGTTGAAGTTTTTCGCGTGGGGATTTCTCGACACGGAACGAGTAGGGGTTGCGGATTAAAAGGCAGCGCAGCAAAGGCGATTAAGTTTCACGCCGACCTCGACGTTCGACTCCCGTTGGTCAGGGTGTTGCTCGTGCCTGGGAAACAGGGGTACGCGGCCAATACTGCCCTTTGCTACCGGAATCTCCCCCTGATTTGGGGTACCCATCTTTGCTTTACGTTTCAACTTGACTAGCGCGGGCCAAATCTGCTTCAATGGGTTCAATGAACGAGCCCGTCGATCTCCGACTCCGCCCACTGATGAGTGCCAACGAGGGCTGGGGTCGCGATTCTGGACGGGAGGTGCATCGGGCACTCGTCGAGTTCGTTGAATCGAGACCCGGAACGCTCGTCTTTCGGGTTTCATTAAATGGGGTGAAGAGAGTTGATATCTCTTTCGCCTCGGAGACCATCGTGGAACTCGCCAGGCGGTATCGGGGAAAGAAGGGGTTTTGCTTTACGGATCTCAATGACCCAGACATGGAGGAAAACTGGGCAGCGGCGGCGGAACGAGCAAAACAGCCGCTCATGACCTGGACGGGTGGGAAGGCGCGAGTGATGGGTCCGCAACCTTCGCAAGGCATCGCTGACGCGTTTCGTTTTGCAATGACGAAAGGTGAAGCGCGCGCGTCCGACTACGCCGCGAGCGTGAAGGAGATGTCGATTACGAACGCCAGTACCAAGTTTAAGCAACTCTGGGAGAACGGCTACCTGCTTCGCCGTGAGACCGCAGCAGAATCAGGAGGAGTGGAGTTCGTTTATGTTCCAATCCGGTAGCTTTTTTTTGAGGTCCCGTTCATCTGCTTCAGTGAAGCAGATTCCGACTGTTCCACCAACTTCGACCGATCGTTTCGAGCGAGGTTACGTTGAACAACAACACTGCAACCAACAAGAATTTAACGAAAGTAGAGGTGAAGCATGCCCAGTCTGACCTTTTACCCACTCGGTAACGCCGATTGTTGCCGAATCAATCTCGCTAACGGCGACCAGGTGCTATTTGACTTCGCCGCGATGCGGGATCCCAACGACCCGAATGATAGGCGTTGCGATTTGGCCGCCGAGGTTCAAAAGGACATGGAGGCCGCGAAACGCGATGCGTTTGCTGCCGTGGCCTTCACTCACCTGGATAACGACCACGTCAAAGGCGCCCAGGACTTTTTCTACTTGGAACATGCCGAGTGCTATCAGAAAGACAACCGCTTCAAGATAAACGAGCTCTGGGTACCCGCGGCGGCTATTCTTGAGGAAGGGTTAGCGGATGACGCCCGAATCATCCGAGCCGAGGCGCGCCATCGACTCAAGAAAGGAGAGCGAATTCGTGTTTTCTCGCGGCCAGATGCGCTCAAGGAATGGCTCAAGAAAGAAGGTATTTCTTACGAATCCCGCAAACACCTCTTCGTGGACGCCGGACAATTGGTCCCGACGTTCACGCTGGCTGCGGATGGGCTGGAGTTCTTCGCTCACTCGCCTTTCGCATCGCGTCTCAATGAGTGCGAAGTCATCGACCGAAACACAGATTCGATCGTGGTCCAGGTGACGTTCAGCGTCGGCGCAAAACTTACGAAAGTGATCCTGGGATCGGATGTCGATCACGAGGCTATCGCCGAGATCGTCAAGATCACAAAATACCATGGGCGCGAGGAACGCCTCGAATGGGATGTGTTCAAGCTACTACACCACTGTAGCTACACGGGCATCGGCCCCGAGCGCGGCGAGGACAAAACCGAACCGACTGAGGCGACCAAATGGCTCTATGAGGAGAAGGGCTTAAGCAAGGCCATCATGATCTCCACAAGTTGTCCGATTCCGGTGAAGGGCTCCAGAGACGACAAGGGTGTCCAACCGCCGCATCGCCAGGCTTACGCCTACCATCAGGGGCACACGAGCGGCCGGGCCGGGAAACTGAAGGTCACCATGGAACACCCGAGGCAAAGCGCACCCGAGCGGCTCGTGATCGAAATTGATGGCACGAAGGCCCGCCTTGTCGAGAGTTTCTTTGGTGGGGCATCGGTCCTTTCGTCGCGCCCTGCGCCCAGAGCTGGCAATGGTTGGAATGCGTATTGAACTTTCAGCAGAGCGAATCCCGCCCGAGGCACTCGTAATACCAAAGGCGCGGGAGATCTTCAGTTTTCTCGCTAGCGGCGGGTATCCCTACGCCAGCCTTCATTCAGCATGCAGGAAGGCCGACGGAACTGAAGCGATAATCGCGGAGCTTTTCGTCGAAGTGGGCCAAGAACCGGTGCACGACGTCCGAGCGGTAGAGGAGGTCGCAATCCTGTTTTCACTGTCTGACGACCACTACCCGGAACTTCTGTCTCTAAGGGCGGACTTTCCCCAGGTTCCACACCTGAACCTGAGAGACGAGGAATTTCCAAAAAGCCTCTGCATTTATGAAGAGCCTTACCCCACAGTGAGGCTCAGTTGGACCCCGGCCAAATTCCTAGAGCGCATCCGGGTGTGGTTCCGCGACACCGCGCGTGGCGCCCTTCACCGCGAAGACCAACCTCTTGAGCCGATCCTCATGACCGGGCCCAGGCACCTCGTCTTACCATCTGATCTCTTTTCTCGTGGGACAGATGACGTACCGGAGAAGCTCTGGATTCTGCCGAGGGCCTGCGGTCCCGACGGCGAGTTCTACGTTGCACGGCGACCCGATCAGGTAACGCCCCAGGAGCAGCGTCAGGCTCTCGGGTATTTGGCAACGACGTTCCAATGCCAACCTCAGACTCACGGCGTTATCCGCAAGCTCCCGAGGAACCTTCTCGACCTTCACAACCTCATGCTCCCAACCGGAGTGGATCTGCTTGCGGTGCTCCGGGAGCGAATGCTGACGTGGAATAGAGGAGACGCACCACTCGATGCGCGCCTGATACTTATAGCCTTCTTTCCTAAGACCCGTGCTGTAGGAAAGCTTCCGGAAGTGTCGGACATCTGGGCATTTCTGACGGTCGAGACGATCCGACAACTCGGTGGGAATCTTGGCTTCTGGCAAATCCTTCCAAGAGGGCAGGTCGCGGCGCTTATCGGCAGTGATATTGATCAGCAAAAGGCCTCCGCAGTTGACGTCTTTGTTCTCAATCCGTCATTTGCTCTAAACAGATATTGGGCAGCACTTTTGAACGGGTACTCGCCCTCCACGATCCGGATCACAGCGGTGGGTGTCGGAGCGCTTGGATCACAGGTTATTCCAAAGCTCATACGAGGCGGATTTGGCTCTTGGGTTTTGATTGACAATGACTACTTGCTTCCTCACAACGTAGCTCGTCACGAACTTCACCAGTCGGCAGTCGGCTTTCCAAAGGCCACTATCATGCAACTGCTCGGCAACAACCTAATCGAGGAGCGGGCTGTGAGCGACGCCATCGTAGCAGACGTTATGCGCCCCGGCGATAGAAGTGGGCAGATTGACAACGCCATTCAAAACGCCGATGTCATTCTGGATTTCTCCGCCTCAGTTCCCGTTGCGCGTCACCTCGCCGGCCTTACCACGGGGCAACGACGCATCTCCGTATTTCTCAACGCCAACGCTACCGACCTCGTCATCCTCGCGGAGGATGCACAGAGGCGGACGACGCTCGACTGCGTCGAAATGCAATATTACCGGGAATTAATCACGCGTCCCGAACTGTCCGGCCATGTGCCCGACCGCAATGACGGCCGAATTCGATACGCGCAGACCTGCCGGGATCTAACAAGCACTATCCCGGAAGATCTCGTCGGCCTGCACGCCGCCATCGCCGCTAATGCTCTTCGGCGAGTTGCAGAAGAAGGGAATGCCACGATTTCAATCTGGCGCGCTGGGCCTGACCGAGCCGTAACCTTTTCTAGTGCGGCTCCGGGCACCATGCATGAGCTGTCGCTCGGCCAGTGGCGACTCCGAACGGACGCCAACCTTCTCGCACGGCTTTTCGCTCTTCGAGCAGACCGCCTGCCGAATGAAACCGGCGGAGTCTTCATCGGCGCATTCGATCTTGAAAGGAAGGTCGTCTACATAGCGGATTTTATTCCGTCGCCTCCTGACAGTAAGGAATGGCCCGTGTTGTACATCCGAGGCTGCAAGGGACTCTCAGAAAGATTTCAAGAGATCGATCAGGCCACCGGTGGCATGGTCCAATACGTAGGCGAGTGGCACTCCCACCCCAATGGCTGTTCAACGAGCCCAAGTGCAGATGATCGAAAGGTGTTCCAGTGGCTCCGCGAGCACATGCACATGGACGGACTACCTCCCGTTATGGCCATTGTCGGCCAAGGCGGAAATGTTCGTTGGTTCGTGGAGGCGGTCGATTGAGATGGTTGGACTCCGCCGGGCAGGTTGTCACCACTCGCAGCGATGGGCGAATTGCTTTAGGTTGATCCCGATCACTAAGGGGGCGATCTGGAACGGCAAGATTCGTATAGCACTACGTTTTGCGGTTCGAGTCGCGGCCCGCACAAGTCGACGCTGAGTTCGAAATGGTGAAATTCGACAGAACCTCCGAGGCCGAATCGGCGCTCTGCTTGTCGGGCGGAGGCTACAGAGCAGCGCTATTTCACCTCGGCGCTATCCGCCGCCTCAATGAGCTTGGTGTACTCAGCCGCATCGCTATCGTAAGCAGCGTTTCGGGCGGCAGCATTCTCAATGGTCTGCTGGCCGGGCGTTGGAATTCGCTCATTCGCGATGGGGGAGGCGTGTTCCAGAACTTCGACGAACAGGTGGGACAGCCGCTAAGGCAGTTTTGCGCCACCGACATACGCACCAACCTGATCATCGGCCACCGTTTGAATCCCGTGAACTGGTTCGCGCTGGCGAACTCTCTCTTGAGTGTATCCGGGAATACGTTAGCAAGATCCTACCAGTCTCTTTTCGGCGGCACATTGCTTCAAGCGCTTCCCAGTTCAGGCGTAACCACACCTCGATTTGTATTCTGCGCCACGAGCATGAACACCGGCGCGTGTTGGCACTTTCACAGCGGACCGGAAGGCCGAATGGGCGATTTCTACACCGGTTACGCACCGACCGACGACGTCAGCCTTGCCGAAGCTGTCGCAGCTTCTTCGGCATTCCCGCTGGCTTTCGCCCCGTTCCTGCTCTACCGATCCAGAATGAAAGAGATTTCTCGCGTCGATCCGTGGGGGCAGTTGCGACCCCTTTCCGGCAAGCGAAGGACGATTGAATACGAAACAATCCATCTTACGGACGGCGGTGTTTACGACAATCTTGGAGTGGAGCCCGTGTGGTCGTTTATGAGCACGCTTTTGAGCTCGGACGGAGGGCTCCCATTCGAGTCTGTTGCCACTTGCCCACCGTATTTCGTAAGCCGGTTACAGCGGGCCGCAAGTATATCGAATGAGCAGGTGGGAGCGGTGAGGAAGCGATGGCTCATTGAGAGGTTCGTCGCCAAAGCGAGGCGCGGTGCCCTTTGGGCTATCAACACGAATATTGAGGACTACCAACTCTCGTCTGCGCCGGGCTACGGGTCTGAGGGTCGTCAATTACTCTCCGGGATCAGAACCGATCTGAACTCCTTTTCAGAGGCGGAGATCGCCTGTCTAGAGAATCATGGATACTCACTCGCAGACGCAGCCCTCAAATCACGGGCTCCTCAGCTCTTGGTAAAGTCGATCCCAGAATTTGTCTGGCCGCACCCCGACTGGAGCGCTGATGCCAAAACCATCGCTGCACTCCAAAACAGCGCCTCCAGGCACATCACTCGTGACATCCGTAATTGGCTCACCGGCGCATTCCGCAGGTTGGACGTCAGATCGCGCTCCAGCCGTTCTACCGATAAGGCTACTTGAACGAAGTGGCCTACGGCCACGGCCACCGCGGGCGTGATATCCTCGGGTCGAGTGGCAGCCCATTGCAGCGCGGAAGTCCCCTCGCGGAGAGCCCTCAGTTTTCCTGCAAGCCCTTCAATGCAAAGGGAATCGATAGTAGCTCCATGGCGGGTCGAATCGGCCACCTCCTTCAAGTCGCCCCTATCGAAAGTGCCGCGGCCCGAATTTTCTTCCGCTGTGCCAGGATCTCGGCCCGCGGCACTCCCGATAGGGCGCTAACGACTTATCGGCACCGCGCAAGTAGCTGGTTTTATTCAACTTAAGTGAACAAGTGCTTTGGCTTCCGAGCGACCCGCTGACTCCACTTGACGACCGGCTCCGCATTCTATCTTCTCGAAGGCCGATAATACCAAGGGTCCTCAGATTCTTGCGCAGGCCGAAAGACCGTATGAGTATTGCGGAGCGGAATTCTGTGGATCCCGGTCTGCCTTGAACATTCGTGGGCCTCAGATGCTTACAATGGTCGAGCGCGACGAACTTGGCGGATTCAAGATGGTTTTCAAGCCGAATCAGGTAATAATCCTCCCGGAACTGGCCGCTCATGTCGGATTGGCGTCACCAGAATTCAGGGTTGATCGCATCATCAAGGGTGGCATGGGCGACTGCATCCGCATCGTCCAACGCGAACGCTCGTTTGCGCTGAAAGTCATCCAAAGAGAACTCGTCGAGGACCCGGAGGCCTGGAACCGGTATCTTCGCGAACTGCGGCTGTGGACGACGCTATCGGCCTGCGACGGGGTAGTCGAAGCGTTCTGCATTCTTCGGCTCAACGAGCTTCCTGTCGTGTGTTCTCGTTGGATGGACGGCGGCAATCTAAGGCCGCACCTCCGGAGCCGGTCGCCGAATTCGTTCTTCACGGTGATGTCCCGGATCGTCGGCACTTTGCGGTGGGCGCATGAAAAGCACGCGATAATCCACCGAGATCTCAAGCCCGACAACATCCTACTCGATGAAGCCGGCGTGGCGTTCGTGTCGGACTGGGGGTTGGCCCGCCCACTGACCCTCCCAAACTCCGAAGCCGCGTCGCGCGAAGTTGCTGGCGGAAGCACCAATCCAGTTCTGACTGCGGCCGGAAGCTTCCTGGGAACGGTGTATTACGCGTCCCCAGAGCAGCTTCTCGGAGAAGCGGCACTTGACCAGCGAACAGACATCTACAGCCTCGGTTGCCTCATGTATGAATGGGAGGCAGGCAATTGCCCGTTCACCGGCGCCACAGCGAAAGAGGTCTGTCTGAAACACTTGTTTGAGCGGCCTGCTCCGCTCGTTAGCTTCCCTAAGAAGACGGTTTTTGGAGCGGAAGACGTAATCGGCGCCTGCCTGGAAAAGGATCCTACGAAGCGACTGCCCGATTACGCATCGCTGGACCTCGCACTGACTGAGGCAGCCAAACGAAGGGGCGTCCTGTATCAGGCGTTCCAGCCGTCGCTTCGTTATGGGATGCCCATGGTAGGCGCTGGGGAGTACGGCCGACTCATGCGAGCGGGCGGAATGGGAATTAGGAACCAGGCCGGCACCTACGGTGTGGCCGAGCATTCCGAGATTGAGCAATACCTGCGGGAGGCGCAGGCTCTAACGACCGTGGGGGATTATGGCAAGGCGGCGGAGATCTACGGTAGCCTGTTCGTGCCCGAGGCCGTATCTGCGGTTCCTGACTATCCCCACAACCAGCATGTCGCAATCAACTATGCGAATTGTTTGATCGCGCTTGGGCGCGCCGCTGAGGCCATCGAGACCCTGGACTGCCTTGCAGGGGCGAGATCCAAACCCGCCGCGTATTTTGTCAACCTTTCGCTTGCACAGATCCACCAATCCGACCACCGTGCTGCCGCCAGCTCCGCCTCTGAGGGCCTGCTGATCTATGCCGGCGATCAGGATCTAATCGGCAACTTGCTCGCGGCCCAGACAGGAAGGGGAGCGTTTGCCGAGGCCACGGAAACCGCGAAAATCAGGCTGGCGCACCAGCGTGATGTCCACTCACTGCATGAGGTTTCGGCTCTGCACTGCAAGTACGCCGATACGATCCGCGAACTCGATTGGCCGCTTGCCGTAAGAAATCTGAGGTATGCCGTTGGCCTAATTCGTGAAGCGAAGGATCTCAATCCACAGTACCTCCCCGCTCGTATTCAATTGCCGATCGCGCTCGAGGCAATGACGGCCTACGCTCAATGTACGGATGAGATTGTCGCCGCGGAGGACTTGCCACTACACGTTTCCGATCGTGTTTTCTTGGCCTACCTCTTTGCCCGCTGCCTCGACCGTGTCAACGATCACAGGGGCTGCTGGGAGTTCTGTGATGACTGGCTCAAGCGGATTGCCGAGGTCCAGGTTACAAATCCTGTCCCACGGCATAGGAGCGTCCGGATTGAACGGGTTCGAGCGGCCACCATCGCCGATGGGTTCTGCATTGGCAAGATGAAGGACGGGCAGCGGGTGATTGCGCCGATCGCGTCCGAGTTCTTCTCCCACATCGTTCGCGACGAGGGACTGCGGGAGGCGGGCGACTTCTGCTACCTCGCGCGTCTCCATGAATGGATGGAGGAATACGAAGAAGCATACGCCGTCCTCACCGAAGCTCGGTTGCTATACCCAGGGTACTGGGAGATCCCGTTTCAGCGGGCGGTATTCCGGCTCCGGGCGGGCCACGAACAGGAAGCCCTACGCCCTGCGCAGCGGGCCGCGGAGCTGGCACCGTGGAAGACCCAGGCCTGGAAGCTGCTGGCCACGATACTTGGCCGCCTCGGGGAGGTGACTCAGGCAGCGGACGCGAGCAGACGTGCCGAGGAAGTGCAGCGGGTTCGCGATCAACTGGCCGAGGAATAGATACGGCATAGCTGCCTCAGTGTCAGCGTTTGCCGCTCTCTTGACCGCGTGACGGGATAGAGCCGGCCCGAGGCTATATGCCAATTCCTTCAGGGTGTTGGTTCCTCGGAGCGGCACTGATGATCTCGTCGAGCGAGCGGCATTGTAGGTGTGTTCGTTTTCGCCAGTCCCTTTTGACTTTGATGCACTCGTTCTTCTTGTCGATCAGCAGGCACGAATGGAAGTTGTCCCACAGCCATTCCCAAATCCAAGAACGCTCTGGACACAAATCGTTTTCGAGTTGCCAGAACTCGGGAGGATGGGTGGTGACCTTCCCGTCGACCTCTCGAGGCGCTACGACCAGGTGGATCAGCTCATGAGTGAGAATGTGCCGGAATACCTGCTCGGGGACGTCGGGCGAGTTCAGAATCTCATGGAGGCAGATAAGGCTCTCGGGTGCTGGGGCTGTGCGAGAGATGCAACCAAGAAACGAGCCATTCGTAAAGATGACCTCAGGGGAAATCGATACCGTCGGGAAAAACTCCCGCCGCAGTGCATCCGCCATCCCGACCACGTCGCTGGCCGTGAAAATGAGGAGCGGCGTCTTCCTAGCCTGGTGCTGACGGTGTAGCGCCCGCGAGTGCTTGAGGTCCAAAAGCATTAGCTATGGTATGAGGACAATCGAGCCGCGCGGCCGGGATTTCTGAGGTTAACCATCGAGGGGCAACCTCCCTTGTGTAATATACGTCATGGTTCGGTCTGTAAGTTGATCGATCTGGTGATTGGAGAATCCCACGTACTGGCAGATCTGGTTCATTGCCGGAAACCAGCGGCGCGTGAGCAATTCGTTGATGCGTTCCGGGAATACCTGGGCGCGCCCCTCCTCTGTGAGAAATGGCGGCAACAAAGAATAGAGCAAGCACTGAAGCCCAAGGTGGCGTTTTGACAAGAAAAACAGCCAATAGGGGAACTGCTCGTCGAGTTTGTAAACGAACTGGCGGACTTCATCGATCTCAAACAATTCCTGCGGGATCTGATCGTAACCGTGAAAGGAAATTTCAACGCGCTCGAAGAACCGCCTCGCAGTTTCGGGTGATTCGGTTAGTCGTCGCAACGCACCCAACGTGGATTGTATATCGGCAGAATCAACGTCTCGCCTAGATACCACCACCGTGACAAAGTCGATCACCTTCAGTACCTCTCCCGGTAGGCCTTCATCAGGGACGTCGGCAAAGAATTGCCGCAAATCGCCGATCTCCCATCGCTGCAAAAGGTTCATGACGAGAGGCTTGACGGTCATGAGAAAATCCGGCGTTGGATCGGAGGGAATCGATCCCATGCACAACCCAACAAGCCGCTGAAGGTTGTCGCAGTAAGCCCGTCCCCTCGACCCCTTTCGGAAATCTGCGTCTTTCGTTGTCTCCCGGTGGTTTCGACGGGCGTAGGTGATCTCGGCGGACGCGGCGTCCAATACCGCCGTCGGATCCTTGCCCAACATCAGATGGCAGAACCTCTCAAAGCTGTATTCAGGAGAAATCAAGTTGAACATTGGAACGGCAACCTCGTCTATCAACGTCGATCTGCACGCGAACAGTCGTCAACTGCAAAGAGTCACCAGGACCTGCAGGCCAAGCCAGAGGGGCTTGTCCGGCCGCTGGCCCCACCCGGGATTCGTTTTGCTGGTCCATTTTCATATTCCTACTGTTTACTCAACTGATGCGGAAGCGCCAAAATTTCGGTAGATGCGGCTTGGGATATAGAAAAGATTGTTCGTATCGAACCAAGAGAGTTCAAAGTTGCGCGGGTTAGCGCATCCCGCTGAACGCGTCTGATCCACCGGACCGGTCTCGTGTGCGGCAAGTCCGCGATGAGATCGGGCCGGTAAGCGTACGGGCCGGTCACCCTGCCGAGAAGGTACGCCTTTGCCATCGGGTCGTACGTCAACACGAACTGATCGAGCGCGATCTCAATTGAAAAGTAGCAGAGCTGTCCCAACATGGAGACGATCTGCATTCTCTTAAAGTGCGGGAAGGCCGCAGCCAATCTACTGCCGATCTCCTCTCGAGTACGTGCGCCGTCAAGGTCACCGACCTCGGGCCAACCAATGGCCACCATGCCGTGCGATTGGAATTCTTCCGCGTACACTCCTCCCCGTCCAGCGCGTATCAGCGTAAGTCTCCCTAATCTCCCACTACTGCGCGTGGGACTTCCGTCAGACATCATCGATGCCCCATGGATTGGATGCGGTCGCCATCGGCATTGCGGGTAACTGCCCAGGGAGGATCCTCGACACGGTGAGTTTTGACTCGCGGAATTTCCCGAAGTTTCGATTGTGACAGAGGCCGCATGTGAACTCCTTGCGTTCGTCGTTCGACTATTCCACCAATGCCTTAAACACCGCGTCCGAGGCGTCTTTGTAGAACTCGATGCTGATCCGGGTCCAGAGATCGTCCGGCAGGTCATTCAACTGGCGGCGCGCGGCGACCGGCATCAACAGTGTCTGCGCCTGTTTGTCGATGGCGAGCTCCGCGATGGCGATGGCATTCGGTATCATCTCGATGGAACCGCCGAGATTGAGGGCGCCGACAATGATCGTGCCTCCACGGGTATTCTTACCCAGGAGCGAACCACACAGGGCCACGAGGACCGGCAGGCCAAGCCCAGAGCCGGTCTTGTCCGCGTCCATGGCGCGCATCTGGATGGAGAACTCGTGCTCACGGGGGTCGCGGTCACCGACGAGTTCTTTTGCCCGCGTGTACAGATTCTGCTCGCCGACCTTTACGCTCTCCCGGAACGCCGCGGCCGGTGGCTGGTTGAGGATCTTGACGCCTCCTCCTGGCCCGGACGTCACCTCGAGGCGGTACAGGCCTGCGCCGGCCTCCGGCGATCCCATGCTAGCGGCCCAAACCTGGCCGGGCGGAAGCGGGTCGGACTCGATTGCCTCGTCGCTGTGCAACTCAGGAGTCGAAACAAATTGCTCTACTCCGTCCACTCCAAGGGTGTAGCTGAAGTGGGTGTTTCGGAACTCGCTCTTGAAGCAACGCTTCTGCTGTTCCTTGATGCGGCGTCGGGATTCCAACGCCAGGCGAACGATCAGCTCCAAATCCTCGTCGGGCACCGCCATTTCCGGTTTTGGAAATAACAACTTCACTAGCCCGCTGACCGTCTTGTTCACCGCTTCGATATCGCGGCCACTCAGAGCGCCGCCCAGGAAGATTCGACCTTGCATGACATTGATGCGGCTGCCGGAGCGAAGCTTGCTCCAGCATTCCGAAAGGAAGTCGCTTACCAAACCAAAGTGGTCCGTCAGGTCCGCCGGGCTCAACTTCGGAAAGTCCCAGCCAGGCGCAAACGCGTGCAGACGATCCATGAACGCGGTGTCGTTCCGCATCTCCGGAGGCAGAGGGCTCAGCAAATGGCCGACGCGCTGCTGTTGCTCGACGTCAACATCGAAATTGCCGACCATCACTATCCCGCCGTCAGCGCGGATATTCTCTTTGCCTCGGCTGAACTGGCCGGAGGCCATGTAGCCCTTCATGATATTGACGCCGTCCTTCTGATCGAAGGAGATGCCAGAGACCTCGTCGAAACAGACGAGATCATACTGGCACACCAAGCCACGCTGTCCCGTGGCGTTGTTCACGAACATCTTGGCGACCGTCGCCTTGCCGCCGGAGATCAGATGCGCATAGGGCGAAATCTGTTGGAAGATGTGGCTCTTGCCCGTTCCGCGAGGTCCGAGTTCCACCAGGTTGAAGTTCCGCTCCACGAACGCGACCATCCGCAACAGGACGACACGCTTTGCCCGGTCATTGAGGGCCGAGGGCTCCAGACCGATAGATCGGACGAGAAGGTCGATCCATTCCTGCGTATTGAACTTCTCCCGGCCGCGCGCCAGGATATCGAGCACGTCCGACTTCGACATCTGGATTGGACGCAGGCTTTCAATGCTGAATGGTCTGCCCCCGTTTTCCTGTGCGACGATACCATCGTAGGCGACGGTGACTTCGGCGTAAAAGCCATCGGTCAACATGCGCTCGTTCTCACGAACCAAGTCATCCCCGATCCGGACGTCGCGAACCGCTAGGCTCGGCAGTTCCGCGACGTAGCAGTCATTCTTGGTGTCCAGTCGCGCGCGCACGATATCGATCAGCTTGACCGAACCGTGTTCCTTCGCTCGCGCCTTAAACAGCTCCTCTTCGCCCGTGCGGACGGTGCGGTCCCGGAGTTGCTTCTCTACGATCTCCAGCCCTTCGGCGATCTCCTGCTCATCCGTGCTGGCGCAGTAACGCCCGAGTAGAAACTCCACAACATAGGTCGGCACAGGATACTGGCGGGCATATTTCCGCACCAGATCCTTCCGGACAAGATAGCCGTCGAAGGCTGAAGCAGCCAATTGGTCTAGTTGGTCCATGGTTACATTCATACCTTTTCTCCAACGCATGTGGTCTGGGAAACCACTACTTTTCCGCTAGCGTCCAGCACGACAACCGAAGCCGCCGCCCCCTCATACTTGTCGTCTACCACTGCCAAGCTGACCTCCCCGCTGGAGCCGACTGGCTTTGCTGCCGCCACGATGCTTGTTGCCGCTTGCTTCCAGTTGGTCCGAAGATCGATCTGAAGACCCGGGTCGTTGGTCTCCACGCGCACCTTGCACCGCATTCCGCGCCACTGTACTGACTGGATCGAGGCAAAGCTCGCCTCGACTCCGCGCTCGACCAGCAAATCAGGCACCACACATTCCTGCGGGCTTACGCCGCCGTGGGTGTACCGCTCGCCGGCCCGGAAGCAGGCAATCCCAGGCGGCGAAACGATTCGCACGTTTTCATTCCAATACCAGCGGAATGTTGGCACAGCCACTTCAGATGATCCTTTGACCACAGCACAGCGAGCCCACTTCGTTTCAGTCAGGTATGCGGGCAGTTCCACCTTCGGCAACCCATCCGGCAACAGCAGCCAACCGTGATCGGTGACCACGCGCACGCGCCGCCAGCCGGAGTCCAGGAGAGTCACTACCCGATCGGCGACTTTCTCGATCTCGCTCTTAAGCTGATGAACGAGTTCCCCTTGCAAGCTGTGCCCGATGCTGTCAATCAGTCCGCACTCGGCCCAGCCCCCAGCTTCGCCACCCGCCGGAATTCGGGTCTCGTCGAAGTCCAGCGTTTCCACCCCCTGGCTCGCCATTCGCTCCCTCAGAAGAGGCGCCGTCGCCGGCTTCAATCCAGTTGCTGTTTGAAGGAGGGGCGTGAAGTCCTCCCCGTTCGATCCCTTGATTTCTGAAGCGACCGTGGTTGCGGCTGGCTTGGCCGTGGCAGTCACCGTTGGCAACGGCGCCAACCGGTGGCTGAGTTTGGCAGACAGGGCGCGAGATTCCAGCACCTCCGCCAACCGCCCGCACAGGTCAAAGCGCAAGCCATCGACGAACAGGAGACACGTGTCCTTCTCGCCCTTCACGGAACCGACGGCCTTCCGCGCCTCTGCGGGCTGTTTGCGAAGGAGATCCTGGAAATGCCGGCTCGATGCGTCCAGCCACGGCTCATACAGCGCACGCACAACCCGCGCGATCACCGCCGCATCAGCAGTATTCCGGAAGTGTGCCAACGCCTCCATCGCCGCCCAGTCACAGTGCCAGCCATCGACCGCATAAGCCGCAGCTACGGAAGCGATAGTTGCACCGCCTAATGCGGATTGCGAAAGTTTCGCCAGTTTCGCCAGGGGAACAAGGGCATACGCCCAGGGGCTGCTGCCCATTCGGGCCCAGACCCAATCGCGGCGAGGGCCGTGTTTCTGCTCCAGTTCGAGAACCCGGCTACAAGCACTGGATTGGGGCAGATTGCCGGCAGATTCCAGTTGCTTCCGCAGGTCCGTCTCGTCATCTTCGTTGACCCGCGGGTTCCGCGCGGGATCGAGGCTGAGCAGTCCCTGTGCCCCTGAGAATGGCTCGCTAAGGAGTTTCGCGATGCCGGGATAAA
>Ga0182016_10003847_pt1 | contig 16893 bp, 14 predicted proteins | sample 712S2MmetaG_FD_120491 | JGI IMG/M metagenome (GOLD analysis project Ga0182016, IMG submission 120491) | Permafrost microbial communities from Stordalen Mire, Sweden - 712S2M metaG | ecosystem: Environmental > Terrestrial > Soil > Wetlands > Permafrost | place: Sweden: Stordalen | collected...
CAAAATCAACCGCAAATCATCACCAACCAAAACAAAATAACCGCCGCCCTTGTAGCGTAATCAAGCCGCTGCTTAGGTCATTGATTGAAAAACGCGCCGGTTTTGAAGCTTGGCGTTCCACTCAGTGACGTTTACAGCACGCTACAAACCTTTATGGGCGGCAATTTTGTGAATTATTTCAATCGCTTCGGGCGGCAATGGCAGGTTTATCTGGAAGCCGAAGACCTATATCGCGCCCGCGCCGAAAATCTCCTGCAGTTTTATGTGCGTAACAAACAAGGGCAGGCCGTCCCGCTCTCCGCGTTCACGGAAATTCAACATCGCACTGGCCCTGAATTTGTCATGCACTACAACGAATACACTTGCGCGCAAATCAACGGCGCAGCGGCACCCGGCTACAGTTCCGGCCAGGCGACGAAAGCGCTAGAAGAAGTTTTCGCGCAAACCATGCCGTCGGGCATCGGCCATGATTATTTCGGCATGTCATTTCAGGAGCAACAGGCCGCAGCCGGTGTTTCCACCACGCTGATTTTCAGCCTTTCCGTCCTGTGCGTTTTTCTGATTCTTGCCGCGCAATTTGAAAGCTGGTCGCTGCCGATGAGTGTTTTGCTCGGCACGCCCACGGCCATTTTGGGTGCCATCCTCGCGTTGACTCTGCGCGGATTTCAAAACAATGTCTACGTGCAAATCGGCTTGATCATGCTCATCGGCCTGGCCGCCAAAAACGCCATTCTCATCATTTCCTTCGCCAAGACCGAATACGAAAAGGGCAAACCGATCGCGGAAGCTGCGCTGACCGGTGCTCGCATCCGGTTGCGTCCGATTTTAATGACGTCATTTGCATTCATTCTTGGCTGCCTGCCGCTCTGGCTCGCGTCCGGTTCTGGAGGTGTCTCACGCCAAACTCTTGGCACCGTCGTCATCGGCGGCATGCTGGGCGCAACCTTGGTGGACATTTTCATTGTGCCGGTCACTTTTTCAGTCGTAGAAAAAGTCGCGGCGCGTTTTAGCAAAAAAACTCGTGAAGAACTTGCGCCTCAACCGCCAGAGCCGAACGGATGAAAAAGTTAATCCAAAGTCTCATCTTCAAAGTCCCAAGTCTGCCATGCAAGCGCGCTTTTGGATATTGGATGCTGCCATTTGTAGTATGGACTCTTTTTCTTACTGGTTGCGCGGTTGGACCCAATTACAAACGTCCGTCCATCAATGCTCCGGAAACGTTTCGCGGTGAAACTGAAATTTCCACAAACTCGTTCGCCAGTCTTCCGTGGTGGCAGGTTTTTCATGACGACACTCTGCAAAACCTGATTCGCACTGCACTCACCAACAATTACGATTTGCGGATTGCCATCACGCACGTCGAGCAGGCGCGCGCCCTCGCCGCGCAGGCGCGTTCCGGATTTTTCCCGCAGATAAATTACACGGCAACCGCCGCCCGCGGGCAAAATGTCGCGGGTGGAAACACCCCGTCGCCGACCGGGACAATCGGAAATGTTTTTGCCGCCGACGTGAACGCCTCGTGGGAAATTGATTTGTGGGGACGCATTCGCCGGCTGAATGAATCCGCCCGCGCGCAATTTCTTGCGAGCGAAGAAGTCCGCCACGATGTGATGATTTCACTCATCGCCCAGGTCGCCCAAGATTATTTTCAATTGCTCGCGCTGGACCAGCAGTTGGTCATCGCCCAGCAAAGCACCAATTCATTTGGCCAGAGCCTGAAAATATTCAACCAACGGTTGCAAGGTGGCGTGGCGTCGATCTTGGAGACCTCTTCCGCCGAGGCGCTGATGGATGCCTCCGCAGCAACTATTCCCGAACTCGAACAACAGATTGCCTTGCAGGAAAATCAATTGAGCGTCTTGCTTGGACAAAATCCGGCCGCGATTTTGCGCGGAACCACTTCGCTCGAAGGACAAATACCTCCGCAAATCCCCTCCGGTCTGCCGTCCGCTTTGCTGGAACGACGGCCGGACATCCGCGAAGCCGAACAGCAATTGCGTTCGGCCAACGCCGAAGTCGGCGTGGCGGAAGCCAATTTTTTTCCACAACTGAATCTCACGGGGTTATTTGGCGAAGTCAGCCCGGAACTTTCCGCGTTCACCTCCGGCGGCGATGTGGCCTGGGGCATTGCCGCCGGTTTGGCTGGGCCGCTTTTTCATGGCGGCCAGCTTCGCGCGCAATACGCACAAGCCCGCGCCGTGCGCGACCAATTTGCGTTGCAGTATCAAGCCAGCGTGTTGAATGCCTTTCGGGAGATTTCCGATGCCTTGATTTCGCGTGAAAAATCCGCCGCCGCACGCTTGCAACAAAGCCGTGCCGTTGAATCCTATAAAATAGCCGTGAAAATCTCGATGGAACGCTATCGAATGGGCAGCGCGGATTACTATGAAGTGTTGCAAGAACAGCAGCTTCTATTTCCTGCGGAAAATACGCTCGTGCAATTTCAGTTCAACCAATTGGTCGCGGTCGTGCAGCTTTACCGCGCACTCGGTGGGGGTTGGCAATTGCCGGCAATGGTCGCCAAATAATTCAAGTCGTAATTTGGTTTTTAGTTCATGGCTGGAACCCCGACCAAAATTATGATGATTATTCCCAAGATGCCAACTTCAACAATTTAGGCTCGGCAATCAACAACCAGATTAGCGGGACCGACTGGAATCTTGTGGGGTATCACTGGGAGGCTGATGCCGACACCGGCCCGACTTTGGGCAATTATCCGGATAATTTTGCACCGGTAAACGGGGCGGAAGCTGCCGAGGCAAGTTATTTGCACGGGTTACACTTGGGGCAAGTTCTCCTGAATAATTATCCAAATATCCAAAAAATTCAGTTTATCGCTCATAGCGCAGGGGCTTGGTGTGCCCGCACGGCGGCAAAATATCTGATGCAGCGCAATCCCGGAATCAAGGTGCAGGTCACATTGCTCGACCCGTTTATTCCAGGCTCACCATCGATTTTACCGGCTGCGTATAACCCGGCAGATCTGCCTTCAACCTCGCTCACCGATGATAGAATAAATGACCTGCTAAATTTTGGGAATAGCGCCTATTTGCAGGAAAACTACTTTTCAGATGACGGCATTTATGTTCCCGGAACCCAAGACACATTCTGGGGCGGCGTTCTTGGTGTTAATTGGACATACAGTGCCATCAATGAGCAAGTTGGATCTTCTGTTGGCAATGGGGTAATATCCAGTAGTGGATACGGGACACACGCCGGCCCGATTCAATTTTATTCAGATACGGTAAGCAACACACTCCCAATTTCAACGGCTCCAACAATACCAGCGAAGCTTGCCGTCTTCACCCCCAACGTGCAACAAATCGGGTGGTGGCGGAGCATGTTTCTTGATGAAACTATAATTGACCAGCAACCACAGTCCATCACGAGTACCACTCAAGGGCAACCGGTTTCGTTCACAGCCCACGCGACAACACGCCGCGAACAGCGGGGATACCCGGCACCGGGTCTCAATCTGGAATACACTTGGCAGAAGTATGACAATGCATCAGGAACCTGGAAAACCGCATATGGTTCAAGCCTCAGTGCGACTTACTCCCTCAGCACAACGATTGCGAGCGAAGCCGGGCAGTATCGAGTCATAGCTGACAATGGTGCCGGTGGTGACTGCAAACGCATACGACGGCACGCTGGGAACCTGGCTTGGAGTCAGCGCCCCGGTGACGGTTATCAGAGGCATATCCGTGTGGCAGGGAGTTTTATGTGATTGCGGAACAGGCGCAAGGAGAAAGGCACGAGCAAAAGCTGGAATTCTAAAAGCTGAAAGGTGAAATTAGCGAGGAGCAGCGAGCGATGGGCGAAGAATTTCGATGCCAGCCAAAAATATTCATATTAAAAAACGATTTCAACTATGGGGACTTCCCATTCGGATACCAAATAACGCTCACGGCGGGATGGTTCAGGATCTTGTTCCGCATTTCGTCGAACCATGGCCAGGACGCGAGCGTCACGGATCGATGACAGTCGGCCGGCCCAATCCGTTTTTGCCTTTTGCGAAAGACAGGCGACACAAACATTTGTCTCATTAAAAAGTCCGATGCCGTTCCCGGCCACCAAACGCAGTTGCAGCGGATCGCCCGGTTGCAGGCGGCCCAAGGCGGCATGGATCGGCGCCGGCGCCGGAAAGCTTCCGGGATACCCCAAGTGGAGGTCTTCCAAACCCAACGTTTCGTAATTCAACAAATCGCCCGCACCGGTGGTCGAGATTTGCTCAACGTTGCGAATCACCGTGGCGGAACCGTTCAGCGTCCCGGGCAATGAGGGACGCAGATCCTGGCGATCCACCACCGACAGGGACTTTCTGGCCCGGGTCATCCCCACGTAAAACGTCCGCCGGATTTCCTCCAGTTTGGCCTGCCTTTCGGGCAGCGTCCAAGTTCCGATGAGCAAAACGTGGTCGAACTCGGTGCCTTTGGCGGAATGGACCGTGCTCAGCGTCACGCCTTCCCCATAACTGAATTCGCGGCGACTTTCGGCGCAAGCTTCGTAGAGGAATTCCAGAGCCTCAAACACCGGCTGTTCGACGTCGCCGGATTCCATCGCCCATCCCTCCAAAAGCCGGAAAAGGAATTGCACCCAGGGATTGGGATTTACTGCGCCAAAAATCTTAGTAGCCAACGAACGCAAATCGACGGGGCGCTTCAGGTCGTTGGGCCGGCTGCTTAACTGCGACAAGAATTGCCCAAGCTCCCGGATCTGGTGAAGCGGGGGTATTTTGTCCCGTTGCGCCACCCAACGGATGGGGATGGCGGCTGATTCGGCCAGGGCGCGCACCTGAGCCAGTTCCCGGTGCGTGCTGGAAAGAACAGCAATTTGCGACCAATCGTCTACGCCCAAGTCGCGCAGTCGCTGGATTTCGGTGATGACGGCCCGGGCCTGAGCGGAGCCATCCGAAACCCTGATCACCTGCACCGGGCCTTCCGTTGCCGGATCCTTCAAGCCAAATTCACCTCCAGCCGGCAGGATTTCCCGGCGGCGATCAATCCGGATGGGCTGCTCCGTTTTCATCCGATCCGAGTTGGCCGCGATAAATTGGTTCGCCGCGTCAATGATATGGCGGGTGGATCGATAGTTCTCCACGAGATAATGAACTTCGGCAGAGTAATCCTGCCGGAACCGGCGAATAAATTCCACGTTGGTGCCGCGAAAGGAATAGATATTTTGGTCGTCGTCCCCGACCGCCAGAATGGAAAGTTTGAGGTCGGGATCGTCCAGCGTCTTGCCGGCAATAGCACTGATCAAATCATATTGGGGACGATCAATGTCCTGATATTCGTCCACGAGAATATGTTGAAAACCCGCCAGCAGCCGGTCCCGGACTTCGTCCGGTTCGAATCCCGGGGAAGTGGTCTCCCCGCGAAGCAGACGCAGGGCGTCGGTGATGAGGTTGTCAAAATCGATGGTCGAGGCATGCTTTCCCGTCCGGCCGGCGAAGGAATAACCCAACAATCGCATGGCCAGGCCATGATAGGTGAGAATCGTCACCCTGCGGGCATCGTCGCCTGCCAAGTCGCGTAGACGGCGGCGCAGTTCAATGGCGGCGTGCCGGTTGAAGCAGCACACGAGCACACTTTGCGGACGGACGCGTTCCACCCGCAGCAGATAGGCACAGCGATGAACCACGGTTTTGGTCTTGCCCGAGCCCGGGCCGGCAAGGATCAAAAGATTGCGCCCGAGGGGAGCCGTGACCAATTTGATTTGGGCCGGGTTGGCGAGATCCGTCACAATGCGCTGGAAGGATTGGGCAGTGGTGGCGTGCTTGAGCAATTCCGGTTTGGTGTTGAGATAGCGCCGGATGAACTCGTCTTTGCCCAGGGAAAAATAGGCCAGCACGAGGCCGAGGGCTTCCTGAATCCGCGCCAGACCCCGCCGGGCGAACTCGCTCATGACATGCACTTGCAATACGCGCTCCTGGTAGTGATGCTCCAGCGGCAGATAATCGCTGGCCTTGTATTTTTCGCCCTTCGCCTCCGGTTGCAGGCGGATGGTCATGGCGGCGCGAAACACCGCCAGCCCCTGCTGCAAAATGATCACCCGCTGTTCGTGCAGATAAATGAGCGCCCGTTCGAGAGCCGCCGCCGGATCCTTCAATTCCTGTCGAAGCATAAGATCCTGGTCGATGACCTTTAACAGCTCGTCAAAAGAAAATTCGACGAGCAGGTCGGCGCGGGCGGGAGCCGCGGCGGGAATCTTGGCCAGAATCACATCCAGGGCCAGAGACGCCACGCGCCGCCGTTTATCGGCCAGTTCGCTGATGGCGGTCCAACTCCGTTTGACGCGAACTCGGCAGGATTCGTGACCGAAAAGTCTCAGATCAAGGCTGCCATGGGTGCCGGCGAAACCGCGCCCATCCTGACTCAGGCTCTTGAGCAGGGCGCGAAGGATTTCCGGTGAGCATTCAAATTTTTCCTCATTCAGGCGCTGATTTAGGAGGCGAAGGGACAAGGGCAGCCAACCCTCCGGATCGGGCTCTTCCTCCGCCAGCAAATTGATCAATCGGCGGTCGAGTTGCAGCAACCGATCCAAGCGGAGCCGGGAATGATCCGCCACTTTGTAACGGACAAAGGCATTGAGGAGGAGGTCGCGCTTCATTAACCCGACCTGCGCCATGCTGCCCATGATCTTGAGCACCTTGGCACTGATAAATTCGGGATTGGCGGCCGGATTACCCTGGGCAAATTCGGTAAATTCGGGCAGGAGGGCCAGGCTATCCACGGTGAGATGGTCATTGGGGCCAGCGTTCAGCACCTGACTCAGGATGGCCAGCCATAGCCGGTGCTCGAGTTGGGATAAATTCAGCGGTGCCATCTTCGCGGTGGCCTCGGTTAAATCTTTTACCAACAACCGGGCTTGGAACACCTGGGAAACATTTTCATCACGTTGGATGAAGTTCGCCCGTTCGAGCCACGCGATGGCAGCGCGCACCTTGGTATCCGCATCCCGCTCCTCGGCGTGGATGGTGGTGTCCACATCCTCATCGCGGAGGATTTCCCCGGTCGTGATGACGACTTCCTGGTGTCCGCCCCGGGCGGCCTTGCGTAGACCCCGCAGGATCTGGGCAATGTCGCGGCGCGACAATTGTGAAAAGGCGCCCATACGAAACTGGCGCTCGCAATCCGCCTCTTCAAACAGCAACACGCAGTTGGCCATCCGGCCATCCCGGCCGGCCCGGCCCGCCTCCTGCAAATAATTTTCCAGCGATCCCGGCGTGTCCACATGGATGACCAAGCGCACATCCTCCTTGTCGATGCCCATGCCGAAGGCGTTGGTAGCGCAAATCACCTGGATTTCGCCGGCCAGAAATTCGTCCTGCACCCGTTTTTTTTCGGGCGGGGTCAAACCGGCATGGAACCGTTCCACCCGCCAGCCCTTTTCCTTCAGGTAGTCCGCCGTGGACTCCGTATCGTCGCGGGTGGCGCGAAAAACGATAGCGCAGCCCTCCACCAACCGTTCGGAGAGCAGATCGTGAACCCGCTCAAGTTTGCCGTAGCCGGTAATCGCCTGCACTTCGAACCGGAGATTATCGCGCTCCACGCCGCCCTCGTAGGCCACCAGCTCCAGACCGGTTTGGGACTTGAAATACGCCAGTATCTCCTCCTTGACATCGCGTTTGGCCGTGGCGGTAAAGCAGGCAATCGGCGGAATGGGGACGCCTTGCTCCAGGGAAAACTCCCGGATGAAACGTCCGGCATAAAGGTAATCCGGGCGAAAATCGTGACCCCATTTGGAAAGGCAATGGGCCTCGTCGAACACCCAACAACCAATTTCCCGTTGGATGATGGTTTGGTGAAACGAGCGATTTCGCAGTTGCTCCGGCGAAACATATAACACCGCCACTTCGCCCAGGCTGACGCGGCGCAACACATCACCCCGTTCCAACGGAGTCAGCAATCCGGAAAGGGCGGCGGCGAAAGGAGTGCCCGTGCGCCGAATCAATCCGTCCACTTGATCTTTCATCAAGGCTTGCAGCGGGGAGATCACAATGGTCAGAACGCCGCGCCGAAAATTGCGAACCAGGGCCGGCAGTTGAAAGCATAGCGATTTACCCCCGCCGGTTGGCAGGATGGCCAGCAGAGATTCCCCTCTCAAACCAGCCTCCACAATGTCGCATTGCAGACTGGTGCCGCGCGTGTTGGCGGGCACCGGCCGGAATTCTTCCCAGCCGAAGAACGTTTTTAATTGTTCGCGGGCATTATGGACTTTGCGGCAATAGACGCAGCTTTCCGATGGACAGGGAACGTCACGTAGTCGCCGGATCAGTTCTCCCGTGACCGGATAGGTATGACGCACCCACGGCGGCAACACAGAATTCGAACCGGCGACCCGCAGCCAGGTCAGGGCATAGGCCACCGACTGACGTCGGGCGCTGGTCTGCATGAGGGATTCGTCGGCGGGGACGCTGGCGCATCCCCACCGGCAAAACATTTCCCGGCATAATTCCAGCGCTTGGTGCATGGCGGGCTTCGTTGCGCCAAGCGCTTGGAATACCATTTCGAATCCATTGGCAAGCTGATGGTCGGGACCGTCCGGCGTTGCCAACAGGAAATAAAGCAGGTCGAAGAGTCGGGGGTCCGATTTTTTCATGCCAGCCAACGCCCGGAATTCATCGGCAAAGAGGCCGGCCGCCTGACGAGCATCAGCCACCGGATCGTTCAAGCTCTCCCTCACCAGTTTGTAATCTTTGACCAGGCGATGATACGGATTTTCTGGAAAACAAATGGGCGATAGGACCAAGGTATCCACGACCGGCAACTTGAGGACGGGCATTTCCGCTGCCCGTTCACGCAGCACTGGAAGATCATGGCGGATCAGATTATGGCCGAGCAGGCAGACTGCCCCCCGACCTAGCTGGTTCAATTCATTTAAAACGGATGGCAATGATCCACCTGCAGACCGAAAAAGCGTTGAAGGCCCGAGAACGGCCCCAAGTTTAAGGATTTTACCTTGGGGTGAAACTTCCAGATCGAGCAACAATGCGTGTTGCTGGAACGCCGCAAGCGCTTGGTCTAAGCCCGGTCCGCTCTCACTGGCGTCCCTTTCCATATCTGTGGAGAAAATTTAGCTAACAATGGAGCGAAGACCAAGAACCTAATCACGGCGTAAAGCGGGTGGGCGATGTTTCATGTCAACTGACACTACGACTGTGTGTAGGGAGATGGGCGAAAAAAGCATTTGCCTTTGATAATATTATCATAAAAGTGACGTGGCCGCTCCAAACGAAAATGTGTAGTGTCTGGGAATGAAAACGGAACAAAAGATGGGTCTCGGACGAGTGATTCGGAAATATCGCGAAGGCCGTAATTTAACACAGGAGCGTCTGGCAGGGGCTGCGGGGATTGATTTGCGAACGATGCAACGGGCAGAGAGCGGCCAGGGAATTGGCAAAGAAAACCTGACGGCCATCGCCAACGCTATCGATCTGGACGAAGAACAACTGCTGAAGTTGGCCACCCAATCGGGGCCGCCTCCCGCGGAGAAACGAATTACATTGAAACTAGTGAAGAGCGGCCGAGAACCTCAATCCAGAAGTTGGTGGCCGGGACGGTTCATCAACTTTGCAGCGGATAATCTAACGGACGCTTTTCAATCTCTAGATGCAATCCAAGGAAAGCGGCAATCCTTTAGCCTTGGATCATTTTACGGCGCGAGTAACACCACTTAAGGATAGGACCGCTCGGTCTTGAAACTCAACAAGCATTGAAAGGTGATGAGGGAAATGTTTCACCCAAACTTTGATCGGTTGGGCTGCAGAAAAATCAAATATAGTGATTTTTGCTGCTAAGGTTTTTGCTAAGGTTTGGGGGTCCGCCAGGCTTTGGGATGGTTCAGCTTAAAAAGGTGGGTAAAATGCATAATGCGCCCGTATTTAAAGGTCGGCATTGATGTTTAATGCATAGCAACGCATGGGCCGAAAAAGGTTCAAATTGAAATTTTAAGTCCTGTGCGTCAGCCATTTCGCCACACCGGCAACGGAGTGAAACGCTAGTCTCACCCGCCACCAAATGAAAGTTTCAATTTTCCATCCTGCGCACGGATAATTTTGTCCGTGCTGACAAAAAAGGCACAGCTTCCGGCCAGATTCGTTTTAAAAAAACTGGAAATCACAGGCGAATTGCACTTCTTCTTCTTGGCATTGCATTTGCTAAACCTGACCTGTTGTGGTTTGGGTTGTGTTTTTTGGGTGGGGAACTGGGGGGGGGAATACGACGCACGCGCCCGCTGAATTTGTCCGCAGAACGTATCGCGCATCAATAAGGGAGGTGGCGGTCAACTGCGGTTGGGTTGGCGTGGCGCGTGCGGGTCGTGTTTGCGATGGAAATAAAAAATCATGCCCGTTTTGCCTTATCTCAATCTTCTCGTCGTGACAGTGCGCACCGCGTGGTTTAATTTTCGCGGATGGAAAAAACGACTCTGACGCTCGGCCACTCGCCCGACCCCGATGATGCCTTCATGTTTTACGCGCTCGCGAAGGATTTAATTCCCACGCACGGCTTCCATTTCCAGCATATTTTGCAGGACATCCAGACGCTCAACGAGCGCGCCACGCGCGGCGAACTCGACATCTCCGCGGTCAGCATCCACGCCTACGCCTACGTCTCCGACAAATACGCGCTCCTGCCCAGCGGCGCGAGCATGGGCGACGGCTACGGCCCGATGCTGGTCGCCAAGCAAAATTTTTCGCGCGAAGAAATTGCGAAAAAGAAAATCGCCGTGCCGGGAACCATGACCAGCGCGTTTCTCGCATTGCAGCTCTGGCTCGGCAAACCGGCGAAGGATTTTAATTACGTCGTCGTGCCGTTCGACCAGATTTTTGCGGCGGTGAAAAACGGCGTTGCCGAAGTCGGCCTGATCATTCACGAAGGCCAGCTCACCTTCCATAATGAAAAATTGGTTCTGTGCGAAGACCTCGGCGTCTGGTGGGGAAAACAAAACGACGGCCTGCCCCTGCCCCTCGGTGGCAACGTCATCCACAAGAAATTCGCTCCCGCCACCCGCAAGCAGATTTCCGACACGCTGACCGCGAGCATCCAATACAGCCTCGATCATCGCCCGGAAGCCGTGCAGCACGCGCTGCAATACGCCCGCGACATGGGCCGCGACCTCGCCGACAAGTTCGTCGGCATGTATGTCAACCACTGGACGCTAGATTACGGCGACAAAGGTCGTGAATCCATCCGCCGCTTCCTCGGCCAGGCCTTTGAACGCGGACTAATCCCGCACCGGCAGGAATTGGAATTCGTCGTTTAGGCTTGGCGAATCGCACCGTCAGCTTCCATTTTGGCAACCAACGGAAAAATGTCGCGTTGCAGACAAAACGCCACGTCGTCACGCAATTCTGGAATCGCCAGCAATCGCCGCGCGTTTTCCGAATTGCACACCGTCGCCGACAAATTTGGCTTGGCCTGCAAAAAGGCGTGGCGCGCGATTTCAGCCGAATCGGAAATGCTGGGGCGAGCGTCCCCGCGAGCCGCCAGCAACTCCACCAGCGCACCTGCCGCCAGCACGTCTTCCAGCGCCGTGTTTTCACCGGTGCCGGCGCAGACGAGCAAAATTGTTTCAAAATTTTTCCGCTTAAGAAAATCCGCCGTCGCCATGAGGTTCACAAATGAAGCGGCCAAAACCGCCTGCGCGGTTGCGCAGGCACGCAAGGCGCGCGTGCCGTTGGTCGTGGTGGAGACGATGGTTTTACCGCGCACGATTTCCGGCGTGTATTCGCGCGGCGAGTTGCCCAGATCGAAATCAACGCCGTCGGCGGAGATGCGGACGCCGTGGCGCTCGCCGCCGAGCAAAATGGATTCTGACTTCTTGATTTCCAGCGCCTCCGCGATTTCGCTGACGGGGATGATGGCTTGGGCGCCGTGGTGCAACGCGGTCACAAACGTGCTGGTGGCGCGCAGGACATCGAACACGACGCACGCGATCGCGCGCAAATCGCATTGGGCGAGCGCGGGCAATTCCGCCGGCGTCAGGATGGTTTCAATTTTCAATTTGCGAAATCAGCGTGAACCAAAAAACTTGATCGTCAGGCGAAAGAGACCGCTTGATGATAATAAAAGAGTCAGAAGGATCATTAATCTGGCCAGCTTCGGTCTTGTAGTATTGGAACACGATTATATTGCCGTTAATCTGGACAACATAGTTGTCGCCCATCAACTGTTTTTTGCTTGGATTGAAGTCATCCTCGGAACCAAGTTCCCAACCAGTTTGGTGCGTGATGATCCAGTCGCTGATCAGGCGGGCTTCATGTATGCCGAAAGTAATATGTCTGGTCGCAGAAACAAACAGCCATTTTGGATAAGAACTAGGGAAAACATTCGGTTTAAGACAATCTGCTTGATATTTGACTTGTTGCCATGCGAACAGCCCAAAAGATGCAATGATCAGTAATCCTAAAAATAAAATGATGCGTGGTAGCCGCATACGGCTTGCAATCCAAAGCTGAACCGGTCTCAACAGCATTACGCCGAATTGCATCAAGACCGCTCCAACAAAGAAGGCAAAAATTATACCAGTCCAGCAAATTTCAAAAGCTTCGAAGCCATAAATTTCATTATCCGGCCCGATACCGTGCCTCAAGAAAATGCTTACCGCCAAAATCATCAGCGTCGTAACTGACGCGCTGGAAAACAAAATGCTGACAAGAAGACGCCTCACAAATCGGAGATGGCGGAACTTCCACATCGTGCAAACAAACACAATCGACGGAAGTATCAACGCGCTGTAAAAGCTAAATATAACGATGGTGTCCATCTGGATATTTAACAGGTATTAGCCCGCTGCGCGTGCATGGTTAAATTCACTTTGGCTTTTGTTAGCATGTTGTTATGAAAGCGCACTTCCGAATTTCGTTCAAACCAAAGCTATTTCTATTTCGTCCGCATGTAATGAAAAAGATATTGCTGGGCGTAGCCGGCGTGCGGCCCGAAATGCGTGGCGGCAAAACGGCGCAGGCGTTGCTCGCTGGCGCGGCGGCGCGAAAAATAAAGCTGTTGCAGCGCGCGTTCAATCCAGACATCCACCGGAAACGCGGCATCAAATCCGTAGGCGAACAGCAAAACGCAGTCGGCAATTTTGCCGCCCACGCCGCGCAACTTCATCAGTTCCGCCCGCGCCTCGGCGTGGGGCAAATGGCGGTTACGCTCCAGATCAAACCGGCCTTCGGCGATTTCCCGCGCGGCGGCGAGCAGGTTCGGCGCGCGAAAACCCATCTTGCAGGCGCGCAGTTCGGCTTCGGTTGCACGAGCAAGTCGTTCGGCGGCCGGAAAGGAAAAATGTAGCGTTCGGCCTGTGGCCGAATCCGGTCGAGCCACAGGCTCGACACTACAGGGTTCGCCAAAGCGTTCACAAAGGAGTGAAACGATTTGCCGGATTTGGACGATCTGCTTCGTGGAGGACAAAATGAATGAGGCGAGACATTCCCATGGATCCTGCCGCAGCAATCGCAATCCGGGACACGCGGCAACGGCGGCGCGCATCGGTTCGTCGTCGGGAAAAGTTTTCAGCACGGCATCCAAATTGGTTCCAATTTGGAGAAATTCGCGGAGCCAGTCCAAATCATCAATGCCCGTGGAAGTTTCGGCGACTATTCCGCCGTCGGTTTGCGTCAGCCGCGCGAAATTTTTTCCGACCACACCGACCCACGATTCATTTTGTTTCTGCCAGCGGAAAACCTGGCCGGAATCAAGCGTCGCCGCCAGATCGTAATCGCGGACGCGAAAAATAATCTTCGTTGCAGCCATGATCAGCGGCTTTTGAAACTGGCAAAATTCAAATTGGGCACGAGCGCCGGCAGTTTTGCGTGCCAACGCGGAAACCACTTCTTCCCGATAAATTGCCAGGCGGATTCGATGGCGATGGCCGCCGCCGCCGCGTAGCCCGCGCCGAGGATCATGCCCGCCAGCACGTCGCTCGGATAATGCACGCCGTTGTAGATGCGCGAAAACGAAACGCCGAGCGCCAGCGGCAACATGAACCACAGGCTGCGCCGGTAAAACAAGCACAGTGTCATCGTGGCGGCGAACCAGTTCGCGGCGTGCGAGGACGGCATGCTGTTGTGACTGCCTTTGCCGGCCACCATGTCCACGCCGGCGGCATTGATTTCCGGCGGGACGTAGCCGTCACCGATTTTGCCAAACACCCGCGCTTCCGGCAGCGTGACGAACGGACGCGGACGCGCGACGGCATGCTTGAGCGGGTTGCAAATCAGGCCGTCATTGGTGCCGACGATGAGCGGCAGCATCAACATGCAGATTCGCGCCCGGGATTTGCCGAAGACGAAAATGGCGATGCCGGCCAGAATCGCCACGGCGAGAAAACCATTTTTGAATCCGCCACTGCCGCTTAAAACCGGCATGAGCCAGTCGAACACCGGATTGACCAGCGAGCGGTTGACGAACCGGAACAGGTTCGTGTCGAGTGTTTGCAGCCAGTGCATCGGCGGCAGTGTAGCAAACAGCACCGGTTAAGAAATGGAAATGCGAAGGCTTCGTCGTCGTTCGCCGATGGAACATTTAAGAAACCAGACTGCTTACACCAACCCGCGCATGGTCTGCCGATTCAGCCGCTGCGAGAACCTCCTCAAATGTTTTGCACTCGATAATGTTGCGTCCACGTCCGGCCATCAGTTTGCGCACCTCGGAAAGATTGGCTGCGTCGTAGGCATGACTCCAACGGAGCAAACGAAAAAGATCGGCGAGCGATTCGCGCTTGGATGAATCCTTTCCAAGCTTGCGCAGAATAAAACGCCTGACCACGCGCCAATGCCGAATCCAAATCGAAGGCGTCAGCATGATAATGACATCTGCCGCGTCAAAGCTCCGGTCGAGCCATTGGTAGTAAACGCCCTCAATGATCCAGTCGTCCTGGGCAACGATGGCTGTAATTTGCTGATCCCGTTTTAAGGGGTCGACACGGCTGCCGTAGCGTCCGGCAGCAGGATCCCAGAAAAGTTCGTCGAGGTCATGGGCGGGAACGCCGAAATGTTGTGCAAGCTTGGCCGCAGCATACGACTTGCCGCTACCGGAACCGCCGATGATGTGGATTTGCGGCTTCAAGTTGTGCAAAAAAGTCCGGACGTTACCACTTCAACTCCGCGCAGCGGACGCGCTCAATAAACCACGATGGAGCGCACCGGATGGTCCTTTAATTTGTCGCGGCCATTGAGGAATTTGAGTTCGATGAGGAAGTTCGTCTCCAGGATTCTTGCGCCCAGCTTTTGCATCAGGGCGACGGCGGCGGCGGCCGTGCCGCCGGTGGCAAGCAGGTCGTCAATCAGAAGCACCCGCGCGCCCGGCTTGAGCGCGTCAATGTGCATCGCCACGGTCGCGTGGCCGTATTCGAGCGCGTAATCCTGCTCAATGGTCTGGAAGGGCAGCTTGCCTTTTTTGCGGATCGGCACAAAACCGGCCTTCAACTTCGTGGCGGCAGCGGCGGCGAAAATAAATCCGCGCGCGTCAATGCCCACCACGGCGTCCACCGAGCCGGGCGCGAAGTTTTGCGTGAGCAGGTCAATCGAGCCGGCGAACAGGCGTGCGTCGGCCAGCACCGGCGTGATGTCCTTGAACTGGATGCCGGGCTTGGGAAAATCCGGGACGTTGCGGATGGCGGCGGCGATTTCGGCGGCGGTGACGTTCGGCATAAACTACTCGGTTTTCTCTTTTTCCTTTTCCAGTTTCTCAATCATCTTGCGGAGCTTTCGCAGCGCGAGATTTTGGATCTGCCGGACGCGCTCGCGCGTGACGCCGAATTTCACGCCGACTTCCTCTAGGGTTTTTTCCGTGCCGCCGTCGAGGCCGAAACGGTAGCGCAGAATCGTGGCTTCCCGTTCGTTCAAATGCTGGACCATGTCCTGCAACATGCCCGTGACGGTCTTGTCCTCCAAGTTTTCGTAGGGCGAGATGGCGTTTTCGTCCTGCACCACGTCGGAAAAATTATTCGAGTCGTCGTCGCCGATCGGCGCGTCGAGCGAGGCGGGCCGGACCGCCGCCATGCGCATCTGCCGCACGCGCGCCGCCGTCATGCCCATTTCATCCGCCAATTCTTCGTCCGACGGTTCGTGGCCGAGCATCTCCTGCAACTTCATCGCCGTGCGCCGCATCTTGGAAATTTTGTCCACCAGATGCACCGGCAGCCGGATGGTCTTGGACTGGTTGGCGAGCGCGCGTTTGATGGACTGCTTGATCCACCACGAGCCGTAGGTGGAAAGCTTGCCGCCCTTGCTCGGATCAAACCGCTCGACGGCCTTCATCAAACCAATGTTGCCCTCGCTGATCAAATCCAGCAGCGGCAGGCCAATGCCCTCGTAATCGCGCGCGATTTTCACGACGAGGCGCAGGTTGGCCTTGATCATGTGTTCGCGCGCCTTCTTGTCGCCCTTCTTAATGCGCGCAGCCAGTTGGATTTCCTCGTCCGGCGTGAGCAGCTTCACCTGCCCTATTTCGCGCAGATAAAGGCGGATGGAAGTGTCGCCATCGTAACTTGAACTTTCCCGCCGGATGAACGCCGTCGTGTCACCCTCGACGGGCTTGGGAAAGGCGGGATCGGGAATGACATACGCGGCGGGCTTGGCCGCTGCCGACGCGGAAATTTTTGCGCGCCGTTTCGCTTTGACCGCTTTGACCGCTTTGGGCTTTTTGGTTTTCGCCGCCATAGAATTGGCAAGACGTTAAAGAGGAAACGCGCGGTCGCAAGAAAAATCAGCTAAGGTATTGTGCATAAATAAACGCTTCAAGTACGGCTTCTTGGGGATACGGTGTAGTTCCATTCACCGTGAAAAGTGTGGTGGCGGATGTTGATGGCAGCGAGTTTGGCATCTGATATTTTCACGCCTTTAGGATATTTGTGCTCGTCTAGTTCCGCGCGCACGGCCAGTCC
>Ga0182016_10003851_pt1 | contig 16885 bp, 14 predicted proteins | sample 712S2MmetaG_FD_120491 | JGI IMG/M metagenome (GOLD analysis project Ga0182016, IMG submission 120491) | Permafrost microbial communities from Stordalen Mire, Sweden - 712S2M metaG | ecosystem: Environmental > Terrestrial > Soil > Wetlands > Permafrost | place: Sweden: Stordalen | collected...
AAGTTTCGATCTGGGGACCGGCCTTCACCCTCCCGATAAAGACAGTCTCGAACGAAAAAAGAATACAGCCTTCAGACGCTTCGCGCCACCCGTCCATCTAAACTTTGGCCGGTATAAAGCCGTCTTTCATCCACAACCAAACTTTCATCCACTGGAGCTGTTTCCGAGTGGCGTGTTATCCGAGCCGGTGCTCGTAACGGAGAGCGCCACTCCGGCAGTCTTCATCCTGGCAAAAAGGGAGTACACTTGCTCCAGTGAACGCGGACCGCTGGAAACAGATCGAGAACTGCTATCACGCCGCCATGGGGCGGCCTGTTCCCGAACGTGCCGCGTTTCTGGCGCGAGCTTGCGCCGACGACCCGGAGCTGCGCGGCGAGGTGCAGTCGTTGCTCGACCAGCAGGCCGGTTCGTTCCTGGAAAGCGCGCCGCTGTCGGCCATTAAGACACTGGCGCCTGGCGCGAAGCTCGGCAATTTCGAGATTGTGGAACTGATCGGCCGCGGCGGCATGGGCGAGGTCTATCGCGCGCGCGATCCGCGGCTGGGACGTGACGTGGCCGTCAAAGTTTCCGCAGCGCGTTTCAGCGAACGCTTCGATCGGGAAGCACACGCCGTGGCCGCGCTGAATCATCCCAACATTTGCGCGGTTTACGACGTCGGTGAGTCGGCGGGCCATCCATTTCTGGTGATGGAACTACTCGACGGTAAGACCCTGCGCGAGTACATCGGCGGCAACCCTCTGGATATCCCGATTGTGCTCGCGCTGATTATTGAAGTGGCAGACGCGCTCGACGCGGCCCACGGCAAAGGCATCGTTCATCGCGATATAAAGCCAGCCAACATTTTTGTAACCGAACGCGGTCACGCCAAGGTGCTCGACTTCGGCTTAGCCAAGCAAAGTAGGCCAGCGGAAATGGAAGCGATGACGCAAGAGATGCTCACGGAGCCGGGTTCGGCCATGGGCACGATCGCCTACATGTCGCCAGAACAGGCGAGCGGTCAGACCGTTGACGCGCGCAGCGACCTTTGGTCATTGGGGGTGGTTCTGTACGAGATGGTCACGGGCACGCGGCCGTTCACTGGCAACACAACGTTGGTCGTGTTCGACGCTATGCGCTCCGTCCCGGTCTCGCCCATGGAATTGAATCCCGAAACTCCCGCGCGGCTTGCAGAGATTATCAACAAGGCGCTGGAGAAAGATCGGGAGATGCGTTACCGGAACGCGTCAACGTTACTTTCCGATCTGAGAGGCCTTAGACCAGGTACGGACTCCGTCGGCGTGGCCAAAATACCAGCCGTTGGAGCTGGCGCGCGAGCACGCTCCTCACGCAAGGCCTTCGATTCGCTCGCGGTCCTGCCCTTTGAGAACGCGGGCTCTGATCCCGACGCCGAGTACTTCAGCGACGGAATCACGGAAAGCATCATTCAAAGCGTTTCGGAATTCCCGAAGATCCGCGTGATGGCGCGCAGCACTGTCTTCCGTTTCAAAGGCCAGACAACCGATCCGCTGACCGTCGCGCGGCAGCTAAACGTTCGGGCGGTACTGACCGGCAGAGTACTGCAGCGCGGCGACAGTTTGATTATCGGCACCGAACTGGTGGACGCCGCGGACGGGTCACGGCTCTGGGGAAAGAGCTACCAGCGGCCCTTCCAGGACATCTTCGCGATCCAGGAGGAAATCGCCCGCGAGATTTCCGACAACCTTCGCCTGAAGCTGACAGGGCGGGAGAAGAAGCGGCTGGCCAAGCGCTCCAGCGAAAACCGTGAGGCCTACCAGCTCTACCTCAAGGGCCGGTTCTTCTGGAACAAGCGGACGGAGGAGAGCATCCGGAAAGGCATCGAATACTTTCGCCATGCTGTCGAAGTGGACCCAACTTATGCGCTGGCCTATGCCGGTCTTTCGGAATCCTATATGCCCCTTGGTTACTGGGGATACCTCCGCCCGGGTGACGCCTTCCCCACGGTGAAGGCGTGGGCGCTGAAAGCCCTTGAGCTCGACGACAAACTCGCCGAAGCTCATACTCCTTTGGGCTGCAGTGCCCTCCTCTATGAGCGCGACTTAGAAGCGGGCTTGAAGGCTCTGCAAAGAGCTATCGAACTCAATCCGAACTACTCGCGAGCCCACCAAGTCTACGCAGAGATGCTCAGCTGGCTGGGGGAGTTCGACGCGGCGGCTGACGAAATTCGTCAGGCCCTGGTACTGGATCCGCTGTCCGCGATCCTCCATGCAGTTGACGCTGAAATCTCCTATTTCGCCCGGCGATATGAAGAAGTCATTCCGAAATGCCAGAGGAGCCTTGAAATTGAACCAAGGTTTTCGTTCGCCCACTACGTGCTGGGACTTGTCTCGGAAGAGCTTGGCCGGTTTGAGAGTGCCGTCGGGTACTTGCAAGCGTCGCTGGAACAGGCGCCGCACACCTTCATGTTTCGGGCTGAACTCGGGCGCGCATACGCGCTCTGGGGGAAGGAGACTGAGGCCAGGAACATTCTACAGGCGCTGGAGAGAATCAATGGGGAACGGTACGTCTCTGCTTATTCATTTGCAATAATCCATGCGGGTCTGCGCGACCGGGACCGGGCTCTCCTGTGGCTGGAGCGAGCGAATGAGGAGCGGTCAACCGGGATGTGGTTTTTGAATGTTGCTCCGGCCTTCGACGCCCTTCGATCAGACCCGCAATTTGAGGATTTGCTCCGCCGCGCCGGGCTGCCGGCCCGCGGAACGATTCTCCGTGGACGCTGAGAATCGCCGAGTCGAGATCGGGCCTTCGGATTGAGATCGCATGCGTGTCGCTAGCTTAACGGCGAGCTGAGCCGTTCCCACTCAAACTGCGTGCCTCGCCGTCCGAACCGGCCGGCTTCGCCGAAATGGTAATGGAATACGATGCTGCGATCCGTGGCTGCGCGATCCAGCAAGCGGCGGCGCGTAGAGATGAGCACCTGCGCATCCAGATCGAAGTTCGAGGTCCAGTCCGGACGCACAACCTGGTTCGGCATAATCAATACGTCGCCCGCGAACAACAGCGACGCGGTACCGGAGGAAATCGCAATCCCCAGGTGGCCCGGAGTGTGGCCGGGCGCGTCAATGGCCGCGATCCCAGGCGCTATCTCGGTTTCATCGGCGAGCCATTCCAACCGATCGCGCACCGGCGGTAAGTATCGGTCGATCCACACACCCATCAGATTTTCAATTTCCGGACTGCCGTAGACCGAGCCGCTGCCCAGCCGGCCGCGAAGATCAGCCGAGTGCCAGAAATCGTACTCTCTCTGGCTCATCAGGACCCGCGCGTTGGGGAACCTCATCGTTCCATCCTCCCGCGCTAGGCCCCCGATGTGATCCGGGTGCGCGTGGGACAACACCACCACGTCGATGTCGCTGGCTTGGAAGCCCGCTCGTGAGAGGCTGTCTTCCAGGTGACCGGTGCTCGGCGCCAGCGGTCCAGCGCCGGTGTCGATCAGGATACGATGTGAGCCCGTATCCACCAGCAATGGCGTGTACGGCACCAGGACTTGCTCCGGTAGTCCAATGGCTTGCTCGGGATCATCCCCGCAAAGGGCAGCTCGAGGATAGAGGTGGTCGCCATCTGAGATTGGATAACACTGGAAATCCCCGACGCGGATCGCGGCAATGGCGTCTGCCGGAACCGGGTTCATGCGCTTGCCCCCTTTTGGCTGCAGACCGCCGCGGCGTACTGCGCGACGGAAGTCAGTTCCATCGGCATGAGGCGCAGAGTCTCGGAAGTATTCATAGGACAACCATGCACATACTCGAGCTGTAGCTTGGCAAAGGTCTCGGCCAGCGGGTCAGTCGCGTTATCGAGTTGCGCGAGCAAAGCTTCTTCGGAAACAAACTGCCGCTCGAAGGGCGTACCCGAAACCTTCTCGAAGATCCCCACGACTTCCAGCGGGCTGAGGTCCTGCGGCCCTCCCACCTCCAGGATCCGATTGCGTGCGCCCGGAGTCATATGCGAGCGCACCGCGAACTCGGCTACGTCTCGATAGGATACCCAGGTGATCGGCGCCCGCCCGTCTCCGAAAAGGACCACCTTTCGCTGGGCATAATCGAAGCCGAGCGCTGGGCTGAGCCAGATCTCCATAAAGTGGTTGCCCGCCAGGATGGTGTAGCCCATTCCGCTATCGGCGAGGGCGCGCTCCGACTCCGCCTTGGCGCGCGTCAGCGGTGACTCGCGCACCGGGTTGCGTGCAAGGCTGACGAACGTAAAATGTTCCACGCCCGCCGCGAGCGCCGCGGCGATCAGCGACAACTGGCCCTGCCGGTCCACGGTTTCGATCGAATCACCGCCCTGGCGCGAAAACGTGGATGACGCCGTGGAAATCAGCGCCTCGACGCCTTTGCACGCCTCGCGCAGGCTGCCCGCATCCTTCAGATCGCCCCAACAGAGATTGACACCTGCGTCGCGCAGCGCCTTCAGGCGCGCCGGGCTCGCAGTCTGCCGCACCAGCGCGCGCACCGCCAAGCCGCGTCTGCGAAGCCGCTGACAGATCTCCTCTCCCAGTGTTCCAGTTCCCCCGACGACTAAAATCATCCGCTCCCCTCCCACGATCATAATGCTGCTATTTGCGTCCGAGCGCAATGCCTGACAGTTTAACCCGGCGTTAACGACGCACCTCGGCAACCCTTCCACTACCTTTGGCGGGCGCTGGAGACCGGTAGTGGAAGGATGCGCCGTTAATCAGGCTTGAGGATTTGTTTCAGGTATGGATCTGTTGTTAAGCACCGTAGTAGGCCACCACTCGTGCCACTTTTCCAATCGCTGACAGCTCCATGAACTCTCCCGTACGCGAACCCTTTTGGTTCGTGTAGTAGAGCACCACGCTGTTTACGCCCCAGAGCACGTCCTCAAGGTGAAAGCGGAGTTCGGGTATGCTTCCAGTCCTCGCTGAAAGTAAGCTTCCAAGTTTGCCTTTCCGACCACCTTGCCACCGGACGTACCTAACAACTGGGCGGCAACCGGCGAGGTCAACTCGATTGCCTCCTCATAGTGAGTCATGATCAAGTCCAGATCATGAGCGTTCCAAGCCGCAACCCAATGGTTTGCCAGATTCCAAGCCTCGTCTCGCGTCACTGCCGTTCTCCAGTCGAAGTTCACCCTATTCTGCGATGCATTATACGACTCTATAGCGGTAAGGAGCGGCATGACTCCCGAGTTGTCGGGTATCCGGAAGTTGGTTTTTGGGGGTCCATCGGCGAGGGATTGTTTCCGGATGCGCCGTCATCCAGGCACAAAGGCAAAAGCGCAGCGAGACCACATTGACCTCGGCGCCCAGCAAAACTGATCCACTTCTGCTCGTTTAGAGTGACCCACACGAAGAACAGGTTTTCCAGTGGGGCTGGAGGGGTGCCAGCGACATCATCCACGCGGCAGCGTGCGGTTTGAATTTCCATCATCTGGGCAAGAGCCCTGCGCGAGCGGCGTCTACGGAGCCTCGATCGGTCGCAGACATCGCCGAATGGTGAAATACGCGATCGGTCACTCTCGCGGCAGCTCATGTTTCTACACGGGCATGATCGATTCCTGTCGGGCAGCAAATACGACACCCGCTGCCTGGTGGTGCTGGGTCACTTTTGGCGAGCAAAGTAGGGTCATTTCTCGCGAGCGCCGAAGGCATTGATCTCTTTCAGTGCCACGGTCGAGAAACTGTCTCGATCGCCATACTCTGAAATGCGCGTTTCCCAGCACTCATCCGCTGTGGCATTAGACCTTTGCGCGCATAATTGATAAGGATGCCGCTTTGGATTGGGCAATGGAGTAGGATATAAGCCTATCAATCGAGCAAGGCTACTCTCTTATGCAACCCTCGGGCGCCCATATCTGTCCGAAGTGCGCGGGCGAAGTCCGCGACGGTTGGAGGGTGTGTCCCGCCTGCGCGACGCCCCTTGCAGCGGAAGCCGAGACGGAGACGGCTCATTTACACGCGTCCCCGCCATCCTCATCGAGCAGTGCGGAAGAAGGCCGGTTCCCCGCCGGCACGGTGCTGGCGGGACGTTACCGCATTCTCGGCTTGCTGGGACAGGGCGGCATGGGCGAGGTGTACCGCGCCTACGACCTGATCCTGAATCAAGCCGTGGCGCTCAAGTTTCTGGCCGCGCCGCAAGTCAGCGAACCTGTGCTGGTCCGATTTCGCAATGAGGTGCGCATCGCGCGCCAGGTCTCGCATCCCAACGTTTGCCGGGTCTACGATATCGGATTCGTGGAGGGTTTCCACTTCCTCTCGATGGAGTACCTGGACGGCGAGGACCTGGATTCGCTACTGCGGCGCATCGGCCGCCTGCCGCAGGACAAAGCCATCGAGTTTACACGTAAGATATGCGCGGGACTCTCCGCGGCCCACGAACGAGGTGTGCTGTATCGCGACTTGAAACCGTCGAACATCATGATTGACGGGCGCGGGCAGGTGCGAATCACCGATTTTGGGCTGGCGGGCCTGGCTGCGGAGATCCCGCTGAGCGATCTGCGGAGTGGCACTCCGGCCTACATGTCGCCGGAGCAGAAGGCAGGCAAGGAAGTGACCACGCGCAGCGATTTGTATTCGCTGGGCCTGGTCTTGTATGAGATGTTTACCGGCAAGCGACGGACCGGCACGCAAACCAATCCGACCGATCTGGTCAAGGACCTTGATCCAGCCGTCGAGCGCTTGATTCTGAGGTGCCTGGAAGAAGAGCCAAAGCGTCGGCCGTCGTCGGCACTGAACGTGGCGATGGCACTGCCGGGCGGCGATCCGATAGCAGCGGCGCTGGCAGCAGGCGAGACACCGTCGCCGGAGATGGTCGCAGCGTCGGATAAGAAAGAGGGCTTCAGCGCCCATATCGCGATCGCTTGTTTCATTGGCGTTCTGGTCTTCCTGGCGACCATCTCCGCGGTTACTGGCAGGTTGGGTCTATTAAATCTTGCCCCATTGAATATTCCCCCCGACGGACTCGCGTTCAAAGCGCAGGAGGTCCTCAAGCAGTTGGGCTACGCCCAGCAACCCGCTAGCGTCGCCTACGGTTTCCAGTGCTGCAATGAGGACTCCTTGCAGTTTTTGGGACAGTACGACGTATCGCACCGGAATGCGCTCCTGGCGAGTCATCAGCCGCCGGTGATCAGCTTCTGGTACCGGCAGCACCAAAACCAGATTGTTGCGGATTCAAACGCGGGAGGCAGGATCACCTATGACTCGCCTCCAAACAGCGAGCCTGGAATGGTTCGGTTAATCCTAGATGCTAAGGGAAGACTGGTTTCCTTGGAAACTCAGCCGCCGCCAACAGTGTCTGCGAACGGAACCGTGCCGGACTGGGCGCCACTCTTCACCGTCGCGGGTCTGGACCCGTCGCGCTTCAAACCAACGACTTTGGGGAAGACCCCACCCATGGCAATCGATATGAGAATGGCATGGACTGGCAATTACACCGAAGGTCACCCTGAGACCGTGCGGGTGGAAGCCGCAGCCTGGGAAGGAAAGCCCGTCTTCTTTCAAGTCTCCGGTGCTCGGCGACAGACAGGCAACTCATCCGCTGAGCAACCGTTCGTCGTCAGAGTCTTCGGAATCGTCCTGATCATCCTGAGTTTTGGAGGAGCAGTTCTCCTGGCTCGCTACAATCTGCGCATGGGTCGCGGCGATCGGCGCGGTGCTGCGAAGCTCGCTGCCACGGTCTTCCTCCTGGGGATGTGCCAGTGGGTTCTGCGAGCCGCGCATGTAGCGAGCCCGTCGGAGCTTAAACTCCTGGCTGACGCCGTCGCCGTTTCGATGTTCGGAGGCGGGGCGATCTGGTGTTTCTACGTCGGGATTGAGCCATTTGTCCGGCGGCATTGGCCGGATTCTCTCATTTCGTGGAACCGGCTCCAGGCGGGCCGATTGCATGATCCTCTGATCGCGTCCCATATTCTGATTGGGATTCTCGTGGGAGTGGCGATTCTCCCATTCGGGCTGGCTTGGAACACCGTTTTCACCTCGGGAAGATCAGTGTTTCTTCCGCACATTGAATCCCTGAACGGAGCAACGAATTGGACCGGGGACGTCTTCGGCGAAGGCATGTCTGGGATTCTCGGCGCGGTTGGGACGCTGGTCGTCATCGTCCTGTTACGGCTGATGGTCCGCCGTGTATGGATCGCAGATCTGGTTTGTTCCGCTATGTTTGGCATAGTGGTTAGCGGACCCTTCATCTACCCTGCCGCAGCCGACCACGTGTTTGCCGCATTGCTCATGTTCGCGTTCCTCTGGAGTCTTCGCAGGTTCGGGCTGCTGGCCCTCATTGCCGTCTCGGTCGCCGACCAAGTTGCCCTTAGCCTTCCAATGTCGCTAGCATCCTGGTACGCGGGCCTCTCGCTGATGGCAATGTTGATCCTCGCTGCCGGCGCGGCTTGGGCACTGTGGGTGATCCTTTCCGCGAAGCGCGGCACGGAATCGGCGTCAGCTTAGTCCAGGCGCGAAAAAGATGCAGCCCGTTTATCTCACCGTCGCGGCTGGCGACGTCATCACGCCAATCGGGAGCCCCTTAAGAGGCATGTCGCTGGATTCCGCCTGATATGTCCGCTTCCCGTCTACTGGCCTGAAGCGCACGACCTTTAGAATACGGATGATGCGATTGTGGAAGGTTGAGCGGGCACTCTTCCCCTACTTTTTGGCGGACTCTCAACTCTACGCCAAACCGTATTTGAAAAAGTAATGGGAAGGATGCGCCGTCATCCAGGACCTAACCCCGTCTGATCGGTTAAACTGAGCTAAATCAACTGATTTCACGGATCTGATACAGGAGGGTAACGCCATGTCGACGAGTCAACCCATAAAGGTTGGTCCACTCAAACAAAGTGAACTCGGGGAGGCCGTCGGCCAAACCCGCGTATGCTCCCGCGCTGCTATCGGTCCTCAAGAAGAGCCAGCGCGAACCGGCTAGGGCTTCGCTCGTTGAGTTTGGTTGCTGAGCGAAGAAGCTGTAAAGCGTTTCCCAACAGCGCCCATTATCGGGCGGGCCGAACTCTTGCCTACCCGTAGAAAGTGGCTCAAAGGCCCGTGAAGTCGCGTTGGGGGAAGCTCCGCCCGCATCACGTTGCCATTCGGAGAGCGCTGCGATATCGGCGAATATCGGTAGTGAAAAACGGCGGACGCTTGGGCGGCCGTGCATTAAAGCGAGAATCGCGAAGGCCGTAGCCGGCACTTCTACGGGTCGACCCGCCAAGTGGTGCATGCGCCTCTTAGCCGGTAAGTATTGTCTACCAGAGGCCAGGAATGAGACGCTTCGTCCGTGCTGAGTACGCCGCGTATTCGTCGCCAAACTCCTTAACCATCATCCTCTCCTCCGCGCGGACGCGAAGCGCGCAGAGGATCGCGCACGCGATCAAGTTTGACGGACCTGCCACCCAATTCGGGATGACGAGCGCCTGGCCGATGGAATACAACGCTAGCGCCAAGTACATCGGATGGCGGATGCGGCGATAAACGCCCTGCGTGATGAGTCGATGTTGCTCGCGTACCTCCAGGGTGATCGACCAATTTGTACCAAGGTCAGCGTGCGACCGGTAAAAGAGCCAGAGGCCAATCACCAAACACATCACACCCGCGACGAGCGAGCCGGTGCCCAGCGCGTACTCAGCGAACGAGAACGCTGGCGACGCGACACAGATCAGAGGGACAAGGAATCCGACCCAGGCGAGAACCAAGAGGGCGGTCTCTAGCGGAGTTTTATAGCTTGTGGCGACCTTAACAGTTCGACTCCGCTGGCCGTGCGGCGCACGAATGGCGATCATCACCACTGTACCTGCGAGCACCAGCGCCTTCGCGATCCACGGATTCATGGCCAGGCACCGTCCCTTTTACACCGTACTTGCGACGTCGTCAAAGTGCCTCTGTCCGGCTAACCCGCTTTAATGCTGGACTCCCAGAACCTCCACCACGCGCGACAGTTATCCATCATACCCCCGCGCATGCGACCCTGGCTGAAGCCGGAACGATATGTATTATCGGTAGCGCTGTGCCGGCATGCAGTTTCCACAGAATACCGATCGACACGCGACGCGCAGGTCTTAGCCAACTTCCGAGTGGCCGACCATCCGGGGCAGTACCGGAAGGAAGGATTTCGCCGGGCAGCACGTTGACATCGACAAATGCCTGCATGCTCTTCTAGCGCGCTGTTTGAGGCCAATACTGGGACCACCCCCACTTCGACCGCAAAAAGTGGTATCCCTCTAAGATGCGTTGCCCGTCGTGCCAAGCTGAGCTGCGCGATCCGGCACGCTTCTGTCCGCAGTGCGCTGCGCCGCTCGATGCTGCCCCCCTCACGCAGACCATCGCCGCGACCAGGCGCAAGCCACCTTCCTCTTCGAGCGCGTCTTCGGACGAGGGCCGCTTTCCCGCCGGAACAACTCTCGGCGAGCGCTACCGCGTGCTTGGCCTGCTCGGCCGCGGCGGTATGGGAGAGGTTTATCGCGCTATGGATCTGAAGCTGAACCAATCGGTCGCGCTGAAGTTTCTGCCCGAAGCGACCGTGCGCGACCCCCGGCGGCTCGAACGGTTTCACGGCGAGGTTCGCATCTCCCGCCAAGTTTCGCACGCCAACGTTTGCCGCGTGTTCGATCTGGGCGAGATCGAGGGCTCGCCCTTCATTTCGATGGAGTACGTGGATGGCGAAGACCTCGGCTCGCTGCTGCGACGCATCGGGCGATTGCCCGGCGACAAAGCTGTTGAGATCGCGCGGAAGCTGTGCGCGGGACTCGCCGCGGCGCACGCCAAGGGGGTGCTCCACCGCGACCTGAAGCCCGCCAACATCATGATCGACGGCCGGGGCCAGGTTCTGATCATGGACATCGGCTTGGCCGCGATCGCCGAACAGGTGGAAGGCGCGGAAGTCCGCAACGGCACCCCCGCCTACATGGCCCCGGAACAACTCGCCGGGCGCGAGGTCACCGAACGCAGCGATATCTATGCGCTGGGTCTGGTGCTCTATGAGATGTTCACTGGTCAGCGTGCGTTCTTGACTGCCGACCGGCGGATCACTCCCAGCGCCACGAGCGCGGTCAAGGATATCGACCCGGCGATCGAACGCGTCATCGCGCGTTGCCTCGAAGTTGAGCCAGCCAAGCGTCCGCAATCGGCGTTGGCCTTGGCTCGGATGCTGCCTGGCGGAGACCCCTTGGCCGAAGCTTTAGCCGCAGGCGAAACGCCATCGCCCGAGATGGTCGCCGCCTCGGGGACAACCGAAGGGCTGCGTCCCCTCGTGGCTTGGGTTTTGCTGGCAGGAGTCATTGTGTCCGTCACTGCGGCAATTCTGTTGAGTGCACAATCGATGCTCTACCGGCGCGTGCCGCTCGAAAAACCGCCGGATGAGCTTGCGGGACACGCGCGGGAAATTCTGCAGAGTGTGGGCTATTCCGAGCCGCCGGCGGACACGGCGATGGGGTTCTACGAGGGGAAAGACTTTCTACGCTATATCGCGCAACACGACAAGTCGAAGACGCGCTGGAACAACCTCGAGACCGGGGCGTTCGTGTTTTGGTATCGCGGCAGCCCACGGCCGCTGGCGGCTCAATCCTCCTCCTTTTCCTCCTCCTCGCATGCACCCATGTCGGGAGCCGTATGGACGGACGACCCGCCGCTCGAGGTGTCCGGGATGACGCTGCTCAGGCTCAATCCGCTCGGCCGCCTTACGCAGTTCATCGCAGTTCCTCCGCAGGTAGAGAAGTGGGCAGGCGCCGAGCTTCCACCTCATGGGGCGCCTGACTGGGCGCCGCTGTTCTCTGCCGCCGGGCTCGATCCGTCCAAATGGCCGCCAGCGCAACCCATGTGGACGCCTCCTGTCTATAGTGACGCGCGCGCTGCGTGGACTGGGACGCTCGTCGAGCGCCCCGATATCCCGGTGCGGATCGAGGCCGCGGCATACCGCGGCAAGCCCGTCTACTTCGAGTTGATTGGCCCTTGGACCCGTCCCGAACGCATGCAGCCGTATGAGCCGACCGCCGGCGAACGGGTATTTCTGGTGATTTGCATCGTTTTGTTCCTTTCGGTGCTGGTGGCCGGCGTGATGCTTGCACGAAGGAACCTGCTCTTGGGCCGGGGGGATCGCCGGGGGGCTTCTCGTCTGGCAGCTTTTGTTTTTGCGGCTTGGGCGGTGGCGGTGTTCTTTGGCGTGCATCATGTCCCGAACTTCGACGAATTCGGGCTCTTCATCGGGTGTTTGCTCGTGGGGCTATTCGATTCCTGTTTAATCTGGGTTTTGTACACTGCCTTGGAGCCCTATGTGCGCCGTCGCTGGCCCGCCACGCTTGTCTCCTGGAGCCGCTTGCTGGCGGGAGGCTTTCGGGACCCACTGGTGGGACGCGATGTGCTTGCCGGTTGTCTCCTGGGAGCGTTTTCGATCGCTCTTCAAAGACTCGGGTGGTTTGTTCCCGCCTGGCTCGGCTATCCTCCGACGCAACCCTATTCGGGTCCACAGTGGCAATTCCTGGGCGCGCGCACGATCCTGGCTGATATAACAGTAAGCTTGCCCCCTGTGCTTGTTGTCCCGCTTGCGGTTCTGTTTGTCCTCTTCCTTCTCCGGGCCTTGCTGCGCAAGGAGTGGGCGGCAGCGGTCGCATTCGTTCTCTTGTTCACGGTCCTTTTGTCAGCGTCGAGCCAGTTTGCCCCCGTTGACCTAGTGACCGGCCTGATCTATTGGGGTCTGATCGTGCTTCTCCTGATCCGCTTCGGCTTGCTGGCTGTAGTGGCTCAAGGGTTCTTCAACGTTCTGCTGTCGAACTTTCCCCTGACGACCCAAGGGTCTGCGTGGTATGCGGGCATCAGTCTGGCCGGGATTCTGCTCATGGCCGCGATGGCGTTCTATGGCTTCTACACCTCGCTCGGGGGGCGACCGGTTTTCGGAGGCGCCGGGTTCGAGGAGTGAGTCAGCATCCCGTAAGAGTGCCATGCTGCCATCCGCTAGCAGTCAAGTCCTGGATCACGGCGCATCCGGTTATCCTCCGGCTCCGGACCAGAAGGCTCCCCTTCTGGGAAGCTTCGCCCGCATCTCGCGCCACTCCGAAGAAGGCGGCGTTATCCGGGATTATCGCTAGCTATTCGAGTAAAGTTCTTGGCTTGACCAGATCATGCGGCCCAGGAGGCCTCCGAGGTTTCGCGCCGGCGGATATCGATTCGAGGCGTCCTCGACGAGGGAATTGTTTCATTCGAGAGGTCGTCAACAGAACTTTTGCCGCTCCTGATGGCCTTCCAAAATAAAATAGCGAAGAAATGGGGGCGGTTGCCGAAGTGTTCGATGAAGGGTAGTTATGGAAATACCGCGAGTCGATTCGATTCGTGCAAACGTTGGAGCGAGCACCCCAACCGCGCGCGGGGCCATGCTCGGCTTTTCAGGCCCGGAGATCGAGACCTTACAGCACCACTTCCTGAGTATTGGCGCCGGGCACAGCCGCCAGCTGCTCGACAGTCTGAATAGTTCATTCAACGCCGCGGACGCCGCCGCTCAGTTGCGCCAGTGGTCCCACAGCGCGGGCCTGCTCGATTACCCCGAAATCGCCAACCTGGCCGGGCGCGGAGAAGAGTTGCTCCGCCAGGAATTGTGGCACGCACCCAACCTTCGCGAGGTATTCACGGAGCTGTATATTGCGTTCGCGGAGCGGCTGGAAACCAAGCTGATAGCTCTGCCGGAAGCCCTTCTGATCGCTACCACCGGAAAGCACGTAGCATTGATCGGATTCGCGCCCGAACAGGCTGAGGGGATCTGTAGGATTCTGGGATACCTGAAGGCCCGGCCGTTGTTGTTCGAAGCGGAAGATTGCGCGGGTGGCGTCATCGGGACTTGCGACCTGGCCGTTGTCCACGTCCGCGAGGAGACTATAGCGGCTGGCTGGCTTCGACCGGAACCGAGAGATCCGCCACCCTTCAAACTCGTGCTCCTGGTGCCCGCGCCGACCTCATCGATCTCCCGGAGGCAGTCCGCATGCGCGCCGTGGAGTTCCTGGTGGACGGCAATCACCCCGAGGAACTCGGAATGCGGCTGGCCTTTGCTCTTTCCCAGACCCACGAGCCTGCTCCGGCCGCGCCGCGAACGGTGGTGCAGGCCGGCGCGAGTATGGTTTCTTCGAACGTAGTTCTGGTAGCGGACGATGACGAAATCGCTCGGACACTCTCGTGCTCGCTTTTGAAGAGTCATGGAATGACCTGCCGGCCTGCCGAAAACGGGCTGGATGCGCTCCGTATGATCCGCATGGAACCGCCGGGGGTGGCCTTGCTAGACGTGGATATGCCCGGTATGAGCGGATTTGAGGTGCTCGCCGCGATCCGCGCCGAGAACCTGCCCTGTCGCGTGATGGTGCTGACCGCCCGCGAGCGGGAAGATGATATTCTGCGCGGTTTCCGCCTTGGAGCGGACGACTATCTCACCAAGCCGTTCAACCCATTCGAACTGGTAGCACGAATTAAGCGCTTCATGCAACCGGACAACTAAATCATTTGCAACGAGAATCAGAAAATGGAGATCAGTATTGACCCGTTTAAATCCGCCGTCACCTAGTCCGGTTGTGGGACAAGAAATCTCGTGACTGGGAAACCGATTCACCCGAGCAATTCTAATCGGGAAGAGGGTGGCGTTAAGTGCCAATATCGCTAGCGAACCGGCCGCGCCGGCCCTGTCCGTCGCCCGGCCGGTTAGCTTGGACCCGCCCGGTATATACCCGCGCGGTAATGTACGGAATGCCCACTCTTCGTCCACTACATGAAGAAGCTGGTCTTGTGTTTGCGACTGTGCGTGTTGCCCAGAGCAGTGGTCAGAATTTGAATAAGCGTTGCCTAATCGCGTCCTCGTAACTCTTCTTGGCCCGTTTTGCTTTATTTCGAGCCTCGTCTTCCTTGAAATGAGCTCCTTCCCATTCGTCAACCTGCGCCACGGTGGGGTCCACCAAGGCGAGTTCTTCTTCCGCCTTGAGGGCTGCGACCCATTCGTCCATCGCGGCCTTATACGCTTGCTGCATTGTCAGCAGTTCAGCTTGTTCCTGTTCCAAATGTCGCCTGCCTTTCTGGTCCTCTGCCCACTCAAACGCCGGTCAATACATGTGGGGGCCTGATTGCATTGTTGCAGCGGTTCGTTACGCGTTCATTACGGGGTCTCGCCGTCCATGGCGTTACCGGCCTGGGGTTGTTCGACAAAAGCCCACCTATCGGGAGCTTGCGATTCGCTATCGAAGAATCGCCATTGCCTCCGAATCGCAGTACGCTATTACCGAATTAGGTGGCATTCGCGATTGGGCCTTGTGGCGGCGCGAATCGCGCCGGGTAAAGGTCAGATCCTCTCATTGACCGCGTCGCCTGATGGCCACATGTTGTACTTCGCCGCGGGCGACGCGATCTGGGCGGTCGCCGCATCCGGTGGGGAAGCGAAGAAGATTTCCGACGGCTTGAGCGCGGTGATGTCGCCAAATGGAAATGAACTGGTGGTCACGCGTGTCGTGACGAATCGCGTCCGCCTTTATTGATGTGTTATTGGACGGCCGCCCGGAGCGCGAAATCCCGACCGATCCGTCGCTGCCCTTGGGGATTCTTGTTATCGCCCAGCACCCTCGATGCCAAGGGGCGACTGCTGGTTTTCCTCGCGCCGCGCGATTCCATTTTCAGTCCCCTCGCCATCGTAGATATCGCAACCAGCCAGGTGACCCGCGTTCCCTGCGACGAATTGAGCGATTATCTTTCCGCTGCCTGGACGTCCGACGGACACATCGTCACCACCCAAGTCAGAACGCGCGCCACACTCTGGAAGTTCACCCCGGAAAAGTAAGGCCAGCTTTTCGCGCGAATCACACCACACATCCGTTGAGGTAGAGGGAGACGATCACCGTTTCCTACCTGCCCCCGAAACGGGGTTGGGGAATCCACCTGGACGGGTTCGCAAACGCCATCTTCGAGGGCCCAGGGAACACGTTCACCTTCTTTGGCACGACAAGAGGATGTTCTCCGCTTGCTCGGTTGGGTAAGCGCCGAGCCGCTGCAAACAGCTTGATGTGGCTAGTGCACGGTGACGCCTAGCAGGATCGGGTTGGAGCCGTTGTTTGTGTCTGTGATGATGATCTGTGTTAAGGTTCGGCCCGCAAATGCCGCACCAAGTGAGAAATGCTGCTCATCTATCACATAGCCGCCAGTGTTTCCCGTCTGTACGTTGCCAGTCCCGCCGGAGCCAAGGCAACTGGTAGGATCATCGCAGGAGAACGCGTTGAGAGCCTCGACGCCGGGTACTCCGTTCGTCAGACTGTTGACGAATCCCCCCTGGTAGTAATCCCGAATGTCCTGCCCGCCAATCAAGGGAAATGTTAAGCTCGCGCCCCCCGTGCCCACGAACTGAATGGTCGCGAGCTGTATTCCGGCTGGAGGTTGATAAGCGTTCATTAGCGTATAGGCGTCGGTCGGGCTTGCGATAGCAACGTTCATTGTGATGCTTTTCCCGATGCCTGAGAATCCGAACCCGTCGTAAAAGTTGCATGGCGAGTTTCCTGAAGGCCCGCAATTCCCCGACGCCGCAGATATGCTAAATGGCGTCGCCAGCGTATCATTTGCAGTGAAAGTGCCCATTGGAATAGTATTGATCAGACCAGTTTGAATATTGTTAGTGGTTGGGATAGGGATCGTCACGTAAGAGCTGGAAGAACCCGCCAAAACCGCCAGCTGAAATGTAACGGTGAATGATCCAGCATCAATCCCAGCCGTAACCTCCACCGTCCCCACGGAGCCCCCCGCGGTGATGTCCGTTGAAGCCTGGCCGGCCGAGTTCGTGGAAGTCGAGGAATTTAATAACGGGTCTGTAGCAGAGTTTATGGGTAGGATGGGGGATCTTCGGGGGAATGTTCGGGTAAATGGGGAGTGAACCCTTGTATTCCCGACGGGGCTTCGCGCCCGCTGAAAACCAAAACAAAATCT
>Ga0182016_10003852_pt1 | contig 16881 bp, 16 predicted proteins | sample 712S2MmetaG_FD_120491 | JGI IMG/M metagenome (GOLD analysis project Ga0182016, IMG submission 120491) | Permafrost microbial communities from Stordalen Mire, Sweden - 712S2M metaG | ecosystem: Environmental > Terrestrial > Soil > Wetlands > Permafrost | place: Sweden: Stordalen | collected...
CTGAAACAAGTGGGAGTCAAAGCGCAGAAGCCGGTTCATCTGGTGGAACGCCAGTCCCTCCAGGCTCAGCATCTTTTCGATCTCCCGGCCCGTGTACGAGACCAGCCCCGTCCGTTCGGTTTTGGAGCGGAACGAAACGTGGTTCATCAGGTTTACTATCCCTGCTTGCCAATCCAGCTGTTGCTGGTAGTAGGAACGCATCAGGTCCGGCGTCAGCTCCAGCTCAGACTGGCTTTGCTGATTGGAACGGCGGAGGTTGCCGCCCAGCCAGGAATTGGTGAGATGAGTGCTGAGCGGATAGACCTGAAAATCAGGGTTCTTGGCAAGTTCCTGAATCAGCCGCATGAAGTTGGTGTAATAGGGTTCGACCTTTTGGAAGTAGTTGAACCCGCGGATGGCCGCGTGCGCCGTCTGCAGCCGGTAGGAGTTGAGGTCTCCCGGCTGGTCCAACTCCATCTGCCAGTGGGTCAGGATAATCCCGTAAACCAACGGCTGCAGTTCCACGGGCAGCTGAAAGGGCAATCCATCGTGGGTGACGGCCGCGCGGAGCAGGCAGTTGGCGCTTTCGAACTCCTGGCGCTCCATCATCAGGTCGTCCTTGAGCTTGGGATCGAGGGTGGCGTAAACGTAGCTCTCGCTGGTGCGCGCCGTGACCTTCTTCCCGTTTGGCAGAAGCATCACTCCGTTGGCGTAATCCTGCAGGGTGAAGTCCTCGACCGAATCCTTGGCCTGGCGGAATGGATAGCCGTAGAAGCGATCGCCGTTGCCAAAGCGGGCCAGCGTTCTCCAGGGGTCAGGCTCGCAATCCACCACGGGATAGGCTGAACCGCCGGTCAATGGCAGGATGTCAGCAAAGATCGGCGCCGGCGTGTTGGCGAATTCGCCCAGGTTGGCGTCGGGATAGATGTACCGCGCGGGAAAGAGCTGGACGGGGCAAAGCCCGCGGCCCAGCGAGGCCAAGAACAGGAACGTGTTTTCCAGCTGGATGTGCGGAGTCAGGCAGTAGCCCAGCTGGGGCAGCCCCAAAATCAGCGTGGTATGCACGCCCTGGAGCGCCTTCGGCTTGATCTCCTGCCAAAGCTGGTGGTGGTAGCGCAGATGGCGCGCGTTGATGCCCAGCCAGGTGGCTTGGGAAGGCGATTGGAACCACGGCGTCCGGATCAGCGAGGAGTACTCAAGCGGAAGCGCCTTCATCTGAGGAAGCTGGGGCAGGGAGCGGATTTTGGGCTCGTACTTCCACCCCCTCAGCGCCTCCGGAAAGGACCCGGTCACCGAAGCCGTCATGCAATCCTGCAGTGTCACCCCGTCGGGCAACTCAAAGTCAGTGAGGGACTTGGCCCTGGGCAGGGGAATCGCGCAATTGAGGACGTTGCGCTGCTTGCTAAAAACCTGCAGGTAGCTGGAAAAGGCGTTGGAGGTATGGCTGTCTCCGGGAAGGGACAGTGCCTCCCACCTTTCCGACAACTGCCTGTTCTGTTCTAGCTCGTTTGAGTTCACATTTATTTGATCTGCTTGCGCGTAGCGCAAAAAGGCGGGTGATGCTTCCTCGCAAAAGCTCTGCCCTTCTGCGTAAAAGTATAAGTCTTCAAATTGTTATTTTGTTGGGCGAGCTATGGGTCTTGGACCATACAATGAAGAAGATGACAGGTAGAGAAGTACATTCTCTCGGCGGCCTCTGGGTGCGGCAAGCATGGATGGTGGACAAGAGGATACGCTTGGAGCTGACTCCTTCTGACGAGGAGACCAGGAGCTTTTTGCGCCATATCCACAAGCTGGACGACAACGATGGCTTTGAAATCGACGTGGACCCGGAGATGCTGGAGCATATCATCTCCCCGGATGAGGTAGGCACCAGGGAGCACAAGCTGGCCATGCTTCCAGGGAACTGCGTCAATCTGAAGGTGGCCCTGGACAACGAGCATGAACTGGTCGCTTTGGATGGTTCCTACGACGCTTCCTACTTCGTCACGGGCGATGAAAAGACGGGTTTCCGGCCGACACCCAAGTTTTCCCGCTTGGTGAGGAATTACGTCAGCGATCTTTCGCGCGCGTTTGTTTTCCGGCAGGTCAGGGGCTTCTTCCGCGACACGGGCAACGGGCGTCTTATTCCGGATGACGAGAAACAGGCGCTTAAGAGCCACCAGAAATCCATGGTGCGGATTCTGACCCCGTATTCGAAGCCCTTCTGCGACGACGCCTCCAAGGTCCGCCAGCTCAAGGTGGCCAGCTTTGAAGGTGATTTCATGGGGGTGGAACAGCGCGTGGACTCCATCAATGGCATTTTGGAGACGGAGGAAGATTTTGCCCGGCAGAAGCCTTCCTGCCCGATCTACGGCAAAGTAACCCTTTCTGATGTGCTCGGTACGGTTGCGGACAACAGCTGGGAGGAATTCTCCAAGGAGAATCTCAACGCCACCTTAAAGAACACCCGTCTGGGGTATGCTGTTAACGCGCTGGATGACCACATTCGGACCAAGTTGACGCCGACCATCGTGGACCACATGTCCAAGGTCACCGGCAAGTCCTTTACTCCAGGGCAGCGCGATGAGGTGTCGCGCGAATTTCAACGTTTCGTGGCGGCCTTGATCGATGCGAGCCAGAAGCGCATGGAGCCTTTGCGGAAGTTCAGCGCGTCCGTCGGCCAGGCTCACGAAGCCGTGCCGGAACGGGGCGTGGCTCTGTTGAATCATCTGGCCGGCCATTCCCGGCTGCAGCCGACCCAGGAGTTTCAGCTGTCGGACGGCACAAAGCTGAATTTCTCCGCCGAGATGAAGAAGTTGTTTGCCGATCCGCGCACTTTCGGCGCTCCCATCGAAGACCATCCCAAAAACGTGCAGCAGGCCGCCAACTCGGTGCTGCTTCACTACATGGCTCGGGAAATGGTGGGCGCCTATTGGGAGATCAGCAACCCCAGCCCCAACGCCGAATCCTTGGATGCCCTTCTTGCAGAAAACGAACAGAAGGTGATTGACCGCTTTACCAAACGGGAGCATCCCATACCTGATCCTGTAGAGTTCTACAAAGAGTTTTTGAATGCGCGGAACGAGCTGGTTCATCAAGTCGAGGAGTACCTCGGCCCGCCTGGAGATCATTCCATCCTGGCGCCGCCCAAATCGCTGCAGCACCGCCTGATGGAGCGCAGCGCCGGCGTGGGCAGCGTGACCCGGTCACGGGGCCTGTTGCTCAACAGCGCGTGCATGATTTTGCGCCAGGAAAAAATCTCCGATGAAGCGGTCGATGTTCTTCTTCGTGAGGGAGACATGCTGGCCGGCCGCCCGGCAGGCGCGTCCAATGAAGAGGTGGCCTACGTCATGAAGGCTTACGGGAAAACCCGGGCCGAAGCCGCGTATGCGTTGCTGCTGCACGAGGCCATCCAGAACCACAACGCGCAGCTGGCCCAGAAACTGCAGGACTTTGGCGACGCCAACGTCAAAGACTTCAAGCAAAAGCTCGAGGACGCGCTGGATGCCCGGGTGCGCGCGCGCACGCTGACCGTAGCCACTTTAGGCAAGCGCATTACCGATTCCCCTTCGGAAATCTACAAAGCGCTCAACCCCAAAGCGGAGGTAAGCTGTGAATGGGCCAACGCCAAGGCGTCGGTGGTTTCCTCGGCGTGCATGGATGTGCTCAAGCAGACGTTGCGCCGGAAGCTGGCCTTCTACAAGCAGAGCCTGCCCAGTTCCATTGAATTGAACAACATCGAAGGCATGGTGTACAACGGCCCTCAAAGCATGAAAATGGTTGAGGAACTGGTGGAGGACAACATGGAAGACGGCATCCTGGATTACATCAGACTCTCTTCCATCAGGGACAGTTCCCAGCGGGAGCATGCCATGGATACGCATTCAGCCCACCTGTCCGACCGGGCTTTAAAAGCCAAGGCCGCAGTGGAAATCGAGGCAGACGCCAAGTGCTATCCGGGCGGCATGTCGCCTCGCCGGCAAGCTCGGCAGCTTCTGAAGGATGCGTTCAACAAAGCCGCAATGGGCAAAGGCGACCTCAAGATCGATCCCCACCTGTTTGCCCCGCCGGGCATAGGCTGAAAAAGCCTGTTATTGAAGATTGTTGAGGAGCACTTCCATGTGCTCAGGGTGCTCTTGAAGCTTTTCCCTGGCCTTGGTCGTGATGGTTTTGATAACGATGCTGATTCTCTGGTGGCTGACTCCCTCCAGTTCAGCCAGCTCGGTTTGGTTGAAGGACTGTTCTTTCTTGTACACTTTGATTTCGTGCAGCTTTCTCCCTATGGTCGGGCTGGCGTGCGAGCAGCTGAAACTGGCGCCCCGCTTGACTTCCGGCAACTTGTCCCTTTCGGTATAGTACATCGTCTCCCAAATTATAAAGCGACAGCGCTCAGAATGTAGAAGGTTGCTGATGCTGATGATTGTAGTACCCGATTTCTTGCCAAGGTGCGCCGCTGCGAGTTTGCGGTCGCTGTCAGCTTAGGGAGATACCTGTGCTGGGAGAAGTTCCCGCCGGTGCTTGGGAGGCGGAGGATGAATGCGCCAGGTCTGCCAGCGGCAGCTCTGGATGGGGAGGAAGTACGACCTCATCACCTTTTGGCCCGGCAGGCCCTTTTTGCGCCGGAGCCCTGTTTTCTGGCGCGATCTTCGGCGCCATGGCCGTTAGGGTGTCTTTGGGGAGTTCGAGCATGTCCCTCACGAACCGCGGTATGTGCGCGTATTTGTAGTTTCCTCCACCTGAGTCCGTTGCCGTTTCTCCGGATGCCTTGGCGTCTGTGGCTGCTCCATCGCTGGACTCGGCGGCCGCGGCCGTATTGCTTTTCTCCTCGGCCGTCGGCGCTGAGCCGGGGAAAGTGGGCGGCTCATCCGGCACCGCCGGATCTGCGGGCATGTCCGGCATCAAAGGCTCTTTGAAGTCGTCTGGCAGTTTCAGGAGGGGATCGATGTTGAAGATGTCGCTGTTAAGTATCTCCGGTTCGGCTGGCTCTTCAGGCTTTCCTGCAGCGTCCAGTACAGGCCCTTTGGCTTCGGTGGGTTCCGATGGGAATAACGATGAGAAAATGGGGTCGATCTCCCCGGGTTGAGTGATGGATGCCGCCGGCTTTGTTTCCGGGCCGGCTGCCTTTCCGTTGTTTGGTTTAGGGATGATCCGCGCGGGCGCTTGAGCTTGCCGGCTGAAGGTGTGTGGAACGTATTCCTTGAAGAACGTGCAATTGCCGGAACAACCATAGTACTTAGTCCCATTTCCGCGGGTGACCAAATGAAGCTTCGCGCCGCACTTGGGACATATTTCCTGCACTTGCTCCCTGAGAACGGCTTTGTTCTTGGGAGCGCGGCAGACCCGATAAGATGGGTCCAACATGAGCCGCGCCAACGATTCGGTGCCATCCCGATCCTTCAGGCGTTTTTCCTCAGCAGTAATTTTGTCCCCATGGAGCATTTCCTGGAAATCCGACGGCTGCAGAACGTATCCATTGTAGTTGCGGCGAATTCTGAGCTGGCACTTTGTACAGGTGAACTCTTTTTCGGTGGCTTTAAAGTGGCAGCCCTTTTGCGCTTCCGGCATGTTGCAGTTATCCGGACAGCTTACCTCAGAAATCTCAATTTTATTTTCGGTTTCGCTCACTGGAGGCGGGGGGTGAATCAAACGTTGGAGTCGTTGCCAATATTATCGGGAATATCAAGCAGGTTTGCTAGCGGAGACGTCCCTGAACCCGCTGGCGGCTCGGGAGCCTTTTCAATGTTGCCAGCTTGGTTGATGCCGTCTGGGACGTTGACTTGATTGGAGAGCCTGTCCAGATCATCGTTGGGCACCTGCTTGTCCAGGGGCAGCTTGGGCTGGTCCAGTCCTTCGTTGAGCTTCTTCCACGCTTGGTCGCCTGCGGGTTTTTCTTCTGTTGCCCCCTTTTCTCCTGTTGCTCCCTCATTGATTTCGCCATCCGGATTGATGCCATCCGGAATCGTTGTTCGATTGGAAAGCCGCTCCTGATCGTCCACGATTTGCTTTTCGAGCGGTAATTTGGGCAGCTCATCAAGACCTTTGTTCAGGGTCTTTTCCCATGATCCTTTGCCGGCTTCGTCTGGTTTGGCGCCGCCTTCGGTGGGCCCGGCCGCGCCAGGCTGTTGTTCCTCCTCATCAGTAACGACCCGGGCTGTTTGGTCGCTGCGCGAGAGGAACGGATCGCTTTCCTGGCTTGCCCGCAGATCGGATGCAAAAGGCGGAACGCTGTTGCTGTAATCCTTCAAGTCATTGAAGGAGGGCAAGGCGTTCATGTCTCGGCGGTAGCCCTCTTCGTAATCTTTTTCCTTGCGCTCCGGATCATCTGGGGGGTCGCCCGTTCCAGAACCGTGCTGGCCCCTAGGCCCTTCATTGGGAATGTTGAGATCCGCATCAGAGTCTGAACAAACCGTTTTGCGGATGGGCAAACCGAAGCGCCAGCCCCGCAGAATCCCTTTGTCCCTCTGCTCTGCTTCGCTGGCTGAAACCAACGCGTCGACCTCGGCCAATTTGGCGCCCTGGGGAAGGTGGGCTTCCAGGTAGCCCCGGTCCCTGACGTTGTCGCGTGGATCAAACAGGTGAGCGACGCCGAGCTCAAACGCGCGATTCTCAATGTAAGCCTGGTAGTAGTCGTTGGCCGCTTGAGAAAGCGCCCTCTTATCCCAGAACCTGGCGGTCTCCTTCAAATCTGCCTTCACGATCTTACTGCCCGTCGGCCGCTCTTTGTTGTAAATCACGGACTCAAAGGGCGCCATTTGGGTGAAGTGCGAGGCGTCAAACCGATTCATCTTCTCCTGCCGGCGGGTCGTTGAACCGCTGCGTCCTTCGCTGAACGCGCTGGAAAGCTTCAGGTCGGCTCCGGAATGGTCCGCTTTTTCTCCCCAGAACTGGCCGCACGTTTGCTCGGCCAGCTTGTTGGTCTTGTCATCCAGGTTTTGCAAGAAAACGCGCGAGCCAAAGCACTGGATGAACGCGTCGATCTTATTTTCGTCTTTCTGGACAGCCAGCAGCGTCGATTTGGCCTGGGTGGCAATCACGTTGCAGATGCGAGACTGGCGCGCCACGGAAAGGAATTTCTCATCGCCGCCCGTTTTGCCGCCGCCGGACGTGGTGATGAAGAACTGGTACTCGTCCGCCAGGAAAAGAAGAAAGCGATTCTTGTTGACGGGAGCCGCCTGGGTGCGCTTGAGCACGACTTGCTGAAAGTCCAGCTTCATGCAAGTGCCGATGAGCATTTGCGCGTTGGGATAGGCGCTCAGCACCAGGGTGTAGACCTTGCCGTTATTCAGGCAGTCTTCAAAGGAAAAGCGCGAGGGCTGGCAGAAAGTTTTGATCAGTTGTTCGTTGCGCGTGACGTCGCCGAACAGGTTGGTCACGCAGCTCATAATATTGCCCTTGGTCTTAGGGTCGTGTTTCAACCATTCCCCAGTGAAGTAGTCGTCCAGGTTCCTCAGCAGCAATATTTCGTAAGGGCTGGCCCCTTCCACCTGTTTGCTAATGATGACCTTCTTGAGCTTGTTGACGTACCGGGTGAGATACTGCTCGTTGGTGGTGAAGATTTGAATTTCGTTGACGGAGCATTCTTTTCCGCCAGGCCCTTCTACTTGCCGAAACAGCTCGATGCAGGCCGCGATGTGTTTTTCCGAAGCATTGGACCAGTAAGCGTTGTCGGACCCGAAGGCGTTGCCCGTCACTTCAGCCACAGCCATGATGCGGCCGGCCGCTTCCGTGGAGGCCGCGTTCTTGGAAATGAGGTTGTAGGTAAGGCCGTTGTTAATGGAGTGCATGCCAATGTAGCGCAGGCGCGTGGGTTTGGCGATGGTGATAGGGTTTCCGGAATCATCCACCCCGTAGCGCGGTTTCCGGTTATGCGTATTGGTGACCCGCACCAGCCGGCCGCTTTTATCCTCCCGCCAGCCCAGCCAGCGAACGGACAATCCCTGCACATCAAACTCGAGCTTGACGAGGATGTCGTTTACGTCTTTCCGGCGGAAGGTGCCGCGATCGCTGAAGACAAAGGAAGAGAGCGGTTCGCAGTCCCCGTTGGGCAGGCGCAGCACCTTGTTGTGGGAAAGATCGTCTCCCAGGATGGATTCGGGTCCTTCAGCCTTGGCCAGTACCAAGTCGCATTCCTGCATGCTGGTGCCCCCCATGCAGCTGACCAAAAAGTGTTCCTTGGTGTGGATGTCTTCGAACTCAAGGATATAGTAGTCGTTGTCGGGACGGATGACGACAAGATCGCTAAGTATATCTCTCCCATGCTTTTGCATCACAAATATAAGCGCCTCATGGAAGTCTCCCTTCACGTCCAGCACGAATCCACCCCATTTGGCATTGGGCATGGTGGGATCGTCGTTGTTGTAAAGGGCCGTGAGGGAATCAAGCATCGGATAAATGACGGCGGCGGTTTTGCCTGAACCGATGGACCCGAAGGCGATCAGGTTGGTGAACAGGGCCTTTTCATCAAAGGTCATCCCGCCCAGGGATATCTCGAGCCTCTTGGGAACCTTGCTGGCGGTGGCCATCTGCCAGCGGTTTTTGACCGCCATCTTCGAGAGAATCATGGCCTCCAGGCCGACTGTGATCAGTCCGAGGCCGGCTTCAGCGATCGTGGGAAAGGGCTGCGGCACCCAAAGGGTTGTTTCCGGAATAACCAGTCCGATGGCGGGCGCGGCGGCGGCGGCGGCGCCAACCGCCAAGGCGGTGTAAGCAATGTTGCTGTGCTCCGGCACCTTGGCTGCCAGGCTTCTAATAGCTTTGCCAATCATACAATAACGCCAAGGCGCCTTGTGTGCCTTGCCTGTTCTTATTGTATGACCTGCCCCCCTGGCTATCAACCATGAGGTTGGGCTTTTGCGGAGTCTAGCTCTTCTTCTATCTCTGGGGTAAAAGGAACGCACACAAACCTGCAGGAGCAATCGACAAGCTCTTTGTGGCTGGCGTCTTCCACCGTCAGGACGGTGTCGGGATAATGCTCCCCATTGGGAGAGGATTTCATGACCTGCTGGGTTCTTTTCACGATCACAGGCTCAAGGTCGCCTTGGGTGGACAGAGCGTAAAGTACGGGGCTAGACATGGGCTGGTTCCGGTTCGGGTTTGGGGTTGTTGGCGGGCGCGAGTGCGGGGCTACTGGTAATCGGTCCGGCGACTGGTAATGGATGTTCAACAGATTGGATAACGCCAGGGCCTTCGTGGTGCGTTGTTTCGGGCGGTGGAACGCCATTGGAAACAGGCGGTTTGCCGTTGGCGACTGCTTCCCCGGCGTCCGCCGGACTGCCGACCAGCGGCGGGGGAGCTGGCGAGCTTCCGCTGGCCGGATGGATAGGCGTAGCGGCCCCATTCTGCGCGGCTTCCATCTCCGGCGCGAGAAACCAGAGCTTGCCCTGCTGCAGCCTGATGCAGATGACAAATTTCCCTTGTTCCACGAAGAGCTCCCCTTTGGGCGCAAGCTCCAGCATCTCCGTCACAATCTGCATGACCTCGTCCTCCGACTTGTCGGCAAAGAGCTGGGCGTTGTCGTGCAGGATGCCGATTTCAATGCAAAAGAGACGGACCGTCTCCGGAAAAGAAAAGAAGGGCTGGCCGTCGGACTGCGGCTCGGAAAGCGTGACATCGACGGTTTTTCCGTTGCTGGTGCTAAGAACGAACAGGTGCTTCTTGGTCAGGATCTTGGCCGTCCCGTTTTTGGCCAGAAAGGCGGCGGTCAGGCTTTCGTGCTGCTGGATGGTGCGGATGTTGTGGATGATGCGGAAGCGCGCTTCGGCGAGCTGTCCGAGTTTCGGCTTCGCTTCTTTAACTTGCCTGATGTCCATGATGCTGTAAACGGTATTCAAGGTACTTGCCTGTCCAGCCCGCCATCATTGTAAGGCTTTTTTGTGATAGCTAGTTTGGCGAAATTCTAGACACCCCGGAGCCATATAATTAGCTCATGAAGATAAGCGCAGAAGCCCTAGAAGCCCGCCGGAAGGAAAACCTCCGTGCCATCGTCAACGCCAACATCGCCAAGAACACGCCGGACCGCGAGAAGGTGGTCGCGGACACCGTCGTTTTTGTGGACCAGTTCAAAGGCCTGTCTACCACCCAGGTCAAGGAACTGTCCCGGCTTCGCCAACGGAACGGCAACGTGGATCCTGAGCTTGTTGATTTCGTCAGCTTCCGCTCCGCGGATGCCCTGGCTGCAGCCCTGGACAAGCACTACAGCGCGGGCGACCGCGTGGCGCTGATGAAAGGGGAGACCGCGGACTTGGGCGCTCTCGAACCGGACATGGTGGCTGAAATCAGCTGACCCTTACCACTTGGCCTGCGCGAAAAAGGCTGCCGGGGCAAGCCCGTTGTACGTCTGCGCGCTGTAGTCGATCACGACCGTCGTTACCTGATTCTTGAAGAAGGCGCTGGGTATCCCCGAAATTGTCAGCTGGCTTCCACTGAGGCTGGCTGTGGCCTGTTCAAAGCCCGATTGCTGAATATAGCTGGTGAAGGCGACCGTATTGGTGCCCTGGAAACCGTTCGAAGAGTCTCCGTAGTTCAGCTTGGCGTAGACGGTCTGGCACTCCCGGAAGAAGTCATCAATGACCGCATCCTTGGCGGAGCCGGACATGTTGCCGAAAATGCCCATGGCCACCGCGCCCAGGATAACGATCACGACGATGACAGCAATGGTCTCGATCAAGCTAAACCCGAGTCTCAGCTTGGCTCGTTTGCATTGGCCCTTAGCATACATGGCTGAATTATATGGCGGCTCGCCCGTTTTTGCTCGCGGCGGTAGAAGTTCTTGTAAAACACTTGGCGCAGAACGGGCCTACCCGCATCTCCCAGGCCAGCTTGAGCACGGCAGGTATCGTCCGCAACCTGATTCTTATGTCCATGAACAGGGAGGCATTCCCGACATAGTAGAGGTCCATTTCCATCATTTGCTCGAAGGTCGTTTTGTTCTTGGCGCTGACCTGCCACCGGCCGGTCATTCCCGGCGGCGCCAGGCACCGGAAATGGTATTCCATATCAAAAGATTCGCAGCGTCTTGCTCCAGCACTGGGCCAGGCTCAAGGTCAGGGAGGCATACTGCAGGCCGCTCTTGGCCAATATCTCCCAAAGAGGTTTGTTGGGCGCCGACAGGGCCGCGCCCAGCAGTTTTTGCATAGGCCCGCCTTCCAAGGTGACTGGCTGAGGCAGGTTGTAGCAGCGCGCCAAATCCAGAAGGGCAGGGCGGGTCACGATGCCGTGAAAGGTGAAGGCCTCCAGCAAATCCAGGTGCTCAGACAGCTTGTACCTTTCCGCCATCAGATCGCGGTTTCCGATGGCCACCCCATTGATAGAGCTCCGGATGTACAGGAACGGAATGGTGTGCTTGCGGCCGTTGAAGGTGACCAAAGTTTCCTTCTGGGCCTTGTTGATTTGCTCGAGTTTCTGCCAGAATTCCGCCAGCATTTGGGCTTCAGTGGCGGCAAACTTGAACTCAGTGCCGGGGGTGGCCAGGCCTTCGGCCTGGCTGGGCAGGAAGGCTGCAGCTTCACCGGTCTCACGCTGCAAATAGATGGCTGCAATTCTGGCGTGGAAAGGGCTTAACCAGGAAGATTCGTCTTTGGATTCTTCGCCGGTGTGGTTTGCATAGGTGTGTATAAAAATCGAGTTCATATGGCTCGTACGGATACGAATAAACTTCTAGTTTGCCTATGTTCTGGTCTTTCTATTAGCCTCCTTGTGGATGTAGCAGTTGCTCCATTACAGAGCTGCAAAGCCCGGGCTTTGCTGAAGTTCAACGAAAAGAATCCCGTTGGAATAAATTGCTTACCTGCTGGTAGTTCCAGCACAAACGAGCAGCAACTACAGGAGGGGCTTGGCAAAGACCTGCGTGCCCTTTTTGATAAAGGTCAGGCGGACATCAAAACCGTCCGGGTGCATGGGAATCAGGCCAGCCTGCAGCCCCTTGAAGAAGAGTTGGAGTTCGGCTCCGGACATTATGTACCAGTAGGGTGTGGCGGGATCGGTATCCTTGAAAATGACGTGGGCGCTGGAGCAGCCGCGGGTTGCGGTGAGGTATCGTATCCGGGCTTCGAATATCATGTTGTCACGCGGAGTCTGGCCTTTGGGGATGGGCTGTCCCCGCGTCAGTCCATCAACTCCAATGCTGTAGAGGCAACGCCCGTTTCCAGGCCCGGGGGCGGACACGCACGAGTTCCGGAAAAGGAGCTGCCAGGTCTTGTTGGGGTTGATGTGGATATTATGCACGGCTCAAGATCGGCGTGGACGGCGGCGTGCCGGAGCCCGTTTGACCGACTGCTTCCAGCTGGCAAGTTCAAGCTCCGGCTCTTCACCGGTAAGCAGTCCAGCGCCGGCCAGGTACTCGGCGCACATCTTAAGTTTTTCCCGGGCCAGAGTCTCTTCGGAGCGCGTCAATTTGCGGCTGTAACGACATCTGATGGTCAAGTCCAAGACAGCATTCATAGCCAGATTGTAAACTTGTGTTAGGCCGCAAACCGAAGGGTCAATGTATGCCCATTCCAGGTTGCGGCGGCTGGTCCTCTGGACTGCGTGGAGCAGGCATCGGCCGGGACGGTGGCGGCGCCGGCTGCTCGGGCGGTGCGGGGGGGTCGGTTGTTCCGCTGGGCATCAGAGACTCGGCTGGAGGCGCCGCATCAATGATGGTTTGGTGGGGCAATTCCTCCATTTGAGCTACCTGCGCCATGTCCCCGATCCACATCGGTTCCTCGTACTGAAGGGCACCCAACTTGAGTTCCATGCTGGTGACCTCGGCTACACTTTGAATCAAGGAAGCCTTCTGGATCTCGTCCAGTTCCTCGAGCGATTTGCGAATTTCGGCCTTGCGGTTTCTGGGGACAATGAGCCGGCCAGGAGTCGTTTTGACGAGCAAGGTACGACCCGACGGCACGTCCCAGGAAGTGATTTTTCCAATGTCCGCCGGCGCGTTGCGATAGGCGTTGCGGAGGGCTTCCAGGTGCTTTCCGCGGTCGGCCACATTGAGACCAAAGTTCCTCTTGAGGGTCTGGAAACTATTGATGATCTGATCCGTGGTTGCATCCCGATTAGTGTTTATATATTCGGCGAACTGCTGCCTCCGTCTGATGTATCGGCGACGCAACTGCTCCCTGTCCATCGCCCCTAAATGATAGACAAACCGGGTGACTCCAAACCGGCGCTTGGCTTTCAGATCGCCCAGGCGCGGCTTCTTTCTGAAGTCCTCGATAGTGCTCAGACAGGCTTCGCGCACCAGCGGTTCCCAGGCCGCTTCCAGCCGCAACGACGGCCTGATGGAATAGTTATAGACGTGCTTCTGAACGCTTTCCCGGTAGATGTGAACCACCTCATCCAGCATCTTGACATAGACCCCATCCCGGCCCGGGCAGTTGTGGTTGCTGAGGCTGATCCGAAGCCCTTTTTTGGTTTGCGGCAACAGAAGAACGTGGCCGTGGATGTGGGGCAGACGGCCCTTTTCGGGCGCCTTGGCGTTGGTATGTGCGTCATGATGGATGCCCATAATGAAGCACAGTTCGTCGCCTGGATAATGCCGGTCAGCCAGTTCAGCGAAGGTGGTTTCGGCCGCCCGGACCAGCAGCTGGTCGACGTCCACAAGGTCCTGCATGAGCCGGGTCACCCGTGCCGGATCCATGCTCATGACCAGCCGGAGTCCCATGATCTTCCGGCCCTTGACCTGTTGTTGCCAGCAGTGTTCTCGTAGGTATTCAAGGACGGCATCGTTGCCGGAAGAGTGGGTGGTGCGCTTCAATTGGCGGACCCTTTGGCGGCCAAATCCATGTATGGAAAGCTCGCCCATCGACCGGGATGTGAAATACGTTTCCCCCACCGCGATCCCATCCTCCGGCTCCTTCCCTTTGTGCTTTCTGACCTCGTTCGCATAGCTCCCGGCCCAGGTGATAACCACCTTAGGCGAGGTGACGACCGAGGTTCTTCTGATGGTGGCGGCGGGTGCTGGCATGGTCTTTAAAGGGTAATCCTGAGCGAATCGCCCAGGTTATTTTGTCGGGTCCTCCATCTCTTTTTTGAAGTAGGCCAGGATGCGGGCGGCATTCTCCCGGAGAAGCTCCGTTTGGCGGACTGCCTCGTCCAGTTCGCTTATCTGGCCGGCCAGCCGATCGCAGATTTCGGCGACATTGGAGTTCTGGTGTTTGAGGATAGCTTGCAGGGTTTCCTCAGTCCCAGGCGCGCTGAAGTTGCTCATGAAGTACAGGTAGATCAACTGGCGCGCGAGCAGCAAGTCCATGAGTTTGCTGCCTTCTATTCCGTAATGATCGGCCAGCTGAAAAAGCAGGTTCCGGTGCCGGCCGGATTCGTAGAAATTCTGGATCCATTCATCAAGTTCCGGCCCGGTCATCTCGGCTGGGATCCCGGTTCCGTCCAGCCTTTGGCGGAGCCCCTCGGCGAATGTGGTGTTTTCTTTCATAGTCACGAGTTGGGGGCAGTCTTGGTCTTGGCGAGTTGTTTGAAAGCGTGGATCAGGGTGCGGTACTCGCCCGTGGCGCCCAGTTCCACCAGGAGCTGCTGGAGGTGCATGGTGACCTCGGTGAGCTCTTCGATCCGGGCGTGGATACCAGCTTCCAGGTTGGTCAGATCGGTCATGTCCGGGAGGTAGGCATAGCCCAAGGTGACGCTCATGTCTGCCAGTTCATTGACCGTCCGGCCCAGCGAAGCATTGTCATTGGGGACACCCAGCCTGGTCAGGCGATCGACCAGTTGCTTTTGCAGATAAAAACGCGGATTGCGTTGTTCGGTGGACGCCAAAATGCCTGGTCCATCCTCGGCAAACTCGGTTTCTTCCGCCGGTGAAGGCGGTGTTTGCTCCCTTTCCTGTGAGTCACTCATGCAACCATTGTAGGGTTCCGATGGGGTAGTTGCACCCAGGACCCTATAAAAAACCGGGAAAAACGATTTAGGTACTGCAACCACGATTGAGGGTAATTGGATTTTGCAACCGATCTTCCGGCGGAGTTCCGTTTTTTGCAACCGATCTTCTGGATTGAGGCGGTTTTTTGCAACCGATCTTCCGTAACTGCCCCCTTTTTCGACCAGGAAACACCTACTTGTGCCTATCCACTTCTGTCTTCTCTCTTTCTCGCCCAGCCACGGTTTCTTGTATTGCCAGTTCCAGCCTCTCCAGCCGGCCACCCCGCGCCTGTCTGCTCCAGCCTTTGCGACTGCCTGCGAATCGCGCTTCTACAGCCCGATTGCGGCGTTCTGCGCTGGCTTCTAATCCAGCGCCAGCTGGTTATAAATTTAGCATGATTGCGGCCGTCTACGCTGAACTAGACTTCTACAGTTTACCGTCTTGAGCTTCCAGAAATCCTGGACGAGACATCCCAAATACCAAACCTTCCCCAAGCTGCAAATCCCAATCTCTCACGCGCCCAAGCTGCGGGTTGGTGTGTGAGCTTTTGAGCTGCAGGTCGGTCGGGGATTTTGGTGAGTTGGTCGAGAAATTGGGGAGGAAATGTTGGTGAACTTGGATAGAACTCCTGCTGCTGCGGAAGGGGGTTTTGTCCAACCGATTTCCATCAAGATCCTGGCCTCGATTGGGATGTACGGGGGACTGTTTGGGCGCCTGATGAGGGCTGGAATTCCGACAATCTGCAGCCTTTACTGGTCTGGTTTTCGTTTCAAAACTGGTCTGGGTTTGATTTTTAGATTTTGCAGACTTCATCAGACGCATTGTTCACAATGACATTTACCCGTCCTAATCACGTCAGCATGGAGGGGACGGCCTGGAACTTTGGGCGCTTTCTCTGTGGGTTCTCGTGAGGAAAAGGCAAGAAAAGATGCATATGATTTCGCACTTTTCTGGCTTGACATTGGGCTGGTTGGGTCGGTGGAGTGACGGCTTATTCAATGGTTATTCACAAAAACGGGTGGATAATCCTTCTGCAGTTGGGGACCGTCCAAAGTCCTGTTTGGGGACGGTCCGAAGGGCTTATTTCTCCTGATCCTTAGTAAATTGCTAATGATTCAGAACTTGGCCTGTGGAGGGCATAAAAAAGCCGGGCAATCGTCACCCAAGGAGGAGTCTGTTGCGCGGATTGGGGTCCGACCTCAATCAGACTAAAAGTGATAACTGCCCGGTCTAACTAACCGCTTTCCCCCCAATCGCTACGAACTTTTGTTTGGCAGGGATTTGGTCTTTGGACCGATCCCTGGACCACAACTGGACCGACCTTCGACCACGTGGACCAATACTTACTTCCCAAGTGTGAACTGATGTATAAAATGGTGTGTCCGAAGCGGACAGCTCGGTCATTTTTGGAGGAGTACTTGGTGGGGTACTTGGAAAAACCAGGGATGGAGCTGGACGGAGTCCAGCTCTGAACTCCTGCCCGGGCATCGGAGCTTGTTTTCCTACCCCGGGGTAAACTTTGGCCGTCAGTTAAGCCGCCATTTCAACCAAGGCTGGAGATGGTTTGGGAGGTTCTGGCGACATGTTGATGACCAGCTCTTCTCCCCGTTTGAGGGAGACGTGCCGGAGCAATTCCGCGCGCAATTCCTCTTCCGTGGACTGGACGGGAACCTGTTTGAAGAACGGTCCGATGGTATGGACTGCAGGCTTGGGAAAGCTGACGTTTCTCTTGAATTCAATGGTGATGAGCTTGGTGGATGCGTTCATAAATTGGCCTTGTTCCAATGGCTGTTTTTGGACGAAGTCCAAAGCTTAGGAGTCCTGCCTGGGCACCGGGGATGATTCTCCAACAGCGCTTTCACTGGCCTGGAAAATAGATCGGAAGGACCATTCCGAGTACCAGCGCGGCGCCGGTCAGAATCAGCAAAACTCTGAGCATAGGCTTGTCCATCAGGGTCTGAGCACTGCCGCGGAACGCGATGCTCTGGTGCTGGATTTCCGTCTCGGTGTTTGACGGAAAGCAGGAAAGTTCCCTCGAAATTCTTGCAACTGAGCTGCTGATTTGA
>Ga0182016_10003854_pt1 | contig 16877 bp, 14 predicted proteins | sample 712S2MmetaG_FD_120491 | JGI IMG/M metagenome (GOLD analysis project Ga0182016, IMG submission 120491) | Permafrost microbial communities from Stordalen Mire, Sweden - 712S2M metaG | ecosystem: Environmental > Terrestrial > Soil > Wetlands > Permafrost | place: Sweden: Stordalen | collected...
ATAGCGACCGGCTCATAACCGTTCAGAAAAAAATGTTGGAGTATCTGGAACAAGGCGCGCAACTCGGCTGGCTCATCGATCCGGAATCCCGGACAGTGGAAATGTACCGCCCCGGGCGCGATGTCGAAAAACGCGCAGGCCTGGACAAAGTGCAAGGCGAAGGCCCCATGGCCGGCTTCGTGCTCGATCTATCCTATGTCTGGGACCCCTTCGCCGACTAGCGCGCCGCCGCCGTAATCTGTTCCGGCCGCCCCGGTGGAACCACTGGCAACAACAGATAACTCCGCAAACGCGCACTGTGATAAACCGTCTGCTGCGCCTTGACCAGTTGCGTCTCATCCGCAATGGCGCGTCCCGTATTGGGGTTGCGATCGAAGCGCGGGAAATTGCTGCTGGAGACCTCCAGCCGGAATCGGTGCCCCTTCTTGAACACATTCGACGTCACGCCTAAATCGATGGTGTACTTCTCCGGTGTCGTCGATTTCACAAGCTTGGGTTGATCGAGCCCGTTGCGGTACCGCGCTCGCAAAATCCCGTCCGTCAGGTTGATGGCGCGGCCATCGGGATAAACGTCCACCAGTTTGCCCGTGAAGTCCGTATCGGGCGCGCTGGTCGAGGCGTAAAGAACCAGCGAGATGGGGCCGGTCACTTCCGTATCCTCGGTGAGCGGCGCGGACGTATACACCAGAACATCCCTTCGGCTTTCCACCGGCCGCTGATCCATCGGTCCCCAGGGAAACACTTTCGGATTGCAGCAGACCGCGCCGCCCATCGTGGGCACGGGGTTGCGGGGATCGTAAACGAAGCGGTCGTCGGCGCCGGTTTTCCTGTAAACCGGCTTCAGCGTTCCATCCCCCTTCAGCGAGTTGGCGTGCCCGCCGCCATCCAGATAAAACCGGCTCGCGATTGCTCGTTCCAGCGGCCATTCATTCTCACTGCGCCACTGGTTCGACCCCATCACGAAGATCTTCACCGGCGGCGATTGATCCAGGGGTAATCGCAAATCCTTCAGCCAGTGGTCGAACCATTGCATCTGCGCGCGCCGCAGCGGCAGCCGCGCGGCTGGTCCGTAATTCATGGTTGCGAAGGTCTGCGACATGTTGTGGGGCCAGGGACCGATGATGATGCGGTCCACCGCGCTGTGGTTATGGAGAGTGGAAAATGCATCCAGATCGCCTTCCACGTAGTTGTCGTACCATCCGCCCACGCTGAACACCGGCGTCTTGACGTCCTTCAGCTTTTCGCGCGTGCTGATCGATTTCCAGAACGAGTCGTAGGATGGGTGATCGAAAGCGGCTTCAAGCAGGCTGGTGGCCCGCCCGGTCACCAGCCGGTCGGCCTGCCGCGTGGGAAGAGTCCAAATGAACTTCGCGAACGGCGGCGGTTCATAGCCCGGCTCAACCATATTCTCGGCCACCCATTCCAGCCGGTGCCCCCACTTCATCGCGCCGCCGGGAGAGTACATCCGGTCCCGATAATCGTCGTCCCCCGAAACCACCGGGAAGATAGCGAGCAGATGCGGATTGTCGCGAACCGCGGCTTGCCACTGCACGAAACCGAGGTAAGAGCCGCCCACCATTCCGATTTTTCCGTCCGACCAGCTTTGCCCGGCGATCCAGTTGATGGTGTCTTCCCCGTCGTTCGGCTCCTGCGTCAGAGGCGTGAAAACGCCTTCCGATGCATAGCGCCCGCGCACATCCTGAATCACAACATTGAAGCCACGGTCGACGAACGCCTGAAAGTTAGCATGCAGGTCAGTGCCTTTATCGTACGGTGTGCGAATCAGAATCGTGGGCAGCCGGCCGGCGCCGTCGGGGCGGTGGAGATTGGCCGAAAGGCGCACGCCATCCCGCATGGGAACCCACACCTCGGTCCGCGTGAAAGGGGCATGCGTGGCTTCGCCCGATCCCAGAATCCAGGGGACTAAGACGGCCGCGAAGATGAAGAAGCCTCGCATAAAGCGTTCCAGTATAGGCCGGCAATGCGGTCGAGTGAATGAACGTCCCGGATGTGGACGGCCGCGCGCGTCCCGATCGCGCGGGCAACCTGAGGCAAATCTACCATTATTTTCATCTGCGCGAAAAGCTCGGCACTTTCCGAGATCCCCTCGGAAATGCGCACGCAGGCATCCGCGGGGAAGTTTCGAATCTCCAGCGAGTCGGTAAAAAACACCGGTTTTCCGGCTCCCATCAGGCGAATCCCGATGCCTGATGTTTCGCCGGCGGCCGGTGAGCGGAGGTTCAGGCAGCAATCCACCGCATTCGCGGCGCTCTCGAACTGGCGTTCATCAAGGTGCCCCTCGCGAATGATCGCGGGATGCCGCAGCCAGGGCTCCACTGCGCGCTTCAGATCGGACGAAGCGAACTCACCCGCCAGCAGCAGGCGGACCTGAGGACGAATTTGCTGGAGTTCATGAAACGCCTGAAGAATGGGGAGCACGCGTTTCGATTCGCGCAGATAGCCGAAGACGCCGAACAGGAAACTCGATTCGGGCGCGCCAACGGATTCCCCTACCCCGATTTGATCCGGGAAAAAGTGGGGAATCTCAATCACGTTCACATTCTGGGCGTGTGCGCGCACCATCGCTGCAGCCGCCGGGTTATGCACCACCACAGCGAGCGAGTGTTCCGCCACGCGCTTCAGCATGGGACGGCGGTAGAACCGGTGGTCCATCGCCGAGCCCGCTCGCTCCCGATACAGTTCTCGAGCAAACGATCGCTCCCACTCACCGTAGTTGTAGCAGTACTCTTCCACGTAGCGGGCCTCGTCAAACGCGCCCAGGTAGAAGTGCTGCAGCACGGCGTCATGCAGCACCACCACGCCGGGCTGGATGATCGCCCGTTCGTAGATCGCCCGGTGCAGTTGATTGTTTCCGAGATGGTAAAGCTGGACGTCGCCCGATGCCCCCACTTTGACGGCTCCTCGCTTGCGCAGCTCGACCAGAAGTCCCGCCGCATAGTCCGCCACCCCGGAACGGACCGGCGGCAGCGGCGCGTGGAACCCGACCGTCATGGTTTTCGACGGCGTCCGAATAAGGCCGTGCCCACGCGGATCATGGTCGATCCCTCTTCAATCGCCACTTCAAAATCGTGAGACATGCCCATCGAGAGCTTCGGCAATGCAAACTGCGCCGCGAGTTCGCGTAAACGGGCGAAAGCGGCCCGTGATTTCTCGGCCTCTTCGGTCCATTCCGGCACGGTCATCAGCCCGGTGAGCGTCAGGTTCGCGCACGCTCGCACCGCCTCCACGGTTGCCGCCAGTTCGGCTTCCGCAAGCCCATGTTTCGTTTCTTCGCCGGAGGTTTTCACCTCGATCATCACCTCTAGCGGGCGCCCGGCGTCGTTCAACCGGCGCGCGAGCTTCGGCGAATCTACCGATTGCACCACCTGAAACAGCTCCGACGCTCGCTTGGCTTTGTTCGATTGAAGATGCCCGATCAGATGAAAGCGCGCGCCCGTAAGGTCGCGAACGTCCGGTTCTTTGCTCTCGAATTCCTGCACGTAGTTCTCGCCAAACTCGCGCAGTCCCTCGTTCCACGCATCGCGGATGATCTGTGCCGGGAAAACCTTGGCAACGGCGAGCAGCGTGATTTCTGCCGGGGAGCGGTGCGCGCGCGCGGCGGCGCGCTCGATGCGCTCGCGGACTTTCGCTAAGTTTTCAGAGAGACTTTCCACGTACCCTGGTCGACCGGTTCCCCGCCGGAGTCCTTGGCCGTATAAGTGCCTTCGAGAACTCCGCCGGACGCTGTCGCGTCGGTCGTGACATGAATGGTACTGCCCTCCACGTCCGCCTCATATTCAGCGCTTAACTTATTATCGTTGACCGCGCAGGAAATCGTCTTCGGCGCAACATCTCCGCCCTCCGTGGTGAAGGTGAACTGGCACCCCCATGTAGCGTCCGGATTCTTTTTCAAGGTGAGGTGAACCTTGTTTTCGGTGCCCTGGCCTGTGGTGTAGGTTCCGGCGTAATCGCCGGTAAGGTCGGCGGCCAGCGCTGCCACACTGAAGAGCAGCAAGAGAGGTAGGGCGGTTCGTAGCATGTCAGCTGGTATTTAATCACATTTCAGGCGTTTGAGCGATCTGGAAACCCGCCCGCGCCAGCCGGTGCGACAGCGAAGTACGCCAGGCCCCCTCGCTATCCATTTCATCGAATACGGTTCCCAGCAAATCCGATGGATGCTCAAAATTCGGAAATACCTGAGTGGGTGGTTTGTACACCACAAACACGTTCTCCCACCCTAGCCGGCCGTAGAAGAATCCTAGTTCGAAAATCACGTTTTGGCGCGCTCGAAACTGAAGACTTCTGTCGCCCACGCCCGGCGCTTCGTACTGCGCGCGAGAAGTGCCCAAATCGTCCGCGGATAACAGAACGATTGCGAATCGCGAGTCGTTCGCGGAGTTCATGAATTTCTGAAACAGCGATTGTTGCGCCTCTCCCACCCGGGAAAGAATCACAGGATGCAGCTTAAGCTGCACCACGTACCCGACTACATCCTCTCGCAGCGAAGAATCGTGGCCGTGAACCACGAAGATGCTGTTCAGCGGTTCCTGTGCCGGAGCCGCGGCCGGTTCCGACCGTGGAATCCCCTGCCCACGCGCTTTGGCTAAAGTCCACATCGCCAACGCGTCCAGATGAACTGTGGAAGGGCGCGGCCGGGAGGGCGGTAGCGAAGTAAGACTGCGCGCTAGAACCGAGGCCGCCCTGGTCATTTCCGCCGCACTCGCGCTCCTCAAGTCGATCCACTGTCGTGCCTGGATCGAGGACGGCAGGTCCGGAACATCGTCAAGGATCACCGGGATCACCAGCATCTCGCTCCCTTCCACCATGGCGTCAATTTCAAACTTCACCCATCGGGAGCTCATACTGTGTTTCGAAACAAAGAACAGCAAGCCGTCCGCCTGACCAATGGCATTCCGGATAGCGGGCTCCCATTTTTCTCCGGGCCTGAGTGAATCCACATCGATCCACGTCTCAATACCAAGAGAACGAAGAGACGACGCGAATCGGGAGACCGTCTCGTAATCCTCGCGCGCGTACGAGACAAACAGCAGTGGGTTCATAGCGGCGGCAACATCTCCTCCAACATCGCCACGATTTTCAGCAGTTCTCCTCGCCGGGGCTCCTCATATAAACCGGATGACGTCTTGCAATCATCCAAAGTGGTCTGCAGTTTCCATGCGGACGGCCCGTCGGTTCTCACCTGTTCCGCCAGTTCCTGCGCTTTATCGGCGTCTCCGGCGTCAAACGCCGCGCCCAGCAGCGTGGGGTTCAGCCATTCATCCTCCGATTTCCGCAGCCGTGCGCGCTCACAAGCCGTCAGCGTGACGGCTGCCGAGATGCGCGCTTTGTCCTCGTCCCCTTTCCGCTTCCGCGTCCGGTAGAGCCGGCCAAGATTGGAAGCCGGATAGTAATCGTTGAGATCCAGCTTCATCCCCGTTTCGTATTCCAGGATGGCCCTGTCCAGATCCGCCGCATTCTTGCTCGCAGCCCATTTCTTCTTGTACCGGCCACCAAGCAGTCCGCGCCGTTCGGACGAATCGCCCGAATTCAGGATCAGCTCGCGAAGCGCCCCAATGGCGGTATCGTGATCGCCCGATTTCGACAGCGCCAGCGCCCGCTGCTCCTTCACCAGAGCCGAGTTCCGCAGGTCATCGGGCAGAGTATCGATGAACTGGCGCGTCGTATCCCAGTCGGTGCAGTCGCGGAGCGTGTAAAGGAGTTCGATCGCCACCGCTTTCTGAACGGGTCCGCCGCTATAGTAGCGCTTGCGAAGCTCCAAGGCGCGTATGCGGCATTGTTCTCCCGTGGCGGAACGCGCCGCGATAATGTCCGCCTGGAATCGCGACAGATCTTCCAGGCTTTGCCGAAACGCCGTAGCGCGCGCCGGATCGTAGTTCGGGTACTTGGGGAAAACCTGGTAGAAGGGCGAGTCGCCCGCGCTCATCACGGGAATCGCAGCCGTCACGATCTTGATAATCTCCGCCGCGGTCTCGTCCGAAATGGACTCGGCGGGAAGCGGGTAGCGGATCTGGCGCATCTGGTTGACGTCGAACAGCGGCTTGGCCCAGTCCGCCGCCGTCATGATGCATCCGCTCTTTTGAGCGGCGTGACGGATCCCCACCTCGTAGTAGACGTTACCGTTGGGAATCGAAACATCCGCCAGCACCAGATCCGAAATCGCGAGCCGCTCAATCATCTCCTCGATGATGAGAGCCCCAATATCCTCGTTTGCCCGCACCGGCTCGTAACCGGCCTGGTCGATTGCGGGCCGAAGCGCCGCATCCCAGAGGCGGTCGAAATTCACCTTGTCCGGCGCTCCGCTTCCAGCCGCCGCCCCCGTGACCTTGGTCGCATAAGGCATAATCATGAAGCAAATGGGACGCACCATGCCGCAAATTCTATCGTAATAGAGCGTATAGATCGTGTAGATGATATAGATAGGATCGGCCAGAGACTTATGCTTTTGTTTGCCAGCTACGCGCATGACAACCTGCCGAACGTGATGCAGTTGGTGGAGATCCTCACCGCTGGCGGCCACAAAGTGCTCTTCGATCAGGAACTCCTGCCGGGGCAGGATTGGAAGGCCGAACTGGGAGGACAGATCGCCGGTTGCGATGCGTTCGTGTACGCTCTCACGCCGGCGTCAATCAGCTCGGAGTGGTGTGAGTGGGAGTTCGCCACATCGGCCAGTCTGCATAAATCCGTCGTTCCCGTTCTGATGTCGCCCGATATGGAACTCCCCGTTTCGCTGCGCAACCTCGAATATGCCGACTTCAGACAAGGTGCTTCGCCTGTCGCGGTGGCTAAGTTGATGGCGGCTTTGATCTCTCTTCAAAAAGTGGCGCCCGCGGATAAGCCGCCCGTTTTACCGAATCCTCGGGGAGTGCCTTCCCGCGCTTGGAATTCCGTATCATCCTGGAGCGATGCGATTGTTCCTTCCCAGTTCAACCCGCTCAGCGAACAGGAGCAGATTCTAGGGAGATTCACCGCCAGCCTGATGCGGGGGATCGAAGGGGTTGGCGGCCGCATCACCATCACCACCCAGCGATTCCTCTTCGAAGCCAATATCCTGAGTTTTCAAAGGGAGCCGTTCGCCGTCGCCATCCATGACATTCTGGAAGCATCCCCTTCCAATTCGCTGGGCATCGTCCCCACTGGTTTGATCGTCAAGTGCCGTTCCGGCGAGCAGCACCATTTCAATACCTGGAGCCGCTCCCGCATCATCGAACTCATCCAGCAGGCGCAGCGCACCGCCTAACTTTCACCCGAATCCGCCAGGTATCGTTGCGCACGATTTCGCCATCGCTGGCGGCAAAATCCTACCGCCCAAACACTATAATCCAAACCATGGCACAAAACGTTGCGGACGTAATGTGGGAGATGCTGGCCAACTCCGGCGTCAAGCGCTGCTACGGTATCGTCGGGGACGCCTTGAATCCTGTGATTGACGCGCTGCGGCGCAATGGCAAGGTGGAGTTCATCCACGTTCGTCACGAAGAATACGGGGTCTTCGCCGCCGTCGCCGATGCCTACTTGACCGGTAACCCCGTCGTGGTTTGCGGCACCGCCGGCCCCGGCGTCACGCACCTTTTCAATGGCCTGATGGATGCGCGCAAGGAAGGGGCCGCCATTATCGCCATAGCCGGCGACGTGGATACCAAACTGATCGATACCTCCGCCATCGAAGAGCTGAACCCTTATAAGTTCTTCGATACCGCGTGTCTCTATATTGGTCGTGTTGTCAATCCGGAACAGGCGCGCGCCGTTTTCTCCACCGCCATTCTGACGGCCGTTGTCGACAAAGGACCCACCCTGATCTCGATGCCCGGCGACATCGCCGCATCCGACGCGCCCAAACACTTTCCTGTCGAGCTCGCCATCCCCGCTACGCCCGTCTATAGCCCAGCCGGCGCGGATCTGGACAAGCTCGTTGCCATGATCGACGCGTCACCCGAGGTAGCGATTTTCGGTGGCGATGGATGCCGCGACGCGCGTCATGAGGTTCTCGAACTTGCCGCTCAGTTGCAGGCGCCCGTCGGATACTCCCTGCGCGGCAAGCAATGGCTGGAACATGACAATCCACACGCGGTCGGAATGACCGGCCTCCTGGGCTACGGAGGCGCTTATCAGGCCCTTCACGATGCCGATCTTTTGCTCTTGCTCGGTACCGACTTTCCCTACTCGGAGTTTCTGCCCGGTAGCAATGTAAAAAAGGTCCAGATCGACCGCAACGCCAAACATCTCGGCCGCAGGACGGCTCTGGACCTCGCCCTGGTGGGGGACGTCAAAACCACCATTACCGCGCTGCTCGCCAAAGTCAGCCCCAAAACCGACCGGCGCTTTCTCGAAAAGCACATCGCCGCAACGGCATCGTTCCACGAACTCCTGCAGCATTACGTCGAGAAAGGGCCCCAGATCAAACCCATCCGTCCGGAATACCTGGCCGCCACGTTGAGCGAGCTTGCCGCGGACGACGCCTTGTTCTTCGCCGACACCGGAACCGCCTGCATGTGGATCTCGCGCCACATTCAGGGCGGCCGCAACCGGCGGATCTTCGGCTCGTTCTCCTGGGCGTCCATGGCCAACGCGGCCCCCAATGCGTTCGGCGCGCAACTCGCCTTCCCCGGTCGCCAGACCATCGCCCTGTGCGGCGATGGAGGCTTTACCATGCTCGGCCTTGGTGACCTGCTGACGCAAGTCCAGCGACGCTCGCCCGTGGTTCAGATCATCCTCAACAATGAATCGCTTGACTTCGTCAAAATCGAGCAGCAGGAAGCCGGCGTCGTCCCGTTCGGCGTCGATTTCAAGAACCCGAACTTCGCCAAGGTCGCCGAGGCCATGGGCGCCAAGGGCATCCGCATCGAAGAACCCGGTGATTTGCGGGAAGCCCTCACCGAGGCGCTGCGGCATAAAGGCGGTCCCGTGGTGGTGGACGCCGTGGTCGACCCGTTCGCCCTCTCGCTGCCCTCGCACGTCCCATTCCACACCGCCAAAGGCTTCACCCTCAGCATGGCCAAACAAGTATGGGACGGCAAGATGGATTCCGTGATCAAGTCCATCGAACGCAACGTCAGGCTCGTCTGAACAAAAACCAGGATTCGCCCTATAGTTATCTCGGGTAATTGCCGAACAACAATAACGGCGAGTCTGTAATGGATTTTAAACGAAAACAAGTCGTCCAGCGCGGCGCGGCCATGGTGGAAGCCGCGTTTGTATTGCCTTTCCTCATCTTTCTTCTCGTCGGCGCCTACGATTGGGGGTTCTTCTCCTATGCGCTCATCGTCACCCAGGACGCTACCCGTGGCGCGGCTCTCTATGCTTCCACATCCACCACCACGGCAAGCGATTCCGCCGGCGCATGCAATTACGTTCTCGCGAATTTCAGCGCCGTACCGAATATCGGCGCCACCGTGACCACCTGCGCCGCTCCGCCTTTGGTGGTAACCGCCAGTGCGGTCACCGGTCCGGACGGAAAGGCCGCCGCATCGGTAACCGTCACCTACACCTGCATGCAGATGATCCCCATTCCCGGCTTGCTTTCCGGGCGGCCCACAATATCCCGAACCGTTGAAATGAAAGTCCGAACATGAGAATCCCGAAGCGCGGCAGCGCCATGGTTGAGTTCACGCTGGTAGCCATTCCGATGATCTTCGTAATGGTCTCAACCGTTGAGATGGCCAGGGGGATGTGGGCTTATCATTCGCTCGCCAACGCCGTGCGCGGCGCGGGCCGGTTCGCGGTAGTCCATGGCAGCGATTGCTCTGGCGGTACAAACTCCTGTTCGGTGACGGTGGGGCAGGTGGTCGGCAGTTTCATCTCGGCCGGCGCCGGCTTGCCCACCAACTCCACCGACCTCACGCTCACGCTCACCTCGCAAAGCGGATCGGTGTCCTGCAATCCCGTAAACTCGTGCATTTCGAATGCGGCCACTTGGCCGCCCGTAGCCGCGGCCGCGCCCGGCGCGTCGATCACGGTATCGGCTAGGTATCACTTCAAAAGCGCCTGGGCGATGATGACTCCCGGGGGCGGCGGAAGCGCGCTGATGTCGCCCAATTTCAGCGCCACAACCACACAGGCGGTTCAATTCTAATGACGATTCTCAAGCGCAATCTCAGACAAGGTCAGGCCATGCTCACCGTTACCATGGGCCTCACCGTAATCTGCGGCATGCTCGGGCTGGCCGTCGATCTGGGATGGGACTATTTTCAGAAGCAGTGCGCCCAGACGGCCGCGGATTCCGCCGCCCAGGCTGGTGTTGCCGCGGCCATCGCGAACGGGAGTCTCTCGTGTGGCGCAACCGTGGTTTGTCAGGCTAGTACGACTTGTCCCACCAACATCGGAAGCCCCACCACCACGGTTCAAACCGCATGCGTCTACGGTGAGGCGAACGGCTTTGGGGTGGATTCAAAATCCAGCCTCAGCGTCGCGTCCGGCACAGGCACGCCCGGTTCGGCTCCGGGGATGAGCACTTCGTATTATCTGACCGCCACTGTCACCAGGAATATCCCCTCCTTGTTCTCCATGGCCGCAGGGCGCAGCGTGATGGTTGTCGCGGCGCAGTCCACCGCGGCCGTCGCCACCCAGGTGGCGCCCAACTGCATTTACATTCTCGACCCCACGGGCGCAGGGGCGCTTACCGCGAACAATGGCGCGTCCATCACCGTGGGCTGCAGCATCGCCGTCAACAGCAGCAGCTCGACCTCCATCAGCGTCACTGGGGGGGCCAGCATCAACACCTCCGGAATCTCCACCGTCGGCGGTTACACAATGAACAACGGAGGTAGCATGTCTCCGCTGCCACAGACCGGCAAAGTCGCCCAGGCGGACCCTCTCGGTTCCCTCCCTTCACCCACGGTTCCGTCTTCCTGCAATTACACCAACTACGTCGCCACCGGCCCGAACGGACAAGGGGGTGGAAGCACGACGCTTTATCCGGGCACCTATTGCGGAGGCATTACGATTGCCAACGGCACCAACGCCACCATCAGTCCGGGCGCTTACATCGTCAATGGCGGCAACTTCCATATCGCCGGCGGCTCCACCGTAACCGGCGCCGGCGTCACGTTCTATGTGACGGGCACCAACTCCAGCTACGGCTCAGTCACTTTCGACAATGGTTCCAACATCACGTTCTCGGCCCCCACGTCGGGAACGTACCAGGGAATCCTGTTCGATCAGGATCGAACCATCACGTCTTCCACCGCGGCAACTTTCGCCGGTGGAGCAAATATGAAGTTGTCCGGCACGCTGTACTTCCCCACCACATCGATTTCGTACTCGAATGGTACAAGCCAGGCCAACTCCGCCACAGCGCTGGTGGCGAAGGATATCTCCTTCGTGGGCGGCGCCAACTTCAAATACGATTCCAGCGGCCAGACGACGGGCCTCGTCACCAACTCTTCGGTCCTCGTGCAATAAACCCCGCTGCGCGTTAAATCATAATAGTTACGGAAGTGAAAACCACCACACGGGAGCGCTATGCCTACGTTGCACTGCTCGCCACCGCCGGCATCCTTGGGCTCCTGCTGAGTTGGACCGTTCCGGCGCAAGGCATCGACAATTCCGTCTACGATTTTTTCTTCCGCCTGCACATGCCCGCCGCATGGCCGCTCGAAACCGAAGTTCTCGGCATTGACGAACAGACGCTGAACCAGTTCGGCGGCGTCGGCGGCATCCGCAAAGCCCTCGCGCGCGGCATCGAAATCATCGCCCCAGCGCATCCCAGGGCCATCGCCGTCGATATCATTCTGGCCGAGCCCAACGCCGCGGACGACGAACTCGAAACGGCTTTTCGCACCGTCCCGAACGTCGTCCTCTCCAGCGATCTGCTCACCGAAGACCGGTGGGACGACCCCATCCCGCGCTTTCGCGCGCTCGCCGCCGGTGTGGGTCACGTTTCCGCTGACCTGGATCGTTATGACGCGGTCAGCCGTTCCCTGCCGCTCGAAAAGGTCGCCGGCCGCACCCGCCATTGGGCCCTGGCTCTCGAAGCGTTTCGCGCCAGCCGCGGCGGCCAGGTCACCGAATCGCCCGGCTCTCTCGAGGTAGGCGGCGTCACCATTCCCGTACACCGGAAAGAAGCGGGTGATGCGCCCATGATCCGCATCCGCTATGTTCCCCCCGCTCGCGGAGGCATCCCCGGATACTCTGTCGCCCAGTTAGTCGAAAATCCAAAACTCGCCGCCGCCTATGCGGGCAAAGTGGTCTTCGCCGGAGTTACCGCGCAGACCGCCATGCGCGATCGCTGGATGACTCCTTTCTCCGGTGGCATTGCCATGGCCGGCGTCGAAATGAATGCCAACGCGTTTGAAACCATCGCCCACCAGCTCTTCCTCACCGACGCTTCCGATTCGCTGGTCTTACTGTTCTGCGCCGTCTTAGTCGCTTGCGCCGGATTGATTTATGCTTTCGCCGGCGGCTGGCGGGCCACCGCCCTTGCCGCGCTCCTGCTGGCCTGCACGCACATACTCCCCTACGTGACTTTTACTTATGGCACGGTGTTTCCCTATATGCCCGGCGTTCTCTGCGCGTGGCTCGCCGTAGTCGCGGCCGCGTCGTGGCGTCATTTCTTCACGGGCCGCATCCTCGTCGAAACAACGGAATCGAGAGCCCGTTATCAACGCGCCATGCAGTTTGTCACCCACGAAATGCGCACGCCGCTCACCGCCATCCAGGGTTCCAGCGAACTCATCACCCGCTATGCCCTGCCCGATGAGAAACGCAAGCAGATCGCCGGCCTCATCAACACCGAATCCAAGCGCCTCGCCCGCATGATCGAAACCTTCCTCAATGTCGAGCGCCTTTCCGCCGGCCAGATGGAGTTGAAGCGGGAACACTTCTCGGCCACCGAATTGGTGGATCAGTGCGTCACCCGCGCGCAACCCCTCGCCGAACGGAAAAATATCGTCATCGGAGCGCAAGCCGTCCCCGATGTGGACTTGAGCGGCGATCGCGAGTTGATGGAATATGCGGTCTACAACTTGCTGACGAATGCCGTGAAGTATTCGCCGCCCGAGACCCGTGTCGTCGTTTCCGGGGGTCGCGCTCGCGGCGAATTAAGATTATGGGTGGAAGATCGGGGAATTGGAATGGATAAACAAGAGGTCAAGCGCGTCTTCGACCGGTTTTATCGAACGCGAAAAGCCGAAGCGACCGGAGAAGCCGGAACCGGTATCGGCCTTTCCATCGTGGAACAGATTGTCGCGCAACACGGCGGATCTATTCTGGTAGATTCAACTCCAGGGAAGGGATCGCGGTTCACTCTCGTGTTACCCCTGCCCAATTAACTTATGCAACGGCTCTTAGTAGTTGAGGATGACGCGGCCGTCCGCAATACCATCGCCACTTTTCTCGAATTGGAAGGCTATACGGTGGATGCGGTATCCACCACGCGCGAAGCGCTGGATCATCTGAAAGCCGGCGTTTACCCCATCGTCATCTCCGACATCTACATCGACGACCGCACCGGCCTCGACGTTTTGAGCGCCGCCCGCACCAAAGACCCCGGCTGCTCCGTTATCCTGATGACCGCGCGTGGAACCATGGAAACCGTGATGGCCGCCACCCGCGGTGGGGTGTTCGACTATATCGCCAAGCCGTTTGAACTCGACCGCATTCTCGAAACCGTGAAGCGCGCCGAAGCCACCCGCGACCAATCGCCGGATGAAGACGGCGAGTTTGAAGACGATGCCATGCCGCTGACCGAAATGATCGGCACGTCGTCCGCCATGATCGACATCTATAAAACCGTCTCGCGTGTGGCGCCCACCGACGCCACCGTGTTGATCGAAGGCGAAACAGGCACCGGCAAAGAGATGATCGCCCGCATGATTCATCACAACAGCCTGCGCGCCTCCATGCCGTTCGTGCCGGTGGATTGCGGAGCCATCGCGCCGTCCCTGCTCGAAAGCGAACTGTTCGGCGCGCTCCGTGGCGCGTTCACCGGCGCGGACCGCGACCGCATCGGCGTCTTCGAATCGGCCAACAAGGGCACCGTGCTGCTCGATGAAATTGGCGACATCGATGTCAACTTCCAACTCAAGTTGCTGCGCTTCCTGCAGGAGCGCGAGGTGCGTCCGGTGGGCGCATCGCGCAGCCGGCCGGTGGACGTGCGCGTCCTCGCGGCCACCAACCGCGATGTACAGAAGATGGTGGAGGATGGCCGCTTCCGCGAAGACCTTTGGTTCCGTCTGAACGTAGTGCGCGTCACCATCCCGCCGCTGCGCGATCGCCGTCCGGACATCTCTCTCCTCGCCCGCTACTTCCTCAAGCGTTACAACGATCGCTACCTGCAAGACGTCAAGCTCACCGATTCCGGCGTGAAAGTTCTCCAGGAGCAGTTATGGCCTGGCAACGTCCGCCAGTTGCAGCATCTCATCGAGCGGCTCACCATTCTTGCGCCGCAGGGCCGCATCGATAGTGAAGCGGTGCTCGATGCCGTGCGCGAAACCGAACCGCGCGAAACCGGCGGCGAATCCCTCGCCGATACCGAAGCGGAGCAGATCCGGCGCGTCCTTGCGGCCACCGGCGGCAACAAAAGCCGCGCCGCCCAAATCCTCGGCATCGAACGAAAAACCCTTTACCGCAAGCTGGAACGAATACGGTGAGAATCGGCGCAATTACCGACGAGTTTTCGCCCGACCCTGAAATCGCGGCAATCGAGATGCGTGCCGCCGGGCTCGAAACCGCCGAGCTGCGCGTCCTCTGGGGCAGGAACATTCTCGACCTCGATGACGCCGAACTCGATCGCGCTCTGGCCATCTTCGACAAGCAAAAGCTGGCTATCGATTCCATCGCATCGCCGCTGCTGAAATGCACGCTGCCCAACGCGCCCAGTCTCGACGCGCGCTTTCAGCAGGATGTCTTCGCCTCGCGCCATACGTACGATGACCAGCCGCGCCTCGCCAAACGCGCTTTCGAAATCGCCGCGCGCAGTGGCGCGAAAATCGTGCGTGTCTTCTCTTACTGGCGTACCGTAGACCCCGAAGCCGTATTCGAACGCGTTGTCACTGCGTTACGCGCCCTCGCCGGGCAGGCTGCGGAACATGGCGTCGCCATCGGACTCGAAAATGAGCACGCCTGCAACATCGCCACGGGCCTCGAATCGGCGCGCGTCCTGGCCGCCGTGGATCATCCCAATCTGCAACTGGTATGGGATCCGGCCAACGCCCTCCTGGCCGGGGAAGATCCGCTCAAGGGTCTCGCGCTCCTCTCCATGCCGCGCATCGGCCACGTCCATGCCAAAGATTGCCGTGTCTCGAGCGCCGGACCCCAGTGGCTGGCTGTGGGCGACGGTCGTGTTCAGTGGACAGAGCAAATCACCGCCCTGCGCCGTTCCGGATACACCGGCGACATCAACCTCGAAACCCATTGGACCGGTCCGCACGGAGACAAACTCGAAGCCAGCCGCATCTGCGCCGCTAACCTGCGAAGGTTAGTCGCCGGTTGTCCTTAGTTGCTCCCCTACAATTAAAACGTAGCTGCTTTGCATCCATCATGCGGAAGAGAGTCATTTACGGATCCGGCATCGGTCTGCTGATCATCCTGATCGCGCTGGTGGTCTCCCAGGGCTCGTTCACCGTCGGCCCGTCGCCCAGCGGTCCCGGAACCACGCTCATCTTCTGGGCCGTCTCGACGCTCATTTTCCTCCTCACTGTCACCCTGGGGTTCATCCTCGTCCGCACCGGCGTCAAGCTGCTGATCGAGCACCGGCAAAGCCGGGAAGGCTCGCGCATCAAAACCAAGCTGGTGATTGGCGCGCTGGCGCTGAGCTTCATGCCCGTCTTCTTCATGGTGGTTTATTCGGTCGAGGTGATGAACCGCAACCTCGCCAAGTGGTTTGTCAAACCGGTGGAAGGCGAGCAGGTCATCATCAAGGAAGTCAGCGATGCCATGCGCCATGAAATGCACGACAAAGTTCAGGCGCAGGCTCTCCTGCTGGCCGCCATGCCGGAGACTCGTCTTCTGCTCGGCGGCGGCGTCGCTTCGCACGATTACCTTTCACGCTTCTGCATCGAGCAGAATATTTCGGCCGCTGCTCTCATCCCTTTAGGCGCGGGGCTGCCGGTTCTCACCATGGGGCGCATGCCCAGCGCGCAGCGGCCCGATGTGGCCGTGGCGCGCGCCCCAGTGAACATCGGAGGAAAGGAAATCGGCACGGTCCAGATTGCCTCGCTGATGCCCCTCGATGTCGCCGCCAAGCAGCGCTTGATCGATAAATGGAATGAGGATTATTCCATCCTCTCCGCCAACCAGAAGAGCGTCCGGCAAACCGCCATCATGATGCTCTTCCTCATCGCCCTCTTCATCCTGTTCGTGGCGACCTGGATCGCGCTGTTTCTCGCGCGCCAGATCAGCGTCCCCATCGCCGCGCTCATCGACGCCGCCCACCAGGTGAGTAAAGGCAATCTGCAATACCGCGTCAGGGTCCGCGCCATTGACGAGCTCGCCAGCCTGGTTCGCGGCTTCAATCAGATGACTCAGGAGCTGGAAGCCAACAGCCGCGAACTCGAAGCGCGCCGCCGGTTCACCGAAGCCATCCTTGAAAGCATTCCCACCGGCGTGATCTCAGTGAGCGCGGATGGACGAATCCAACGCGTCAACCAGCCCTTGAAGCGCATCCTTTCCGCGCATGCCGTCGAAAGAGCCGTACGCATCGAAGATCTGTTCACGCGTGAGGAATCGGGCGAGATCCGTTACCTGATGAACCGGGCCCGCCGCACCGGCCTCGCCACGGCCCAGTTCGAGAGCCGCAACGGCCGTCAACAGAGCCTCGCGGTCACCGTCTCCGCTCTGGAGGATAAGCTCACCTCGGGTTTCGTCATCGTCCTCGAAGACACCACCGAACTGCTACGCGCCCAGAAAGCCTCCGCCTGGAA
>Ga0182016_10003861_pt1 | contig 16866 bp, 8 predicted proteins | sample 712S2MmetaG_FD_120491 | JGI IMG/M metagenome (GOLD analysis project Ga0182016, IMG submission 120491) | Permafrost microbial communities from Stordalen Mire, Sweden - 712S2M metaG | ecosystem: Environmental > Terrestrial > Soil > Wetlands > Permafrost | place: Sweden: Stordalen | collected...
CGTTCACCTACATACTGGACGCGCTGGAGCGGCCCACGCAGATGACGGACAGCAACAACAAGACGTGGGCGTCGGGGGCGACGTACAATGCGGCGAACCAACCGTTGTACGACGGCACGGCGACGCGGACTTATAACAACCTGCTGCAGACGACGAGCATCGTGGCGGGCGGGTTGAACATGACCTACAACTACTCGGCGACGATGAACAACGGGCAGATCGCGTCGAGCGTGGACGGGATCAGCGGGGAAACGATCACGTATTACTACGACGCGTTGAAGCGGATGAGCGGGGCGGGTAACAACACCACATGGTCGGCGGGATACACTTACGACGGCTATGGGAACCTGTTCCAGATCTCGGCCATCGGGCCGCCCTCGATCAACCTGACGGTGCAGGTGGATGGAAACAACGTGCCGACCAACCGGATCGTGGCGACAGGGGTCACGTATGACAATAACGGGAACCTGACAGCGGGATTCGGGGGGCTGACGTTCAGCTACGACAAAGGAAACCGGATGACAGCGGTCGGCGGCGGCGCGAGCGAAGCGTACGCCTATGATGCGCAGAACCTGCGGGTCTACAGCCGGAACGCCAGCGGAGCGGAGACGATCTACTTCTACGGAGCGGACGGGAAGAAGTTGGCGACTTACACTTACTCCATCATCACGTACAGTGGCAACCCGGAGATTCAGTTGACGCAGCAGAGCGCCAACGTATATTTTCTGGGGAAGCTGATCTCGGCGGAAGGCAACGCGGTGCAGGTGGACCGCCTGGGGTCGGTGCGGTCGGGCGGCCCTGGCGGGTTGGGGCATCAGGCGTAGTATCCGTACGGGGTGGAGTACACGCAGACGGCGAATGACCGGGAGAAGTACGCGACCTACACGCGGGACAGTGTGACGGGGCTGGATTATGCGATGAACCGGTATTACTCCAGCGTGTGGGGCCGGTTTTTGTCGCCGGACCCGTCCGGCGGGAGCGTGAGGTTGCGCAACCCGCAAACCTGGAACAGGTACGCGTATGTGAACGGCGATCCCGTAAACGGCAACGACCCGTTTGGTCTGGACGACGGCCCAGGCGGTATTTGCGGAGCCACGAGCGTTTTCAACGCTAGCCTAACAGGGCCTCCTGCGGCGTGCAACACTCTCGCTGCCACGGCGTGGTCTGCGGGTCTCGACACGTGGTCCACTTACGCGGGCGGCACTGGCGGGGTCTCTGGCTTGTCGCAAAATACAACCATCACCCAGGTGGATATAGGCGCCGCCGATGAGCTGATCTACGCACAGGGAGTCACCGCATTTTTCTGGGCCCAGCTAGTTGGTCTGCCACCGGCGTTGGATCCTAGCACCTTCAATTGGAACCAGATCGCACTTGGCGTCTGCGAGGATTTCCTTCTCGATCCCTCGGCGCTCAGACAATGCCAGGACGACGTGTTCGCTTTGAGCGGCGGCGTTATTGGATGTTCCGGCCCATCGGAGTTTCCCTGCACATTGGGCGAGCTCACCATAATTCCACCGAATAGTCCCCAGCCGCCGCAACCGGTCGTTTTAGGGCCCTTGGGCCCACCGTTCGCGCCGAACCCCACCGCACCCACGTGCCAGAAAGGGTTCCACCCCTCGCCTATGGGCGGCGGAAGCTACTTCAATTGCGCACCAAACCCGTCGGTGCCGGTCCCGGCTGCGCCGCCGAGCCAGACGCCCATTCAACTGCCCGGAAGGGGTGGAATTCCAAGGGAAGGGACGGGTTCCGAGCAATGATGGACACCGGTAAGCCCTCGGAGCGAAGCCCCTGCGCGTGCCTATACGCAGGGGCAGCAGGTGGCGGGCGGTCTTCACCCACACCGTCCCGTGGTTGCTGGCCGGCGAAGGGCGTCCCGGAAGCCGAGCGTGCGCGCGCGCGCCGCACGGAGGGCGTATTTTGATGCCGTTGCGCCGGTTTGCACTGGCAGCGCTCCTGGCCCTGACTCGCGCTCCGGTTGTGGCAACCCCGCCGGCGCAGGCTGACTCCCTTCGCCAGCTTCGGTTCAGCCCGGACGGCCAGTACGTGCTGGCGCAAGACGCTTCCGGGATCGCGATCCTCACTGTAAGCCCGCTAACTGTCCTCTACCGAACTCCGGCCGAATTTGCCGACGATGCCCAATTCACGCCAGATTCTCTGCAGTTCATATTTGTGAGCTCGCTTGCTCGCGCTGACCGGCAGCCCATCGCGGACGGCCAACGCGTTCTACTGGTCCGCTCGGCCCCTCACGTGGAGCGTTGGAGGGTCGCCGATGGGACACGCATCCGGTCGACGGAAATCAGGGGTTTAAGCTGTGAAACGGAGCAACTGTCGCAGGACGGTCGTACCTTGGCTTGCGCCGACTCGAAAGGGACGCTGCGGTTCGTCGACGTTGCTTCGGGTGAAACATTCTTCGAAAGAAAACAGTTCGTTAAGTTAATACCACTCTACCGTTACCTTCCGGGTGGGTTTGTGGATCTCCCAAATGGCCAGTTCCTCGGCGATCTTGGGGAAGCGTGCTTCGATTTCTCGCCCGACGGCCGGTTCCTCACGGCGAAAGCTTGTGGCGGTACGGGTACGGTCGTGGTATGCGATCTTCGCGACAGAAGCCTCCTCAAGCTGGCGCGGCACCTAAGAAGCATGATGGAACACACTGGATCGGTATTTGTGACAGGAAGCACATTGCTTATCGGGGACGGCCCATACCGGGCCAAGCAGCACATCAAGATCGAAAAGCTCGTGGCATTTCCGTCGGGCAAAATACTTTCGAGGCCGAGGGTTCCCCCAAACCAGCTATTCCGGGCCGCGGACCCGGGCTTCGTGATCGCGCGGCCATTAGCCGTGATACGCAAGCACGATCCGAATGCGCCAACGTTTGCGGTGGCGCTGAGGACCGGGCAAGTCATAGTCAGCCATACTCCCGCGCTCGACGTCTTCGGGCGGTATTATATCGCCGAGAGCGGAACCGGGGAAGCTGGACTATATGAACTGGGCAAGGGCCTTCAGGCCACCGTCGCCCTTTACAACAAGTGACCAGGCACAGATCCGCCCCGCCCAGCCCGCTGCCGCTGGTTGGCGATTCGAAGACGAGCCAGCGCACGAAACAGCCAATCGCCGCGCGGCACACCGCTCGCGTCCCGCCCGGCGTTCAAGCCGCGCTCCTCGCCGGGCTGGTCCTAACAGCTACCCTCCCTGCGATACGCAACGCCTTCGTCATCCTCGACGACGGCCTCTATCTCAGCAACACCTCCGCCGAGGGCGGGCTCACCACGCGCGGCATCGCCTTCGCCTTCACCTCTGTCACCGCTCTCTACTGGCACCCGCTAGCTTGGCTCAGCCATGAACTGGACGCCGAACTATTCGGCGCGAACCCCGCCGGCCCTCACCTCACCAGTGTGCTCCTGCACGCCATCGCGGCGGGGCTGCTCCTCCTGGTCCTGAGGAGGCTCGGCGCCAGCGTCTGGGCCTCAGCAGGCGGCGCATTGCTCTGGGCGCTCCATCCGCTGCGGGTGGAATCGTTCGCCTGGCTGGCCGAGCGCAAGGACGTGCTGTGCGCGCTATTCTTCATCGCCACAGTGCTGGCTTATCTGCGCTACGCCGAGCGCCCTTCGTCCGGCCGCTACGCGGCGTGGATCGCCCTCGGTGCTCTGGCGCTGATGTCAAAGCCGGCGGCCGTCAGCCTCGCGCCAATTCTGTTGCTCCTCGATTACTGGCCGCTCCGCCGGGAGAGCGGCTTCGTGCATCTGCTGAAAGAGAAGCTCCCGCTATTCGGCATGAGCGCGGCAGTCATGGCCCTCACCGTGTACGGTCAGAAGGTCTCAGGCTCCATGAGGCACTTGGCGGACGTGCCGTTCCGCATCCGCCTGGAGAACGCGCCCATCTCGTGCGTGCGCTACATCGGCAAAATTCTCTGGCCGGCGAGCCTCTCCTGCTTTTACGCTTACGATAGGCACCCAGCCGGCGCCCTGGTAACGGCCTCCGCGCTCGTGTTGTGCGCCGTCAGCGCCCTGCTCGTCTGGCAGCGCCGCCGCCGGCCGTGGCTGCTCGTGGGGTGGACGTGGTTCCTCATCGCGCTGCTGCCCAACATCGGCCTGCTCCAGGCGGGGCGCCAATCGATTGCCGACCGGTTCACGAACCTCGCCATGATCGGAGTCGCAATCGCGACCGTCTTCGCCATTTCCGAGTGGGTGGGCACCAGCCGCGCCCGCGGAAAAGCAGCCGCGGTGGCCGCCTGCGCTGCGCTTGCCGTGCTGGCTGCGCTCACCATGCGGCAGGTCGGTTACTGGCACGACAGCGTGCGGCTTTGCGAGCATGCGATTTCCGTGGAGGATGGCGATTACGTGCGCGCGCTCATGGGGGCCACACTGGTCGCAGAGCATCGTTACGCGGAAGCGGAGCCCCATCTCCGCATGGCCGCGCAATTCGCGCCGGAACGCGCAGAGCACCATAACAATCTGGCAAACGTCCTGCTGCAAACGGGCCAGCTCGATCAGGCCGCCACCGAGGAGGCCACCGCGTCGCGACTGGCGCCGAATGACATCTCCGTGGCCGTGACAATGGGTCGGATTTCCTTCCGGCAAGCGAACTATGGCGGCGCTCTGCAACAGTTCGGCCACGCGGTGGAACTGGGCGCCGACAAGGCCGCCATAGCGACCGCATTCAACGATATGGGAGCGTCCATAGCCTCTCGCGGACAGCCGTGCGAGGCCGAGGCGCTCATCCGGAAAGCCGCGGAGCTGAATCCGTCGCTGGTGCAAGCGCGGCGGAACCTGGTACTGGTCCTCGCTGCTCAGGGCCGCCGAGACGACGCGGCCAGGGCTCTGGAGGCGGCTATCCAAGTCACTGGACTGCAGCCGCAATATGAGGGTCTGACGCGCGATCTCGGTGCGGCCAACCAGCCCAGGTGACTGTCGCCGCGGACCCGCGAAGCCGAACGGAATGCACCGGCGAATAGTGCGCCAAATCATCACCGGCGCAAGTCCGCCCGAGCGGCATCACGCAGCCGCACAAGGGCACACCGCGCCGGACCGGCCTGCGCGCAAAAAAAAATTGGTTCCAAGTGATCCGAAGCTCAGCCTAAACCCGACGCCGGCATGCACGGCTCAGAGCTTTGCAACCGGATGACCGGCGATAACTCCCCGGCTCCCCGCCGCCCCTTTTGGGAACGACGGATTAACGCCTTGGAGGTCGCCCGCGTGCGCCCCGGCTGGAACCAGCATCTCGCAACGGCCTTTCGCTCCCCCGTAACGACTGCCCGTTTCCAGACCGCCGTTCCGGGATCGAAGTTCCCGGCCTGCCGCTTCGATGCGTTGCTGAACCTTCGCCAAGCCCGTTCGGTTTACGGCTCCTTCGCTACCCCCGGTTAGCCCCGGTTCGGGCGAGATCGCCACCGCAAACCCGTTTCTTGGACTCCAGCTCCGCAATCTCGATCAGCCCCCGGATCTCCACTCCCCTTGAGGGCCTTTTGGGCCCCTCCGGATCAAAGTATTAACCCGGCCACTGACCGAGAGGCTCACCTCCCGGATGCGTCCGATGGCCCTTCGCTCCCCGCCGCCTGCTCTATTGGAATAGTTACGGCTGCGGATCAACGTTCCAGGCTCGCCTCGCTTCCGTTCGGCTCGCTGTTCCTCGTACCTCTTGGAACCAAGTGTCATGTTCGCTCCAAACATCATTACAGTCAAATGAATTTTGCGGATGCGCACGAGTTTTCCTCAAGATTGTTGGCGCTTATTTTGTTACATTTGCGAGACACTCCCATTGGATTGTTTGTGGATAAAACACGCGGGGCGGGCTTTGTTGTATTTGATCTTCGGCGAGCGCTAAACGGGCCACCATTTTAGGATGTTCCTTTAGTCCCGGGTAGATGAGCGCGGCGCCCTCAGACGGCCCGGATGGTGGCCGCTTGAAGGGTGGCGGGTTGGGTATATACTTTTGGTAAGTGGAAAAGCTACTGATCGGCACCAGTGAGTGCCCACTTTCAGGAGGACATCATGACGCATTTCCCGACAGCGTTTCGCTTGGCGCTTCTAGCCGCCCTGGCGATTCTCATGCCGCGCATCGGCGACGCTCAGGCGACGGCCTATGAGACCATCTACAGCTTCCATGGCACCCCAGATGGCTCCCAGCCAGAGGGTGCGCTGGTCGTGGGCAGCACTGGCGTCCTCTACGGCACGACCAAGTCCGGAGGCGCATCCAATCTAGGCACCGTCTTCGAGCTGACGAAGCCCACCGGTGAGCCTTGGAAGGAAACCGTGCTCCACAGTTTCAGCGGCCCCGACGGACAATACCCCGCGTCAACCCTGACTCTCAGTAGTGCGGGAGCGCTTTATGGCACCACGACCCAAGTCGCATATGGAGGAGGAGTTGAAAACGGCACCATCTTTGAGGTCGCGCCACCATCCACCGCGGGCAGCGCCTGGACGGAGACGGTCCTGTACACATTCATCTATACCCCGCAGGTCCAATTGGCTCAGAACGTACTTCCGAATGGGACCCTGCTACCTGGTCCCGGCGGAACGCTATATGCCACTACCCAGGGTGCGGCCGACTGCACGGGGTGCGAAAGTCTCGGGGCAATAGTTGCATTGGTGCCGCCCGCAGAGACGGGGGCTGGCTGGACGGAGTACATCCTCTATGAATTCAGCACGCCGGGCGTCTCAGCTGGACCGCGCGCTGGCGTGGTCTCTGAAGGCGGATCGTTGCTCGGAACCGATATCTATGGGGGCATTTACGGCTGCGGCGATTTTGGCTGCGGCGCGATCTACGAGCTGACGCCATCGGCAACCCACGGCGGCGCCTGGACAGAATCGACGATCTACAGCTTCGGCGAGACACCCGGTGACGGCTCCACTTCGCTGGCCGCCCTCACAGTCGGTCGCGGTGGAGTCCTTTACGGCACGACAGCTTTCGGCGGCTCCGCGGGTGGCTGCGGCCCAGTGGGTGGCTGCGGCACCGTCTTCCAGTTGACGCCGCCGTCGGCGCCCGGTGGGGCTTGGACAGAATTCGCGATCTACAGTTTTACGGGGATCGACGGTGACGGGGCCAATCCATATGCGAGCGTGATAGTGGGTGAGAATGGAGTGCTCTACGGCACGACTCAGAGTGGGGGCGGAAGCGCCAATTTGGGCACGGTATTCAAGCTGACGCCGCCAGCCATCCCGGGCGGCACATGGACGGAGACCGTGCTGCACAGTTTCACTGGCCAGAATGGCGATGGCGCGACGCCATTGGCAGCGCTCGTCATGAGCTCCGGAGTACTCTACGGCACGACTTCCAAGGGCGGGACCGCTGAAAGGGGCGCGGTCTTCGCAAGCGCGCCGTGAGGTTGAGTCCAGTTGAGGTGTCTATGCTGTCACGGCAGTTCTCAGCATGGATGGCCGTGTCGCGGGCATTGCCGTTCACCACGATCGGATCGGCGAGATAGCCGGGGCGCACACCGCCAAGCTGGCCTTCCATCCCCAATATACTGGCGTTGTTTCCGGTGGCGTGCTGCACGACCTTAATCGGATGAAAGCCGGCTTCTTCATGCAATTCCATCTCGCGGATCAGCCATCATAAGGGTCGAAGGATGTTCACAACCTGGGACGAGGTCAAGCGGCGCAACATTCAGGGGCGTTGCCACGCATTCGATTGGACTCATCTCCTTTCGACGCCGGGGCCTCATGCGAGGACACCATTGCTTCGTGGCGGGCCGCTTTCCTGCACCCATTCGGTCGCCGCGACCGCCAGCCGCCGCCGCAGTGAGCGGTGAGCCGATGCCCGACGGGCACTATAATGGTGGATCGGTAGGAGACCAGACACATGCCAAAACACGATCCTCGGCGCATAGGCCGCCGCGGGCTTCTCAAGACATCGGCCGCCCTGTTGGGTGGAGCGGTGTTGGGCGCGCGAGCCAAAGCCGCTCCGGAGCCGCCCTTTCAAAACGTCAACACCAATTCCAGCCCTTCCACTTTGAAGATTACCGACCTGCGGATAGCCACCGTGCGCAAGCCCGGTCCGAGCCCCTGCACCATCATCCGGCTGGACACTAATCAGGGCGTTTACGGACTCGGCGAGGTCCGCGACGGCGCCAGCGCCACCTACGCGCTGTTCCTCAAGAGCCGCGTCGTCGGCGAGAATCCGCTGCGCATCACCTACATATTCGAGAAAATCAAACAATTCGGCGGCCACTCGCGGCAGGCGGGCGGAGTGGTGGCGGTCGAAGAGGCGCTCTGGGATATCGCGGGCAAGGTCTACGGTGTACCCATTTACCAGATGCTGGGCGGTAAATTCCGCGACAAGGTCCGCATCTATGCCGATACCGAAGAGTCCGACGACGTCGCGGTGTACGCTAAGCGCCTGAAGATCCGCAAGGAAGAAATGGGCCTGACATGGCTGAAGATGGACTTGGGCATCAACATGGTAGCCAAGATTCCCGGAACAGTGACAATGCCTTCCGGAGAGACTCCGTGGGAGCGGAGTCAATTGCCGCATCTGTTCACCGCGGCCGAGGTGACGGACAAGGGGATCGAGAAGCTCTGCGAATATGTGGCGGCGGCGCGCGAGGCCGTGGGCATGGAAATTCCGCTGTCCATGGATCACCTGGGCCACATCGGCGTGCATTCCATCATCCGGCTGGGAAAGGCTTACGAGAAATACAACCTCTCCTGGATGGAGGATGTGATTCCCTGGCAATACACCGACCTGCTGCATCACATTACGGCGGAAAGCCCTACCCCGATCCTCACCGGCGAGGATATTTATCTGAAGGAGGGTTTCATCAACCTGTGCGAGAAGCACGCGGTCAGCAAAATTCATCCTGACATCTCCACGTCGGGCGGCATTCTGGAGACGCATAAGATCGGCGATGCCGCCATGGAATACGGAGTCCCGATGGCTATGCACTACGCGGGACTGCCGATCGGCGCACTCGCCAGCGTTCACTGCGCCGCGGCCACCGAGAATTTCCTGGCCTGCGAGAATCACTCACTGGATGTGCCCTGGTGGCAGGACATGGTGGAGGGTATCGAGAAACCCATCATCAACAAAGGCTTCATCGCCGTCCCCGACAAACCAGGCCTCGGCATTACGCTTAATGAGGACGTCGTGCGGCAGCATCTGGCGCCCGATACGGGCTTCTTCGAACCGACTCCCATGTGGGACAAAGAACGCTCCTGGGACCGCCTGTGGAGCATGGCGCCGAAATCGCCTCGGGAGCCAGGCGTGCAATCTTAAGGCAGCCTGAGGCGCCGCCCCACTCTGACCGGTCTGTGTCCAAATTCGATGAAACCGCCCGTCTGAAACAGTAGCTACAGTACCCTTGATCTCCAGACTAAAAGGGCGCATAATCAGCGATGGATATCCTTGTATCTTTAGTCTAAAGCCCGGATGCGGGCGTGGAGGTCTACGATGAAAAGCTTACTTCGCTTGCTGGTATGCACGTCGGCGTTGCTGTCCGGCTCAGTCCTGTGGGCAGTCACTAACGTAACGCTCAATGCGTCGGCTACCCCCAGCGCGGCTGACCCGGCCGTAACCAATGTTACGGTTATCGGGCACGGTTTCCCGAGCGGAACTATCCCGCCTACCAATGTAACCGTGACACTCAACCCCTCCACTGCCGGCGCCGGACCTTCCGGCACCACTACGGCTGTGGCTGTCACGGTTGAATCGGGCGCAACCGAAGCCGTCACTTTCAGAGTGCCCACATCCATCGCGGTTTCAGCGGCGACGTCTTACCAGGTCTCCATTGCCGGCACCACCTCCACGGGCAACGCCTTTGCAAGCAGCAACACCGCATCGCTGACGGTCAACGCTCACGTGGCGATCACCACCAGTTCTCCGCTACCCACGGGAACGGTCAACGTGAACTACTCGCAGCCTTTGACTGCTAGCGGCGGCAGCGGGACCTACACCTGGGCGGTGGCCGGAGGAACTTTGCCCGCGGGTCTTTCGCTGGATACAACGACCGGCGTAATCGGCGGCCTGCCAACCACGAAAGGCCTCTCGCACTTCGAAATCAAGGTTACCGACAGCCTGCATTCGTCCGCTGGCAAGGAGTTCGCACTGACTATCGACCCGGCGCTGACAATCACGACCGTCTCGCCTCTGCCGACGGGCACGGTGGGCGTGAATTACTCGCAGACCTTGACGGCCAGGGGCGGCAGCGGGACCTACACGTGGTCGGTGAGTGCGGGCGCCTTGCCTGGTCTTTCGTTGAATCCAGCCACGGGCGCGATCACGGGTCAACCGTCTCCGGCAGGACCGGCCAGCTTCACCATCCAGGTGACCGACAGCACTCAGGCTACTGCCACCAAGGCATTCACCATGACCGTCAACCCGGCGCTGGTCATTACCACCGGTTCCCCGTTGCCGCAGGGCACCGTGGGTGTAAACTATTCGCAGAGCGTCACGGCCACCGGCGGCAGCGGGACGTACACATGGGTGGTGATCGTGGGGTCTTTGCCAAACCCGCTCGCGTTGAACCCAACCACGGGGCTGATCAGCGGCCAGCCCGGCTCAGCCACTACGGCTAACTTCACGATTCAAGTAACCGATACTAACGGAGTCACGGCGACCAAAGCTTTTGCCCTTACCATCAACCCGGCCATTGTGATCACTACCACTTCTCCGTTGCCGCAGGGCACGGTGGGTGTAAACTACTCGCAGACCGTGACGGCTACCGGCGGCAGCGGGACCTACACGTGGGCGGTGAGTGTGGGGTCTTTGCCGAGCCCGCTCGCGTTGAACCCAACCACCGGGCTGATCAGCGGCCAGCCCAGCGCAGCCACTACTGCTAACTTCACGATTCAAGTGACCGACAGCAACCAGGCTACCGCTACAAAGGCTTTTGCCCTGACGATCAACCCGGCGTTGGTCATTACCACCAGTTCCCCGTTGCCGCAGGGCACGGTGGGTGTAAACTATTCGCAGAGCGTGACGGCCACCGGCGGCAGCGGGACCTACACGTGGGCAGTGACCGTCGGATCTTTGCCGAACCCGCTCGCGTTGAACCCAGCCACCGGCCTGATCAGCGGCCAGCCCAGCGCAGCCACCACGGTTAACTTCACGATCCAGGTGACCGACACGAACCAGTTCACGGCCACCAAGGCATTCGCCATGACCGTCAACCCGGCGCTAGTGATCACCACCAGTTCACCCTTGCCGACGGGCACCGTGGGCGTAAACTATTCGCAGCTCCTGGCGGCCACTGGCGGCAGCGGCAGCTACAACTGGGCGGTGAGCGTGGGATCTTTGCCGAGCCCCCTTTCGTTAAACCCGTCCACGGGGTTGATCAGCGGCCAGCCCGGCGCAGCCATTACTTCGGATAACTTCACGATCCAGGTGACCGACACTAACCAAGTCGTGACTACCAAGGCATTCGCCATGACGATCAACCCGGCGCTGCTGATCACCACGACGTCGCCGTTGCCGGCCGCCACACCCACGGTGGCCTATAGCCAGACATTCGCGGCCTCGGGCGGCGCTGGCGGATACAGTTGGTCGGCAACCAGTTTGCCGGCGTGGCTGGGGATGAGCACGGCTGGCGCCTTGACGGGGATGCCGCCTCTAACCGCGGTGAACTCGACCTTCACGGTGACGGTAACGGACAGCCTTAACGTTGCAACATCCGGATCTTTCACCGTGCCGGTGACTCTGGCGATTACCACCACTTCGCCTTTGCAAACGGGCCAAGTGGGAGTGAATTACTCGCAGTCTTTGACGGCCACGGGCGGAACCGGGCAGTACACCTGGTCCGTGACTACGGGCACTTTGCCGAACCCTCTCTCGTTGAACCCAACTACCGGGCTGATCAGCGGCCAGCCCAGCGCTGCCACTACGGCTAACTTCACGATCCAGGTGCAGGACAGCAACCAGGTGACAGCGTCCGTGCCGTTTGCGCTGACCATTAACCCTGCCGCCTCCATCCAGACGCTGTCGCCGAATTCCTCGAATGCGGGGCTGTCGCTTCAGGTGAGCATCACGGGATCTTACACGCACTTTGCGCAGGGGACCACGCTGGCCAGTTTTGGACCTGGCATCGCGGTGGGCGGCGGCACAGCCGGACAACCGGGGCCGGTCACAGTCGTCAGCGCCACCAGCGCAACAGCCCAAATCGCCATCAGCGCCTCGGCGGCCACCGGTTCTCAGACGGTCACCGTGACGACGGGCGCGGAGCAGGCTTCCCTGACTAACGGCTTCACCATCCAGGCCGCGATCCCCTACATCAGCGTGATCACCACCTCGACGACGCCGCTGGCGCCGGGCTTTAGCGGCTTCAACGACGCGTACCCCCTAAATGGAATAGAATACTGGGACCCGAAGTGGGTGGCCGCGGTGACGCCTTTGAAACCCGGCTGGCTCCGGTTTCCGGGGGGCACAGTTTCGACGGGATTCGACTGGGAGACCGCGCACATGAATCCCACATGGCTGAGCGCGCTGCAGCCAAATATACCGAGCAATCTCTATAACGCCATGGTATTAGCCGAGTCTCTCACGCAAGCCAAGGGCGGCGCGTGCTTCTCGGGCGGCGGCTGTGTCTCGGACTACGCCACGTTCCTCAAGACGCTGGGAGCGAACGGAATCGTGTCCTTCAACGGTTTTTCGGACAACAATCCGAACTCAGCCGGTGAAATGGTAACCACGGCCCAGACGGCCGGACTCAACATCGTCGAGTGGGAAATCGCCAATGAACCATACGTCTTCCCCAAGATTTTCCCGACGCCCGCTTCATATGCCGCGGCCGCATACAATCCGTACTACCTGAACATCAACGCGGCCAACCCGAGTGCCATCGCCGGCGTTTTCTTTCAGGGACAGTTCATTCAGCTTTTTGGCAATTACCTGACGTGGGACAGCGGCATGGCGGCTTATAGCCCCCAGTACTGGCAGGGCGTAACGTACCATGTGTATCCAATAGACAATTCAGCCATGGCTACAAGCGATGAGGAGCAGACCCTGAACGGCATTCTGGCGCATGGCACCACCGAGTGGTACAGCTCTTCCATACAGCCGCTGGTTGGCGAAAACACCCCCGTCTTCCTCAGCGAGGTGAACACCGATGGGTTTGCCACCATGCCCTTCGAGTCTTACATCTACAACGGGATTTTCCTCGCGGAGTATGTCGCGCGTATGTCCACGGTTCCGCAGGTGAAAGCGGTTGGAATCAGCAGTCTGTTCCTTTCAAACAGTTTCAACCAAGGGATGATCCGCGCGGTGAACGACTTTCAGTCCTACCTGGTGGCCGAGGTTAAGAAGAACCCCAATTACGTCACCGATACCTCGACCAATCCCAACACGCAGTACCAGTTCTATTATTCGACCAATGCTTTGGCCCTGGAGATTGCGAATCTGGCGATCAACAGCAGCAACGCTACCTGGCCTACGACGGTGACGGGCGGACCCACGGTGCCGATCGAAGGATACGACGGCAATCCCGTGCCGGCCGTCTTTGCGCAAGGATACCAGGGCACGGACGGGACACATTACGTACTGATTACGAACAAATCCAGCTCATCGGTTCCCATCGCGATCGAGGTCGACGGAGACGTGCTGCAGTCGACGCTGACGGTTTCCTACATCTCCAACGCCAGCGACACCGCGCAGAACACCGCGACCGCCCAGACCAACGTGCAGATCGTGAACACAACTTCGCCCAACCCGATCACGGTAGGTCCTTACAGTGTGACGCGCGTACAGTGGTGATGGCCCAGACGCGCCAGTGCGACCGGCTGATAGAAACAAGTCTCGGCGGCCATCGCTCTCGGCATGGCGTGAAAGGCGGAACTGAAGTGCAGATCGACGATTATGTGCACACCGTGGGGCGGGCTATTCAGCCCGCGGACCCGCTCTCTTGCGGGTCCAGCCGCCTGAAAAGGCGTCCTCAGAGGGGACCCCAGGCCAGGATTGGCCGCCCCACACGGGCGTCTGAATACTCTCCGGGATTTCGGACGCAACTATATTCCGCGCCCAGGCGGCCTGGGAGGCCGCCGCAGGCCACGGGCCTGCCCCACTTATCTCAGGTACTCTACGAGTTTTCGGCGCAGGCCGGCCGGATCGAAGCCGGCGTCCGCATAGATTTCGGACGGTCTTCCGGATCGGGAGAATTCGTCGATGCCGAAGACGCGCTGCTCATAATCCGCCGCCAGCAGGAACGGATGCAGGAAGCCGCGCCATCCGTTATGCAGCGTGACCACGTAGCGGCGCTCCTCGTCCGATAGAATTTCGTGGGCTTTCTTGGGATTGTGATGGCGCAGCTCCTCATAAAGCTGCGGCGAGGTGACCGCCACAATCTTCACGTCGGCGCGCTCCTCGATTTCCGGAAGAATCTCTAGCACATTGGCCAGCACCTGCCCGCCGGCGATGGCCAGCACCAGCTTGGGCTTGCCATTCCCGCGGAACGCCCGGAACACATACGCGCCGTGAATGGCCTCGATGGCGGGCGGGACGCCATCGCCGCGCTTCAGCACCGGGGTGGCCGGACGCACCGCGGAGAACACCACCGGCTCGCCGCGATGCGCCGCATAGAACAGCATCTCGACAGCCTCGTTGGCGTCCAGCGGCTTGTAGACTTTGATGCCGGGATAGGCGGTGAACAGCGACATCCAGAAAAGGCCGTGATGGGTGGGTCCGTCCTCGCCGGTCTCCGGGCCATCGTGCGCGGCCAACATGATGAAGAAGCTGGAGGCGTGCGGGTTCACGGCGTTGTTGATCAGCGTCATGCGCACGGCGTTGGCCATCATGGGAGTGAATACGCCGTAGGTGGCAAAGGCGGTCATGGGCCGGAAACCGCCGGGCAGGGTATCCTGCGCGATGGCCGCCGACATCATGGCCATGTTCTGTTCCGCGATGCCGAAGCGGATGCCGCGGCCCAGCGGATTAGCGGCGGTGACGATGCCGTACACGTTCTCGGCTTTGCCGGTGAGGATGGATTTCATCAGGTCGCCCGCGCCCAGGTAGAAGAACGCGGTCCGCTGCATGGCCCAGGCAAACCAGGCTTCGGTGGCTTTGCGGGTGGGGACGGCGTCGCCTTCGCGGAACACCAACTCCGGCGGCAGCACGTCTGGCCGCTCCAGGCGGGTGTAGTCGGCTATGGTCCGGCCGGCCAGCGCGACTTGCATGCGGCGGGTGAGTTCCGGCTCGGGCGCGATGCGGGCGGCGGCATCGGCCAACCGGCTGGTCAGGTAATCGCGATCGGCGGGCGCGAGACTGGCGATGACCGTACGGATATCGGCGGCCCCATCGCCCTCCCGACCCAGAATGCCGAAGCCCAGCTTGTGCATGGCTTCCACGTACTCTGTGTGGGACAGCGGCGTGCCATGCGAGTCGGCGCTGCCTTCAAGGCGCCCGTAATCTTTGCCTTTCACGGTGTGGCAGATCACCACCGTGGGCCTGCCCGCGCCGAAGCCCTGGTCCGCCAGGCGATAGGCGCAAGCGAGTTCGCGGATGTTGTGGCCATCCACCTCGATCATGTTCCAGCCCGCGGCGAACCAGTGATTCAGGTAAGGCGACGGCAGCACCTCGGTGATCGGTCCATCGATACCGAAGTTGTTGTAATCCAGGGTGACGAGGAGATTCCGCACGCCCAGGTTGGAGGCCAGGTTGCGAGCCTCGTAGCTCATGCCTTCTTCGGTCTCGGCGTCGCCCGCGATCACGAAGGCCTTGGCCGGCAGGCCGCAGGAACGATGCAAAACGGCAAAGCCCAGCGCCGCCGAAAATCCGTGCCCGGAAGAGCCAGTGGACGTATCGGCCAGCGCATAACGCGACTCGACGTGGCCGCTAGGTCCGTCGAAGCGGCGGAAGTGCGCCAATTCTTCCGGGTAGACCGCCGCGTCCTCGGCCTCCGCCGCCAGGCTCACGCCGTTCGAGCGCAGCGTGTCGTAGACTAGCGCGACGACGGCATGGAACAGTGGCGTGCAGTGACCAGCGGACCACACCATGCGGTCGCGGCCGGGATTCTTGGGATGGCGTGCGTCGAAGCCCAGGGTGCCGCTGGCGAGCAGGGTGAGCACCTGCTCCGCCTTCGACGACGAGCCGCCCGGATGGCCCGATTTGGCGCCATCCACCGCCGCAAACGCCAGGCCGCGCACCACGCGGCAGAGCTTCGCGATTTTTCGCTCGTCGATGGCGGGCAGCGGTTCCAGCGATAGGCCCATCAGGTTGAGATAAGCTCCGCCTTCGGGCCGGTATTGCAGGCGTTCGGGCTCGCTGGCGGTCAACGCTTCGAGTCCGGCGGCTTCCATGAGATTGTACGGGGCGATGACAGCAGGCATGGGGCCCTCCCTGATAGAAGAAGTCAGAAGTCAGGAGTCAGAATTCCATAGTTTCAGACCCAGACATATTCTATACGGTTTTTGCGCCGGGTGCGCGCGCGGTATAATAATGCGGCATGCCTACACTTGCTGGCAAAACCCTCTTCATTTCAGGCGCGAGCCGCGGAATCGGCCTGGCGATCGCGCTGCGCGCGGCGCGTGACGGCGCCAATATTGTGATCGCGGCCAAGACTGTTACGCCACATCCCAAACTGCCGGGAACTATCCACACGGCGGCGGTGGAGATCGAAGCGGCGGGCGGCCATGCGCTGCCGCTGGCCGTGGATATCCGGTTCGAGGACCAGGTGTACGGCGCGGTGGAGCAGGCGGTGCGACGTTTCGGCGGCATCGATATATTGGTCAATAACGCCAGCGCCATCAGCCTTTCGGGCACGCTGGAGACTCCCATGAAGCGCTTCGATCTGATGCTGGGCGTGAATCTGCGCGGCACGTTTCTTTGCTCGCAAGCCTGCCTGCCGCACCTGGCAAAGGCTGCCAACCCACACATCCTGACGTTGTCTCCGCCGCTCAATATGAGCGCCAAGTGGTTCGCGCCGTGCGTGGCTTACACCATGGCGAAGTA
>Ga0182016_10003865_pt1 | contig 16860 bp, 17 predicted proteins | sample 712S2MmetaG_FD_120491 | JGI IMG/M metagenome (GOLD analysis project Ga0182016, IMG submission 120491) | Permafrost microbial communities from Stordalen Mire, Sweden - 712S2M metaG | ecosystem: Environmental > Terrestrial > Soil > Wetlands > Permafrost | place: Sweden: Stordalen | collected...
CACGCCCCGATGCGTGCCTGTTATCGTCCATCACACACGCCGGCGGGTCGTCGGGGGGACCTCCCCCGCCGCCGCGGCACGATGCGATTCGGAGGTGGACCATGGCACTCGGACCGGTAGAAGTCCTGGTGTTGAGCTTTCCCGGCAGTCAATTCAACGGAGCGATCATCCCGGAGCTCGAGCGCCTGACGTCGAGCGGGATCATCACCGTCATCGACGGGGTCTTCGTCACCCGTGACGACAACGGCGACGTCACGTTCATCGAGTTCGAGGAGCTCGGGGAGAACCACGACGCCGCCCGGCTCGCCGCCGTGCTGGACCAGGTCGAGTCGCTCATCTCCGATGAGGACGTCCTCGAGCTGGCCGACGGGCTCGCCCCGGGTGACTCCGAGGCCATCCTCGTCTTCGAGCACACCTGGTCGAAGCCCTTCCGTGACGCCATCGTCGACTCGGGCGGCATCCTGACCGGCGAGATGCGCCTGCCGGGCCTCGCCGTCGACGAGCTCCTCGACGAGCTCGCCGCCCTCGACTGAGCCACGTCCGACACCGAGCACCGACAACCAGAAACGACAGGAGGCACCAACGATGATGCGTCGCATGGGACGACCCGGGCTGGTGGGCACGATGGCCCGCACCGCCGTGATCGCCGGGACGGCAACCGCCGTCGCCGGCGGCGTCCACAACCGCCAGGCCCAGAAGGCCCAGGCGGCCCAGCAGTCCGCAGCCCCGCAGGCCCCACCGCCGCCGGCCCCCGCCGCCGAGCCGGCCGGTGACGTCGACATCACCGGCGAGCTGACCAAGCTGGCCGAGATGAAGAGCAACGGGCTGCTCACCGACGAGGAGTTCGCCGCGGCCAAGGCCAAGCTCCTCAACGCCTGACCGGCCGACCGGCCCGCGGGGCCGGCCATGGCGCGACGATGCCCCGGGAGCACTCCCGGGGCATCGTGCTGTCGGCGGTGCCGACCGTCGCGTGCGCCGCTCAGCCGTCGAAGGCGACGATCCCCCGGATGTTGGTGCCGGCGGCGAGGTCGTCGTAACCGTCCTGCACCTGGTCGAGTGAGTACTCCCGGGTGATGAGGTCGTCGATCTCCAACATGCCGGCCTCGTAGAGGCGGAGCAGGTTGGGGATCTGCACCCGCGGACTCACCGAGCCGAAGACGGTGCCCAGCAGCGCCTGGTTGAACATGGAGAAGTTGAACAGGTTGAGGTCGACCTGGTTCTGGTTGAACGGGGCGATGGCCGTAGCGACCACCCGGCCGTCCTTGGAGGCCAGCGCCATGGCCGGGGCGATGAGGTCACCGGTCAGCACCCCCGGGGTCAGGACGACGACGTCGGCCATCCGACCCTCCGTCAGCTCAGGGAGCAGCAGGTTGGCCTCGAGCATGGACGCCGCGGTGTGGGTGGCGCCCACCTTCATGGCCTTCTCGAGCTTGAAGGGCAGCGGGTCCACGGCGATGATCTGGCGGGCGCCGGCCAGGCGCGCGCCCTGCAGTGCGCCGGAGCCGACGCCGCCGCACCCGACGACCACCACCGTCTCCCCCGGCTTCACCTTCGCCCGATCGACGGCCGAGCCGAACCCGGTGGAGATCCCGCAGCTGATCAGCGCGGCGGCCTTCAGCGAGGCGTCCCGGTCGATCTTCACCAGTGACGCCTCGTTGACGATCATGTGGTCGCCGAACGTCCCGAGCTGCGCCATCCGGTTCACGTTGGCCCCGTCGAGGTGGTGGCGCCAGGTCATGTCGCTCATCATCGGACCGGCCAGGGTGAGCATGCCGAGGTCGCAGAGGTGCTGGCGTCCCGAGGCGCACCAGAAGCACGTGCCGCACGCCGGCATGAACGCCGCGGCCACGTGGTCCCCGACGGCCACGGTCTCGACGTTCTCCCCGACCTCCACGACCACGCCGGCGCCCTCGTGGCCGCCGATGCACGGGAACATCGAGTCGACACCGAAGACCGAGAGCACCTCGGGCTCGACGCTGATGTCGCCGGAGCGCAGGTGCTCGTCCGAGTGGCACATGCCGGCGTAGGCCATCTGGACCACCACCTCGTGCGCGTGCGGAGCATCGATCTCGACCTCTTCGGTCTTCCAGGGCTCCTCGAGCCCGGAGCAGACGGCGGCACGGATCTTCATGTGGTCCTCCCCAGTCGCGGCGCCCCCCTGGCGCCCAGCGTTCAGGGCACCAGCATCGCACCGTCACCCCGGCGCCGTCGACACGGTGGGTGGGTGGTCCGGAACGGCCGTCGGAGCCCCCACGGCCCGGCGCGCTCAGTCCTCCGGGTCCGCTCCCCCGGTGAACCCGGTGGCCAGCAGGCGGAAGGCCCGGTCCACCTCCGCCACGAGGTCGTCGCCGGCGCCGCGGGCCCAGCAGGCGAAGGCCGCCATCGCCGCCCCGAGGGCCGCCCGGGCGACCGTCTGCGGGGCGAGGTCGTCCGGCGACGCCCCGAGCCGCGTGGCGGCGAAGCCGGCGACCACGTCACACCACTCCTCGTAGCGGACGGCCGAGTGGGCCACGAGGGTGGGCACGGTGCTGATGAGGACCATGCGGATGCGCAGTTCGTCGAGCTCGCCGGCGCCGAAGCGGTTGGTGGCGATGACCGACCGCCGCAGCACGTCCATCAGCGGCTCGCTGTCCGGGGCCTCGGCCAAGCGGTCGCGCAGGCGGCCCAGCTCGGCGTCGAACTCCCCCCACACGACGTCGGGCTTGGACTCGTAGTAGCGGAAGAACGTCCGCCGGGAGATCCCGACCGCCGCGGCGATCTCGTCCACCGTCGTGGCGTCGTAGCCCTGGCGGGCGAACAGGTCGAGGGCGGCCCGGGCCACGTCCTGGCGCGACGTCGCCGCAGGACGGCCCCGGGTCGCCCCGTCCGTCGCAGCGGGGGGCGCCGTCTCCCCTTCCGCGGGCATTATCAGGTCCGACCGGTCGTCACGCTTCCATTTTGGCATCCGGTGCACTAAATTGCATCCACTGACCCGAGCCCGGCCCCGTGCCGCCCGACCTCCGGAGGATCCATGACCGTCACCACGACCGGGGTTCCCACCCCCGCAGCCCCCGCCGACGAGACCGCTCCGGCCGCCGAGGCCACCGCCGAGGCCCTGGTGGAGAGCGATCTGCTCGTCGAGGACGTGTCCATCGACGGGATGTGCGGCGTCTACTAGGCCGCCGCAGCCACCCGTTCGGAACCCGCAGCCGTGCCCCCCGCCATCCCGCCGTCGACCGGCGCGCCGTTCGATCCGGCGCGGCCCTACGCGCTCCACCCCCAGGTGGCATTGCGCCCCGAGTCGTTCGGTGCCCTGGCCTACCACTTCGGCACCCGGCGCCTCTCGTTCCTGAAGAGCCGGACGCTGCTGGCCGTCGTGGAGTCGCTGGCCGAGCAGCCGTCGGGACGGGCCGCCTGCCGGGCCGCCGGCGTGGCGCCCGAGGAACAGGGGGCCTACGAGCTGGCCCTGGCCACACTGGCCGACTCCGGGATGATCTGCGAGCGGGTGGCGTGACGACCGTCGTCCCGCCCGCCGGGACCCGCCTCGTCGACCGGATCGAACAGGGTCTCGACGCGCCCATCTGCCTGACCTGGGAGCTCACCTACGCCTGCAACCTCGCCTGTGTGCACTGCCTGTCGAGCTCCGGCCGGCGCGACCCCCGCGAGCTCACGACGGCGGAGTGCCGGGCGCTCATCGACGAGTTCGAGCGGATGCAGATCTTCTACGTGAACATCGGTGGGGGCGAGCCGACCATCCGGTCCGACTTCTGGGACCTCGTCGACTACGCCACCGAGCACCACGTGGGCGTGAAGTTCTCGACCAACGGGTCGCGCATCACCGACGCCGTGGCGGCCCGACTGGCGGCCAGCGACTACGTCGACGTCCAGATCTCCCTCGACGGGGCGACCGCCGAGGTGAACGACGCCGTGCGGGGCACCGGCTCGTTCGCCACCGCCGTCACCGCCATGGAACGGCTGGCCGCCGCCGGGTTCACCGGATTCAAGGTCTCGGTGGTGGTGACCCGCCACAACGTCGGGCAGCTCGACGCCTTCAAGGCGATCGCCGACCGGTACGGGGCGCAGCTCCGCCTGACCCGCCTCCGCCCGTCCGGCCGCGGGGCCGACGTCTGGGACGAGCTCCACCCGACGGCCGACCAGCAGCGGCAGCTCTACGACTGGCTGGTCCTGCGGGGCGAGGAGGTGCTGACGGGCGACTCGTTCTTCCATCTGGCCGGCTACGGCGACGCCCTGCCCGGACTGAACCTCTGTGGCGCCGGGCGGGTGGTCTGCCTGGTCGACCCGGTGGGTGACGTCTACGCCTGCCCGTTCGCCATCCACGACGAGTTCCTGGCCGGCAACGTGCGCGACGCCGGCGGGTTCCCCTCGGTGTGGCGGGAGTCCGACCTGTTCCTCGAGCTCCGCGCCCCGCAGAGCGCGGGCGCGTGCAACTCGTGCGGACACTTCGACGCCTGCCGGGGCGGCTGCATGGCGGCCAAGTTCTTCACGGGTCTCCCGCTGGACGGTCCCGACCCGGAGTGCGTCCTCGGCCACGGCCAGCACGCGCTCGACGCACGGGACGGGGCCGAGCCGCCCCGTCCCACCCCCGACCACTCGTCCCGGCCGCGCCGGGTGGCTGTGGCCCTGACGGCCCGGGTCGGCACACCGGAGCGGCGCCCCGTCCGCAGCTGCGACGAGCACCCGCTGGCCGGGTCCACCGCCGGCCCCGCGCCCACCTCCCGGTGAGCGACCTCGTCGGGCCGGTCGGACTGGGCGCGCGCCCGGCACCGTCGCGGGTGGTCTTCGGCCCCCACGAGACGAACCTCGGTGACGGCCGGTCGATCGGTCCGCGCCACGTCGCCTACTACGCGGCCCGGGCGGCGGGCGGTGCCGGCGTGGTCATCACCGAGACGGCCTCCGTCCACCCATCGGACTGGCCCTACGAGCGCGCCCCGCTGGCCACCGCCTGCGGGGCGGGGTGGAGGGCGGTGGCGGAGGCCTGCCGTCCCCACAGGACCGTGGTGCTGGCTGGACTGGGCCACGCCGGCGGCCAGGGGTCGAGCGCCTACTCGCAGTCCGTGCTGTGGGCCCCGTCCGCCGTCGCCGACGTGGTCAGCCGCGAACTCCCGATGCCCATGGGGCGGCCCGAGATCGCCGCCCTGGTCGAGGGCTTCGCCGCCGCGGCGCGGGCCGCCGTCGACTCCGGCCTCGACGGTGTCGAGCTCGACGCCGGGCCCCTGTCGGTCCTCCGGCAGTTCCACTCGGGCCTCACCAACCAGCGCGACGACGACTACGGACGGGACCGGCTGCTGCTCACCCGTGAGGTCATCGCCGCCGTCCGGCGGGCGGTCGGAGCCGACCACATCGTCGGCCTGCGCCTGTCGTGTGACGAGCTGGCCCCGTGGGCGGGGGTGACCCCGGAGCACGCGGCCGAGCAGGTCGGGGCGCTGGCCGACGCCGTCGACCTGCTGACCGTCGTGCGCGGCGGTCCCTACTCGACCACCGCCTACCGCCCCGACGCCCACACCCCGGACGGGTGCAACCTCGGGCTCTGCGCCGCCATGCGGCGGGCCGCCGACGGCCGGGTGCCCGTGGTGCTGCAGGGGAGCGTGGTCGACCCGTCCATGGCCGCGTCGGCCCTGGCGGACGGCACCGCGGACCTGGTGGAGATGACCCGGGCCCAGATCGCCGATCCCGAGCTGGTGGCCAAGGTCCGGGCCGGCGCGGCGTCGACGGTGCGGCCCTGCATCCTGTGCAACCAGGCCTGCCGGGTGCGCGACAACCGCAACCCCCTGGTGAGCTGCGTGGGCGAGCCGAGGTCGGGGCACGAGACCGTCGATGTCGACCCGGCGGCGGCCGGTCCCGACGGCCCGGACCCGGACGTCGACGCTCTCGTCGTGGGCGCCGGGCCGGCCGGCCTCGAGTGTGCCCGGATCCTCGCGCTCCGGGGGCACCGGGTGCGCCTGCTCGAGCGCTCGGACCACGTCGGGGGCACGCTGGTGACGGCGGCCGTCGGCCCCGGGCGTCGCCGCCTGTCCGCCCTGCCGGCGTGGCTCGGCTCCGAGTGCGACCGGCTCGGCGTCCGTGTGTCCACCGGCGTCGAGGTGACCGTCGACGACCTCGACGCCGCCCGGGCGGAGGGCACGACGGTCGTGCTCGCCACCGGCGGCCGCCCCGCGCCGCCACCGGTGCCCGGAGACGGCTCCGTGGTCGTGATCGACGCCCTGTCGGCCCTGGCCGGCGGGGTGGGCGCCCTGCCCGACGGCCCGGTCCTGGTGCACGACACCGTGGGCGGCCCGATCGCCGTGGGCGTGGCCGAATGGCTGGCCGAGGCCGGGCGGGACGTGGCCCTGGTGACCGCCGACCAGATCGCCGGCACCCTGCTGTCGCTGACCGGGGACCTGGCCGACGCCAACACCCGCCTCCAGCAGGCCGGCGTCCGCCGGGAGCTGCGGGCGCGGCTGCGCCGTCTGGCCGACGGCCGTGCCCACCTCGAGGACCCGTGGACGGGTGCCTCCCGCTCGGTGCCGGCCGCCGTGGTGGTCGACTGCGGGCACCGGCTCCCCGAGGAGTCCCTCTACCTGGCCCACCCCTTCACCCTGCGGGCCGGTGACTGCGTGGCGCCCCGCACCGTCCTCGAGGCCGTCCTCGAAGGACGGCGCCTCGCCCTCGAGGTGTGCGGCCTGGGACCCGCGCCACGGATCCACGCCTCGACAGGAGCGACCGCATGACGACCGACGCACGGACGACCGACGCACGGATGACCGACGCACGGATGACCGGCCGCCTGACCGGGAAGGTGGTCCTGATCACCGGCGCGGCGCGTGGCCAGGGCCGGAGCCATGCCGTCCGCATGGCCGCCGAGGGGGCGGACGTCATCGCCCTCGACCTGGCCGGCCCGGTCGAGGAGGTGGACTACGCCACGGCCACCGCCGAGGACCTCGCCGCCACCGCGCAGCAGGTGGAGGAGGCGGGTGGCCGGGTGGTGACCCGCTCCGTCGACGTGCGGGACGCCGCGGGTATGGCCGCCGCGGTGGCCGAGGGGGTCGCCGAACTGGGCCGGCTCGACGTCGTCGTGGCCAACGCCGGCGTGTGCGCGATCCGCCGGTGGGACGAGGTGACCCCCGCCCTCTGGGACACGGTGGTCGGCATCAACCTGACCGGCGTCTGGAACACGTGCACCGCCGCCCTCCCCCACCTGCTGGACGCGGGGTCGGGCTCGATGATCCTCATCAGTTCGACGGCCGGACTCAAGGGCCAGCCGTTCCTGACGGCGTACGTGGCCTCCAAGCACGGTGTCGTCGGCATCATGCGCAGCCTGGCCAACGAGCTCGCCTCGAAGCACATCCGGGTCAACTCGCTCCACCCGACCGGTGTCGACACGCCGATGCTCAACGGGATGGTGGGCCTCACCGAGCGCATCGGGGACGACCCCGAGGTCGGTGCCCTCTTCCGCAACTCGCTCCCGGTCGACCTCGTCGGTTCCGACGACATCTCGAACGCCGTCCTGTTCCTGGCGTCGGACGAGTCCCGCTACGTGACCGGACTCACCATGACGGTCGACGCGGGGGCATCGGCCCGATGAGCCGCCGCCGTATCCGGGTGGCGCCATGAGCGCCGGCGGCCGCTACCGGCACCTCTTCACCCCGCTGCGCCTCGGCCCCGTCACGGTGGCCAATCGCATCGTCTTCTCCGCCCACCTGACCAACTACGCCACCGACGGGCTGGCGACCGAGCAGCACGCCGCGTACTACGCCGCCCGGGCCGCCGGCGGTGCGGGGCTCATCATCACCGAGGAGCACTCGACCCATCCCACGGACTGGCCCTACGAAAAGCTCATCCACGGGTTCCACCCGGAGGTGGTCGACGGCTACCGGCGGATCACCGACGCCGTCCATGCCCACGGCACGCCGATCCTGGCCCAGATCAACCACAACGGCGGCCAGGCCTCGTCGATGTACTCGCGCCTGCCGGTGTGGGCGCCCAGCCCGGTGCCCGACCCGCTGTTCCGCGAGGTCCCGAAGGCGGTGGAGGCCCACGAGATCGCCGAGATCATCGAGGGCTACGCCACCGTCGCCGCCCACTGCACCGCCGGCGGCTTCGACGGGATCGAGCTCCAGTGCTCGCACTCGTCGATCGTGCGCGGGTTCCTGTCGCCGGCGACGAACCGCCGCACCGACGGCTACGGCGGTCCGTTGGCCAACCGGGCCCGCCTGCTGCTCGAGATCGTGGACGCCGTCCGGTCCACGATCGGCGCCGACCGGGCCCTCGGGGTGCGGATCTGCGGCGACGAGCTCATCGAGGGCGGCACGGGCATCGAGGACGCGGTCGCCATCGCCCGCATGGTCGAGGCCTCGGGGCAGGTCGACTACATCAACACGTCGATCGGGGTGGCCACGGCCACCCTCTACATGATCGAGGCCAGCATGCAGGTCCCACCCGGTTACGCCCTGTTCATCCCCAGTGCGATCCGGGCCGCCGTCGACCTGCCGGTGGTGGGTGTCGGCCGGTTCAAGGACCCGCTCCAGGCCGACCGGGCGCTCGCCGAGGGCGTGTGCGACCTGGTCGGCGTCGTGCGCGGGCAGATCGCCGATCCCGACTTCGCCGGCAAGGCGCGCTCCGGGCACGCCACCGACGTCCGCACCTGCCTGTCGTGCAACCAGGAGTGCGTCGGCCGGATGGGGCTCAACCGCTGGCTGGGGTGCATCGAGAACCCACGGACCGGACGCGAGTCGGCCATCGTGCCCCGGCCCCGTCGTCGGCGACGCGTGGTCGTGGTGGGGGGTGGGCCCGGCGGGCTCCAGGCCGCGGTGACCGCCGCCGAGCGGGGTCACCGCGTGGTCCTGTTCGAGCGCCACGGGCGCCTCGGCGGCCAGGCCCACACCGCCGCCGCCGTGCCCAGTCGGGCCGAGTTCTTCGACATCGCCCGCAACCTCATCGTCGCCGCCCGGCGCGAAGGGGTCGACGTGCGGACCGGTGTCGAGGCGACGGCGGACACCGTCCGGGCCGAATCGCCCGACGCCGTCATCCTGGCGACCGGGGCCCGCCCGGCCCGACCGTGGTGGGCCGGGGACGACGAGCGGGTCGTCGACGTGCGTGACGTGCTCGAGGGGCGGGTCCGTGCCGAGGGCCGGGTGGTGGTCGTGGACGAGCTGGGCTTCCACCAGGCCACCTCCACGGCCGAGCTGCTGGCCGACCGGGGCTGCGAGGTGGAGGTCGTCACCAACGGGATGGTGGTCGGCCAGGACCTCGGCATCACCCTCGACCTCGAGACGTGGAACGTGAAGGCCCACGCGCTCGGCATCGTCCAGTCCGTCGACCTGGTACCGATGGGCGTGTCCCGACCGGACGACGGTGGGCCACCGGTGGCGTTGCAGCTCCAGCACCACCCCACCGGATCGGACCAGGAGCGGCGCTGCGACTGGGTGGTGTGCGCCGTCCACCAGCAGCCGGAGGACGAGCTGTGGCGGGCCCTCGACGGCGCGCCCTTCGAGGTCCACCGGATCGGCGACTGCCTGGCCCCCCGGCGGGCCCACGCCGCCGTCATCGAGGGGAACCGCGTGGCGGTGGCGCTGTGAGCCCCACACCGGGTGCCCGTCCCCCGGGGCCGACGGCGGTCGCCGTGGTGGTCGCCCGCGACGGTCGGCTGCCCGTGGGCGCGGCCGAGGCGGTGGCCGAGGCGGGCGGGCGGGTGATCGTGGTCGGCACGGGCGCCGAGGCCGCGGCCCGCGACCTTCCGTCGGTGACGCACGCCCGCTGGGCCGACACCGGACCGGGCTTCCGCCCCGCTGCCCTGGCCGCCGCCCTGGCGGGGGTGGTGGCCGGTGACACGATGATCGTGCTTCCCGCATCGCCCGACGGTCGGGACCTGGCGCCCCGGCTGGCCGCCACCACCGGGAGGCCCCTCCTGGCCCGGGCCGTGGCCGCCGAGGTCGAGGACGGTGACCCGCCCGGCGTGCACGCCCGGGTCAGCCGGGTGGACGATCGCATGCTCGTGCCCGTCGACGTGCGGGGCCCGGCCGTGGTCACCCTCGCCGTCGGCGGTCGACCGGCGGGGCACGCGGGGGCGGGTCCGGCGCCGTCCGGTGCGGTCTACGAGGCACTCGAACTCGGAGACGGCCCACGGGACCCCGCCGACGCCGAGCTGATCGCCCTGCTCGAGCCGGACCTCCAGACCATGGACCTCGCCGACGCCACGCGGGTGGTCGCCGGAGGGGCCGGACTGGTCACCGGCCTCGACGACCGGCGCGCGACCGGCGCCTTCGACCTGCTGGCCGCCGTGGCCGCCGCCCTCGGCGGGTCGGCCGGGGCCACGCGGGTGGCGACCGATGCCGGCTGGACCGGCTACGAGCGCCAGATCGGGACGACCGGGGTGACCGTCGACCCGGACCTCTACGTGGCCCTCGGCGTCTCCGGCGCCGCGCAGCACACCGGGGGCCTCGGGGCACCCCGCCACGTGATCAGCGTCAACACCGACCCGTCGTGCCCGATGACGGCCATGGCCGACCTCGGCCTGGTGACCGACGCGCACGCCCTCCTGGTCGAGCTGGCCCGTCGCCTCGACGTCGCCGGCGGGGCGTCCGGACGGAAGGAGCCGTCCCGTGCCTGAGGTCCTGACGTTCGACGCCGTGGTGGTCGGGGCGGGACCGGCCGGTTCCTCGGCCGCCCTGGCGCTCGCCCGGGCCGGTCGGTCGGTGGTGCTGGTCGAGCGCGGGCCCTTCCCGGGCGCCAAGAACGTCTACGGCGGGGTCGTCTACGGCCGCGTGCTCGACGACATCGTGCCGAACTGGTGGGAGGAGGTGCCGGTCGAACGGTGGGTGGTGCGGCGGTCCACCATGATGATGACCGGGACCCAGTCCCTGTCGGTCGATTTCCGCACCGACGCCTGGGGCTCGGCCCCCTACAACGGCATGACGACGCTCCGGAGCCACTTCGACGCGTGGCTGGCCGGCAAGGCCACCGGGGCCGGGGCGCGGCTCGTGACGTCGACGGTGGCCACGGGCCTGGTGCGCGACGGGTCCGGCCGCGTCATGGGCGTGCGCACCGACCGCGACGGGGCCGAACTGCACGCGCCGGTCGTGGTGGCCTGCGACGGGGTGAACTCGTTCCTGGCCAAGGAGGCCGGCCTGATGCCCCGGGCGGAGGCCTCCCACCACACGCTCGGGGTGAAGGAGGTCCTCGACCTCCCGCACGGCGCCATCAACGAGCGCTTCGGCGTCCAGGACCACGAGGGCGTCGACATGGAGATCCTCGGCTGCACGCGCGACATCCCGGGCGGCGGATTCCTCTACACCAACGCCGACACGGTCAGCATCGGGGTCGTGCTGTCGCTGCCGCAGCTGGCCGCGTCCGGGGTGCGCCCCGAGGAGCTGGTGGCCGACCTCCGGGCCCACCCGTCGATCGCCCCGCTGCTGCGGGGATCGACCCTGCGCGAGTACGCCGCGCACCTCATTCCGGAGGGCGGGTACGACACCATGCCGGCCCTGGCCGCCGACGGCCTGCTCATCGCCGGGGACGCCGGGGCCATGACCCTGGCCGCCGGCCTGTGGCTGGAGGGCGTGAACTTCGCCATCGGCTCGGGCCATGCCGCCGGACTGGCCGCCGACCGGGCCCTGACCGCCGGAGACTGCTCGGCCAAGGGGCTCCGCTCGTACCGGGCCGACCTCGAGGCGCAGTTCGTGCTGGCCGACCACAAGCGGCTGCGCAGGGCGCCGTCCCTGGTCCTGTCCGACCGGGTGCAGCAGCGCTACCCCGGGCTGCTGTGCGACCTGGCGGAAGGCATGTTCACGGTGACCAACCCGACGCCCAAGGCCGGTGGCCTGAAGGTGACCCGGGCGGCCGCGGCACGCCACGGGGTGAGCCTCCGCCAGCTCGCCACCGACACCGTCCGCGGGCTGAGGATCTTCGGATGAGCGCCCCCCCACCCGCCCGGCGCCGCTGGGACGGCATCTCCTTCGAGGAGCGGATGGCCACCGTCGACTTCCGGGTCGGCGCCCGGGCCCACATCACCGTGGATGCCGACGTGTGCCGCTCGTGCACCACGAAGGCGTGCGTGTCCGCCTGCCCGGCCAACCTCTTCGCCCCGACCGCGGACGGCGGCATCCTCTTCAACTACGAGGAGTGCTTCGAGTGCGGCACCTGCTACATGGTCTGCAACTCCGAAGGGGCACTGACCTGGACCTATCCCGACGGCGGCCACGGCGTCGTGTTCCACCACGGATGACCGGCCCGCCCGTGTCCCCCCGCACCGGCACCCCGCCGACCACCGGCGACGGGCCGCTGGTGGTCGTGTGCCTCCGTATCGGCGACCTCCACCCGGCCGTCGATCCGCTGGACGGCACCGTCACCCGGGACCGGTGGGGCGTCGGGCTCCCGCCGGCCGACGCCGCCGCCCTCGAGCACGCCCTCCGCGTGTGCGACCGCTGGGGCGGTCGCGTGGTGGCGGTGTGCGCGGGCCCCGAGTCGGTCGACCGGGTGCTGCGCGAGGTGGCCGCCCTCGGCGTGGCGGTCGTCCGGGTGCCGGCCGGTGACGAGACCGACGCCCACCGCTACGTCGACGAGCTGGCGGAGGACGAGCACACCCTGGCCCGCACCCTGCTGGCCGCGGTCCGGAGCCACGGGGCACCGGACCTGGTGCTGTGCGGCGACCGGTCGGTCGACCGGGGCACCGGCGCCCTGCCCGCCTACCTGGCCCACGAGCTCGGGTGCGCCCAGGCACTGGGCCTGGTGGTCCTCACCACCGACGGCCCCGGTGCGCTGCTGGTCGAGCGCCGCCTCGACGGGGGGTGGCGTGAGCGGCTCCGGGTGACGCTGCCCGCCGTGTGCTCGGTGGAGGGCGCCGGAGTGCGCCTGCGCCGGGCGTCGCTGGCCGGCGCCCTGGCGGTCGACCGGGTCCCCACCCCGGTGGACCGCTCGCCCGTGGTGGCGTCGTCCACCGGACCGTCCGGTGGCCCGGGATCCCTCCACCTCGGCCCACCGCGGCCCTACTCGCCGCGCACCCGGGTGCTCCCCCCGCCCGAGGGGGACGACCCCCGGCTACGGCTGCTCGCCCTGACCGGGGCGCTGGTCGCCCACGACCCGCCGACCGTGGTCCAGCCCGCCGACGCCGTCGAGGCGGCGGACGTGCTGCTGGCGTACCTCGTCCGACACGGTTACCTCGACGATGCAGCCGGCGAACGCGCCGCGCCCGCATCCGGGAGCGCGGACGGATGACCGGGCCGTACCGGAGCACGTGGCCGGAACTCGCCGACCTGGCCGCCTCCGACGCCGTCCTCGTCGTGCCGGTGGGGGCCACCGAGCAGCACGGTCCCCACCTCCCCGCCACGACCGACACGGACATCGCCCTGGCCGTGGTCACGGCGGCGGCGGCACTCGACCCGCTCCTGGTGGTCGCCCCGGCGGTCGCCTACGGCTCGAGCGGCGAGCACGCCGGGTTCGCCGGCACGCTCTCGATCGGCCAGGAGGCGACCGAGTCGCTGCTGGTCGAGTTGGGCCGCGCCGCGGCCGCCACGTTCGCCCACGTGGTGCTGGCCTGCACCCACGGTGGCAACGCCGTCCCCCTGGCCCGGGCGCTGGCGCGCCTGGCCGACGAGGGGCACCCGGTCACCGGCTGGTGGCCACGGTGGCGCGGCGACCTGCACGCCGGCCGGACCGAGACGTCGCTGATGCTCGCCATCGCCCCCGACTCGGTGCGGGTCGACCGGATGGCGCCCGGGGACACCGGGTCGGCCGACGACCTCCTGCCGCGGCTCCGGGCGGGAGGGGTGCGGTCCGTCAGCCCGTACGGGGTACTGGGCGACCCCACGGGGGCCACGGCCGACGAAGGGCGCGCACTGATCCGGGCGGCCTCCGCCGACCTGGCCACCGTGGTCGCCGCCCTGCGTCGGCGGCCCGTCACACAGGAGGTCGCACGATGACGACGGAATCGGAGGAGGTGACCGGCACACCGCGGGTGGCGGTGGTCACCGGCGCGGCCCGGGGCATCGGCGCGGCCACGGTAGCGGGCCTGGCCCGCGCCGGATGGTCGGTGGTGGCTGTCGACCGGTGCGCCGACGACCCCCGGATCCCCTACGCGCTCGGCACCCGGGCCGAACTCGACGAGGTCGTGGTCGGCGCCCGGCTCGGGCGCGGCGACGCTCCGGGAGGGGTGGTGGCCCACGTGGCCGATACCACCGACGAGGCCGGACTGGCGGCCGCCGTGGCCGAGGCGGAGACCCGGTTCGGGGGCCTCGACGCCATGGTCGCCGTGGCCGGCGTGATCGCCGGGGGTGTGCCCCTGTGGGAGATGCCGGCCGACCAGGTCGCGGCCGTGCTCGAGATCGATCTGCTCGGTCCGATCGTGGCCGCCCGGGTGGCGGTCCCGGCGCTCCTCCGCCGCCCGTCGCCCCGTCAGGGGCGCTACCTGGCCGTCGCGTCGGCGGCAGCGATCAGCGGACTGCCCCAGCTCGCCGCCTACGGCGCGGCCAAGGCCGGCGTCGGCGGACTGGTCCGGGGCCTGGCGGCGGACCTGGCCGGCACCGGGATCACCGCCAACGCCGTGGCCCCCGGCTCCACCGACACGGCCATGCTGGCCGAGAGCGCCCGCCTCTACGACCTCGACGGGACCGCGTCGTTCGTCGACCAGCAGCCCGTCGGACGCCTCCTCTCCCCCGCCGAGGTGGCCGAGGCCCTCGTATGGCTGGCCGGAGCCGGCCGGGGCGCCGTCACGGGTGTCGTCCTCCCGGTGGACGGTGGACTGACCCTGTGACACCGCGGTGACGGTGGAGCTGCCCGAGGGGTTCGGTCTGGCGCTCGACCCCTCGCTGCTCCGGTTCCGGGAGGGCACGGTGCTGGCCGGCGGACGTCCCGGACGCGTGATCACGCTGACGCCCGCAGGGGCCTCCGCACTGGACGCCTTCGTGGCCGGGGGCCTCCCGGACCGGTCCACGCGGGTGCTGGCCGGCCGGCTGGTGGCCTCCGGCATGGCCCATCCCCGACGACCCCGGGGCGATGGGCCGTCGGCGAACCCGGCCGCGCCCCGGTCGGTGACCGTGGTCGTTCCCGCCCGGGACCGGGTCGACGCCCTCGGGCGGTGCCTCGCCTCGCTCGGCCACGGCCACCCGATCGTCGTGGTGGACGACGCCTCGGCCGACGCCGGCGCCGTGGCCGCCGTGGGCCGGGCCCACGGTGCCCGCACCGTCCGCCGTGCGGTCAACGGCGGCCCCGGCGCCGCCCGGACCACGGCGTGCGAGGTCGTGGGCTCCGAACTCGTCGCCTTCGTCGACAGCGACTGCACCGTGCCCGACGGCTGGCTCGACGATCTCACCTGGCTCTTCTGCGACCCCGCCATCGGCGCGGTGGCGCCGCGCATCCGTCCGGCGGACCCGACCGGCGCCGGTCGCCGGGTCCTCGACCGCTACGCGGGTGCGCACAGTCCCCTCGACCTCGGTGCCGACGAGGGTGAGGTCGGTCCCGACCGGGCCGTCCGGTACGTCCCCACCGCCGCCCTGGTGGTGCGCCGGGCCGCACTCGACGCCGTCGGCGGGTTCGCCCCCGGGATGCGGGTCGGCGAGGACGTCGATCTGGTCTGGCGACTGGTCGGCTCCGGGTGGCGGGTCCGCTACGTCCCGTCCGTCACCGTGTCCCACGCGGAACCGGACCGTTGGACGGCGGCGCTCGCCCGGCGGTTCACCTACGGCACGTCGGCCGCACCGCTGGCCCGGCGGCACCCGGGACGCCTCGCCCCCGTCGAGCTGCGCCCCCGACCACTGCTGGCCGCGCTCGCCCTGCTGGCCGGCCGACCCGTCCTGGCCGCCGGAATCGTGGCCACGTCGGCCGTCCCGCTGGCCCGCAGGGTCCGGCCGCTCGGGATCCCGGCCCGCCAGGCCTGGAGGTGGAGCGCCGGCGGTGCCGGCTGGACGGTCGTGGGCCTGGGACGGGCGACCACCATGCTGGGGTGGCCGGGGTTGCTGGCGCTCGCCGCCGCGGGGCGACGGGGTCGGGTGGCGGCGACGGCCCTGGCCGTGGTCCCCCCGACGGTGGACTGGCTCCGGAAGCGCCCTGACCTGGACCTTCCCCGCTGGATGGTCGCCTCGGTGGCGGATGACGTCGCCTACGGGCTCGGGGTGTGGACAGGCTGCCTGCGGGAGCGCACCCTCGGCCCCCTCCTGCCCACGCTCCGTGGCGACCGTCAATCGTGAGCGAGCCAACTCCCCAAATCTGACGAGGATCCATGGAGGCGGAAAGTCCTTCTCCACCTGCAGGTATCAGTTCGTCTGATACCCCGCATCGCCCGATCGGGACGCCACAATTGCCAATTCCACTTCCTGTGGATAAGCATCTAACTCCTGGGGCGAATTCTGCACGATGTGAAGTGACGAATTCCCATCAAATGACTGCGGCCACCTGAGGCTGCATTCCTCACCGATCGACGGTGGTCTGCGCCCGAACACGGTCACATACCTCCAGTTCAACGCCCTGTCGCCCGAACTGGACACGGAGCCCGCGGAGATCGCTATACTCCTTCCAACGTACTCCTGCCGTTGTGGTTGCATCATGTGATGACCGCCCGGTCGACCCGACAGATCACGTCTGGTACCGGCAGCACGGGAGGGATCGACACAGCATTCGGTCCTTCTTCGTCACACCCATGAGGCAGGGTGGCGAATGATCCCAAAGGTCCTGGCGATCCTTAGAGAAACGAGTGATGTCCCCACGACGCAATCCTGGGCATAACAACACCGGCCGCACACCCTGAGGCTCTACGCCAGGACGAACTGAGCCTGCCCGCTCGTCGTCCGGGGACCGCATGCGATGGCCGTTGCCCGCCAACACCAATCAGAGGAAGGCGCTTCGTGCGCCCTACGAAGGGAGGTGCCATGCGGACCCGCATTGCACTCGTGGCGA
>Ga0182016_10003868_pt1 | contig 16849 bp, 21 predicted proteins | sample 712S2MmetaG_FD_120491 | JGI IMG/M metagenome (GOLD analysis project Ga0182016, IMG submission 120491) | Permafrost microbial communities from Stordalen Mire, Sweden - 712S2M metaG | ecosystem: Environmental > Terrestrial > Soil > Wetlands > Permafrost | place: Sweden: Stordalen | collected...
CCGCGCGCGCAAGCAAGCGGTCCTTGCCACTTGAAGTGAGTTTCGCGACAGAAACTAGTTAGGCCCGCCGCTCGAACCCGGATCGAGCGAAGGCGAGCACCGCCTGCCCCACCTGCGAAGCTCCCTGCAAATTCCACGATATCAGGAGTTCTGGAATTCTGGCCATTCAGCAAATCTTCAGACTGCCCACGCTACGATAGGGAGGATAGAGCGCAAGCGTGTGGATACTTGTCGTGGAAGATGAGACTTCGATGCGCGAGGCCCTCCGCCAGGGTCTCGAAGAGGAGAACCACACCGTCGCCCTTGCCAGCGACGGCTTGGAGGGAATCCATGCCGCCGAAACCTGCGATTTCGATGCCATTCTTCTGGATGTGATGATGCCGGGTATGGACGGTATCGATCTGGTCCGGCGGCTGCGGGCGGCCGGGAGGCAAACTCCGGTTCTAATGCTCACTGCGCGAGATGCCGCGGGTGACGTTGTCCGCGGCTTAGATGCCGGCGCCGACGACTACCTTACCAAACCCTTTTCCTTCCGGGTTCTGCTTGCCCGCTTGCGCGCCATCTCACGGCGCTCGGTGCAGCCACCCAAAGCCCGCTTGCAAGTGGACGATCTGCTGCTCGATCCGGCGTCGCACGAGGTATCGCGCGCCGGTGTGGCTTTGAGCCTCACGGCGACGGAATACCGTGTGCTCGAATTCCTGATGCGGCGCGCGGGCCACGCCGTTTCCCGATCCGCGATTATCGAAGGCGTGTGGGGATTCGAGGAGGAGATTGAAGCCAATACGGTGGACGCCTTCATCCGGCATTTGCGGGAGAAAATCGACCTGAGGCGCGAACGCAAGCTGATCCAGACGGTGCGCGGCTACGGTTACATCCTTCGGGAGGAACCGTGAACGGGCGGTCGATACAGTTCCGGCTGACGGCCTGGTATGCCGTCATCCTGGCGGTGACGTTCACTGCCGTGGGAATCGGCGTCTGGCTGGCGATGCGGGACAGTATCAATGACACCGTGGACAAGGATCTGCGTTCCCGGCTCCAGGCGATGCAGGATTTCCTTAAGCCGAAAGCCCTGGGCGCCGCGGTGTCATTAGACGAGCTGATCGAAGACGCTGCCCTGGCACCGGTTGGGACACGGTTCCGCATCGCGAATACCAGTGGCCGATGGCTCTATCAATCCCCCGGAACCCAGGCTTGGGGAGCTATGCCACCGGATAGATCGCGTATGCCGAAACGCGGCCGATTTGAAACCGTAGCGCAACGCGGCAAACCTGTTCGTATCCTATCGGCTGCGATACCGCTTGGCGTCGTGCAGATTGGAATCCCTGTCGATGAGTTCGCGGAGATGCTCAGCGGTTTCACTTGGACAGCCCTCCTGGCAAGCCCGCTCCTGTTGATCCTGGCTTCCGCTGGAGGATATTGGATGAGCCGCCGCGCCTTGGCTCCTGTGGAGAGGATCGCTCGCACGGCTGCCGACATCGAGGCGAAGAATCTCTCCAAACGCCTGCTCCTTCGCGGTACCGGCGACGAGTTAGACCAGCTCTCGGCAACGTTAAATGCCATGTTTGCGCGTCTGGAGGACTCGTTTTGCCGCATCACACAGTTCACCGCCGATGCATCGCACGAACTGCGGACGCCGGTCGCTATCATCCGCACCACCGCGGAGGTGATTCGCAGAAAGCCGCGCAGCGAGAAGGAGTACGCAGAGGCCCTGGACCGCATTCTCGCAGAGAGCGAGCGGACGACGGAGCTTGTCGAAGACCTGATGCTGTTAGCGCGCGCCGATGCAAACGTCGAGGACTTGGCTATGGAGCCTGTCGGGCTGGCCGAGTTGGCTCAAGCCGCCTACGCGGAGGCCCGAGTGCTGGCGGAAGCGGCCGGCATCACGCTCACCAATGGCGGCTTGAGCCAATGCACCGTCTCTGGAGACGATCGGGGTTTGCGCCGGCTTCTGCTCATTCTGCTGGATAATGCGATCAAGTATTCGAAGCCCGGCGGCGAGGTTCAGTTGTACCTGGGGCTTTGTCAGCGGGGCGACCGGCGGACCGCCGTGTTAGAGGTTCGAGACCAGGGCATCGGCATCGCGTCTGAAGACCTGCCCCATATTTTCGAGCGCTTTTACCGGGCCTCCAAGGACCGCTCCCGAAAGGTCGACGGTGTGGGCTTAGGCCTCTCTATTGCAGAGTCGATTGCCCGGCGGCACGGCGGCGAAATTCAGGTCGAGAGCAGCCCCGGCGTGGGATCGACCGCTCGCGTATTACTGCCGGCGCTCTAATCCACGCTCCATTCACGAATTCTTCAGAATCCCCTTTCACAATAAGCTCAGGAGCTTTATTTCATGCGAAAATTCACCGGCATCACGGTTTTGCTTGCACTGTGTCTGGGAGTGTCTTATGCCCAGGAGAAGAAGGAGAAGTCGCTTGCCCTGAAGGACCTGCCCCCGGCGGTCCAAAAGACCATTCAGGCCGAGGTAAAGGGCGGCGAGATCAAGAACATTGGCAAAGAGACGGAAGACGGCGTGGCCCAGTACGAAGTGGAAACCGTGGTCAACGGCAAACACCGAGACTTGAACGTGGACATTAAGGGTAAGTTGCTCCTCGTGGAAGAAGAGACCTCGATCGATTCCATTCCCGCCGCTGCCAAGGCCGCCATCTTAAAGAAAGTTGGCAATGGAAAGCTCCGAATGGTGGAGAATTTCATGCGGGGCGGCGAAACGATGTATGAAGCCGCGTACACCACCAAGGCCGGCAAGAGGCTCGAGGTCCTTGTTAAGGCGGACGGCACCGAGACCAATTAGGCCCGCTGCTCGAATCGGATCGAGCGAAGGCGAGCACCGCCTGCCCCACCCGCGGGCTCACTGCAAATTCCACGACATCAGGAGTTCTGATGGTGCGGAGGCGGCCGGCGACAGCGAGCAAGGCTAGCTCTCGGCGGACCGGACGGCGCAGGCAACCGGAGAACCGGGAAGGGACGGGATCTTCCTTCCGCGTCCTCCTTCGCAAGGCTATACCGTTTCTATTCATCGATTCTTCAGAATCGGCTGGCATAATTGTCGTGACCGGATGTCGACACCAAGGGCAAACTGGTCCCGTTGGAGGAGGACTTTGAGGGCATCCGCGAGGCGGCCGGGGCCGCCGTCAAGAAAGAGAAGAAAAGAGGACGTATGCAGAGACTGTGGTTTGCAATAGTTGGCGCCCCAGCGCTTTTGCTGGCGCAATCAGGGGCTTCTTATCACGTAACCCATACGTACCCGCTCGGCGGCGACGGCAGTTGGGATTATGTAGTGCCCGACCCGGCGAGTCATCGCCTGTACATCGCCCGCCAGAATCGAGTGATGGTGGTGGACGAAGACAAGGGTACCGTGATTGGCGAAGTAAGCGGCATTAATGGAGCGCACGGCACCGCGATCGCCACCACGGCGGGCCACGGCTTTGCCACCGCCGGCAACGACAAGGCCGTGATCATGTTCGATCTGAAGACGTTCCAGCAGTTGGCCAGGATTCCAGCGGCCGAAGACGCCGACGCGATTGTTTACGACGCGCCTTCGAACCGGGTGTTTACGCTCAATGGCGATGCGCATTCCTCGACGGTGATCGATGCGAAAGGCACGCTCCTTACGAATATCGATCTGGGCGGCAAGCCGGAATATGGCGTCTCGGCGGGGGATGGCAAAGTGTATGCGAATCTGACGGACACCAACGAAGTGGTGGAGATCGATGCAAAGAGCGCGAAAGTAACGCGGCGCTGGCCGACGGCTCCCTGCAAGGCGCCCGTCTCCATGGCCATCGATACGGCGGATCGTCGATTGTTTAGCGGCTGCCGGAGCGGGGTGATGGCGATCTCGGATTATCAAGCCGGCAAGATCGTGACTACCTTGCCGATTGGAACCGGAGTAGACGGGGCGGGGTACGATCCAGGTTCGAAGAACGCATTCGCATCCAATGCGGACGGTACACTTACCGTGATTCACCAGGACACGGCCGATCAATATCACGTGGCGCAGACGGTGACGACGCCGGCAGGGTCGCGGAACATGGGGCTCGATCCCACGAATCACAGAGTATATGTCGTAGCCGCAAAACTCGGGCCGGCGGCTGCTGGGAAGCGCGGTGCAGTGCTGCCGGGAACTTTCGAACTGCTGGTCATCGAGCAATAATCCCACCGGAAATCGGCTGGGAGACCGGTATAGCCATGGATCGCAAGGAGGAGAGAGGCGAGGCGTGGGTGGGTCGCCATGTGGATAGTACGCCAGCGGTTAGCTTCCCTGTTTCGGGGCCGGTTCCCGATTTGGTCTCTTCGCGTGGAGCAGTTTCTGTTTCTGCGGCGATGGCACTGAGCTTGCCGTTTAGCGAGTGCCTCCCAGCCCACCGGGATTACGAACGGGCGGACACCATCCCGAGGAATGGTTGCTGATGGAATGGCCTGCCACCGAGTCCGGCCGAACCAAGTACTAGCTCTTTACGACGCCCGTTGGGACGGCCAGCGAACGTCGGCTGCCGTCGTACTTAGACTTCTCCTTCAGATCACCACGCCCTTCCATCAGTACCAAAGTAGATTCCAGCATTTATACGGTCCGCCCCGCTCGCAGCTTCCTTTAGTCGAGAAATCGAAGGCAACCCGGCGCGGAAAGGTTCTCCTATAACTCAGGCTTCATTCCGCCGCGTCGCTCCCAATTGGGCACTAACGACCAAACAGGTTCTAGCGGTGAGATCCCTTCGATTGATGCGCTCCGAATCCAGGCCGAAAAACCGTTCCCTAAGATCTCTCGCGGTGAACTATGCGCGCCGTCCGAGGGGCTAATTGTGAGTTCCTTCACGGATAGCATTTCCATTGAGCGCACCCTCACCCAACTTTCAGAATGAGGCTGTACCCTTGTTGTATGCCGATCTTTGGTTTTAGTTGCCTGGCTGCATGCCTTGTTGCGTCGAGCGTCTCCGCAGAGGCTCAGGCCCCTCCGGAATCATCCCAGAAACTGCCGCAGCCTGTGGACAGCAAGCTACCGCGCGCACAACCGCCGGACGCAAGTGACGACGACCCCATCACCTTAAGAACTATCGTTCCCAATATCTGGAAAGACCAGGGACGGATCTATTGGGCGTATCCCAAGGCTCTGGCTCACGGTCATCAATTGCTGCCAACGATAGCGTTTGTCGCGGCGACTGGGGCGCTCATTGCGGCGGACCAATACGAATCGCCCTACTTTCGCCGCACTACGACGTTTCGAAGATTTAATACGGGGCTCTCTGGAACGAATACCTTGCTTCTCACCGCCGGCGTACCGGTTGTCGCGTACGTGGTCGGCTTGATCAAGAAGGACACTTATGCGCAGCGGACTGCCCTATGGACGGCCGAGGCGGTTGCCGATTCCGAAGTGACGGCGGAAGTTCTAAAGCTCGTCACACGACGAGCGAGGCCAGAGAGTATTCGGCCTAATGGGAACTTTGGCGATACCTGGACGGACTCTCCTACGGTTAATGGAGGCAGCTTCCCATCAGCACACACGATTGCCGCATTCTCCGTTGCAACTGTAATGTCCAGGCGATACGGGCGCGATCACAAATGGGTGCCTTTCGTTGCGTACGGACTGGCAGCTACCGTTGGATTCTCGCGTGTGACGTTATCCGCACACAACGTGTCAGATGTATTTGTCGGCGCGGGTCTCGGGTACGCAATTAGTCGATTTCTCGTACTTGGGCGCCATCATTGACGCACTGCCGTTATTGCTGGCTGGCCGTGGCCCCGACGGATTCGTCGCCTCAAAAGCAGGCGCAACCTAAGTCGCAATCGTCAACGACCAGTTCCAGCACGGACACGGTTCAGTTGAGCAGTGCCGCTCAGGCAGCACTTGCCGCCATAAAGGAAGCGCAAGAGACACCCGCCCAAACTGCCAAGGAAGCCAGTGGGGGCGATCCCCAGGCGAGGAGACTGCTTGCCAGAGAGGCTGCCGCTAAAGCTGTTGCGAAGTGAGAACGGCGTTCTGCGAGTTCCGCGTAGAGTTGCCGGAATTGGAAGCGGAACGCCGCGATATGCAATGACCAGGTTAGATCATTTCCATCAGCGCGATCCGTGAAACTCCCCGGAGCCGATTCACCGGGGAGCCACACGAATGCCCTTCGATCGCTACTGCTTCATCACGATAAACCACGCAGCCACGGTCGCAGCTCTGTAACTAATTGCAAACACCGCGGGCACTCGTTACAGAGCCGGGCCCAGAGGGCACCGCGTCAGAGAGCGTATTCCGCGCCTGCGCCACGAAATCCCTAAAACGGTTAGGCACCCTTGGCCTCCTGAATGTTGACCTTGATCATACTTTGGTTCCAGCTTATTTAGCGAAGACCAGACCAGAATTCCGGTCTGAAATTAAGTCCGAATGCAGAGCGACCGAACGCCTGGGCTGGAAGTTCGTGCTTGAGTGGCACCAAGTGCTTGAATCTATTGGAAAACTGTTCCAGACCCCTCCCATCGGCTCTTATTAACGCGCCTGCTTTGCTCCGATCGCCTCCGCGATGATCGCGGTCACCAGACTATTGATGCTGACGCCCTCGTTCTCGGCCTGTTTCGTTAACTTTGAGTAGAGGGTCCGGGGCAGCCGCTGACGCCATTGAGCGGCTTCAATGCTGGGCTTTGGTATCTTTCGGCCCGACTCATGGAACACCTCCATACAATCGCGGAGAGCTTCCCGGCCATTCTCGATCGCCTCTTCAACGGTCTCGCCGTCGGACATGCACCCGGGAATATCCGGGTACTCCACCAGATAGCCGCCACCCTCTTCCTTGGACAGGGGCCGAACCGTAAACTGGTACTCGTCAAGACTTCGTTTCGCAGTTGCTCTCATTTTGTTCCGATACCTCCCGCGGCGTCGATCAGCGCCAGAAATTGCCTGATGTAGACTGGCTTGATGGGACGCTTTGCGGGAACCGACACGATCTCCCGCACACCGGGCGCGCTGAAGATCACGTGGCTGCCGCCACGGCCGGGTCTGCGCCACTCGACGAAATTCTCCTCCGCCACCGCCTGCAATTCTTCGATGCGCCAGCCCATTCGATTCTTGCGCATCTTCTGAAGAGTTTTGTCGCCAGCCACCATCACGATGATACCGCATTTGGTATCACCTTTGTGTTTTGTCTTCTGAGAGCAGATCCCGGCCTCGGCACAACAACGCGTCAGTTCGAGTGGTGATTGTTCAGAAGGAAACTGTCGACGTTTTGAAACTGAACATTGCGCTGGATGAAACCGCGCGGCCGAAGAAGTAGTTCTGGTCAGATTGCTCTTCGCCGGATTATCCTGAGGAAGATGCCGAGCGTCGACAATGTCCGGCCGAACCCGGAAGAATTACTGCGCAAGGTGCAGGCCGATGAGCGCCGGGAGAGCCGCGGACGCCTCAAGGTCTTCCTCGGGTATGCCTCGCGCGTGGGTAAATCGTTCCGCATGTTCGACGAGGGCCGCCGCCGCAAAGAGCGCGGCCAGGATGTAGTGGTGGGCGCGCTGCAGGCCGGCGTCACACCCGATATCCAGGAGATCCTGAAGCACCTCGAAGTGGTTCCCTCGATCTCGACCAAACATGCCGGCCGCGATTATGTCGTCATGGACATGTCCGCGCTTTTCCGCAGGCACCCGCAGGTCTGCCTGATCGACGGACTGGCTTACGACAATCCTCCCGGCAGCCGCAATCCGCAGCGCTGGCAGGATGTCAGCGAACTGCTGGACCGCGGGATCAGCGTGATCACCGCCGTCAACCTGCAGCACATTCGCGAACAGCAGGACCAGGTGCAGCGCATCACGGGCAGGCGCGCGGCCAATTGCGTCCCCGAAGAATTTCTCCACGAGGCCGACGAAATCGAGGTGATTGACGCTCCGCCCGATGCCCTGCTGGACCGCACCGGCGCCCAAAGTATTCCCGATTCGCGCCGTCTGGGCGAGCTTCGCGAACTGGCTCTGCTGCTGGCGGCCGACGTGGTGGATCGCCAGTTGCAGGAGTATCTCGACGCCCACGGCGTGGCGGCGCGCTGGGGCGCCCAGGAACGCATCCTGGTGTGCCTGACCGCGCGCAGCAACGCCGCCGAAATGCTGCGCAGCGGACAGCGCAATAAACTGCGCTTCCACGGCGCGCTGTTGGCGGCCTACGTGGAGCAGCCCGACCTGCGCCCGCAGGACCGCGAACTGCTGGACAAGCACCTGGCACTGGCGCGCGAAATGGGCGCCGAAGTCCACTGCCTGAAAGGCCTCAATTTCGTCAACGCCATCCTCGAATTCGCCCATGAACAACGCATCACGCAACTGTTTCTGGGCCACACCCGCCGCCCCGGCCGCGCCTGGCTGGCGCGCAGCCCCATCGACCGGCTGATCGACGGCGCCGAAGGCTTCGACGTCCGGCTGTTTCCGCACGAGGGCGCCTTGTGAGCGCCGCCAGAGGGAGACTCAAGGTCTACCTGGGATACGCCGCCGGCGTGGGCAAAACCTACCGCATGCTGGAGGAGACGCAGGAACTGCGGCAGAAGGGCGTGGACATCGTCATCGGTTACTTCGAGCCCCATGGCCGCAAAGAAACCATTTCCAAGACCGAAGGCCTGGAGGTGATTCCGCGGCGCTTACTGACCTACAACGGGTCGCAATTCGAAGAGATGGATACCGACGCCGTGATCCGCCGCAAACCGGCGGTGGCCGTGGTGGACGAGTTCGCCCACACCAACGTGCCGGGAACGGAGCGCGTGAAGCGGTGGCAGGACGTGCACGCCATCCTGGATGCCGGCATCGGCGTCCTGACTACCATGAATGTGCAGCACCTGGAGAGCCTCAACGACCAGGTGTTCCACGCCACCGGCATCCGCGTACGGGAGACCATCCCCGATTGGGTAGTGGACGAGGCCGACGAACTGGTTTTCGTGGATCTCACGCCGGGCGCCCTGCGCAACCGCCTGGAGCGCGGCGTGGTTTATTCGCAGGAAAAAGCCCGCCGCGCCATGGAGAATTTCTTCAGCGAAACCAATCTTACGGCCCTGCGGGAAATGGCCCTTCGCCACACCGCGCATGAGGTGGAAGAGAAACTGGACGCGGCCGCCGCTGCCGCCACCCGGGCGGAAGGGCTGCGCGGGCCACCGGCCGATTCCCCGCCCCCGGGCCGCCCGGAACGCATTCTGATCTGCCTCACCGGACGCCCTTCCTCCGCCATCCTGATTCGCCGTGGCAAGCGCGTGGCCGATTACATCCATGCCGAATGCCTGGCGGTCCACGTGGGTGACGATTCGCACAATCGCGAGGCGGTAGAGCGCCATATGAGCTTTGCGCGCAACTTGCGCATCGAAACGCACGTCATACCAGGCAGGGATGTACCGCTCGCTCTTGCCAGCTTCGCTCGCACTCGCGGAGTGACGCAGATTTTCATGGGACGTTCGGCCCCGTTGCCCTGGTGGAAGCGATATCGTGAGAGCGTTGTGCAACGGCTGGTCCGCCAGGCGCGCGATATGCAGATCACCATCGTGGCCGAGCGGAAACGGTAAAGATATGAAATTGTGGTTGAAACTATCGCTCCTGATGGCCGCAGTCTGCGCGGTTCCCGCGCTGGCCGCCGAACCCACCATCGACGATGCCCTGCGCTGTCTCTACGATTTCGATTTCCCGGCCACTCATGCCGCGCTGGATGGGTATATCGCGGCGCATCCGCAAGAGCCGTTGGCCTACGCGTTCCGGGGCTCGGCGTACCTTTTCTATGAACTCGACCGCCTGGGCGCCCTGGAAAGCGAGTTTCTCACCGACGACGACCGCCTGGTGGAAAAAACCCGTCCCCAGCCCGACCCCACTGTCCGTAAGCAGTTCCTGCAGGCCGTGGACGACGCGCAAAAGCGCGCCGAAGCGGTGCTGAAGTCGAGCCCCAACGACCGCGATGCCTTGTTCGCCATGTGCGTAGTGACGGGAGTATCCACCGACTACATGGCGCTGGTGGAGAAGCGTCAAATCGGCAGTCTTTCGTTGGCCAAGCGCTCCAACTACTATGCGCAGCGCCTGCTCAAGCTTGATCCGAAATTTTACGACGCCTATCTTACGGCCGGCTTCTCCGAGTATATGGTTGGCAGCCTGCCGTTTTTCATCCGCTGGTTCGTCCATTTCGAGAATGTGGACGGCAGCAAGCAGCGGGGCGTGCAGAATCTGGAACTGGTGGCCCGCGAGGGACGTTACTTCCGGCCGCTGGCCAAAGTCTTTCTGGGAATCATCGATCTGCGCGAGAAGAGGCCCCAGGAAGCCCGCCGGCTGCTGGCCGAGTTAGTGCACGATTACCCGCGCAATCCGCTGTATCGCAAGGAACTGGACAAGCTGAACTTGAAGCTGACGATACCGGCGGATTGAACAACTCCTTCCATGGCGGCTCGGGAGCGGCCACTTTCCCTGGGGATGTTATACCAATGTAGGTATAATGAACGGAGACGGACAAGCCTCCGTCCCTGAAAGCCGCTGTACTGGATGGGAAGCTCGAAGCGGGACTTGCATGCCCTGCCCAGCCCCTCAGAGGATTCGGCTCCGCAGGCGTGGTTGTCGAGGATTGGGACCGGAGTACGCATCGAGCCGTGCATACCATACGGTTCGAGGGCGCGGTGTTCGTGCTGCATATGTTCCGGAAGAAGTCCACTCGCGGCGCAGATCGCCAAGGAGCTATCGCGATGAAGAAACAGCGAGTTGTGCGGGGCATTCCCGTCGAGGAAGGTTCGGGGAATGTGTATACCGATCTCGGGTATCCGGATAGTGAGAGCATGCTGATTAAGGCCCAGTTGGCCTCCAAGATAGCCGAGATCCTCCGGCGGAGAGCGCTCACCCAGGCCCACGCAGCCGAGATTTTGGGGCTCACACAGCCCAAGGTTTCCGACCTCTTGAAGGGGCGGTTTCGCGGGATTTCGGAGCACCGTTTGTTGGAATGCCTGACGCGGTTGGGCCGGGATGTCCACATTGTGATCAAGCCGGCGCCCAGGAGCAGGTCGAACGGGCGGCTGACGCTTTCCGTAGCGTAGGGCCGCCGGAAAACACCGGGTTGGCGGATCTTCCGGTGGCCAAGCCAGTTCCGTCGTGAAGGAGGGCACTTCGGCAGCTTTCATTCAGAGCTCCTGATGTCGTGGAATTTGCAGTGAGCCCGAAGGTGGGGCAGGCGGTGCTCGCCTGCCCCACCTGCGAAGCTCTCGCCATCGAAGGGAATGGCTCAGCCCATTTTCCCCGCCAGGCAGAAATTGCGGGGCGACATCAGGAGTTCTGTCATTCGGGCCCGCTGTGGTTCGAGGCGGTCCACCCGAATTTGCAGATGGCGCCAAGGGCTTGCGGTTCAGGCCGGCGCGATCGGCGCCATCATGCCGGCCGGCGAAGTGGCGGCGTAACGGCGTACTCGACGGACATGGGATTCGCCATGCGCTTCGAGGCGTCGAGAATCTCGAAGCTGACCATGTTGCCGCCGGCGTCGTAGTCCAGGATGACGCCGGGCTTGTCCCGATCGCTTTCCACGACCGGCGCATCGCTTAGCAGCACGCTCAGGATGTCCACTTCGGGGTCATAGACTACTTTCATTCGGCGCTCCAGTACTTCTCAAACTTACTGGTTCGGTAAGCCGTGATAATCGATTCGTCGCTAAGGGGGATTCCGCGCCGGTTCATCATGACCGGTCTCTATGATTGTATGTCGCCGCACCGTTGTCCGCTCCGGCCGGCGCAACGCTGGGGCGTCTGCCGTCGTCTTGTCGCACGCAAAAGCCGTCTTAGGGTTCGACCAGAGCCTCACAGGCAACTCCACTCGTCAGTGGTAATCTGTCGGCCGAGAATGGCTTCCACTTCGGCCACCATCATTCGCACTTCGTCGACGGAGTATTCGGTGTTCGAGGGGAGGGTGAGTCTATGGCCGCGATAGATCATGAAGGAATGTCTGGTTCCCGCCACCGGACCGTCGAAACCAAGCGCCCGCGGCCGGTATACGAAATCGCGCCGCTTACAGGGCGTCCACCGGCTCATGAACCGGCTCCCGGTTGAGATCGATTCCGGCTATGACGGGCAGCGCGTGGCTCAGTTTCATCCCCAGAAGTACCCACTCTTCCAATGTGGAACGCAGATCCTCGGAACACTCGCGCAGGGATGCGGCAAATGCCACCACGCCAGGACACGATGGAATTCGTCCGCCGTAAGTGCCGTCGTCGAGCTTGTCATACATCGCCTGCGCCATCGCACGGTCAAGGTACTCGGTCAGAATGTACATCGCGAATCCGCGTCCTTCTTCTTGAGTATATCTCCGCCGGAAATAGCTACGCGCGGTGATAGTTACCACAACCGCCCTCCACCTCGGAGTCGTCAGTGGCCCGATGGACCGCGCCGCGGCGCGTGAGGCGCGATAGCTGAAAGGCCCTTTACCAGTTCCGCCTCTTCTTCCGGTAACACTGTCCGCAGGTCCAGCATCAGGCGGTTCTCTTCGATCCGTGCCACCACCGGCGGATCGCCGGCCCGTAAGCGCTCTTCGACCGCCGCCAGACCGGTGCAGGAGATCGCGATCAGCCACGTCGGAATGGCTTGCTCGGGCGTCGCGCCACCCCCGATCACCGAATTTCCGGGCACCACTTCGGCGCCGATCCCCGGGACGCGCGCCACCAGCTTTTCCGCGCGAGTGCGGATCTGGTCGGCCGTCTGGCGGATCATGGCCAGCGCCGGCACCGCGTCCCAGCGTTCCAATAGCAGATTGCGCAGCGTGTTTTCGAGCGACTGGCAGATGAGCTTGTCGAGCCGCAGCGCGCGGAACAGCGGATTGCGCCGCAGGCGGTCCACGATCTCCGCTTTCCCCGCGAGAATTCCGGCCTGTGGACCGCCCAGCAGTTTGTCGCCGCTAAAAGAGACCAGGTCCGCGCCGGCCCGCAGGCTGTCGGCGGCCAGCGGCTCATCGATGCCGAATGGCCGCAGATCCACCACGCAGCCGCTGCCCAGGTCCTCGTACACCGGCAGCCCGCGGTCACGGCCCAGCGCCGTCAGTTCCCGCAACTCCACGCGGGCGGTGAAGCCCGACATTCGAAAATTGCTGGGATGGACGCGCAGCAGGAGGCGCGTGCGCGGGTTGATGGCCGCGCGGTAGTCGTCGATTTGCGTGCGGTTGGTAGTGCCCACTTCGCGGAGTGTGGCGCCCGATCGCGCCATGATGTCGGGGATGCGGAAGCCGTCGCCGATCTCGATCAATTCGCCCCGCGAGACCACTACTTCGCCGTCCGCCGCCAGTTCGTTCAGCGCCAGAAAGATGGCCGCCGCGTTATTGTTGACCGCGATCCCGGGCGCGCCCAGCAGTCGCTCCAGCAGGCTGGCGGCGTGGGTGTCGCGCTTGCCGCGCCGTCCGGCAGCGAGGTCGAACTCCAGGTTCGAATAGCCCGGCAGAGGGTCCCAGTGCCCCAGCGGCGCGCGTCCCAGATTGGTGTGCAATACCACGCCGGTAGCGTTGATGACGCGCCGGAGCGACGGCCTTTCGAATGCCGCCAGGCGCTGCCCGACGCGTTCCTCGGCGCTCGATTCGCCCGGCTGCCCGGCCAGAATCTCCGCGCGTATCTCGTCGAGCGCACGCCGGATTTCGGACACCAGAAGGGCGTGCGGGTAGTGTCCGGTGGAATGGGACAGCCGGTCGAGAACTTCGTGGACCGCCGGCAGCGCGCGCAATTTTTCGGTTCCGTTCACGAATCCGATGGTACGTGACGCTGAGGGGAGGCGCAACAGATGGTCAGAACTCCTGATGTCGTGGAATTTGTAGTGAGTCCGCAGGTGGGGCAGGCGGTGCTCGCCTTCGCTCGATCCTATTCGAGCAGCGACCCCAAATTCAGTGCGGGCGGGCAGGCGAGCACCGCCTGCCCCACCTGCGAAGCTCTCGCCATCGAAAGGAATGGCTCAGCCCATTTTCCCCGCTAAGCTGAATTGCGGGGCGACATCAGGAGTTCTGATGGTATACTGGTCAATGTTCGGGGCGTGGCTCAGCCTGGCTAGAGCGCCTGGTTCGGGACCAGGAGGTCGGTGGTTCGAATCCACTCGCCCCGACCATAACTCCTCTCCTTCCTGCCTGGTTCATTCAAAATCATCGGTTTGCGTACCTTGCTGGAGGATCTCCCCGTCTCATGCCAGGGGGTCGGAAGGGGCTTGCCCAATGTTTCCTGTAAGTTGGCAAGCCGTTCGCCGAGCCGGCCGAGACCTTGCCGGCGGGTTTAGTGTCGTGAATTCAGCAGAGCGGCTACCTCGGTCGAGATGCCGGCATATGCCTTTTCGTCGAACTCGCCGCTGTGCCGCCATCGCAGTACACCGCGCTGGTCGACAAGCAGCAGGTAGGCGGCATTCGGTGACTGGAAGCCCAGACGCTGTTTCCACAAATCGGTTCCGCCGTAGACCGTGATGACGTTCTCGTGATCCTTCTTGGGAGTACCCTTCCGCATTCCGCCATCGATGAACCACTTTCCCAGGCGGGCCATGCCGCCGATCATGGGGACTTCGTAGAACGTGACTTGCGGATTGTCGCCGAAGTCTTTGCGGAACCGGCCAACCCAGGCTTCCACGGAGAATCGTGAATCATACGTGAAGCCCAGGGCCAGCAGGGCCACGCGGCCGGAAGCGGCGTCCGGCAGAACGGCGGGCCGGCCGGTGAGGAACTCGCCCTTCAAGACCGGCATGGGTTCGCCCGGAGAAAGAACTTGAACCATTGTGGAAGTCATCATAATCATGGGAATCATAACAGTTGCATGCGGCCGGCAAGGGGTATACGAAGTAGTTGACCAACTGGATCGCGGGGGAGGTTGTTTGGCGAGCCCTGGGGCGGGGAAGGAGGCGGGATTGAACCGATTTCACACCTTGCGGCGAGAGCAGTGGATTCCACGGCCACTCGATGAGGTCTTCGCGTTCTTTTCCGAGGCCCGGAACCTGGAAGAGTTGACGCCGCCATGGCTGGGGTTTCGAATCGTGACGCCTGGCCCCATTCGCATCGCCGCCGGCGCCAAACTGCGGTATCGGCTGAGCTTGCATGGCCTTCCGGTGAGGTGGACCACCGAAATCCGGCGATGGGACCCGCCTTTCCGCTTCATCGATGTGCAGTTGCGTGGTCCGTACCGGCTGTGGCATCACACCCATCGTTTCGAAGCGCACGACGGTGGAACGCGCATGACCGACGTCGTCAGATACCGTCTTCCGTTTGGCCTGCTCGGCGTTGCAGTCCATGCCCTCAAAGTTCGGCGTGACGTAGAACAGATTTTCGACTACCGGTTCCAGCGCATCGACGCGCTATTTGCGGGCACGGGCCTGAAGGAGCCGAAGTGACCGGCGCGGGCGCGGCGCCGGCTTTGCTCTGGTTTCGGCAGGATCTGCGCCTATCGGACAACCCGGCCCTGGCCGCAGCCTTGGAGCGCCGTTCGCCGGTGATTCCGGTGTTCATCTGGGCGCCCGAGGAAGAAGGGGACTGGCCGCCGGGCGCCGCCTCGCGCTGGTGGTTGCACCAATCGCTAGGCAGCCTCAGCGCCGAACTGGAGAAGCGCGGATCGCGGCTGATCGTTCGCCATGGGCCAACGGCGGCAACGTTGAACCGCCTGGTGGCGGAATCGGGCGCATCGGCCGTTCTGTGGAATCGCCGTTATGAGCCCGCAGCCGTCGCCCGCGACCGCGAGGTGAAGTCAAAGCTAGGCGAGAGCGGCGTGACTGCCGAGAGCTTCAATGGCAGCCTGCTGTTCGAACCGTGGACCATTCGCAACAGCAGGGAACAGCCTTTTCGGATTTTCACGCCCTTCTGGCGAGCCTGCCAAAGCAAGCCCTTGGCGCCCGTCTGCGAGGACGCGCCCCAGCGTATGCCCCCGCCTGACCAGTGGCCGCAATCGCTGGACCTCGCGGAACTTTCGTTGGAACCGGCAGTCGATTGGGCAGGCGGATTCCGTCAGGTTTGGCAGCCTGGCGAATCGGGGGCCAGGAGCCAACTGCGGCGCTTCCTGCGGGAAGCCCTGGTGGAGTATCCTGTGAATCGCGACCGGCCGGGCCTGGTGGGCACATCGCGGCTATCCCCACACCTGCACTTCGGAGAGATCAGTCCCGGCGAGGTTCAGCGCGCGATCCTCGGTGTGGCGAACGGCAACCGCGCAGCTTGCGAGGCCTACCTCAAGCAGCTTGGCTGGCGCGAATTCGCGTACCATCTGCTGTATCACAATCCTGAATCGCCGCACCAGGCGCTCCGGCCGGAATTCGCCGCCTTCCCCTGGCGGATGCACCCGGCAAACTTCCAGGCGTGGAAGCGCGGAAAGACCGGCTACCCGCTGGTGGACGCTGGTATGCGCGAATTGTGGCACACCGGCTGGATGCACAACCGGGTGCGGATGGTCGCCGCGTCGTTCCTGGTCAAGCACCTGCTGATCGATTGGCAGGCAGGCGCAGCGTGGTTCCGGGACACTCTGGTAGACGCGGATCTGGCGAACAACACGCTGGGCTGGCAATGGGTTGCGGGCTGCGGCGCCGATGCGGCGCCGTACTTTCGAATCTTCAACCCGGCCATTCAGGCGGAAAAGTTCGATCCCGGCGGCGGCTATATACGGCGCTGGGTTCCGGAGTCGCGGCATCCCCTTCCGATCGTCGACCACCGCGAGGCCCGCGAGCGGGCTCTGGCGGCGCTGGAGAGCATCAGAAGAAGATAAGGGGCCGCGAGACAATAAGCTCAGAGCTCCTGATGTCGCCCCGCAATTTCAGCCTGGCGGGGAAAATGGGCTGAGCCATTCCTTTCGATGGCCAGAGCTTCGCAGGTGGGGCGGGCGGTGCTCGCCTGCACCACCTGCGGGCTCACTGCAAATTCCACGACATCAGGAGTTCTGAAGGTATGCGGCTACGCTTCCATGTTGCCCTGATTACCG
>Ga0182016_10003869_pt1 | contig 16848 bp, 15 predicted proteins | sample 712S2MmetaG_FD_120491 | JGI IMG/M metagenome (GOLD analysis project Ga0182016, IMG submission 120491) | Permafrost microbial communities from Stordalen Mire, Sweden - 712S2M metaG | ecosystem: Environmental > Terrestrial > Soil > Wetlands > Permafrost | place: Sweden: Stordalen | collected...
ATCGCAATCTGTCACATACATACGGCGCAGACTCTGGCGCTTCAGGGACTTTCACGATGATCAAATGGGCCTGGCTGTTTGCAGCTATCGCGGGGCTGGCGTGGCCGGCAACTGGACAGGTTGCGCCGGCGGCTTCGCCGGTCATTGAAGTTCACTTCTCGAATCCTGACCTGTCGCCGTCGCAATGGACCCTGATCATCCATCCGGATGGGAGCGGCCATTTCCGATCGGAGCGGAATGCCTCGCCGGCCGCCCGGTCACCAGGAATCGAGGCCCCCAGCGTGGACCGCGACATCCAGGTGAGCGCCGAGTTTGCCGGACACGTCTTTCAAATGGCACAAACCCACCGGTTTTTCCAAACAGAATGCGAGAGCCATTTGAAGGTCGCGTTTCAGGGATGGAAGAAGCTGAGCTATCGCGGTCCCGAGGGCGAGGGGAGCTGCGAGTTCAATTTTTCAAAGGACAAGGAGATCGAGGCATTGGGCGGATCGCTGGTGGCGGTTGCGGAGACCATTGTGGAGGGCGCTCGCCTGGAGAATCTGCTGCAGCACGATCCGCTGGGCCTGGACCGTGAGACGGAGTTTCTTTTGGAGGCCGCAGGGGATGGGCGGGTGCAGCAGATTGGGACGATCCGCGGGATTTTGGAGCGGCTTGCCGGCGACGATGCAGTGATGGAGCGGGTGAGAAAACGGGCGCGGATGCTGCTGGCGCGGGCGGAAGGCTAGCGGGCTTCGACAGGTTGGGTCAAGATTTTGAAGTAACTTTACGGCGGACCGGGTGTCCTATGTAAGTACGTTTCCAGGCCGCGAGCAGGGTTTTTGCTCGGGTTTGGCTATGGGGAGGCAGCGCACCATGAAAAGCAGAATGTTGGATCATGACGGGCTGAAGACATGTGTGCTGGGAATGATGGGACTGGCGCTCTTCCTGGCCATGTCCGTCGTGCGGGCCAGGGGCGACGACGCGGCGCCGGCTGCTCGCGCAGTGAGGCTCAGCAGCGTGGAAGGCCAGGTGCAGCTCTCCCAGGGAAAGCAGTTGCTTGCCGATCCGGCGGTGGAAAACACTCCGTTGTTTGAAGGCTCGCTGTTGACGACCGGTGACGACGGGCGCGCTGAAATCCAGTTTGAAGACGGCAGCGTCGTGCGGCTTTCGCCCAACAGCTCACTCACGCTGGCGGTGCTGCGCGGGCAAGGCAGCGGTGCCGAAGCGAATGTTGCGCTGGAAAGCGGGTTGGCCTACTTCGAATTGCAGGGCGAAGGCCTGGCCGGAACCATCAGCGTGAAGTTTGCCGACGCTGCCGTCACTGCCAGCGGCCTTGCTGTCCTGCGCGTCAACCTTGATAATTCTCCGGGAGAACTGGCCGTCTTCTCCGGCAACGCCCATGTGGAACGGGGCAATGCACTGTCACTTGATTTGCACGGCGGCGAAAGCCTGGCGCTGAACGCAAACGACCCATCCCGCTATAACCTGACGGAATCCATCGAACCGGATTCCTGGGATACGTGGAACTCCGATCGCGACGAAGCATTGTCAGCCGAGGGCGCGGCCCGGACAGGGGCAACCAAGAGCTTTCCGGATGCCAGTAATCCCGGGTGGAGCGATCTGGACGTGAACGGAAGCTGGTACAACGTACCAGATCAGGGTTACATCTGGTCGCCAAACGACGCCGCAAGCGCGGGTTTTGACCCCTATGGAAGCGGAAACTGGATGTGGACGCCGGGATACGGCTACATCTGGGTCTCGGGTTACGCGTGGGGCTATACGCCCTTCCAATGCGGAACCTGGAACTACTACGACGCCTTTGGGTGGGGGTGGGCGCCGGGACTGAATGGATGCCAGCCATGGTGGGGCGGTGGCGGCTACGGAGTCAACGTGGGGATATTCCCAGGTGGATATCGTGGTCCAATTCGCCCGATTCGGCCGGGCCGGCCACTGCCTGGGCGTCCTGGCGGCGACGGTCCTCATCATCCGTTCCCGATGGTGCCAGTCAACCGGCACGGTTCAGGCGGGGGCACAACGCTTCCCGCGCGCGACAGAACGAGCGTGGTTTCGATTGGCGGATATACCGTGCAGGCATTGCGCCCCCTGAGTCCGCGTCTGCAATATGACCACTCAGCCTCGGCAATATCCGTCAGCCGCTATTCAAACGGGACTTCGGTTCACGGAGCCGGATCGAGTGCCAGCGGTGGAGGACCTATTCGTCCAGCAACGGCTCCATCGGCCGGACGCAGTGCGCCTTCAGCCAGCCACGCCTCCCCCGCACCGAGTCATGTTTCGAGCGGTGGTGGCGGCGGTGGTGGTGGAGGAGGAGGCGGTCATGCTGCGCCTTCTGCGCCAAGCGGCGGCGGTACCCACAAATGAGTGGCGATTCGCCTCTCTGGCGTCTCTAACATCTTCGATTGAACATCGGCCGCAAGGTGACAGGCAGTGAACAAACCTGTTGCCTTGCGGCCAGGCTTTTTGCCGTTACTCTGATGGGCATTCTCTGGGTGTATGTTCTGCGGCGTTGCCGGCAGCTTGTCGAGAATTGTTAGTATTTATTTGTCCGTGACGGGATGATGAAGATAAGCTCCGGGGAGTTATATCCAACTTAGTGCTGCTCTGGGGTGAGACTTTAAGTTAGCTGGTAGTTGAGCCCGATATAAAGGCCGCACGGCGCGATGCCGGGCGGCCTTTGTTCTCACAAGCGGGAAGCTGGTTAGCGCCTTGCGCCGTTGTGTTTGTCGCGGTAGATGGCGCGTGAGGTCCTATTGAGGCGATGATTGAGCGCGACGCGGTCTGGGCGCGTGAGATGACCGCGGTCGGCTGTGCGCATGTGTCTTTCTTCGCGGCCAATCGAGGCTTCGCGGCGTTCCAGATGGCGCGTTTCGCGCCCGTTGAGTTGGCCGCTTCGTTCGCCCTGCGCGATGCGATGCTGCTGAAAGGCACGGCGCTGGTTGATGGTGGCCGCATGGCGTGGCGCAGAAATGGGGGCGTTCTGAGCGATGCCGAAGGTGGAGCAAAGTGCGAGAAGTCCGACGCCAAACAGAGAGGCTTTCATGGTGTATCTCCTTGCGAGGCGGCGGCTTGAGATTGCTAAGTGCCGATCCGCGCTCACATCATTGAAGACACGCGTTGGTGAAAAGTGTTGCGACTGACTTACTCGGAGCTAGATCGAAAGTTGTATCTCAGGATTGGCTCACTAAGTGGATACGACTTGCAGTGCGTGCCACAGTGCAGCCAACGCATCAACGGGAAGGCTTTCAGCGCGCGCCTGCGGATCGATTGCGGCGCGAGCCAGTGCTGCAGTCACGATAGCCGGAGCGATTTGTGCCGCGCGGAGATTGTTGGCGAGCGTTTTGCGCTTCTGGGCAAAAACGGTGCGTACGAAGGGAAGGAAGGTAACCTCATCGAGCGCTAATTCGTGGAACCGCGGGGCAAAGCGCCAGCGGAACACGCTGGAGTGGACATCCGGTGGAGGCGAAAAGGACTCAGGCGGGAGTGTGAAAAGCTTCTCCGCCGGGCCATACATCTGCACGGTTACGGAAAGCAGGCCGTAATCGCGCGTTCCCGGTTTGGCGGCGACGCGGTCGGCCACCTCGCGCTGGACCATCAGGATGGCGCGGTCGAGTGAGGCATGGCTTGCGGCAAGTTTAAGCAGGATTTGCGAAGTGATGTAGTAGGGAAGATTGCCAACGACCGGCAGTTTTTGCGCGGCAGCGGCAGAGGCCGCGGCAAAGTCGAACTGGAGCACATCCTGCTGGACGACGGTGACATTCGCCCTACCGCCAAGCGGGAATTGGGTGGTCAGATGGGCAGCCAGTCCAGGATCGAGCTCGACAGCAACAACGTGTTTGGCACGCGCTGCAAGGGCTCCGGTGATAGCGCCAGCTCCGGGGCCGATTTCAACCACGGTGCGCCCGCTCAGGTCGCCCAGGGACGCAGCTATTCGGTCAACGGCCTGCGCATCGTCGAGGAAGTTCTGTCCGAGCCTGGGTTTGTTGGGCATGGGCTGCTTTGATGGTAGATGAATGGAGAGGCAGGGCAAGCAACGGCGGGGGGAAATTCAAAACCAGAAGTGAGATGCTGAATCTACTATTCAGCGCAAAAATGCGGCCAAGTCCGAAGCGGCGCGTTGCTGCTTCGGACTTAGCCGCTAGTTCGAGCGGTTCCAGACCGGTCGGCGTTCGAAGAATGGCTCTACGTTCGGCCGGGCTGAAGATACTTGGCTGAAAATACAGACCCCGCGTCCAAGTTAGTCGCGTTTCACCAACAGGCCAAACAGTGCGCCGGCGGTTACGCCCGCTGCAAAGGTTGCGACCACAGTAAGCACCAGGTGCCGCTGCATGCGCCCGGTGGTGTCATTCAGGAATTCCTCCGCGGCATCGCCGCTCTGCTTCACGGCGCGTCTTGCCACTCCAACGGAGTCTTCAAACGCGTCGGCGCCTTGTTTCACGGCGCGTCTTGCCACTCCAACGCCGTCTTCGATTGCATCGCCAATTGCGGTGCTCGCGCGCGAAGCCTTACGGGCGACTTCGGCGATTTGATCTGCGGTTTTATCCACTACGGTTTGTGACATAATTTCCTCCCGGGGTTCTCTGTACGCTGGTCTTGATTGCGATTCATGTGAATTTCCATTCACCTGATGGAGATGCTTACTGGATTTCTCCCACGGCGAATCGTCTGGTTCTTGTCTCATCAGTTCGGAATCCGGCTTGCGAAGATGGCACGCCCCGAAGCGCATGCGAATTCTCAGTATCCGGCTTCCTCGATTGAGTTGGATGTCCAGAATTGACCGCTGGTTGGAATGGTTTTTCGCGACCGCCGGGGAAAGGTGCGCTGAGTGCGGAGATTTTCGGGAAGACGGAAGCGGGTTTTCTACATCGGATTCACCGCGGGTTATTGGGAGCGATCCGATTTTCTGGAACTACTCTTTTCCTGGAACTACTCTATCGTGAGCACGATCTTCCCGAAATGGCCACCCTTCTCCATACGGGTGAGAGCTTCACGCGCCTGAGACCAGGGAAAGACTTCATAAACGGGACGGAGGGAGGCGAGGGAGAGGGCTTTGTTCAAGGCAATAAAGTCACTGCGTGAGCCGACGTAAATGCCCTGAAGGCGGACTTGCTTGTGGAGCAGGGATGCAACTGGAAACGGTACTGAATCCGTCGGTTGCGCAAGGACACCCACCTGGGCGATGACCCCGCCGATTCGCAGTGCGCGCAGGGAGCGAGCGAGGGTGCCGGCGCCTCCTACTTCGACCACAAGGTCAACTCCTTCTCCGCCGGTTTCGCTCAGGGCCCAGCGGTCCCATGCGGGTTCTTCCCTATAGTTGAGGCCGGAGTCAAGGCCAAGTTTGTAGGCGCGCTCCAGCTTTTCGAAGCTGGAGGAGATGCCCAAAGTCCGCGCGCCCCGGATGCGCGCCAATTGCAGAGCAAAGATTGAGACGCCCCCCGTTCCCTGGATGAGGACGGTATCTCCGGGTTTCAAGTTGCCCGCAATCAGTGCGTTCCAAGCCGTCACACCCGCGCAGGGCAGGGTAGCCGCTTCCTCGAAACTGAGATATTCCGGCAAGCCGACCAGTCCGCTCTGCTTCACAATTACGCGGTCGGCCAACATTCCGTCCGTGTCGCCTCCCAAAGCGCCACATGCTTTGGCTGCGCTCAGCGGTCCGTCCAGCCAGTTCTGCATAAAGATTGCAACCACTCGGTCGCCCGGGATCCAGGCCGTAACACCTTCACCAACCGCCTCCACTTCGCCTGCGCCATCGGAACAAGGGATACGTGGAAATCTCAGTTTTGGGTTGTATTGCCCCTTCACCATGAGCAAATCGCGATAGTTCAGGGAGACTGCGCGAACTCTAACCAGAACTTCGCCTGGTCCGGGCTGGGGTGTCGGACGGTCCACAAACTCCAAAGAATCAACGCCGAAGGAAGAGATTTGCCAGGCCTTCATTCAAGTTCCTCGCGCCGCTGCAGTCACTCAATTCAAATTCACGGGATGCAATGCGAAAAAACACTCGTAGAATGAAGATATGGCTCGTGGTTGGGAAAGTAAATCCGTGGAGGAGCAGATGGCGAATACCCTGCAGCAACCGGAGGTAAACCCCGGCTTTGTGAGCGAAGATGCTCGACGCGTGGCGGACAAACACCGCACAGAACGGGAGCGTCAAAAACAGGCCCTGAACCTGCAACGAGAGAATATCCTCTCGCAGAAAACTTCGAATCCCGCGCGCAGAACCGCGCTGGAGGCCGCCCTGGCCCAGATAGAAGCGCAAATCCAGGCGATGAACTAAGTTCTCCCTGCCAGGCAGAATTTCTCCGCCAGAGAGCGTTTTGCTGTTCTCGGATTTCCGCTTTCACCGATCGTCGTGACCCGGCGGCAGGCGAATTTCACGATTCGCGATGAAAGAGCAAGGAGTTCGCCTGGTGGATTGAGGTCATCGAGATCCGCGCGATATTCACATGCGCGGGACGGCTTGCAGCCCACACGATTGCATCGGCAACATCCTCCGGGGTGAGAGGCGTGACGCCTTTGTAAACCTTGGCGGCCCGCTCTTCATCCCCTCGAAAACGCACCAGGCTGAAATCGCTTTCGACCATGCCTGGATCGACGCTGGTCACGCGGACCGGGGTGCCGAGCAAGTCCTGGCGCAATCCGTCGTTAATGGCCTTCTCGGCTGCTTTGCTGGCGCAGTAAACCGCACCATTGGGATAAGTGATTTCGCCTGCGGTTGAGCCCATATTTATGATGTGGCCGCGCCCGCGGACGACCATGCCGGGAACAACAGCGCGCGACACATACAGCAAGCCCTTCACATTGGTATCGATCATCTCGTCCCAGTCTTCGAGTTTGCCCATGTAGAGCTTGTCGAGACCGCGGCTGAGCCCGGCGTTATTTACCAGAACGTCAATCTCCGCCCATTCATCGGGCAGCGTGTCGATGGCGTTTTGGACAGCACGATGGTCGCGGACGTCCACGTCAATGGAATGGACGGAGAGCGCGCCGCGCTCCAGAGCGAGCGAAGCAATTTCGGCGAGCTTTCCGGCGCGACGCGCCGCGAGCAGAAGGCGCGCACCCTCGGAGGCAAAGGCCAGAGCGGTGGCAGCGCCAATGCCGGCGCTGGCTCCGGTAATGAAGACGACTTTCCCTTTTAGGCTCATGATTCCATCCTAACCAACCACAGGGGGAATCAAAAGTGCTGCCGCGCACAATGCGCCAGGAGCCTCCGACCAGAGCGAGGAGTTCGCCGCCCGGATACCAGCCATCAAGATTTATTTATCGCCTCACGGGTAAACTTGGGTTATGCCGATTTTCAAAGTTATTCTCCTTGCCATCATCCAGGGAATTGCCGAGTTACTGCCTATTTCCAGCTCCGCGCACGTGGTGGTGGCTGAGAAGCTCATGGGGCTTGACCCCTCCTCGCCGCAGATGACGATGCTGCTGGTGATGCTCCACACCGGAACCATGTTCGCCGTGATCGTTTACTTCTGGAGTGAGTGGAAGCGGACCTATTTCTCCAGCCGCAGAGCCTTTCAGCGCTTTGCGAAGTTGGCTATCTGGGCTACTTTGCTCACCGGTGTGGTGGGCGAAGCGCTGAAGGAGATCATTGAAAAAACGATGTTTCGGGGAGCGGAGAAGGCGGAGATTGAGCAGTTGTTCAGCCACCTTGAGCTGATCGCTCCCGCGCTGGCCGCGGCCGGCCTGGTCATCCTGGTTGCGGGACTTGTGGAAAGACGGCGGGAGCGAAAAGTCGGCCTGGTCTCCCGGACTGCGGATCGCGCCAAAACGATTACATTTCCCCAGGCCGCGTGGATGGGACTGGTACAGGGACTGGCTCTCCCGTTTCGCGGCTTCTCCCGCTCCGGATCAACCATCTCCGCGGGCATGCTGGCAGGTGTTGCCAAGATGCGGGCCGAGCGCTTCAGTTTTGCGCTTGCCGTGTTGCTGACGCCGCCGGTAGTGGGCATGGAACTGCTGCGTCTCATCAAGGCCTCGCAAGCCGCGGACCTTGCCGGCACGCCTATCGACCTGCACGGCGCACTGGCAGTCTCTTTGCTGGGAGCAGTCTTTTCCTTCTTCGCCGGTCTCGGGGCTCTGAAATGGCTGAGCAGTTGGCTCGAGTCGGGCCGCTGGTACCTATTTGGTATTTACTGCCTGGCAGCTTCCGCCGTAGTTTTTTATCTTCATTCACGGGGATTCTAGAAATCAGGAGTGCTGTACCGCCGGATTCCTGCGCTCGTCAACGTCTTCCAAGCTTCCATACCATCGAACGATCTGACCAGCGGAGCCGATGCGTGGCGCGCCTTCGGATCTCATCCAACGCCAGCCACGGTCGATCGTCTTGATCCGGTACTCGATATCAATGACCGTTCCAGTGCGCATGGCATCCAGAAGAGCTTTCATGGTAGGTTCCACGTCATCCGGGTGCACCTCTTCGAGCCATCCGAGGCTGCGGGTTTTCTCTCGGCTGAGTCCTGTCAGTTCCAACCAACCTGTATTTACGTCGAGAACATTGCCTTCCGAGTCCATAGACCATAGTGCAGCTTTGTTTAGATCAACCATGTATCGGAGATGATCCTCGCTCTCGAGAAGCGCCTGCTGCGTGCGTTTCCGCTCAGAGATGTCAATGACAGCCACCGAGATGCCGATCACTTCTCCGGCCTCGTCCAACGCAGGCTGGTAGGAGACGAGGTTGGTTGCGTCCTTCATTCCATGTCCATTGGCCGGCCTGGTGAATTCCACTTCCTCGATCACTTCCCCTTGCAATGCGCGAAGAACATACGATTCAATGGCGGGAAAGACGGTGGGAATCATTTCTTGTACCGTTCTTCCCAGATACGATTCGGGCGGGGAGCCGTTCATGGCTGCTAGACGGCGATTGATGCTGACATAGCGAAGATGGCGATCAAGGAAGCAAAGGCCCACCGGAGCGCCATCGTAGATGGCCTGCAATTGCGCCAGGCGCTGTGCTGGTAACGCTTCAAGTGTTGAGGCGACCCACCCGTCCCCATGTATGCTGAGTTCCGACCCCGGAATCCCGGGTGCGGCGTCGACCATGTGGGGGATTCGATCTGCGGTGAGCGGCCGGCCATAGAGCCATCCTTGCCCCATCTTGCATTCGAGCCGAAGCAACATCTCGGCCTGTTCTTCGGTTTCGATTCCCTCTGCAATGGTGATCAGGTCGAGGCTGTGCGCGAGGCCCACAATAGCCGCTACGATCTTGCGGCTCTGACGCTTGTCCGTCATCGAACTGACGAAACTGCGGTCAATTTTCAATACATCGAAGGGCAGAGCCTGGAGGTGAAACAAACTTGAATATCCCGTTCCAAAGTCATCGAGTGCGAGTTTACAGCCCATGTCTTTCAATTCGCGGGCAATCGTTTGCGCAAGTTCCAGGTTTTCCATCAGGCCGCTCTCGGTGATCTCAACCGTAAGACGGTCCAGCGGGAACCCTCCTTCCTCGGCTACTTTACGAATCAAGCTGGGGACGGACGGCTCGTGCAACTGAGCTGGCGATACGTTGAACGCCAGAACCAGCGGTGCAGGGACAAACGAGGAAGAAAGAAATGCTTTGCGAAGTATCTGCTCCATAAGGCGGCCAATGAAGCCGTCTCGCTCGGCTAGCGAGATAAAGTTCTCGGGCAGGGTCAAGCCGAGACGGGGATGATTCCAGCGCGCAAGGACTTCAAAGCCCTTCAATAGGCCCGTGGAAAGCTCAACCACGGGCTGAAAGTAGGGCTCAAGCTCATCGTTATCGAGAGCTTGACGCACCGCAGCCAAGTCTAATCTCATTCTCGCGACTCTATGACTATTTAACGAGAATGTCTACACCTTCTGTTGCTTCCTGGGAAATAAATCCTCGATTTGACCGTATTCCCGACGCACAGTGGCCAGCTTGCAGGGAGTTATTCCTAACGGCAAATGCCTGTGACATTTTCCATTTCCGACACCGTTTCAAGGGCGCCCGGCGGCTCTGAGCAGATCGGCGAGCGCGTGGACGTCGGCGGGGTTGGTGTCGCTGATGACAACATAGCGCAAGCCGGACTGGCTCCAGGTTTCCACGCTGAAGCCTCTCTCGCTGCTTGCGGTCACAGCTTCCGGCAGCGTTCCGGGATCCGGCTGATCCTGCAGGACGAAGACGGACATCTGGTGTTTGCGCACCTCAAAAAGCAGTTGAGCCCCCGCGTTGTGCTGGAAGTAGACTAGCTTGCCGCCGAGGAGTTTGAAGGATGAGTCCTGCAACTCGGGCAGGTTGAAGGTGAATGGAAGTTTGCCTTGAAACCACGGCTTTACCGTATGCCGGTCGGTGGAAACTACATCGACCGGGTTTACGCTGGCGAGCGTGGCAACATGCAAATCGAGCAACTCCGCAAGTGCCTGCTCTCGCGACTGGTGCCGCGTGAAGACTGTCACGGAAATCGCGATGAGCACCAGTGTGAGGGCGGCGGCCACGCCCGGTATCCATGCAGTTCTCCAGAGAGGCTTGCGGCTCTTCTGCACCGCTTTTTCAAGGCGCAAACGAAACTCGGGCGACGGGAGGAAGCGCGCCGCCGCGGCGGCCCTGGTTGCCCGCTTCCATTGCAGGCGGCTGAGCGTTTCCGCCGCGCAGGCGGGGCAATTTTGCAAATGATCCTCGATGCCGGCAAGCTGTTCCGGTGTGCAGCTTTCATCGACATATGCGTCGAGCCAGTCGCGCCAATTCTCGCAGGTCATAGAGACGAATTCTCCCTTCCGGCTGAGAGCAAAGTGCGCATGGCCTTTCGCGCGCGCGATAGACGGGACATCACGGTCCCCATGGGTACGGAGAGCGTTTGAGCGATCTCTTGATAGCTCATTTCTTCGATGTCGCAGAGAAGAATGATCTCGCGAAAGTTCACCGGCAACTCCGCGAGGGCGTTCTGGATTGCCTTCTGCTCACCGCGCGCCAGCAGAACGGACTCGGGGGTTTCCTGTGTTGCCGGTTCCGCGGGGGTATCGTCTGCATCGAGGGAAACAGTGGCAGCCAGCCCGGCGCGCGATGTCAGGAACGTATTGCGCAGGATCCTGTAAATCCAGGCGCGGAAATTGGTGCCCTGGTGAAAGGAGGAGAAACCCTTGAGGGCTTTCATGTATGTCTCCTGAACCAGGTCTTCCGCAGCGGCTCGATCCTGTGCGAGCCAGCAGGCGAAGTTGAAGAGCCTGGCGAAGTGGGGCATCGCCAGCTGTTCAAATGATCCGAAATCGCCAGGAGGTTCATGCACGGCACGGACAGTGTATCTCAGGTCGCGATGGTTCGATCACCGCATGCGGGTGGATGGAAAAGGCGTGCGCGTGTTTCATTGGCTGCTCCCTTCGATAGATAGAACTGGAGTAGCCGCGGATTATTCCCGGCAGGGTGAGATTTTCTTGAAGGCAGAAGCTTCTGAAAGTTGGACTGGCCGCTACTGGGGCGCGACCAGTTGATGGGCGATTGCAAAAAGCGCAAGCTCAAGGCGGGTGGAGACGCCTGTTTTGTCAAAGATGTTTGACAGGTGGCGCTTCACGGTCTCTTCACTCAGAGAGAACTGCCTGGCGATGTCGCGATTACTGCAGCCTTCGACGATGCAGCCCACGACTTCGAGCTCGCGCGGAGTGAGGCCGTAGGTCTTGCGCTGCGGCACCACGGTCTGTTGCATCAGGTCATGGAGTGCCGAAACCAGGTTTACCACGCGCTTGCCGCCGATCCAGTAATCGCCACTGAAGACGGTGCGGATGGCGGTCTGCAAGTGCCCCGCGAGTGCGTCTTTAAGCACAATTCCGCGGGCGCCAATATGCAGCGCCTCGATGATCTGCTGGGTGGTCACGGTGGAGGTGAGCAGCAGAATCTTCACCGTGGGGGTGCCGTTCATGATGGCCCGCATGGCTTCAAGGCCGGGAAGACGCGGCATCTGCAGGTCGAGGAGAAGAATGTCGGGTTCGAGTTCGAGAGTTTCAGTGATGGCTTCGTCGCCGTCGCTCGCTTCGCCGACAACCTCAAAGCCATCCACTTCCGTGAGCATATTGCGTACGCCGATACGGACCACAGGATGGTCGTCTGCCAACACGATTCTGATTGGGCGTTCCACTTGGGCGCGTTTACCTCCCCTGTTGGGATGGGCCCTGGACAGTTCACGAGAAAAGTGTCAACAGGGCTTATGAACCATCATCCCCCTAAGCGGGGAATTCTGACTCAAGCATACGCTGGAGCGCGAGAGTGGCGATGCGCAAATCTTTCAGTAGCGGTGAGTTGTTATCCAACTGGTTACCTTTTAATTCGAACCCGCCGTTCTCGATCAGTGCACCGAGTGCTGCCGCCTGGGTAGCGCCGGCCATTGAGCAGCCTCCTTTGATGGCGTGCCCGATTCGGCGAATCTCACGGGCGTCTCTTGCCGCCATAGCGGTCTCAATGGCAGCCGTACGCTTCGAGAGGTCCGCGACAATTGCGGCATAGATCTGGCGTACCGCGGCCTCCGACATGAGGGAACGCAATTGCGCCAGCGTTTCTGCTTTGACAACCGGCGAGTCTGGATCCAGCGTGGTAATCACAGGCGGCTTCGCCTTTCGCGCTTTCTCCTTGAGCATGCTGGTCAATTCTTCGGGGGCGAAGGGTTTCAGCAGGAACCCGTCGCATAGAGCAATCAATTCGTCTGGCGGGTTGCTGCCGCTGACGGCATAGACAGCGGCGGTGCACATGCCGCGAAGTTCCCCAACCAGTGGGATTCCGCTCAGTCCCGGCATCTGCGCATCCATCAGGACGACGTCGGGACGCCAGCTTGCGGCTGCCAGTAACTCAAGCGCTGCCGTTCCACCCTCCGCAGTGTGGACGGTAAATCCGGTCATGGTCAGTACCGTCGCCGTCACTTCGCGACTGACCAAGTCATCGTCGATCAGCAGCACCGTGGGGAGATCCTGCCGGATGCCGAAGTTGAACATGAGTCTAGTGTGACACCGCGGAGAAGAAAAGCGTGGAAATTCGATTCAAATGTGTGCTCCAGGAGGTCCCAATCAGTTTCCAACAACTAAAACCTGGAAGCTTCCATTCACCGGCGCGGTACGGAGCGTGCCAATGCCCCCGGATTCGGCCAGGTTCACGCCGAGTAGATCCGTTACCAGGTAGACTTCGCCTGACGCAGGATTCACGGCGAGCGTGCGCGCCCGCTGCCGGGTGGGCAGATTCTGAATCACAGCATAGGTATCCGTTACGTCCTGGCGAATCACGGTGAGGCTACCGTTGGCTCCGCCGTTGGCGGTGTAGATGAGGCTACGGTCTGCATCGTAGCCGACAGCGTCGGTTCCCGGGCCGGTGGGCAGGGTGGTTACTACTTCGCCGGTGAGGGCATTCATGACGGCCAGTCTCATGTTGTTGCAGGCGGCGAACAGGCGCTGATGGTGGCTGTCGACGGCCAGACTTCCGGGCTCAGTGCAACCGCCGCTGAGAGAGAAGATGCGCATTTGTGCAGGGGTTGCCCGGCTCCAGTCCAGGGAAGGCGTTTCCGATGTTGCGCCGTGCACCAGGGACCCGATTGCGACGGCATCCAGCCGGGCGATGGAGTCGCGATTGAGGAGGTTGACGAAGACTTCTCCGCTTCCGCCGGCCTGGGCGAATCCGAGGCGGCCGGGCATGAGGATGGTGGCCAGGGCCTTGCGCCCCTCGATATCGATAACGGTCATGGAGGACCGAATCTCGGTGTCGCGGGCCGGGGGGCGGGGCGGCAGGGGCGCAGTTCGGCGCGTGTTGGAGCGGATGGGCGGCGTCGGGGTTGCTGGACTCGCCGTCGCAGGCTCCCCGCACATGACGAAGAGCAACCCGCTTTGCGGTTCGAGGGCGAGCGAGCGCGGGTTGGGGCCGGTGAGAATGGTTGCCACCACCTGGAAGGTGCTTCGATCGAAGACCTTGACCGCATCGGCCAATCCGTCGCTGACATACCCGAATTCGCCGTTGTCATCGAGGGCGACGGAATGGGCCTCGCGGAGCCCGGTGACCTGGCCTGCCAGTGTGCCGGTGGTTATATCTACTACCTGGACAACCGTGCCGTGGGCGATGAAGAGCTGGTTCGCTTTGGCGTCCATGGTGAGGTAGTCCCAGTTGCCGAGCCCGCCGATGGTCCAGGTCTTCTTGATGGACAACGGATCCCCGGGAAGTTGGGTGGGATTGGGAATCTGTGCGGCCAGCGAGGCGCAAGTCAACAGGCAGACGGCCAGGAGCTTTTTCATTCCGGGGACTCCATAGAACTAGATGCAGGAATTGCGGTTATCGCTCGGATTGCTGCGTGGAAGCCCGGTTTGCGGTCTGAAGTTTGGACGTAAATAGGCCCAATTGTGCGTGAATTGATGCGTTAAACGGGCCAAAACGGGCTGAAATCGGAGTGTTTTGTTCACTTCTTTGCTAACATGTGGCGGTTTGTAGAAGAAAGATCGATTTTGTTATCAGTGAGTTAGGGGATGAGGCTTGTTGGCTGGGGCTGGTTTTTGGAGGGGGAGGGGTGGGGTAATTAATTTTCTGGTACTAGAAAGCGGCTTTGAGCGGTGGATGTGCATGCACTGATTGTGCACTTGTTGCGGATAATTCTCGGCACTTGGCTCGTGCTACACTCTCGGCGTGAAATCAAGATGGATGAGAGTTGGATTTGTCGCGGTGAGTGCAGTCCTGCTTCTCGCCGACACCTCATGTGGGTTGAAGGAGTTAAGCAATTTCGACGTCCGCGAAATCAATATCGATTCCGGTCTGCATCTCATTCCGGTTGGTTCCCGCTGGATGCCTCAACAAGGCGACCCTGGTTCCTATTACTTCTTTTTCCATACCGCGACAGGATTCACAACGGTAGACCATCTTGAAAGTAGGCCGGGGACAGGTTCGCCTGTGCGTCTTCTCTACCTGGAGACCACCAAGAATCAGATTCTGGACCGGACGGTGAAGACCGACTTGATTCTGAGCGGCGCGTACGGAAATCTTTACATTCAAAAAGAATGCTTCTATGCCAGCCCGATCCAACGGGGATATAGCGCGGTATCGGTGCGGTCCTATTTCGGGTCATCCATTGATGCCAGGCCCGCGGAAGTCCCAAGTCCACAAGACTTACCTCCGCTTACCTCGGTGAGCCTGGTGAGGGTATTGCGGGTTGCGCCGGAGTTTGTCGTGGTGTCGGCGAATTACCAAGTCAGCGGTGCTCTGGTCAGCGTGAACGTATCGCAGGCCAAAGGGGGCGAGTGGGTCTCCGGCGCGACCCACATGGTGCAGGTTGAGGGACGGTCTGACTATCTGCAGCAATATGGCATTCCGGTGAGCATGGATGTACCGGGATACGCACGCAATCAGCGGTTTCCGCTTCCAGCGGTTGATTCGCCGCAGGAGCTAGCCGCCGTGGTTCAGAGCTATGGCTTCGACAAGCTAATCCGGGTGGATGTGCTTAAGGACGGAGCAGCCGCATCGACGCGATTTCTGCAGCCTGAAATGACCAAAGAGGAAGAGCAGCTCAACCCATTGTGTGAGGCGCGGTTCCGCCAACAGCTGGCGTCGGGCCTTCCCACGGTCGAGGGGGCGGACTGATGATTTTGCGGTTCATCTTTTAAGACTGCGATGAGTGGGACAAGACGTTATTCGTTGACAGCGGAGACTTCGTGGAGCCAGCCTGGGGCCTTTAAGAGCTCTCTGGGGCGGGAGCCTTCGGGTGCGCCTACCAGGCCGTCGCGCTCCATCAGGTCGATTAGGTGCGCCGCGCGGCCGTAGCCTATGCGGAGACGGCGCTGCAGCAACGACGTGCTGGCTTTGCCGAATTCGAAAACCAATCTGACGGCGTCGTCGAACATGGGATCGTTTTCGTCGGGGTCGGGATTGGAGCCGTCGGGGGCTACGCGCTCGTCTTTGGGTGACTCGAGGAAGCCTTCAACATATTCGGCCTGACCTTGCGCCTTCCAGAAGGCGACGATGGCGGCGGTTTCTTTCTCACTGACATAGGGCGCGTGGAGGCGCATGAGGCGGCTGGTGCCCGGCGGGAGGAAGAGCATGTCGCCGCGGCCGAGGAGAGCCTCTGCGCCGTTGGTGTCGAGGATGGTCCTTGAATCAACTTTTGTCGCGAGGCGAAAGCTGATGCGCGTGGGCACATTGGCCTTGATGAGGCCGGTGATGACGTCGACCGAGGGGCGCTGCGTGGCGAGGATGAGATGGATGCCGACGGCGCGAGCCATTTGCGCGAGGCGCGTGATGGACTCTTCGACATTGGCGCGGTCGAGCATCATGAGGTCGGCCAGCTCGTCGATGATGATGACGATGAAGGGGAGGGGCTCGTTGTCCTTCTCGTCGTCGAAGAGAGAGGGCATGGCGCCATCGAAGAGCTTGTTGTACTGCTCGATATTTCGGACGCTGCGTGAGGCGAGGAGCTTGAGGCGGCGCTCCATTTCGCGGACGGCGTTGCGAAGGGCGTTGGCGGCAAGTTTGGGCTCGGTGATGATGGGCGTGAAAAGATGCGGGACGCCTTCGTACATGCCGAGTTCGACGCGCTTGGGATCGACGAGGATGAGACGGACCTGGGCGGGCGTGGTGCGGAAGAGCAGGGACATGATCATGGCGTTGATGGCCACGGATTTGCCTGATCCCGTGCTGCCGGCGATGAGGACGTGGGGCATGGAGGCGAGGTCGGCGGTGACGATGCGGCCGTTGATGTCTTTGCCCATGGCGATGGTGAGGCGCGACTTGGATTTGGCGAAGGTTTCCGACTCGATGACTTCGCGAAGGTGGATGGTTTCGCGCTCGTGATTGGGCACCTGGATGCCGACGGTGGATTTGCCGGCCATGCGCTCAATGAGGATGGACTCGGCGCGCATGGCGAGGCAGAGGTCGTCTGCGAGGCCGGTGACGCGGGAGTATTTGACGCC
>Ga0182016_10003873_pt1 | contig 16837 bp, 13 predicted proteins | sample 712S2MmetaG_FD_120491 | JGI IMG/M metagenome (GOLD analysis project Ga0182016, IMG submission 120491) | Permafrost microbial communities from Stordalen Mire, Sweden - 712S2M metaG | ecosystem: Environmental > Terrestrial > Soil > Wetlands > Permafrost | place: Sweden: Stordalen | collected...
CATGGAATTCATGCTGAGCGAAGCGCTGCCCATTTACTCGGGCGGACTCGGCAATGTGGCCGGTGACCAACTCAAGGCCGCCAGCGACTTGGGCGTGCCGGTGGTTGGCGTGGGACTGCTCTACCAGCAAGGCTACTTTCGCCAGGTTATCGACAAGGACGGGGCACAACAGGCCCTTTACCCCTATAACGATCCCGGGCAGTTGCCGATCACGCCGTTGCGCCAGCCAAACCGGGAGTGGTTGCGCTTCGAAATCGCGTTGCCCGGGTACTCGGTCTGGGTGCGCGCCTGGCAGGTACAGGTAGGCAGGGTGAAGCTTTACCTGCTGGACAGCAATGACGCGGCGAACTTCCCCGTGCACCGCGGGATCACCAGCGAGCTCTATGGGGGCGGACCGGAGTTGCGCCTCAAGCAGGAAATGCTTCTCGGGATCGGCGGTTGGCGGCTACTCCGCGCCCTCGGGCTCCAACCGGAGATCTGTCACCTGAATGAAGGGCACGCGGCGTTCGCCATCCTCGAACGCGCCCGCAACTTCATGGAAGAGACCGGGCAGCCCTTCGAAGTCGCACTGGCGGTCACACGAGCGGGTAACCTCTTCACCACCCATACGGCGGTAGCCGCCGGCTTTGACCGTTTTGCTCCCGCCCTCATCGAGAAATACCTGGGAGGGTATGCCGAAAAGAAGCTTGGCATCGCAGCTCACGATTTGCTGGCCCTTGGCCGCCAGAACCCGGCCGACCCGTCGGAGCCTTTCAACATGGCCTATCTGGCAATCCGCGGGAGCGGGGCGGCGAATGGGGTGAGCCACTTACACGGAAAGGTGAGCCGGCGGCTCTTCCTGCCGCTGTTTCCGCGCTGGCCCGAGGACGAGATCCCGATCGGGCACATTACCAACGGAGTTCACATGCCCACCTGGGACTCGGCCCCTGCCGATGATCTTTGGACGGAAAGCTGCGGAAAGGCCCGCTGGCTGGGGACGACAGAGACCCTGGAACAGGACATTCGCCGGGTCTCCGACGACAGGCTATGGCAATTCCGGACCGTCGCCAGCAAGTCTCTGGTAGAGCATGCGCGCGAACGATTGTCTCTGGACAAGGCCGCCGCAGGCGCGCCGCCCGAGGAAGTCGAAGCCGCGAACCACCTCTTCGATCCCAACGCCCTGACGCTGGGCTTTGCGCGCCGCTTTGCGACCTATAAGAGACCCAACCTGCTACTACACGACCCACAGCGACTGCTTCGTCTGTTGACCGATCCACAGCGCCCGGTTCAACTCATCATCGCCGGCAAGGCGCACCCGGCGGACCAGGCGGGGCAGGCCCTGATTCGGGAATGGATGCATTTCATTTGGCAGCCCGAGGTGCGTCCCCATGCAATCTTCCTGAGTGATTACGACATGCTCCTAACTGAGCACATGGCGCAAGGAGTGGACGTTTGGATCAACACGCCACGGCGCCCCTGGGAGGCGTGCGGGACAAGCGGCATGAAGGTACTCGTGAATGGGGGTCTCAATCTATCGGAGTTGGATGGCTGGTGGGCGGAGGCCTACACCCCTGAAGTCGGCTGGGCCTTGGGGGACGGCCAGGAGCATGACCAGGACCCGCGCTGGGATGCTGCCGAGGCCGACGCGCTCTACGGCCTGCTTGAACGGGAAGTGATTCCCGAGTTTTATGCCCGCGACGAGCGGGGTATTCCCACGGCTTGGGTAGCGCGCATGCGGAATAGCATGGCGAGCTTGACGCCCTGCTTTTCAGCAGACCGCGCGGTGCGCGAATACACCGAACGACACTACCTCCCGGGTGCGGCAACCTACCGTGAGCGTGCTGCCGGTAATGGCGCAATGGGCAAGCAAGTGGTCGATTGGCGGCACGCCTTGGAAAAGGAGTGGCCCGCGCTGCGTTTCGGTGAAGTGAAAGTCGAGACCGCCGGAGAGCAGCACGTCTTTGAGGTTGAGGTCTATCTCTATCAGCTCGACGCGAATTCGGCGCAAGTTGAGCTCTATGCGGACGGCGTCAACGGCGACGGCCCCGTGCGGCAGGAGATGGAGCGCGTTCGGCAGTTGGCTGGCGCCTCCGGCGGTTACGCTTATACCGCACGGGTCCCCGCCGCACGCCCTGCCGGCGACTATACCGTTCGGGTGGCGCCACACCATGACGGGGTTGAGGTTCCATTGGAAGCTGCTCCAATCCTATGGCAACGGTGATGAGAACGGGCCAACGCTGAGTTGCATGGTTACATCTCCGAAGTCTCCGAGCGCGCTGACGTTCCGGCGGGTGCTACCCGGTGGTCGTGGCCGGTGGGACGTTCGGTTCCGCGAGCGCTTTGAGGACGTTTGATTTGACAGCGTGGCGATTTCTTCGGTTAGTTCGGCATATCGCGGTGCCGTAAGGTCCGAAAACTCAAATCCGTGCCTTTCTCGATTCTCCTCGCGAAGCTAGTCAATATCGCACCATACGGACTGCTGACAGTGACGTCTGAGTAGTCCTCCAGTCCCTGACGAGGGCGAGATGCCCGCACGAAAATCCTCAGGCCGTGGAAATGCATACTGACTGGTGGTCAGCCGAAGGCTTTGAGTTTTCCGAGGCAAAGCCGTTGCCGGTAAATCAGATGTGTGCAGGCCGTGTGCCTAATCCCCTCGTGCAATGCAACCATTTGTGCATTCAAACAGTCCGCTGGAACGGCAGCGCTCCGGCAATTGCCAAGAGGCCGTTATGCTTCCGCATACCTTGATTTGTGGCCCACCGACGGCGAACTGTCGTTCGTCGCGGCGACTGCGCGGGCAATAACATAACGGAATCGATGGGCAGCACGGCGGGTAAACGGGTCGACATGGCGAAGGCGCGGGCCGATTCGACCCCCATGACAGCGGCACAAGACACTGGTGTCAGAATCTGGATCATGGGCCAATATGGGCCAAGCAGCCCTGGCAACCATGGCATCGATAGCCACGTTGGCAAAGTAGAATCTGCAAGTTGCAGATGGGATTGTCGCACATCGTGTTCGAATCCCCCCCTCTCCGCCAGCTTTTCCTTCCCGCACGTCTGCCTGGCTGTCCCACCGTTTAACCAACATGCTACGGATCCGAGTGATGTGCGTGGGGTCCGCCCACACAAGAAACGTTCCTGTAATGACATTCTTAAGTGATTGTTAAACGCCTCGCTAAGCTGTTTTCCAAAAATGAATATCCCTTTTAAGTTCGTTCTAAGCTAAATTAGCCGGCACATTCGGCCCGCTCGTGTGTATTACCAGCAGAGGACAAATGGGCGCTCTGAAAATCGCCTCAATACCGATTTGGATGGTGGCCGGCGTAGCCGCCACCGTCCCCGAGAGCCTCACCGTTGTGGTCTTCGACTTTGCCGGGGCCCCCAAGAAACTCCTGCTTTCCGCCGCCAACGAGGCCCACCACGCCTTCCGTGCGGCCGGCCTGAAAACCGAATGAATTCTTTGCGGCGCGCGCCAAGGCTGCGATGTCCCGCCGCGGTTCATTCAAATGAAAATCCTGTCGCAGCCGCTCGCGCATGCGCCGGTATCGTTTCACGGCCTCGCCCCTACCGCAACGTGCACCCGTCACTGAATATTGCGCTGCGTCGTACGTTTTCCATGACAGGATTCTGACGTTCGCCGAAACCGCGGGCTCTCCGCCCGATCTGACGCTCGGATATGCCATGGCCCACGAAATTCGCCATGTTGGGTCTGGGACACAGGCCAGGCGGCATCATGAAACCAATCTTTACGTCGCACGGCCTTCGACTGGCGGCGGTGGGCTGGCTGGGTTTCGCGCAGGAGGATGGCCAGAGAGCTCCGCGCGGCCGTCAACGGCTCCCAAAAATGAGCGGGCCGCCGGAGCGTCGCATCAAGCTAATGGCATCGCGCGGCATAGCCTCCGAGTAGTTGGAATCGAACGCAATTTGCTTTTACCCTTCTCGCAAACACAGCTCGCCTGATAACACTGCCGCTAACCTATTGTTAAAACCGCCATCGAGCCGGGTTATAGGCTGTCGAAGTTCCCGGCCAGTACAATTGTTCGCCACTTTTGGCCCCGTCGCACGTATTACACGACAGGGGGCACTTTGAGGGGTGCGCGCGAGCTTGTAATCTCGGCTGCCAGAGGGGCGCGCCGCGTATTCCGCACCGCGGGGTCGAAGCCGAATGGACTCTGTGCCACCCCACCCGAGGCTGTTATGCGCCGGAGAGATTTGTATAAGTGAAGATCCTTCCACGGCCGCTTAAGAGCATGATGCCGCGCCATGGAGCATTGCGCCGCATGGTACATCTTTTACGAAAGGACGCCGCACCCACGAAAATGAATCGCCTCGCAATCCTCTTGACGATGTCGGTAAGTCTTGGTCAATTGCTGCATGCCCAAGGAGAATTTTGGGAGAGCTCGGACGCCTACCTGGTGCAAAAGCCTCCGTCCGATGCGCCGAAGGCATTCGCGCCGGGATTATTAGCGGATAGCGGCACGTTTGTGATGGGGCGAGTCGCATTTTCCCGCGACGGCAAGGAGTTCTATTATACACAGTGCGACTCGTGGGAGAGCGCCGAGCATGCCCGTCTCAAGATGATTCGCTATGCAGATCGTCGCTGGGGTAAGCCAACGGTCGTTGCCGAGCAGCGGCTTTCACCGACGTTCTCGATGGATGGCAATGTGCTGTACATGAGGAAAGGCGCCATGAACAATGTGTGGGAATCGCACCGGAGCGGCGATGGCTGGAGCACCCCGGCCGCATTCCTTGAGAAGCCCTACGGACTCTACGATTTCATGCCCACGCGGAGCGGCAACATTTACGTCGGCAGCGATCCCGATCCCGAGGACGTTAAAAACGGCATAACGTACGCATTCAGCCTGCTAACGATTTCCAATGGCAAGGTGAGCGTGAAGAGCCTGGGGCGCCCGCTGAACGAGCCTGGCTTCAATGGCGACCTTTACATTGCGCCGGACGAGTCGTACATGATCGTCAGCGCCAAAGAGAGCAAGACCTTCGAGTCTGAGCTCTACATCGCCTTCCGCAAGCCGGATCTGACATGGACGGTTCCGGTAAGCCTCGGGGCCACGATCAATGACGGCCTGGCTCATCGCTGGGGACAATATGTGACGCCGGACGGCAAGTACCTTTTCTATTCCCATGGCACAAGCGAGAAGGACTGCGCGATCTACTGGGTGCGCTTTGACGGGCTTCTCAAAAGTCTCAAGGCCGAGAGCCTTAAGGGAATGAACTAGGTAAGTTCTCCAGGTCTCTCTATACAGTCGACAATCGAGTTTGGCTGTTGAAGATCGGCTTTGAGCTGCTTGAGGTCTCTGGCTGAGTAGCAGGAGCGCGCACTTCTCGACTCCGTCTTCCTCTTCGCTTAGAACACTCCGAGCCCCTTGAGAACGTCACCGCCATTGTCATTTTTCGGGTTCAGCTCGATCGATTTCCTGTAATTGGCGATGGCGTTAGCCTTGTCGCCAAGTTTCAGATACGCCTCACCGAGAGAGTCGTAAAGGTTCCAGTCGTGCGAAAACTGCTCGACGTTCAATTTGAAGATCTCCATGGCGCCCGCGATATCTCCCATATGCACCAACTGGTAGCCGAGTGAGTTCAGTTCCCGTGACGAGAAGTCGTATTGGTTCGGTTCTTTCAGTGAAGGTTTCGGTACAGACTCGCGGCTCCCGAAATTCCGCTGGTTTGATATGCATGGAGAAGCGGAATGCGAACATCGATGGCCGGGCACGCGTCGGCCGTGCCGGCGCCCACGCCCCACTGGCGCCAATAACAGAGGACTGATGAAATGACCGCGCTACCGTTAGAGCTATTCGTCATAATCACGATCCCGTCTCCGGTCGAGGGAATAATCTGTACCACGCTTTCCCAGACGAGAACCATCGGCATTCCTCGACGGCAGCGACTGTTGACGCTCATTCCTGGCCGGAAGCACATCCATTTCATTTGTTCTCTCCAGACACGCGCTGGCTTATTTGAGATTTCATCGGTCGATTTCATATCATCGGCCGGCTAACCCATTTATGTACGCACGATTCTCGCCAAGCTTGCAGTTTCGCGAAATCATGGGAAAACGGACCAAAAGTACAACTGCGCTGTTATTCAGACCTTAGGCGGCTGTTCGAATTCGGCAGAAGCCGCCCGAATATGGACACCTGAAATCGACGGCCGATCCACCCAAACCGTTTCAGGCCGCATGGAACTCGGTTGGTGAAGGTTCGCGGGGCGCTCAATTGCCAGGCACAGCCTCGCTTACCGCTGTTTAACCTTCCGGCAAACAGCCTCCTATTACACTGTCGTTAGCCGATTGTTAAATGCTCATCGAGCCACGTTATATGTGTCTAAGTGGCCGCATGGTATTTACTCGCTCGGTATTTACTCTTTTGGAACACAATTATTCGCTACTTTTGGCCCCGGCGCGCGTATAAGTCGGCAGAGGGGAAACATGAGAGCTTTGAGGGGTGCTGCAATCGCGTTGTGGATCGTCTTGGGGGCAGGAGCCTCCACTTCTCCATCCGTTCTCACAGTCGTGGTTTTCGATTATGCGCGAACTCCGCACGAGCTTGTTATCTCCGCTGCCAGAGAGGCGCGCCGAGTATTCCGTACTGCGGGGGTTGAAACCGAATGGATTTTCTGTCATCCCACCCAAGGCTGCTATGTGCCGGAGAGATTTGTGCAAGTGAAGATTCTTCCGCGGCCGATCAAAAGCATGACCGTCTCGTCTCAGGCCCTGGGCTCTACCATTACGTGCGGCGCCACGGAGTATTGCGCCGCATCGTACATTTTTTACGATAGGGTCCTCGCGTTCTCGGACGACACCGTGTCACCTCCCGACCTCGCGCTGGGCTACGTCATGGCGCACGAGATCGGTCACTTGATGGGTCTGGGCCATAGGCCGGGCGGAGTCATGACTGCGGCGTTCAGCGCCCAGGATCTGCACCGGGCGGCCTCCGGCTGGCTGACGTTCGCCCGCGACGACGCCCGTGAACTCCGGCAGGCAATTGCCCAATCGCAGCGCGTAATCGATACCGCGCGGCACATCACGGTGGCTGGCTGGCGCGCGGACCTCGCCGAATGAAGTCTCCGGTGCGAATGCCCGGAGCGTGATAACATCCGGCCATATGGCCGATCGATCCTTCGCCCGCCGCGATTTCCTGCGCACCACGCTCACCGGGTCCGCGATCGCGATCGCCAGTGAGCACGCCGCACCCGCCGCCGAAACCGCGCCCTGGTATGAGCGGCCGATGCGTTGGGCGCAGTTGACCTTGGCCGAGAACGATCCCGGCCAATACGACCCCCAGTTCTGGCTCGACTATTTCCAGCGCACACATTCCGATGCTGCCTGTCTGAGCGCCGGTGGCTGCGTAGCCTATTACCCCACCAAAATCCCGCTGCACTACCGCAGCCAGTGGATGAAGGACACCGATCCTTTCGGCGGCCTGGTGTCGGGCTGCCGCAAACTCAATATGGTGGTGCTGGCGCGCACCGACCCTCACGCCTGCCACCAGGACGTCTACGATGCGCATCCCGACTGGATCGCCGTCGACGAAGCCGGCAAGAAGCGGCCCCATTGGGCCATGCCGGGATGGTGGGTCACCTGCGCGCTTGGGCCATACAACTTCGACTTCATGACCGAAGTGACGCGCGAAATCGTGACTCTGTACCGGCCCGATGGCATCTTCAGCAATCGCTGGACCGGTTCCGGCATGTGCTATTGCGAGCATTGCCGCGAGAATTTCAAGAACGCCACCGGTTTCGATTTTCCGCGCACGCTCGATCCGCAGAATCCCTCCCGCCGCGCGTACCTGGAGTGGAAGCAGCAGCGGCTGTTCGAACTCTGTGGAGTGTGGAACAAAACCATTCGCGAAGTGAACCCCGAAGCTTCGTTCATACCCAACTCCGGCGGCGGCGCGCTGAGCGAGCTCGACATGAAGACCATCGGCGAACTCGCGCCCGTGATTTTTGCCGACCGCCAGGCGCGCAGCGGCCTCTCCGCGCCCTGGTCCAACGGCAAGAACGCCAAGGAATACCGCGCCACCATGGGCTCCAAGCCCGTCGGCGCATTGTTCAGCGTCGGCGTGGAAGAAGCGTACCGCTGGAAGGATTCGGTGCAGACAGGTCCGGAGATCCGGCTCTGGGTGCTCGACGCTATCGCCAACGGGCAGCGGCCCTGGTTCTCGAAATTCTGCGGCACGTTGTACGACCGGCGGTGGCTCCCGGTGGTCGAAGAGCTCTACGCCTGGCATTTCCGCCACGAGCGGTATCTGCGCAACGTGGCGCCGCTGGCGCGAGTCGGCGTGGTCTACTCGCAGCAGACCGCCCACTATTACGGCGGCGAACAGGCGCGCCAGAAGGTCGAAGATCACACCCTGGGCTTTTATCAGGCCCTGATCGAAGCCCGCATTCCCTTCGAGATGGTGCACGACCGTTTGCTGGATGCCGCGCACCTCGCGGCCTTCAAGGTCCTGATCCTGCCCAACATCGCGGCCATGTCCGACCAGCAGTGCCGCCAGATACGCGAATTCGTAGACCGCGGTGGCAGCATCGTGGCGACTTACGAGACGTCGCTCTACGACGAATGGGGCGTGCGCCGGCCCGATTTCGGCCTGGCATCGCTTTTCGGCGCCTCTTTTGACGGCGGCACGGAAGCGCGCATGATGAACTCGTATTTACGCCTCGAGACCGATCCTCAGACCGGCAAGCGGCACCCTCTACTCGCCGGTCTTGAAGGTACAGGGCGTATCATTAACGGGGTTTCGCGCGTCCGCACGCGGACCGTGGCCGAATATGGCAATCCGCCGCTCACGTTGATTCCGTCTTACCCCGATCTGCCCATGGAGGAAGTCTTCCCGCGCCAGCCGAAGACCGATATCGCCGAAGTCTACCTGCGGCAAGCCGGCGCCGGACGAGTGGTCTATTTCCCATGGGATATCGACCGCACGTTCTGGGAAATCCTGGCCGTGGATCACTTCAAGCTCCTGCGCAATGCTGTGGATTGGGCTACCGACGAGCCGCGGCCGGTGACGGTCGAAGGTCCGGGAATCCTGGATGTGACCGTGTGGCGCCAAAAGAACTCCCTGACGGTGCACCTGGTGAACCTCACCAACCCCATGATGATGAAGGGGCCGCTTCGCGAGTTTATTCCCGTGCCGCCGCAGGAAGTCACCGTTCGGTTGCCGAAGGGGCAAACAGTTCGCGCCATCCACCTTCTGGCGAGCGGTCAGACCCCTCGGTTTCAAAGGGCGGCCGATTGGGTTCGATTGACCGTTCCCGCGATTCTAGACCATGAAGTAATCGCCGTCGACTTTTGAATCGCCTTGGCAGCATAATTGCTCTCCACTCGCCCATCGATGGCTTCTTCAACAACTTCGGGGACCATTCGGGGCGTATCACCCATTAAATCGGGGCATATGACACTACACGATGTTCTGCGGGATCACGAATTCGCTCGCGGACTGAGGGAGGAGCAGATCGCCACTTTGGCGTCGATTGCCTCGGAAGTGAGCTTTGCCGAAGGCGAGGTGATTCTTGAGAACGGCCAGCACTCCCGGGCTTTTTTCCTGGTGCTTACCGGCAGCGTTTCCGTCGAGTTGTGCGCCGCGAACTTCGTTGTCTCGGTACAGGCACTCGGTTCCGGCCAGGTTTTCGGATGGTCGGCATTGTTAGACCATCACGACACGGTATTTCAGGTGCGGGCGAGGGAAAATACCACAGCTCTCCGCCTGGAGGGCGAGGATTTGAAGGCCGCATGTGAGGCCGATCCGCGGCTCGGCAAGGAAGTTCTACAGCGCGCGCTCGCGGTAGTGGCGGGGCGCGTGCGAGCTACCGAAATCCGCTTCGCGGAGATGTGCGGGATACGGGTTTAGCCCCGGGGCCTACGATACCCGCTTGAGCTCGATCTTGCCCTTCATCGTCTGTCCACCCTGGCTGACCGTGACTTCGCCGGTCATGCGATCCCCGTCCACCGTCAGCGTTACTGTATAGGTTGCACCGTCGGACGGATTCACCGTGCCCGTAATCTTGTTGTTTTCAATTTTGGCGTTCTCGATGGGGAATTGCTCCGCTTCATCGCCGCCGGCGGTTCCCGTGAGCGTGGCGCCGCTCTGTTTCAGGATCAGAAAGGCGGGGTTCGAGTCTCCAGCCGACCCGTCCGGTCCGGTTACGGTGAAGCTGCCCGACCACTTACCGTTTACATCGGCGGCCGCGGCCGTCATCGTGAGTGCCAGCATCAGCAAAATGCAAGAGAGTAGTTTCACGTCTCGATCCCTTCTTAGAGTTCACCTTACCGCATATTTGCGGCGGCGGCGCGACTAAAGCGTTTAACCTATTCCGCCGATAAATGGAGCGAGCGCATGGTGCGAATTGTTTCCATCGTTTTCTGGACCGTCTGCGCCGCCGCGGCCGGGCCGAATGTGCCGGTTTTCTTCATCGCCAATCTAGGTCAGGCGCCTGGTGCGGTTCGGTTCATCGCGAAAGGCTCCGGGGTTACCGCCTACTTTCTGCCTCGCGAGATCCAGCTTCGTTCGCACCGGGCGCCGGTCCGCGTGCAGTTCCAGGGAGCCAGCCCGTCCGCGACCCTGGAGGGCGCCGGCCGTTTGCCGGGACGCGCTAATTTCCTGATAGGGAATACGCGCGAGTGGCATCGCGACGTTCCAACTTTCGGGGCCATACGATACCGCAATCTCTACCCCGGCATCGATGTGATCTACGGCGGCGCCGGCGTCCGTTTGAAGTCCGAGTTCATAGTGGCTTCCGGTGTGGACCCCGGGCAGATTCGCATACGCTACGGCGGCGCAGGCATTCCCGCCATCCAACCGGATGGCTCCTTATCCTTCGTTGCCGGAGACCGAACTCTGACCGAGGCAGCCCCTTATATTTATCAGGAGTTCAACGAAATCAAAGCCACGGTGGAGGGCCGGTACGTCATTCACCACGACGGCTCCATAGGGTTCGCATTGGGCCATTACGATCGGGCGAGGCCGCTGATTATCGACCCCCTGATGACGTACAGCACGCTCGTGGGCGCCAACAATTTCAACGCTGCGACAGCGATCGCCGTGGACAGCGCCGGCGCCGCATACATCGCCGGCTACACCGATTCGGATGCCCTGCCTACCGCCAATCCCGCGCAGAATTTCAATTTGGGGAGCGTGGAAGTATTCGTAGCCAAGCTGAATCCCGCCGGCACCACCCTCGAATATTGCACCTACATGGGCGGGTCGAACGATGACCGCGGCTACGGAATCGCTGTGGATTCCAGCGGTTCGGCGTACGTCACGGGCACCACTACTTCTCCCGACTTTCCCACGCGGTACCCCGAGCAGAGCAGTCTGCAGGGATCTCGCAACGTGTTCGTGTTCAAGCTGAACGCTCTCGGCGACATGCTGGAATTCAGCACGTTCCTGGGCGGCAGCGGAGCGGATACAGCGTACGCAATCGCAGTCGACGTTTCGGGCAACTCCTATATCGTGGGCGACACGACGTCTCTGAATTTCCCCGCGAGCGGATACCAGACCGCCAACCACGGCTCGCAGGACGCGTTTGTAGCCAAGCTCAGCTCGAACGGACAGCAATTGCTTTTCAGCACCTACCTCGGTGGCGGGGGCGCGGATCACGGGGGCGCCATCGCGGTCGATCCCGGCGGAACGGTGTACGTTACGGGCTACACCTGGTCCAGCAACTTCCCTACGGAGAATCCTCAGCAGAGCGGCATCGCCGGGCCATGTAACGCCTACGTCGCTCGTCTCAACGCCAACGGCAACGCGCTAATGTTCAGCACGTATCTGGGCGGCAGCGGTTGCACCATGGCGTATCCGGAAACCGGACAAGGCATCGCACTCGACGCGCAGGGCAACGCCTATGTCGCGGGCGTCACCAGTTCCAGCGATTTTCCCATCCTGAACGCAGTGCAGCCGCAATTGCAGGGTTCTACCGACGCCTTCGTCGCCAAGTTTAACTCCGCGGGCGCCCTTCTGTTCAGCACATATATGGGCGGCTCCGGTGTCGACGTCGGCAACGCCATCGCGTTGGATTCGAGCGGGGCGATATACGTCGCCGGCTACACATATTCCACGGACTTTCCGGTTACCGCCGGAGCTCTCCAGACGGCGAACGCCGGTTCCTGCGACGCTTTCCTGTTCAAACTCAGCCCGGCCGGAGACGCCCTGCTGTACGCGACCTACTTGGGCGGCAGCGGCGCCGACACGGCCTCCGGTGTGGCGCTCGATGCGAGCGGAAATGTATATCTGGCAGGGTGGACGTTGTCCTCCAATTTCCCGGTGGTGCGCCCGGGAAGCTGAAGCCACCCTACCCGCCGCGCGCGATCGGCATGCGCCAGCCGGTGCCGAATGCTCGCGACGTCACTTTCAAGCCCGGAGCGGCCTGCTTGCGCTTGAACTCCGCATTGCGCACCAGCTTCACCACGCGGCGCACTGTCGCCTCATCGAATCCCCGCGCGACAATCTCCTCCGCCGATTTCGACTGCTCCACGTGCAGCTCCAGAATCTGATCCAACAGTTCGTAAGGCGGCAGGCTGTCCTGATCGGTCTGTCCGGGGCGCAATTCGGCCGACGGCGCTTTGGTGAGAATCGCTTCCGGAATGTCGGCCTTCCGGCGATTGCGCCATCGCGAGACACGATAAACCATCATCTTCGGTAAGTCCGCGATAACCGCCAGGCCGCCATTCATATCGCCATAAAGCGTGCAGTAACCTACGGCGATCTCCGACTTATTCCCGGTAGTAAGCAGCAGGGAACCGAACTTATTCGAAATCGCCATCAGCAGGCTGCCGCGAATGCGCGACTGGATATTCTCCTCGGTGACGTCGGGCTCGCGGCCACAGAACACGTCAGCCAATACGCGTTCATAGGTGGCCATGATTTCCGGGATGGGCAAGTTCACGGTGCGGATACCCAGGTTGCGCGCCAGTTCCAGCGAATCGTCGACACTGCCTTGGCTCGAATACTTCGACGGCATCAGCACCCCGAGCACGTTCTCCGCCCCTAAGGCGTCCACCGCAATCGCCGCCGTCAGCGCCGAATCGATTCCTCCGGATAGACCGAGCAGCACCTGGCGGAAATGCGTCTTCCGCGCGTAATCGCGCACGCCCAAAACCAGCGCGGACCAGACCTCCGATTCCGGCTCGAAATCCGCTGGGGCAATCCTCCCCGTGCTCTTAGCGAGGTCTACCACCGTCACGTCTTCGGAAAAACCCTGGGCGCGGGCGAACATGCGGCCTTCGGCATCGAACGCGGCACTGTGGCCGTCGAAAATGAGGTCGTCATCGCCGCCTGCCTGCCCCACGATCACTACCGGCAACCCGTATTTCCGCGCCATGTGACTGAGCATCCGCTCGCGCAGCAGTTGTTTGCCCACCGTGAACGGCGACGCCGAAATATTGATTACGGCTTGCGCTCCCGCCTGCGCCAGCACTGCGATGGGATCGCTGTGATAGCGCGGCCGCTCCCAGAAATCGCGGTCGTTCCATACGTCCTCGCAGATGCTGATGCCCAGGCGCCAACCGCCCAGTTCGAGAATCTGCGGCTCCGCGGCGGGTTCGAAGTATCGGTCCTCATCGAACACGTCATAGGTAGGGAGCAGCATTTTGTGAAATGCCGGACCTACTTCCCCATCCCGCAGGAGCACGGCGCTATTGAACAGCGGCCGACCGATGGGAGCCGGATTGAGCGTTGCCACACCTACCAGCAACGGTGCGCCGCCGCGCAATTCCCGCGCCATGGACGCCATTTTTTCGCCCGCCCGCCGCACGAAACCTTCGCTCATCAGAAGATCGCGCGGCAGGTACCCCATGAGCGCAAGTTCCGACGTTACAATGAGGTCCGGGCTCTCGGAGCGAACCTTCGACGCGGCGCGCAGGATCAGATCGGCGTTGCCATCGAGATCGCCGGGCGTGGGGTCAACCTGGAGTAAGGCGATGCGCAATTTTCAGTGTACCATCGCGGACTTTGATCTTTGCCGAGGAACTCTGCTAAGCTGTTTAGATTCATGAAGCTGTCGATCCTCATGCCGGTCTACAACGAACGCACGGTAGTGGAGCGATGCATTTCGCAGGTACTCACGGCGCCGCTGCCCGAAAGCATGGAGCGGGAATTGGTGATCGTGGATGACTGCTCCACCGACGGCACGTTCGCTATCCTCGAACGCCTGGCCGCCGGCTTTCCTCAAATCCGCCTCTACAAGCATGAGAAAAACGCGGGCAAGGGCGCGGCCGTCCGAACCGCCATTCAGAAAGCCACCGGCGACTTCTCGCTGATCCAGGATGCGGATCTTGAATACGACCCCTCCGAGTATCCCCGCCTGCTGCGCCCGCTGCTCGACGGGCACGCCGACGCGGTTTTCGGTTCGCGCTACATGGCCGGCGAGCAGACCCGCATTCTTCCCTTTTGGCACTCCATGATCAACAAGGGCCTCACCCTGGTCTCCAACATGTTCTGCAATCTGAATCTCACGGACATGGAGACCTGTTACAAAGTCTTCCGCACGGACCTGCTGAAAAGCATCCCCATCCGCTCCGATCGTTTCGGCTTCGAGCCCGAGATCGTGATGAAGTGCGCCAAGCGCAAGCTGCGCATCTACGAAGTGCCCATCAGCTATCACGGCCGCACCTACGAAGAAGGCAAAAAGATCGGATGGCGGGACGGCCTGAAGGCTCTGGCCGTGATCGTCAAGTTCTGGCTGATCGACGATCTTTACGCCACGCCTTACGGCCGCGGCGTACTCAATAATCTCACCGGCACGCCTCAATACCTCAGTTGGCTCGCCCTGAAACTGCGCCCGTACGTGGGAGATTCCGTGCTGGAAGTGGGCGCGGGAATCGGCAATATTGCCGGCCGGCTAATGTCGCGCCGCACGCTGTACGTCGCTGCCGAGAAGGACGCTCTCCATCTGCATGCGCTCCACAACCGCTTCCTGCGCACGCCCAACGTCACGGTGCAGCGTCTCGACCCCGAAGTGCCCCAGGACTTCGCGGGGCTCGAAGGCTGTTTCGATACCGTTCTCTGCCTCAACGTGCTGGAGTATCTCGACGCCCCCGATCGCGTGGTGGCTTCGTTGCGCGCCACGTTGAAGCCTGGCGGCAACCTGATCGCGCTCGTGCCGCGCGGTCCCGCGCTGTTTGGAAGCCTCGACCGCAGTCTGGGGCACAAGCAGCGCTTCAGCGTGGCCGGCCTGAAGCAGCTTCTCGAATCGCAAGGCTTTGCCACCGAGCAGATCTACGATATCAACCGGGCAGGCGCGCCGCCGTGGTGGGCTTACAGCAAGATCTTTACCGCGCGCCACATCAACAAGCCGGTGCTGAAGATTTTCGACAAGACGGTCTGGCTATGGCGCCGGGTAGATTGGCTGATGCCGTGGCCGGGTCTCTCGCTCATCGCCGTGGCACGCAAGTCCGCTGGACCTGCCACTTCGCCGGTCCGAGGCGAAGCTGCTTCGCAAATGTCGTCGCCTCATGCAAGCTGACAATTCGGCGAGGTTCGCGGCGTTAGCAGCGGCCTTCGCCACTCGCCGGATTCTGGTGGTCGGCGACCTCATGCTGGATGAATTCATCTGGGGCAATGTGTCGCGCATTTCGCCGGAAGCGCCGGTTCCCATCGTCAACGTAACGGGCGAATCGTATTACCCCGGCGGCGCCGCCAATGTGGCGCGTAATCTGAAGGAATTCACCGCGCATGTCTCGATCATGGGGCTCGCCGGAAAAGACGCCGCTGGCGAGCTCCTGCTCGGGCTGCTGGCGGAAGCCGGCATCGATACCGCCGGCGTGCAATGCGACCCGGCGCTCGAAACTATTCGGAAAACGCGCGTCATCGCGCGCAACCAGCAGGTGGTCCGCGTGGACCGCGAGCGGAAATCGGCGCTGACGGGCGCCGAAACCGGCCGCGCCATCGAACAACTCGACAGCATGATTGCCAGGTTCGATGCGATCGTGGTGGCGGATTACGGCAAGGGCTTCGTGACCCAGCCTCTGGCCGACCATCTCTGCCGAAGCGCACGCCAACACGGCAAGATCCTGACCGTCGACCCGCACCCGCATACTTCGCTGAACTGGTCTGGCGTGACGGCAGTCAAACCCAATCGGCTGGAGGCGTTTATTGCCGCCGGCGTCCCTCCGTCCGAGCCGGTGAACCCGGTGCTCGCCGATGAGGCACTGCTCGAAGTCGGGCGCCGCCTGCGCCAGCGCTGGCAGGCGGAAATCCTCCTGATCACGCTCGGCGAGTACGGTATGCTGCTATTCTCCGGGGACGCATCGCCCAGCCATATGCCCACCCGCGCGAAGGAGGTGTTCGATGTCTCCGGCGCCGGCGATACCGCCATCGCCGTCCTGACGCTGGGCTTGGCGGCAGGCGCTACGGCGGCAGAGGCTGCCGAATTGGCCAATCGAGCCAGTGGAATCGCCGTGGGCAAACTCGGGACCGCCACGGTTACGCTTGCCGAATTGCAGGCGAGTTTCCGGTCACAATGAGCGCTCCCGCTGTTTTTTTCGACCGCGACGGCACCCTCATGGAAGAGGCGCATTACTGCGGCGATCCCGCCCAGGTGCGGGTCTACGCGGGCGTGCCGGAGGGGCTTCGCAGCTTGCGGGAGGCCGGCTTTCGAACTTTCATCGTGAGCAATCAGAGCGGCATCGGCCGCGGGCTGATTACCGAGGAGCAATACCGCGCGGTACAGGCCGAACTGCTGGCGCAGATCGGGGAAGGGTTGGTTGACGCGTCTTATTCCTGCCCCGATGCGCCCGGAACGCCTTCTACCAGACGCAAGCCCGAGCCCGGAATGCTCCTGGAAGCGGCAGCGGACTTCGATATAGACCTGGCGCGCTCCTACATGATTGGCGATAAGGCGGC
>Ga0182016_10003875_pt1 | contig 16829 bp, 9 predicted proteins | sample 712S2MmetaG_FD_120491 | JGI IMG/M metagenome (GOLD analysis project Ga0182016, IMG submission 120491) | Permafrost microbial communities from Stordalen Mire, Sweden - 712S2M metaG | ecosystem: Environmental > Terrestrial > Soil > Wetlands > Permafrost | place: Sweden: Stordalen | collected...
ACCCCCTCGCGTAATCGAGGCCGCCGATCTATACTGGCCGTCGCGCGGATGTAGCTCAGTTGGCTAGAGCGTCTGCTTGCCATGCAGAAGGTCGAGGGTTCGAGTCCCTTCATCCGCTTCGTGATCGGGTCCGCATTTGCGGGCCGGTTTGTCAAAGCACGCCCCCTTGTGTCCTGCGAGGCGCACGATGGCTTTGCGCACGAACTGGGAACCCTTCCGATGTGGCCGCCACGAGTCGAACCGGCGCCCACAGAAGCCGCTCTAACCGCCGAGCCTACACACGCGACCCCAATCGGTCGTCCCGAAAACGACGCAAACACCGAGAACAGCCCCGCCCCGGCCCTTGACTTTCATCGGTCGTGCACAGCATCCGCGTCACCCATTTGGTACTGGCGGTTGCTTCCGAAAGCACCCGGCAGACGACCCCGAGGTGGTCACGAGACGGGCGCGTCGTTTCGGAGCGGCGCGCTGATCGCGCTCGGTCTATCGCCCCGGCCCTAGCCCGGGCTGCGCCTCGACGATGGCGAAGTGTGGGTTCTCGATGATCCCGATGAGCGATCCCGCGGGATCTCGCGCCGTCGCGACTCGGATCCCGTCGCCGACATCGCGCACATCCTCTCCGATGGTGGCACCCGCTTCGAGGAGTCGTTGCAACGCCACGTCGGCGTCCGCGACACCCCAGTAGGTGCGGGGGCCTGCGGTGATGTCGCCGTCGGGATCGAGTGCGAGTTCGTAGCCGCCGACATTGAAGCCGACGTAGAACGGCTGATCGAAGTACGGCTCTATCCCCAACAGCTGGGCGTACCAGAGCTTGAGTGCATCGAGGTCAGGGGCGGCGTAGATGATTGTGCGCAATCCCAAGAACATGGCTGGCAGCCTCCTCAGGTCGGGGAAGACTCATTCTGCAGGGAGCGGTCGGCGTCGTCTTGAACGAACCCGACAACGTCGAACTCTCGCCGATAGCCACCCGGTGAAACGCCGGCCAGCCGACGATAGTCGCGGCTCAAATGGGCCTGATCGGCGTACTCGTGCGCAGCGGCGAGCGTCGCGAGCCCATCGTCCCCTACGCGCAGCGCGCGTGCCACTCCGCTGTGGCGCAGCACCTGCCTTGTCTGCTTCGGCGACAGCCCCACGTAGCGGTCAAACAGACGCTGTACATGGCGCTCGCGGAGGCCGAGCTCGGCGTAGATCTCCGCCAGCAACCGGCGCGGGGCGCCAGCGAACGCCGCAAGTACCGCGTCGACATCGCCATCTCGCACGAGCACACCATTGCGCAGCAGCTCGCGCGCGACGTGCTCACCGGATCGATCCGCACCACTCGCCCACGCCGGCACCATCACGCGCGTGCCGCCGTCGCGCAGCGCGCGCAGATCGCCAACGGCGCCGAGCGTGAGCAGAGTTCCCGGCGCCAGTCGCACACCGCGCGTAGTCGCGACGCGCAACTCGACGATCTCCCCACGGCTCATCGGCCCGTTGAACCACACCGAACCCGTCCCCGCATCAATCAGATCTGTGCACCCGTCGGGCACCACGCGGATCCGATCTCCAACCCCACCCTCCACGATCCAGAAAGCGTCAACAACGCCGCCGAGATCGGCAGGGGGCGAGCACTCGACGTATCGCATCCCGGGCAATCCTAAGCCGCCCACACGGCCCGCCTCCAACTCGCGGCCCAGCCCCCGGCATAACACGCGACCCGTCCCAATCCGCGGACAGCCGGCCTCGCACCGGCTAGCCACAGCGATTCCGGAGCAAGACGAACTTTCCCCGACCCACGCGCCTGCGCCCGCGTGAACACAGCCGTCCCGGTCAGCGGGCCTTGCGGCACTGGTGGAGCGCTTTGCGGATCACTGAAGATGTCGCACCCATTAAAGATGAGAATAGTTTCACGAAAGGGATCGGGCACGTCGATCGTGCGCCGGATCTAAGCCTGATCACCTCTCCGGGCAGGCGTCGCCGGGGGCAACGGCTCCGCCCCAGCACGCACGGGAGGAGGACGTCGCTTCACAACGAATACGAGACTCGATTCGCGCGCGTGCGGCCGGCACGGGGCCGAGACGTGCGGCCGCTCCCGGCGGTGCCGACTGTCGCCCTGTCGCTTCCGTCGGAAGCTCGACGGGCGACATCACTAAGCTCTCAGCCGAAAGGAGGGTCAATGTCGCCCCGACGGATCCTTGGAGTCGAAGCGGCAAGAGCTCTCGCGTCGGTGCCCAAACACGCAGACCGGGTGGCCCGCCTGGGCCTCAGCGCCGCCGCGGCGTTGCCCGAACCGTTCCGTGTCATGGAACCTGTAGACACCAGTCGACGCAGTCGCTCGCCGGAGCACCGCTATCGGTGGCAAGCTGGACCCGCGCAACGATGAGCCGGGATAACTCCCAGACATCCACGCCGCAAGACGACGTGGCGCTCGCGGCAGCACCGAGAATCGGCATTCTCGTTGTGGCCTACAACGCGGCGTCGACGCTGGCTGCGGTGCTCGACCGCCTGCCGAAGGATTTTCGCCATCGGATCACGCGGGTGTTCGTGTGCGACGACGCGAGCGAAGACTCGACATACCTGGTCGGCCTGGGCTACAAGCAGATCGCTACGGATCTGCCGTTGACGGTGATCCGCCACCCCGACAACCTCGGGTACGGCGGTAACCAGAAGGCGGGCTATCGGCTCGCGATCGAAGAGGATCTCGACATCGTGGTGCTGTTGCACGGCGACGGCCAATACGCCCCGGAGTGCATCGCCGAGATCGTCGCGCCGCTCGAACGCGGCGAATGCGACGCGGTGATGGGCTCCCGGATGATGGTCAAGGGGGCGGCGCGCAAGGGAGGAATGCCGCTGTACAAATATGTCGGCAACAAGCTGTTGACCGCTGTCGAGAATCGCCTGCTTGGAACGAGCCTGAGTGAGTTTCACTCCGGCTACCGGGCGTACAGCGTCGAGGCACTCCGGTCGATCGCGTTCGAGCGCAACTCGGATGGCTTCAACTTCGACACGCAGATCATCATCCAGCTGACCGACGCCGGAAAGCGCATCGTGGAGGTCCCGATCCCGACCTACTACGGGGATGAGATCTGCTACGTCAACGGCCCCAGATACGCACGTGACGTTACGACCGACGTCGTGCGTTATCGACTGGGGAAGCTCGGTTTTCGCTCCGGCGATCTCGGTGGCGTCGGCGAGGAGTACACCCTGAAGGAGAGCCCGGGCAGTTCGCACGCGGTGATCCTCAAGTGGCTGGAACAGATGCCGGCGGGGACGGTGCTCGACCTCGGCTGCTCGGGCGGCCTGCTGGCCGAGCGCGCCCGCGAGCTCGGCCATCGTGTGATCGGTGTGGATGTGGTGGAGCTGCCGGAGGTGCGCGAGCGCCTCGACCGCTTCATCCAGGCCGATCTCGATCGCGGCCTGCCGGAGGAGGTGACGCGGGAAGGTCCGTTTGACATCGTGCTCGCGGCGGACGTGCTAGAGCACGTTCGTGATCCGGCGCTTCTCTTGGCGCATGTCAACGGCGTGCTCGCGCCGCGAGGAGCGCTGATCGTGTCGGTCCCGAACTTTGGCCACTGGTACGTGCGCGCAAGAGCGCTGCTCGGAATCTTTGATTACGACCAGCGAGGCCTGCTCGACCGCAGCCACGTTCGGTTCTTCACTCAGCGCAGCATCGAGCGTGAACTCCACCAGGCCGGGTTCACCACGGTTCGAAGGCACTGCACCGGTCTTCCGTTGGACGTCCTGACACCCGGCAGCGGCACGGCCAGGCGCGTCGTCGGCATGCTCGATCGCGCGGCGGTGGCGCTGCGGCCCCAGCTATTTGCCTACCAGTTTCTCTACCACTGCGAGACGAGCCCGGCGCCGACGGTCATCGACGAGTCACCCAATCCGTCGTGAGCGAGGCCACTCCGACCGCCGCTGACGGTTACACGCAGCCGCGGTCCTTCGCCGACGAGGCCGGCGAAAGCCGGTGGCGGCGGCCGACGAGCTGGCTCTGGGGCGCCTCGATCGGGCTCCAGGTCGTCTGTGCCGCGGTGTTGACGAACTTCACGTTCTTCCTGGTTGACGACTACGAGTTCCTGAGCCAGGCGCGAACGCAGACCTTCAGTCTGACCTATTTGCGTGCGGGGCTGTACGAGCACTTCTCGCCGCTCAGCCGCCTGCTCGACAAGCTGCTGGTGGTGCTCGCGCCGGGAAGCTTTGTGCTAGCGCACGCGATCGAGCTCGCGCTCTACGCGAGCGCGCTGCTTGCGTTCGCCTTGCTCATGCGCAGGATCCTGGGTAACACCTGGCTTGCGTTTGCGTTCACCGTCGTCTTTGGTCAGTCGATCTTCCTCATCCGCCTGCTCTACTGGTGGACCGCCACAGCGAACATCCTGCCTGCGAGCGTCTTCGCGCTGCTCGGGCTGTGGTGTTATCTGCGCTGGCGCGATACGGGCTCTTGGGCGCTGCTCCTGGGGTCCTTTGCGGCGCAGGCGATCGCGCTACTCGACTACGAGACCGCGCTCTTGTTTCCTGCCTACGTCGCGATCATCAGCCTGTTGGTGCTCGAGCGCCGTCCCGGGCCACGCGCGTGGCTCGCATTGCTGCGGCGAGAGCGGTGGGCATGGGCCGGATACGCGGCTCTCGACGCCGCGGCTGTCGTGAACTACTACCGGTTCTATTACAAGCCGGTGCCGCAACCGCCGTTCTCCGAAGTGGCGCACTATCTGGAGATCGCGCTGTTCCAGACGTTCATCCCGGCCTTGGTGGGGGTCAAATATTCGCAGACGCCATGGGTGGCTGTCGCGGCCGGGATCGTCGTGCTCACGGCTGTTGCAGTGACGCTGTACCTGCGCCCGCGCGCCTGGCGCTGCCTGGTCGCGTTCATCCTCGTGTTCCTGATCACCATGCTGCCGGTCGGGCTGAACAAGATTGGACAGTTCGGCGTGTCGTTCGGGCAGGGGATCTACTACCAGCAGTCGGCGCAGTTCATGTTCCTCGTGCTGGCCGCTTTCGCGCTCAGCTCGCGCTGGAGTGGGCGACGCGCACGGCCGGTGTTTGGGACGCGCATGCCAGCCGCGAGCGGCTGGCCGGCGCTTACTCTCCGGCGACCGTCGCGCCGCGCCGTCGCCGCTGCGGGCGCAGCCGTGGTGGCCGCGTACGCGACGCTTTACGTCACATCGGTGCGGGCACTGGCGCATCAGGTCTGGCAGGAGCGCAAGGACAGCGCATACGTGCGTGATTACCTCGCCAGCGACAAAAAGGTGAGAGCCGCGATCGGCGAGGAGCCTGTGCTGGTCGATCTCGATGTTCCCACCGTCGTGCTGCCACGGGATTTCGGGGCCGTCCCGACGTACGGGGTGTTCCTTGCGCTGTTCAACCCGAATTTACGCGTTGGCGCACTTGCTAACCCGGTTTTCGTGCTCGGTCCTCGCGGCCGACTGCGGCCGGTACGGTTCGTTGCCTCGACACGTGGCCTCCTCGGCCTGGCGACTGTGACCACCGCCAACGGGTCGACGGAGCCCGCGGCGCCACAACCTGGCGGGTCGAGCGCGTGCGTCCCAGCCGGTCAGCCCCCGTCGTGGCTACATGTGCCGCTCGGGCGCCCACAGCGACTGCGCGCCCAACCGCAGGGACTCCCCGCTGTGATGCGTGTGCAGTTCCGCCTGCCGGCTTCGGCGCATGTGCCCGTCACGCTGGTCACGTGGCGCGGCGGCCGCGGCTTTGAGCGGGTCTCGGGCGAGTGGCCTCGCGGATCGGGCGGCAAGCTGATTGCGCTCGAGGTCACCGGAGAGCTGCGTGAACTCGACATTCGCCTTCCCGCAGGTGGCTGCGTGACGGGACTCGCAGTCGGACGCCTGCACTACACGCACAGCAGCTAGCTCTGTCCCCCGCGTCGGCGCCCGACGCGAATCCTCTCCCGAGCCGTGGCGTCGTGTGAGGCGATGCGAAGCTGGACCTCGACAGCTCTCCCCCGGTTCGCACCCGGATCCCTGGACACGCCCCGCGGAGCGATGAGCCGGTCAGGCGACGGCGCGCAGGTGGCGGTAAGGCTCGCCGCGAAGTTCGGCGACGAGGGCGTCAACCACGCCCGCGTCGTCTTGCTGACGGTCGTCGGTAACGGCGGCGATCACCGCGCGCTTGCGCTCGAGGAGCGTCGCGATCGACTCATCGACGGTGCCCGCCGCGAGCAGGTAGGAGGCGTTGACCGCGTCGGCCTGCCCGATCCGGTGGCAGCGGTCCTCCGCCTGATCGTGTTTGGCTGGTGTCCAATCGAGTTCGAGGAACGCGACGTTCGATGATCGCGTCATCGTGATCCCCTGGCCCGCGACCTCGATCGAGCACAGGATGAGCTGGTTTGCCCCGTCGTCGGGAGCCTGGAAGTGCCTCAGCGTGTCGTCGCGCGCGAGGGGGCTATCCGCGCCGAGCAGATGCAGCGCCGCCGGAAAGCGCTCGAGCACCGCGTGCTGGATCTCGCGATGGCGCGCGAACACGACGAGGCGCTCGCCAGAAGAGAGGAAGTCGTGCATCCAGGCGAGCGCGGCATGGAGCTTGCCGCGCGCGGCGAGCAGTTTGAGCGCGTTCAGCCGCACCAGTCGCTCGGCGCGAAGCGCTGCCGCGACCTTCGCGTCGAGCTCACGCAGGTCGAGGGGCTGACTGCGGAGCCAGGCAACGATGTCGTGCTCGGCGAGCCGGTATTCCGGCTCGTTGTCAAGTTCGACGGGCACGACGGCGCGCGTCTTCGGCGGCAACTGGGGCAGGACATCGGCCTTGAGACGCCGCGCGAAGCAGCGCGCGCGCAGGTGCCAGTGAAGGCGGTGATGAGCGTCCGGGCCACGGAAGCGTTTGCCAAACTGCGCCCCGGAGCCGAAGTCACCGAGCCGACCGAGGATCCGCAGCTGCGATATCAGCTCCGGCGGGCGGTTGATCACCGGCGTGCCGGTCAGGGCGAGCACGAGTCCGTCCGTGGGTACAGCCGCCGCCAGCCGGTGCACCGCCTGGGTGCGCTTGGCGCCGGGGTTCTTGCAGTAGTGGGACTCATCGATCACCAGCGCGCGTGGCGCGAGCGCCGTCAGCGCACCGATTCGCGCCGCGACGATGTCGTAGTTGACGACCGTGATGTCCGCGGGCGCCACGGCGCCACGTTCGGCGGCTCCGTTGAGCATCCGGGCGCTGCGGCCTGGAAGCCAGCGCTGCAGCTCGCGCATCCAGTTGAGCTTCAGGCTCGCCGGGCAGACAACGACGGCGGGATAGGCGCCGTCGGCCTCAAGCGCTGCGATCGCCTCGATCGTCTTCCCAAGGCCCTGCTCGTCCGCGAGGAACGCGCGCCGCTGGGCGAGGAGGTAGGCCACGCCGGCGCGCTGGAACGGCTTCAGCTCGCCACCGAGACCGTGAACTTCGAGGGCGGAGTCCGTCGCGCAGGACAGCGCCACGAGCCCGGCGGCGTGCGCGTGTTGCTCGCGGACCTCCTGCAACGCCGCGAGCGCGTCGGGCGCGACCCAGGTGTTGCTCTCGGCGATGAAGCCGTCCAGCATCGGGACGCAGAACGGATCGACTCGGATCACCGGCAGGCGGCTGTGCTCGTGCTCACCCGAGGAGCTCTCCTTGCCGGGTGCCGCTCCGGGCAGCCTCACGAACGCGTCAAGCAGACCGTGCTCGTGCCCGGGGGCCAGCACGAACGATGGCTCGGCGTGGATTGCGGACAGCTCGAGCACAGCCGGGGGCGCGGGGCTGCCGGCGACAACGGCCGCGATGCATCGCTTGGCTGCATGGCTGATCCAGCCACGTAGCTGCTGTCCTTCGATCAATCGCCACGAATCGAGCGTGAGCGGCAGGCTCACGCCTTCTGGGGCCGCGAGCGCGCGGTCACGCAGCGCAGACGGAAGGCGCTCCGTCTGCCCGATCAGCACGAACACCGGCGCCTGCGGCGGCCCTTCGACCTCGATCGTGCCATGCCAGGTCGTGACGCGCTCCAACCAGCTCTCGAGCTTCGGGTCGAGCGCCGCCACGTCGAGTTCGGCAACCAACTGGGCTATGCGCACGCCGTCACGGTCGTCTGCAGCCAACGCCACGCAGGAGCCGGTGGCCTCGGTCAGCGTGAGCCCGGCCGTTTTCGCGAGCGCACGAGCCAACGGCGCGTATTGCGCCGCGATCACGACCCAGGCCCTGCCGCCGCGACCACGGCGCAGTGCCACGTCACCGGCCGGCTGCGTCTCGCGGGCGGTCGTGGCGGGTTTCGGCTGTCCTGTCTCCACGAGCGCGTGTTCGGCGTCGTCGGTCAGGCGAAGGCACGCAGTGTCATCGAGCAGGGCGCGCAGGAGCTCGGCGGCTCGCGGATCCACAGGGATCAGGGCCCGGCCGATCGCCGGCAGGCTGTAGCCGTCCGGGTGTTGCAGGAGCGCCGAGACAAGATCGGAAGCGTTGTCCGTCGCGAAGCTGAACCACCACGACTGGTCCGGACGCGCAAGGTCGATCACGCACTCGTCCGGCCGGCGCCTGGCGCGACGGCGTTCGAGTGCTCGTGCGAGCGCATCGCTGACCTCAACGGCGTACGGGACCGTCGCGAACAATCGCGTCAGCGCCTCGGCTCGGTCCGGGTCGAGCGGAACGCGCCACACCCGATACTCGCGATCCCAACGTCGCCCGGGGATCGCCCGCAGAAGCACGCGAAGACGCTCGTCAAAGGGGAAGCGCAGGACGGCGGCGCCCTCGTCGAGCGACGCAATGAAGGTTGGAGACATGGACAGTGGACGATAAGTGCCGGGACGGATACGGTGGCGACTCGCTGAAGATGCCGACTCGCGCCTAGGCGAACCGTCGTCGCGTCCAGAGGCGGCCGCCATCGGTGGTGGTCCAGATTGCGTGCGGATAGCCGACCCAGCTGCCCACGAGCGGGCCCTGGAAGGCGAGATAGGTGGCATATGGGGCGTTTGGGTCAAGCTGGCGCGCATCGCTCGCCACAGTCGCCCAGATCCTTCCGCGGTCGGTGGAGAGCACCAGTTGGTAGGTGTATTCACCGCTCCCCGCGGCGGGGCTGTTGGTGATCACCATGGCGTTCGGACCGCTGGCGGCGATGAGGTCGGGAGAAAACGCCGGCGTGACAGGAACCGGGCGCCGGGCGCCCCAGCTGACGCCGTAGTCGAGCGAGCTCACCACCGAGTAGCCGTAGGTGCTGATCACGCGCGTGGTGCACAGCGCCGCAAGAAAGCCGCCAGACCCTGCGGCGATGCTGATCGCGTCCCGCAGCGCGGCGCCGGTGCCACCGCAGGGGTCGCTGAGTTGCGTCCAGCTGAGCCCGTCGTCCAGCGAGCGGTAGATGACGGCCTGCTGCGGGCCGGCACCGGCAGCCAGGTTGCCGTAGATCGGGACGTAGATCACCCCCGCGCCGGCTCGAATGATCTGCGCTCTGTCCGCGTCGGAGGGTGCGGTCAGGTTCGCGACAAGCACCCGCCAGTCATCGGAGCCGGCCGCCGCAGCCTCGACCATGCGGTTGCAGGGTCCCGGGCAGCCATCATGGTCGTAGACGAGGCGCACGACCGCACCCGGTCCCGGCTCGAGCGATTCCACGGGCGGGCTGGCGACAGCCGTCCAGGTCTCACCGCCGTCTCGCGTGATCAGCAGCGACGGTCCAAACAGGTAGCCGATCCTCGCAGTGGCGAAGCGAAGGTGATCGACGCACGGGCTGACGGCGCAGTATGTGGCGGCGCTTGACCCCGACAGATGCGCTGGCGGGGCCGGCAGCTGCGTCCAGCTGCGCCCGCCGTCCTGCGTCCGCGAGATCCGCGCGCAGAGCGCCTTGCCGCACGGCGCCGCGGACAGTGCCCAGCCAGTGGCGTCGCTCACCCAGGTGAGGTCCACGAGGTAGCTGCCCGAAAGACTGCCGCTGGGCGTGCTCGAGGTGGCGATCGTCGAGATGGCTCCGGCACCGGCTGAGGTGGGGCCGCCTGACCGCGACGCCCGCTCGGCGCTCTGTGCGCCGGCGCAGGCCACCAGAGACGCCGCCACCAGCGCGGCGATCAGCGTACGGGGCAAGCGGCCGATGTAGGTAGTCCGCTGCCCATCGCGGGCGCTGCGATGGAACCGTGCCGGTTTGCTCACGACGTCTCCGTTGCCTTCCTGTGCGCTGCGCCCGATGACCGCCCCCATTTGCCGTGGCGAACGGCCGTCGAAGCCGTCGCACTCCGCTCAGCGAGTCAAAGCGCGCGCCGGCACTCGCTCACGAAGTGGGCCACCGCAGCAGCGAGAGATCGGCCGGGCTCAGACGGTCCTGCGCCGTCGCACGCTGGTGCCAGTAGGGGTAGATGATCGTCGGTGCGCTCACCTCATCCAGTCGCCGACGGTCATCGCTGCCAAGCGACAGCTGAGCGGCGGCAAGGTTGTCGGCGAGCTGCTCATCGGTACGCGCGCCAACGATCACAGAGCTGACGGCCGGCCTCCCGAGCAGCCATGCCAGCGCCACCTGCGACGCGGACACGCCGTGGCTCTGCGCGATCTCCACGATCACCTCGACCGTGTCGTACAGCTTCTCCTGGTCATACACGGGCGGCTCGCCCCAGTCGGTCAGCTGGCGCCCGCCGTCCGGGGGGTCCTGGCCACGACGATATTTTCCGCTCAACAGGCCGCCGGCGAGCGGGCTCCAGACCAGCACGCCGAGGCCCTGGTCGATTGCGGCTGGGATCAGCTCGTACTCAACCGATCGCTCCTGCAGCGAGTAGTAGATCTGCTCGGAGACGTATGGATGCAACCCGAGCAGCCGCTGCACGCCGAGCGCCTTGAGTAGGTGCCAGCCCGAGTGGTTGGAGGCCCCGATGTAGCGAACCTTGCCTGAGCTCACGAGCTCGTCGAGCGCCCTGGCGGTTTCCTCGAGGGGAGTCTGCCCGTCCCACGAATGAACCTGAAAGAGGTCGACGTGATCGATTCGCAATCGTCGCAGGCTTGCCTCGCAGCCCTCGATCAGATGGTGGCGCGAGAGGCCGGCATCGTTGGCGCCGGTGCCCATCGGGAAGCGCGCCTTGGTCGCCACCAACACCCGTTCGCGCCGGCCGGGGAGCACCTCGCCGAGGATCTCCTCGGCCAGGCCGTCCGAGTACACATCCGCCGTGTCGATGAGATTGACGCCGGCGTCGAGCGCCATGTCGATCTGGCGCGCCGCGGCCTTCGCATCGGTCTCCCCAACCTGCGCGAACTTGCCACGACCACCGAACGTCATCGTTCCGAGCGATAACGCCGACACACGCAGGCCGCTTGCTCCGAGTTGGCGATACTCCACGACGCTCCTCCTTTGGACTGACAAACCGTGCAGGCCGGCAGTGCTTCAGCACACGCCCACGCAGCCTCGACGATAGCGTGCTCCCGCGCAGATGGCCCAGCTGGCGCCGGCAGCCTACGCCGGAGTCAGCAGTATTGGCACGCACGCGGCCACGAGCAGTTCGCTGACCACGGCCGCGCGGCCCTCCGTGAGCTCGCGGCTCCAGCCGAGCGCCACCAGGTCGGCATGGCTCTCCGCCAGCGCCTCCTCGATCCCGGCGGCCGGCTCGCCCACCCGCAGTTCGAGCCGCGCGTTGCGCGCGCTCGGCGCGTTGCGCGCGATAAAGGCGTCGCTCCAGATCCGAACCTCGTGGGCCAGCTGGTCCCCGAACGCCGGCAGGTTGGCGGCGTCCAGCACGTGCACCAGCACGATCTCGACGTCGGCCTCGGCGGCCATCTCGACGATCCCCTTCAGCGCGGCCGCGCTCGCCGGCGTGCCGTCGAGCGGCACGAGCACGCGGGCGATCCCGCCGGCGGCAACATAGTCACCAGGCACCACGACCACCGGCTTGGACACCGAGGTGATCAGCGCCCGCGTCGTGTCGGCCAGCAGGTGCGTGCCGTCTCCCGCCGCACCGGCCGCAACGATCAGCGCCGCCACGTCCTGGCGCGCGGCGGCCGCGCTCAGCACGGCATACGGGTCCCCCGGCAGGGTGCTCAGCGCCAACCCGGCGGCGGCCGCGGCTGCCTCGGCGGTGGCCGACCGGCCCTGCTCGCGCACGTTGAGCAGCTCGACCTCGGCGGCAAACAGGCGGCCGAGCGCGACCGCCGCGCCGGCCACCCCGGCGGCGGTGGAATCGTCGCCGAGGGCTGCGACGATCGCCCTCACGGCTGGGCCCCCATCGCGAATGACGTCTCGCCCGGGCCGATCTCGGTGGGCCCGCGATCGGCGAAGTTGATGCAGGTGGGACGGTCGCTGCGAACCCGTGTCTCGCTCGCGGTGATCGTGATCGTCAACGCCGCGCCCCTGAAGATCAACGGGAACTCGAGCAGCTCCCAGGATTGCGGCAGGTGCGGGTCAAGCAGCAGCTCCCCGCGCCTCGGTCGCACGCCGGCGAAACCCATCACGACCGCCTGCCAGAGGCTTGCCATGGCCGCCAGGTGGACGCCGCCGGCCGTCGACTCGGAGATGTCGTCCAGGTCGATCCGTGACGTCAGGCGCAGCGCCTCGAGCGCCTGCGGCAGCTTGCCGTCGCGCGCGAGCAGCGCGGCGTGGATGCCCGGCGAGAGGGAGCTGCCATGCGCCGTGCGCGGCTCGTAGAACGCCAGGTTGGCGGACAGCGACCCGGGGGCCAGCTCGTCGGGGACCAGGTGATGGAGCATCAGCACGTCGGCTTGCTTGACGACCTGTGCGCCCGCCAGCCGATCGCGTCCGAGCAGCAGGTCGGCGGCGATCGGCCGCCGCGGGGCAAGCTCTGCGATCACGATCGGCTCGAGGTCGAAGAAGCCGGCGAACTCCTCATAGAGGCCGCCGGTCCCCGTCAGTCCGTCGACGAGCGCGTCCGCGCCCGCGCCCCATGCCGCGCGCTCAGCGGCTTCGACATCGTCGTTGGTCGTTTGCAAGCAGGCGCGCCGCAGGTTCCAGCGCGCCATCACGTTGGTGTAGGCGTTGTCGTCGACCATCTCGTGGTACTCGTCAGGCCCGATCACGCCGCGGATGTGGGCGCGACCGGCGCCGTCCCATTCGAGTCGCGACGCCCAGTAGCGGGCGGTTTCGACGACCAGGTCGCGCCCCGGTCCGTCGCGGAAGTCCTCGTCGCCGGACCAGTCCACGTAACAGGCGCACCCCCAGGCGACGTCGGCGACGATGTGCTCCTCGCGCTCCCCGGTCAGGATCGCGACCTCGTGGCCGGCGCGGTCGCGGGCGAGCTTCGGCGTCACGTCGAAGCCGCTGGCCGCTGACTCCCAGGCGAACCTAGCGCCGCTGCGTCCCTCCTCGCGGGCGACCTGGCGCGAGGCGGCGAGGCGCTGAACTCGGTATTCCAGCGCCGCGCGCGCCGCCGCCGGGTGCGTCGCGGCCAGGAAGGGCAGAACGAAGACGTCCGCGTCCCAAAAGACGTGGCCGTTGTAGCCGGGGCCGGTGAGGCCGCGTGCGCCGATCGCCGCCTCGCCATTGTCGGCCGCGCATCCCATCAGGTGATAGATGGCGAGGCGCAGTGCGAGCTGGAGCTCCGGGTCGCCCTCGATCCGCACGTCGGCACGCTCCCAGCGCGCTGCCCACGCGCAGCGGTGCTCGATCAGCAGTCGCTCGCGGCCGGCGGCTAGCGCGGAGTCGAGCAGCGCCGCGGCGCCCGCCGTTGCGCCCGGTTGCGCCTCGGTCCTGCTGTAGGCCACGATCCGCTCGAGCAGCGCCGTCTGCCCGCGCCGCTCGACGTTCTGGGTTGCGGCCGCCTCGAGCCCGCCGTCTGGCAACTCGAGGCGCATCAGCGTCCGTTCGGGGTCGAGCGAGACCTCAGCTCCGCTTACGGCTGCGACGACGAGCGGCGAACTGCGCTCCAACGCCTCCCGGCGTCCCAGCGCTCGCAGGACTGCGACGCCGGGGCGCGCGAGCGAGGAGAACTGCAGGACCTCGGCCTCGCCGGGGAACGTCTGGCGCAGCAGGCCGACGTGAAGCTCAAGCACCCGCTTTGGCGTCGCGGCGTCGCGCACGCGCAGCGACAACCTGTTCCACAACGGTGCCGGCTGCAAGGTCGAGTGCTCTCCCTCGCCGCGATAAGCACCGGCGAGGACCACCGCCGGTGCCGAGGCTCCGGTCGGCGCAACCAGGCTGCCCCGCGTCCCCATGCGCCCGTCGGCCAGCGCGAGCAGTGACTCGCGGGCCTGTTCGTGCGCAGCATCGGCCCCATCGACCGTGAACGTCCAGCCGGCGTCGGCGCCGACCATCGGCATCGCGCCGAGCCGGCGCAGCGCGACCTGGCGCTCGAGCAGGCGGGCGAACTCGGCTGGGCCACCGCCTCGCGCGATCACGCCCGGGGGCACGCCTTCGGGCTCGATGCCCACCGAGACGGCCGACGCGCGCCCGCCCGCGCCGGCCAGGAGGAGCGAGTCGCTGCCCGCCAGTCCGCCGAGCGGACCGAGCTCGTCGCCCACGATCAGCACCTGTTCCGGCGCGACTCCGCGCCGCCACTGATGCTCGAACCACCAGTCGCCCGCGTCGGACTTGTCGGTCAGTCCGATCTCGATGTGCTTGGCGTCGCTGGTCACTCGGGCGTCCAGGAGGCCCGCGTCGGCCGCGGCTTGGCGTGCCAGCGCGACGGCCGCCGCCAGACCGGCGATGCCGTGCCCGCGCAGGCGCTCCTCGACGGCCGTGAGCAGCTCGGCGATGCGGGCCTTCGGCGGGTCTGCCCAGGCGGGCTCCGGGATCAGGTCGATCTTGCGCCGATTGAGCCGCTGCGCTACGAGGCGGGCCTGCAGGCCGCGCTCCGCGAGTCGCTCGACCGTCAGCGCTGCGGCGCCGTCAAGCGCAGCGTCCTCGGCCGGCGAGGCGGTCCGCCGCTCGACCAGCGCCAGTCCGCGCGGCTCAACGCGGAAGGTCTCCGAGCCGCGGTTCACCAGCAGGTGAAGCTCGCCGGGCCCCGCGGGCCGAGCCCCGAGCTGCTCGTCGACGTTCTCCGCATGCGTACCGGTCACGACGGCCAGATCCAGGCCGAGCCGGCAGGCTTCGACGACCAGCGCTCGCAGGTGCGAGGTATCGGCCGAACGGTCAGGGACCGCGGTGCCGTCCCAGTCGAAGATCACGGCCTCGTAACGCGGGTGATCGACGGGTCCGCCCGGCTGGGTCATCCGCCGCCAGCTGCTGCGCCGACGCCGGGCCGTTCGCCCCGCGGCTCGCAACATTTCATGCCGACATCGTCACGCGCAGGTCGCCGTGTTGTTCAAGCAGCGTGAAACCCGTGGCCCCCGACGCGCTGTAGTTGAACGCCAGACTGACCCTCGCCCCGCCGATGCGGATGTCGCGAAGTTCGACGCTCGCGAGCCACTCCGGAAGCCGCGGGCGGTCAACGACGAGTTGCTTGTCCGGCGCGTGGGCGGAGATCCCAAGCAGCGCCTGGACCAGCATGAACGGCGCCGCGGCGGCCCAGGCCTGCGGAATGCAGGCGACCGGGTAGGCGACGATCGCACGTGATTCGCTGCGGCTGAAGCCGCAGAAGAGCTCCGGCAGGCGCGAATCGCGCGCCCCTGAGGCGACGTCGAACAGAGCCGCCGCGATCCGGCTGGTCGCGACGTCGAAGCCGTAGCGCTTGAGTCCCGCCGCCGCGATCGCGTTGTCGTGCGGCCAGACCGAGCCGTTGTGGTAGCTCATCGGGTTGTAGGCCGGCGAGAGACTGGAGAGCGTCCGGATGCCCCAGCCGGAGAACATGTCAGACGCCATCAGCCGCTCCGCTACCAGCCGCGCCTTCTCGTCATCGACGATCCCGCAGTAGAGGCAGTGCGCGGGGTTTGACGTGACGCTGCGCACCTGCTGCTTGTCACCGTCGAGCGCGAGCGCAAAGAAGCCCTCATCCGCCATCCAGAAGGCTTCGTTGAACGCCGCCCGCAGCGCGGCTGCCTCGAGCCTCAGTCGGCCGGCGACCGCGTCTTCACCGAGCGCCGCGTAGACGTCCGCGATCCGCAGCTTTGCCTCGTACACGTAGCCCTGCACCTCGACGAGCGCGATCGGGCCCTGCGCGAGCGTTCCGTCGGCGTGCATGATCGAGTCGTCGGAGTCCTTCCAGCCCTGGTTGCGCAGGCCGGCGGGGGAGCGTCGCTCGTACTCGACGAAACCGTCGCCGTCGCGATCCCCCCACTCGTCGATCCACGCCAGCGCGGCGTCCATTGCCGGCCGCAGCCGCCGCATCGTGTCGAGGTCGAGCGTCCAGCGGTAGTAGCCGCCGGCGACCATCAGGAACAGCGGCGTCGCATCCACGGTGCCGTAGTAGGGGGTGTGCGGGATCTGACCGGTGCGGGCGAGTTCCCCGACGCGCAGCTCGTGCAAAATCTTGCCCGGCTCGGCGTCGCGCCACTCCTCGTCGGCGTCTGCCTGAAGGCCGGCGAGCACCAGCAGCGTGCCGCGGGCCACATCGGGGTTGATCATCAAGACCTCGCAGGAGCTGAGCAGTGAGTCGCGACCGAACGGCGCCACGTACCAGGGGATCCCGGCGGCGGGCAACTCGCTGTCGCCGACCGGCATCATCAGGGCGTGCAGATCGCGCACCGAGGCGTCGATCAACGCGTCGAAGAGCTCGTTGTCGGTGCTGATGCGCGCGCAGGCGCCGGTCCACTCCTCGTCGTCCGCCGCCAGCGCCGCTGCACTGGGCCCCGCACCGGACTCGGCGCTGGCCCGCCCGCCGACCACCGGTGTCACGGTGAACCCGAGCTCGAGCTCGGCACCCGCCGCGAGCTCCACCCGCCAAACCACCTCGACCTTTTCGTGCTCGATGAGCACGCGCCGAGGCGTCGGGTGCAGGCTCACGAGCGTCTCCCGCCGCTGGCCGTCAAGGGCGACGTAGCCGAAGCGCAGCAGGTCTCCGTCGCGCGTCGGTGTCGCGAGGCTCCCGCCCGTGCGCCGGTCGACGCCCCGG
>Ga0182016_10003880_pt1 | contig 16807 bp, 15 predicted proteins | sample 712S2MmetaG_FD_120491 | JGI IMG/M metagenome (GOLD analysis project Ga0182016, IMG submission 120491) | Permafrost microbial communities from Stordalen Mire, Sweden - 712S2M metaG | ecosystem: Environmental > Terrestrial > Soil > Wetlands > Permafrost | place: Sweden: Stordalen | collected...
AAAATCAAATTGATGTTGAAAGACCGAAAAATTTAATGGAAGAAGTTCTTGATATCATGCACGATTTGTATGGATGGTGTGCTCCTGAACCAAAAGTATATCCACGAATTTTTACTCCATTATGTATTGCCTCATTATGGTTAGTATTTATTATGATGTGTCTCACTTATTCTAATACATATTGTGGTTCGACGACAACAATATGTTCTGATGCATTTATTAATTTACCGTGGGGTGGATTGTATATTAATGTAATGAAAAATGAAACATGGCGATTAATTACAGCAGGTTATCATCATATCAGTTTTCTCCATATTGGTATGAATTCTATAATGATATTTTTTGCAGGAAGATACATCGAGCCTAAATATGGAGCTGATAGAATGTGGATTGTATTTTTTGGTTCGATTATAGGAGGTAATATTATCGCATGGTTAGCATATCCACCCGGGAACGTTATTGTTGGAGCATCTGGTGGATGTTACGGATTAATATTTTTAATTCTTGCAGATAATGCTCTGAATTGGGAAACAGTAAAATATAGATGGTATATGACGATTGTATTAGTACTTTCTGTTATTGGTTCAATGTTAATCGAAGGATTGTTAATCCAGGGTGTCGCTGTATTCGCACATTTGGGTGGTGCATTAGCATCATTTTGGATTTCTATATTAATTTTGCCAAATTTTTACTACAGACCTTTTGAAAGGTACTTGACTATAATCTGTTTATTCTTCTTTTTAATTCAATTCCCCGTCCTTATCGGCATCGCATTCGCATATAAATAATTTTATTATTCACACGCGAATAATAAAATTTGATCGCATACAAATTACATTTATTTATTTATTTTTTAAGATTATATATAAACAAATAAAAATATATACTGCCTATAATGTCGAAAATAATTTGTTTTTACATTGGATATACACATGATTTTAATGATAATAATGTTTTGTATGGTAGTGAATTAGCATTACATAAATTAGCTGAACAATTTGTTAAACACGGTAATTCAGTACATGTATTTGGACCTTGTTTACACAAAGAAGTCGATATCAATGGTGTCTCATATCGTAATTCCAATAAATTAGAATCATTTGGGAAAGAAAACAGTATTGATGTAATGATTTTGTCTCGTTATATGGTTTATTTTTTAGATTTTAAAATACGCTCAAAGAAAACATATATATGGCTACATGACGCATATATTATGCCGTGGTGGAATGGCAATGTTCTACCGCAATGGGGTAAATATTTAATTGAAAATTTAATGCCATCAATTAATGGATTAATCGTATTATGTGATTGGCATAAGCAAGATGTACTCAATAGATATGAGATCGATCCAAACAAGGTATTTATAATAGGAAATGCAATTAATGATGATATTAAAAATGTAAAAAATATTAATAATATTAGTAATGATATCGTAAAACAAAAAAATAGATTTATATGGACATCAGCACCAGAAAGAGGTTTAGACAAATTAGTAAAATATTTTCATGAAATAAAAAAATACATTACTGATGCTGAATTATATATTTATCGTGGTAAAGAAGGATTCAGTACTGAACTATTAAATGAAATAGAAAATTGTCAATATATTCATTATAAGGGAAAAATGGATAACAATGAATTAATAAAAGAATTTTATAAATCTGATGTATGGTTTTATCCTACAGAATTTCATGAAACGTATTGTATTAGTGCATTAGAAGCCCAACTGACTGGATGTTTATGCATAACATCAAATATCGGGGCTTTATCTACAACAGTTGGTCCTCGTGGTATTATTGTTTCGAATGATAAGCCTGAAGAGGTTGTTCGAACAGTTGTAAATATATTGGGTGATACCGATAAAAAAAATGAATACATTAAAAAAGGACAAGAGTGGGCTAACTCACAAACATGGGAAAATAGAGTTTTAGAGTGGTTACATTTATTCGAAACGAGTTAATTTTAATTATTTTAAGTAGATATTTATGATAATATTTACTTTTATTTAATTTAATATGGTAATGTAATTTATGCAACAGTTATACCGGCACTTGCGGATCCAGTAATTGCAGCAATAGTTAATATACCGCCTGTGGCAGCAGATACATAAAAGATCATTAAATATCTATTTCCAGCTGTCATTGGGAAGTTGAGACCAATCACTTGGTTTTGTATTGTAGTGCCAACGGCGATAATTCCTAAAAGTGGTAATATAAATGTCATTGGAACTGGTGAACTGACTGCATTAAATGTCGTCGGAGTAGCTATTGCGGCTTCATATAATTGTGCTGAAACGGTAAATGTACCTCCCAAACTTAATCCACTTATAGCAACTGTTACAGTGAATAAGGCGTATATGGAATCTAAAGTACCTGTGCGTGGCATAACAAATGCCATATTTTCAAGGGTACCTAGAGCACCTGTTACGCTTATAGAACCTATACCAGTTAATGGAAGAACGGTTGTCGTTATTGATGAATTACCAAAACCAACTACTGCGGCGGTACTTTCTGCTAATATACCTAGAGTTTCTACAATGGTTAATGCTACCGGTAAACCTGACGCATATGGAATTATAGCACTAGCACCGGCTGCACCTGTTGAACCAGTTGAACCCGATGGACCTGATGAACCTGACGGGCCTGACGGACCTGACGGACCTGATGGACCTGATGGACCTGATGGACCCGATACTGTACTATCCATGCCTGTTGCGCCAGATGGACCAGAAATACTTACACCATCTGCACCAGATGGACCTGGTGGATTGGGGACCAGATGGACCAGGTGGACCTCCTGATGGACCCACGGAACCTGATGGTCCGCTAACACCAACACCAGTTGCACCAGATGGGCCGATTATACTCGATCCTGCAGGACCAGATGGACCTGGTAATCCTTGACCAGGGAAACCACGTGGACCTTGTGGCCCCTGTGCTCCCGACGGACATTGTATGCATGGAGGGTGTGGATGATTACAATCATGTTCCCATTGATTTCCACAATCACAATTTTTTCTATTCATTATATATATATAGTTTGGTGATAGACAAATATGTAATTTATGGGTGAAATATAATAATATTTTTTATGGTTATAGTATTTTATTATGAATCATTGTAAATTATTGTAGATTGTTGTAAGTTATTAATTATTTTTGCAAGTCTATCACACAAATCAGGACAATCATAATATTTTGCATTTTGTAATACTCTGGACCCAACGTGTTTTAGACCTTCTAATGTTTCTGGCGTTTTGGAATCAGCTAAATCGGCAATCATTTTAAACGCATATCGTCCTAAATCTTTTCTATTTACATAAAATGTAACAGTTCCTAATTCATCCCATAAATCAAAATATACTATTTTTCTGTCATGAGTTACGTTATTATTTTTTATGTTTATAATTGCTGTTTCCATAATTTTTTTAAATAATTTGAATGACAATTCATTGTTTCCTTTTATTCTTAGTTTTTGAGCATGGTTAAATGTTTCTGTTATCGATTCACTTGATAAATTATTTAATATTTCTAGTAATTTAATTGCTGATTCTCTTTTATCATTTTCAATATATGTCATTAAATTAATTTTATTATTTATAAAACCCATCTTTGCTTCTTCTGTTTCACTTCTAGAAATTAACTCATTGATTGATTCCTCATCAGTCACAATATTGAGATTAAATGTTATTTCTATAATTTTAAACCATAATTTGAAATTAGTCGTTTCTTTGTCATAAATAGATAAATTTTCTTTTATTAATAAAGCATAATCTAATGCTTTTACGTAATTCTTTTTAAAAATTTCGTTATTAATAAACCACATATAATTATGTTTTAAATGCCCAATTGTTGATTTTTCTGATCTTGTTCCGATTAATCCGTGCATTATTATCGGATAATTATTTTCCCATATTGCTGTATCTATATACATGTCGTCAACCAATTCTTTTGTAGTAAATGGAAATTGTGGTCTTCTGAATGCATATATATTAAACTTTTCTGGAGGGAATTTATCTATTGGAGTTGATGTCGGAATAAAATGTGTTAACAATTTATTTGCAGATTTTCTATTTATTGCATATGCATGATTTCCTGTAACCATTTTATTTAGTTTTACAACATTATTACTTATTTTATCTGATATCGCTGAAAGTATTGAATCATCATATGGATCATGTCCATATAAACATTGGAATCCGAAAAAAATTATATCGGCGTCAGATGGTATTTCCTTCCAATATTGTTCAAATAATTCTATTATGTTTGGATGCATTTTTATATCGTCTTCCATAATTAAACACCATTTATCTGTGGTTTTATTACTTATCTCTCTCCATAATTTAACTGATGATGCTATTATTCCAAGAGCGCCTTTTTGTGTTTTTGTTATATGATCGAGATTATTTGTTACAATGTTTTGTCCTAATAATTCATCATAAGTAATTTGTTGTCCATCAATAGCATCAAATCTATTGACCTTTATTCCATATTTTTCAAATTCTTTAACAGAACATTCCCATCTGTCTGATGATCGTTTTAGATTAATGCAATACATATCGAGAACTGTATTAATATAGTTTTTTTGTTCTTGTGTCATAATGATGCGATAAATAATAGATATAATATTATATAATATTTATATAATAATATTGATATAATAAATGCGTTTTCATGTTTTGGGAATACAGCGTACAATTGCAAATAAAACATACGTTGCATGTGCTTTCACCCAATTAACTATAAGATTTTGCCACATGCTGAAAAAATCATCAAGTAAAAATAATTTTATTTACTATTATGGTCATAATAAATCCGAAATAAATTGTGATGAATTAATTCCTATTACTGACAATAATTTTTTAAATAAATATTATGGTGAATATGACGAAACTAAAATTATTAATTATGAAAATTATGAAGCAGATGCTGATTATAGTCAACGATGTGTTATTGAAATAGAAAAAAGAAAAAAACCAAAAGATTTTATATTATCTTTTTGGGGTCATTCAAACAAGAAAATAACTGATAAATTTCCTGATTGCATTACAGTTGAACCTGGTATTGGTTATCCGGTTAATAATATCTATGCTAACTTCAGAGTTTTTGTTTCGTATGCTTGGATGCATTTTTCATATGGTAAAATGAATATTGATAACGGACCTTGGTATGATACAGTTATACCAAATTATTTTGATCCAGATGAGTTCGAATATAAGGAGGAAAAATCAGATTATATACTATATTTGGGACGAATTATTAAAGCGAAAGGAGTTGATATATGTATTCAGTTAGCAGAAGAACTTGGAGTTAAATTAATTATTGCTGGACAAAATGATTTGAAATCTATGGGTTACGATAAAATTCCAAAAAATGTCGAGCTAGTTGGTCATGCTGATGTCGAAAAACGTAAACAATTGATGAGTAATGCTAAATGTTTATTATTACCTTCCTATTATTTCGAACCGTTCGGTAATGTCGTTATTGAATCAATGTTATCAGGTACTCCGGTTGTAACTACTGATTGGGGTGCATTTGCTGAAATTAATTTACACGGCACCACCGGTTATAGATGTCGTACCTTTGAACAATTTGTTTGGGCCGTTAAAAATATTGACAAAATAAAACCAATAAATTGTAGAAATTGGGCTATAAAAAATTATTCAATGGATCGTGTGAGTAAATTATATGATGAATATTTTGATATGCTTCAAAAACAACATAGTAAAAATGGATTTTATGAGAAAAATTCTGATAGAAATGAACTTGATTGGTTGACTAAATACTATCCCGAAAGTTAAAAAAAATAACAAAATAACCAATTAAAAAAAATTGATTTAATAAATTATTGGTATTGACTACTAATTTTTCTATTTGCAGATTCTGTTCATTGTATAAATTTTTCAGTAAGTAGAAATTAATATATATATGGTCAATTCATTCTTACCCAATGCTGCTCCTTTAAGACGCCTTCCAGTTTCTCATGCTTTGTGGGAAAATATCATGGACCAGCTTCCTCGTCTCAATGAAGCTCAAACAACTCGCGAACACATCAATGTATTGCCATTACTTGATTATTCTTTTTCTTCTGAAAAAGAATATCAACGTGCATATGTTGTATTGTCAATGTTGACACATTCATATATTTGGAATAAAGGATTAGATTCTGCGCCAGAAGTATTGCCTAAAAATATTGCTGTCCCTTATGTGGCAGTTTCTAAGCATCTGGGATTACCACCAGTTTTGACACATGCAGCTGTTGATTTGTGGAATTGGAGACTGATTGAACCAGACGGTCCATGTGATTTGGAAAATATGGAACTACTAAATTCTATGACAGGAACGGAATCAGAAAAAACATTTTATTTGGTTATGACAGAAATTGAAGCCATTGGTGAACAAATAATTTCGCAACTCAACAAAATTCCTATTGATATAGAAAATGATAGGAAAAACGATATTCTTTCCACGATGGAAAATTTTAATATAATAATTTTGAAAATTGTTCGATCTTTATCAAAAATGTACAAAACATGTGATCCATATGTTTTTTACAATGTTCTTCGTAAATATTTGAATGGTCCATTAAACACACCAAATGGAATTATTTTTGAAGGAGTTTCTGAAATACCCTTTAAATATAATGGTGGTAGTGCTGCTCAAAGTTCATTGATACAATTGTTTGATATTATTTTTGGTGTCAAACATAAATTAGATAATGGGCAACCACACTTTCTTATTCAAATGAGAGATTATATGCCGGGTGAACATAGAGAGTATCTTATTGAAATGGAAAAACAAATTGAAAAATATCCATTGGAAACATATATTAAATCAAAAGGTGATAATATTCTTACAAATACATATAATAAATGTATCGAAAATATCGGACTATTTAGATCACGCCACATGGGATTAGTTCATTCATATATTTTGAATCAAATGCCTAAAGTTGATGCAGTAATCGATGAAGAAGTAGAAGGAACTGGTGGCACAAAACTAGTAAAATTCTTAAAATCTTGTAAAGAAACAACAATTAACAAAAAATTGAATAATGAAAGTCATATAAATAATAGAATAACAAATAAAAATATTACTAATATTAATACCGACACAGAAATCATGGCAAATTCTAACCAAGAACAAACACAAGTCGTAACTCCATGGAAAGTGGAGGGCGAAATTGATTATATGAAGCTTATCAAGGAATTCGGAACTGAACTAATCAGTGAAGATGTTATGGACAGATTCAAAAAGGTTACCGGAAAAGAATTACACCCATGGATTCGTCGTGGTATTTTCTTCTCACATCGTAAATTGAATAGTATGCTTGATGCATATGAAAAGGGTGAACCAATGTTCTTGTACACTGGACGTGGTCCAACTTCTGATTCAATGCATCTTGGTCATCTCATTCCATTCATGTTTACAAAATGGTTGCAAGATGTATTCGATTGTGTTCTTGTGATCCAGATTTCCGATGATGAGAAATATTATTTTAAGCCACTTGAATTTAGGACAGTTTATGAACTCGGTTTTGAGAATGCTAAAGACATCATCGCTTGTGATTTCAATCCTGCCAAAACATTTATTTTCTCAAACCGTGATTATAGACTTATGTGTCCAGAATATGAATGTCTTGTCTCAGTTATGAAAAAACAAGTTTCAGCTCGCGAAGTTGCAAAGATCTTCGGATTTGGTGATAAGGTAGTCGTTCCCGGTTATACTGCAGAAGATGGCACTGAAGTTCCAGAAAAAGAACATTACACATTTGGTGATGGTGTAACTGTTGGTATGCTTGATTGGCCATTTTATCAATCAGCCGCTGCATTTTCTCAGGCTTTCCCACATTTGTTTGGAACTACCGAAGGTGATAAAACTACCGAAGGTGATAAGGCTACTAAAGCTCACTGTCTTGTTGCATATTCGATTGATCAGGATCCTTATTTCCGTTTGGCACGCGATCTTGCTGAAAAAATGGATTTATACAAACCATGTTCGATTATGGCATCATTTGTACCACCTCTGACCGGATCATCTGGTAAAATGAGTAGCTCAACCGGTACTGAGGCAACTCTCTTTTTAACCGACACTGCTGAAGAACTTCGCAAAAAGATTATGAAACACGCATATTCTGGTGGTGGTGGTGATGGATCACTTGCCGATCATCGTAAGTATGGTGGTGACATTACCAAAGATATTTCATACCAATATCTAAGATATTTCGAATTTGACGATGCCGTTTTGGAAGATGTTCGTGATCGATTCCAATCAGGTGAAATGACTTGTGGCGAAATTAAAAAGATTATGGCCGATAAAATCGTCAATTTGTTCACCAAACACCAAGAACGTCGTAGAAACGTTACCAATGATGATGTGAAAGAATTTTATAGAATGAAACCTGTTAATTTTAAAAATTCAAACAAATCAGTTGCGTGTCACGAATCATGCTGTTAATTTATTAAATTATTAAAAAATACTATTTTTTATTCATATTTTTATTTATATTTATATTTATAAAAAATTGAATTTATGATTATATGGAGTACTCATAGAATTTTTGATGTATTATATTTAAGCACGTCTTATTTTGCGATCAAACAATCAAATAATCAAATAATCAAATAAAATGGCTCAAAGTTCTACCAATTCGACGTTTTCTGTTCAAGAGTTCAGTGAAAAACTTGAGAAGAGTTTTTATGATTATCAGAACAAGAGTACTCGCCGTGCGAAGGGACTGTTTAGGCTCATGATGAGGGAATTTTCTCTTCTTGGTCATCAGACAAAGTGTGAAGTTTTTTCACTGACTCGTCTCGATCGCCAGTATTCAGATGGTAATGACATCAAGAAAACCAAAAATGGACTGAAATTTGTTCTCAGCGACCTCGTAACTCTCTGGCACTACATGATTCAAAATGGTCTGAATGTTTTCAAACCATATCATGTGGAAGCAAGCACTTGTATGTGTGGTCTTCGCGAGGGTGGTCATAATGTGTTCCCAATTGACAAAATCATTGATTATGATTGGTCGATTACCGAAAATGATCCGGGATTTGGCGGTCTGATTGCAACAATTTACGAATTCTTTCCTGAAGAAATGTTTACTGTTCGCACTGTTACTAGGAATGAGTCTGATGAAAAGCTTCGTGGTAAGGAAACATTCCTTATGAATCTTTGCAATTATCCTGCGCCTCACGTCCATTGTCTGAAGCAATTTATTCAGATCCTTCGTGAAAAGGCGGTCGACAATCCAGATTTTGTTGCGCGATATGTTAACTTGCAGGATTGTTACCAACAAAACTGTCTCCACCAACTTCTTACCACTTGTACTCATGACAGGTTTTATCTTGATCAATTTATCGCACTTGTTAATCTTGGAGCAGATCCCTTGATGAAATACCACGAAGGATGGAATGTTGTTTCTCGAAGCCATTGTAACAACTTTGTTCTCGAATTCCTGCTTCATTCTGGGTACAAGCCGACAAATGAGTTTGTTCCTGACAAGTATGCTAGGGAATGTATCCAAAAGGGCGAACTTGCTAAGGATTGGAACGAAGTTTTCTGGCCTTGTTTGAATCTTACTCCTCAAATGTATGATGTTTGGCGTCTCGCGACTCAGGCAAACCCACGTAAGTGGCGCCATGATGACGAAGAACGTGTTCTTACTGAGGAAGACAAAGAACGAATTCTTAGTTATGGTGATGACATTATCACCATGCTTCGACTTTATGATCAGTTTGCTCCAGGATTTGTTGACTATGATCACACATCAGCGACTGGTCATACTATGCTTGATTATGCCAAATTGTCTGGGCACGAGAAGCTAATCAGATTCATTAGTGTGCGCAGTATTTGTGGCGAAATGGATTTCTCATAATATTTTTTTTTATCTTCGATTTTAAATAAAATTGATTTTATTATTATTAATAATAAATAATAAATAATAAATAATAAATAATAAATTAATTGTACTGATCAAACCAAATACACTAAATTAATGTAATGAGTGAATATTACTACAATAAATCAGAATATACTGTAGTAAAAACAAAAGATGGTTTTATTGAAATAGATTCAGCGGTATTAACAGATCTCACTCTAGTTATAGAATATAATGGCAGTTTCGTTAATGTTGATGATGACGAAATTAATCAAGTTATGAAAGAAAATATGGATCATAATATTGGGGTATTTATAATAAATGATCAAACAAGTAAATTTATTAAACAAAAAATATATGAAAATGATATATTTTTAAAAATGGCAAATAAAAAAATTAAAATTATTGACAATATTATTGAAATTCCACTCGTGTTTTTTGATATATGCTATGTATCAAAGCATTCATCATCCGAAGAAAATAAAAATATTATATACGGATTTCCTTTGTTTTTGTTTGGCCAAACATTTACCATAAGATTGGATACTCATATTTTAGATTCAATTAATGAAGAATTTGATGACAATCACACATGCTATTTAAGATACAGAAAACACCTACTAGATACCTCTTTTATTCCTGATGATTATCAACTTTATGTAAAAAATATTACATATCCACCAAGTTCTGTAAAAGTAGATGATAAACAAGCAATATTCCGCCCGGGCATGATAATTCCATTGGAATTATTATTTTTTACTGAGAGTATTGATGACAATAATTATATAAAAAATAATTCAATCCAAAAAATAGAAATTCTTACAGAAGATGGAGATATATTTGTGTTTGAAGATACAAATAATCAAATCAAATCAATAAAGGTGTGTAATACATTATTTCATATGTTATCATTCAATTCTGTGACTTCTAAGAAACTAAAAAATATAACTATAACATTTTATGAAAAAGCAAAAGATTGGTATTGTATAAGTTTTATTGATCGCATATGTTATAAAAATATTTAATTTTTTTTATTTTTCATGTTTTATTTCATGTTCTAATTCATGTTCTAATTCATGTTCTAATTCATGTTATTCATGTTCATCACAATGTGATCTGTAACATCTATTATCATCAGTATGTGATCCGTGACATCTATCATGATCAGTATATTATATCGTATTATATGTTTAAATATTTATATAGTTTTATATTTTTAATTTTATTTTCCGACTAACGGTTTAACTTTATTGTTGTCTATTAATTGATATTTTGCCATTATCAAGACAACATTATATAGTATTATTACTAACAACAAGAACTTCATTAATGCTAAAAGAAAAGTTCCATAATTAATTCTTACACTATAAATTTCAATATACAAATCTTTCATTGATTGTGTTTTATCTGCACCAAATAGTAAAAGTAAAAAAGGTGATAAAATATCATCGATAAGACTTGAAGTAACTTGATTTAACTGTATACTTATTATAAATGCAATACCCAATTGTATTATATTTTCTTCCATCAGAAATTTCCCAACTCCTGATATTTCAGATTCTATTACTTGCATTTATTAATTATAACTAATTATTATTAATAATAGTTAAGAAAATGATATAATACAAAAAAATTTGATTAAGTTAAAAATTGAAATACAAATAGTTTAACATATATATACAACATAATTAATCATTACTTATAACATCAAATAAATCCAACCCAAATATGGAGATCAAAATAGAACCTCATATCGTTTCTCAGTTCATTAATGTAGTTGGCACACTATTTGTGATTTCTCTGATAGGTGTCGTTGTCATTGGATTCAAGTTGTGTAATTACTATACGCAATCAAAAAAGATTAAACAACTAGATAAAGTCGGTTTTAAATATTTTGATAAAATCATTAAACTGTTCGAAAACAAAATCACCTTATCTAAACAAATTGAACAAACTAAGGAAACCAAACAAAATTATTGTAGGTGCAATTCAGATTGTTTTAAACAATCCAAACATTCTCATCCATTAACAAATAAACCAGATATTGATGAGATTTTTAAAATGTGTATGTATTACATGTCACCGCAAACTATTGGTTACGATAAATATGTGGAACTGGTTATTAATTCAATCCAAACACAAAAACAACAACAACAACAACAACAACAACAACAACAACAACAACAACAACAACAACAACAACAACAACAAGCACTTCATGAAAAACAAAATTTTTCTAGACATGGTTTTCTAGATTGTTTCAGTGGAATTACTAAACCAGCTGTTCATCAAACTAATCCTTTGTATTCATCAAATAATGTACAACATCCATTCGAATTTTTTCAATCGAGACCTGTTCAGTCGGTTCAACGTGTTCAACGTGTTCAACCAGTTCAACCAGTTCAACCAATTCAGTCAGTTCAGCCAGTTCAGTCAGTTCAGTCAGTTCAGCCCGTCCAATCTATTCAATCAAAACCAGCTCATCCAACACAATATAAAAGACATACTGTTAGAGTTCCAGCAGTAAAATCTCCTGAAACAATTAATGTCAGAGTAAATGCTGAAAATACTCCATTTAGAATTCCATCTTGTGATTATGCAAACAATATTGATCTTTCATTTCTTGATGATCTTATGAAACCATTATATGAACACATGCAAACTCAACACATGCAAACTCAACAAGGAGTTCAAACTCAACAAGGAGTTCAAACTCAACAAGGAGTTCAAACTCAACAAGGAGTTCAAACTCAACAAGGAGTTCAAACTCAACAAGGAGTTCAAACTCAACAAGAAATTCAACAAACTCAAAGCAGTCCACAAGTTATACCAGAACAAATGAGACCGTTGACTCCCGAGGTTGATTTTCAAAGTGTGTATCAACTCCTAGAAAGTTTGGCTAATTTATCAAAACAACAAGTACAACAGACACAACAGACACAAGAGACACAAGAGACACAACAGACACAACAGACACAACAAACACAACAAACACAACAGACACAACCAGTTAAATCTGTTGTAAATGAGGTTGATATTGTTGTAAATAGAGTTAAGAGTCTTTCTGCTGATGTTAGAGATAGATTTAGTGATCTTAAACTTGCCGAGAAAATTAATAGACTTTTTGAGAAAATGCTCGTCGGACAAAGTATTGATACAACATTTTTCGACCAGGATGCATTTGATTTCATTCCTGAAAACATTCGCAGTGAGTATAGAGCGACCTTGACAAAATATTTCGATGTTCTAGAAAATTTTAAAGCACAAGAAATTGCCAATAGATTGCTTGATGAATGTGATAATATTATATTGCCAGTATCAAAATATAGTTGTTTCAAATCCATACTGAATGAACTGGATCAGGATACAGGACTGAAAACAGAAACAGAAACAGAAACAGAAACAGAAACAGAAACAAAATCGCAAGATAATATGCGCCAACAATTTAAATCGGTCTTGGATGAATTGGAACGAGCTGTTCATCATGAAGATAGTTATCCTAACTCATTTTCTAACAAAACAGAATCGATTCTTGAAAACTCAGGTATTTTTGATCAACCAATTCAAAACACAAATGATAAAAATGGATCAGGTGGATTAGATGGATCAGATGGATCAGATGGATCAGATGGATTAGATGGATCAGATGGATCAGACGGATCAGATTGCTCGAATGATTCTGAAACTGTTCTCGTTCAAGCTGTTGATCTTGATTAAATTTATTTATTTATAATTTTATAATAAATATTGATAATTATATATATTATGGAAATTCAATGTAATAATGTACAATAAATACAATTATACTTATGTTCTTGAATTTTAAACAACTAATCAAACAAAAACCTAGTTTGATTTCTGAGTCAAAATCTGATAATAAATCTGATAATAAATTATCGATTTCACATCAGTCGATTAATAATTTGAAAATTTTAATTGATGCTGAAAGAGAAGCAAAAAAAATTATTGATGATGCATATATCTATCGTGATAATCTTAGAAAACGTGCCAGAGCCGAAGCACAAATTGAAATAGAAAAATATAGAGCAATAAAGGAAGAAGAATATCAGAAAAAAATTGCAGAATTAGACATAGATTCATATCGTACAAAAATTCAGAGTGAATTTGAAATATATAAAAAAAATCGTGAGGAAGAATATCAGAAGAAAGTAATCGAAATAGAGGTAGAGTATGAATTAGAATTATCAAAACTATCAGGATCAGAGTCGGAATTAGAATCAAAATTGGAATCATAATATAATACAATTTCCAGGTGCTCCACTACCTGATGTAAAATATTCTATATCACCACCGTTATTTGAATATTTTAGCATTAAAATTGTGAGTTTAATTTCTTCATCTATCGATCGTTTTCTTTTATTTATTAGTGGTTGGATATCATAGACTAAATCAACAATATTTTTGTTCATATCATTTATTTTGTCCCATTCTTTCCTAATTTTATTTATTTTATTATTATTGTATTTATGTTGATCTGAATCTTTTAGAGTGACGACAAATTTCTCCCATTGTTCTTCAGTAAATTTGTTCATTTTAATTTTAATAATAAAACAATCTATTGTATTGGCAATAAAATTATTAATTATTTTATCAATTTTTTACAATATTATTTTAAATATTATAATAATTTATTGTTTTAAATAAAATAATTGTCAAAAACATCCTTAATAATATTATCATTAACTCTATTCACAATATCCCTATGATTAGAATTTGTAACATATGTCGGAGTTAGTGATTTATTTTTACATACTTTGTTGAGATCAAATGAATGATGAATCGGTACAACATCATCATTTTCGCCATGAATTATTTTAATTGGGCATGTTATTTTATCCATTTTATTAATTGATTGAAATCCATAACTTCCATGTTGATTTTTTGATTTATACAGGAATGTTAATATTTTATCAATAAATTCAATATCCAATTTTGTGCGTGATACGCTTTTGAATGGTGAAAATAATATGATTGGTTTATCCCATTTATGTTTTGAAACATAATCGACTACAACACCAGTACCGAGTGATCTACCAACTAATAATATATTTTCTTTTTTAACTCCCAAGTTAGAAGTCACATAATTAACAACAGATTCTTGACAGATATAGCAAATTTCTTCCATTGTTGTATTTGACATAATATGATTTGATAACTTTTTACTTAATCCATAACCAGGATAATCGTAACAAATTACATTGACCTTAAATTTATCACTAAATTTTTGTAGATATGTAAAAAATGTATAAATATCAGATGAATTACCGTGTGTAAATATCGCATAAATATTACTTGGTGAATCAGGCTTGATTAATATTACACTAAATTTATTATCTTCAAATTGTTCTAACGGAATACTAAATAGGTGAACATTCTTTTGTTTTATAAGATCTGTTATTAATTTTACTGGTGTTGCCTGCGGTGTAAATATATACGGGGTTAGTATTCTGTCAACTAAAAGAAAAATCATATTAATAACATTTCTGAATATGTTGGTCATTATAACTGGAACATACATCAATATTAGTATTCGTGTTAGTATTCGTATTCGTATTCGTATTATTTAATGACATCAAATGTCATAAAGGAAAATATGTATTAGATTTATCAATTTTTTTTTAATATGATTGATATCCATAAAATTTTATTGATCATTCATTTATAAAAAGAGTAATATAAATAAAAGTATCTTACAGACATGACAGTAGAGTCTTGTAATGTCCTAGTTGTTCCATGTGTGCGACGGTTGCTGCTGCTGCCGCAACAGTTGGGTCACTTCCACCTTTATGTTTGATAACACGAATAGTAGATTTGAAATTTGGTGTCGAAACAGTGAATTTATCAACATTCACATCACTAGGTACTGCATCAAGATGTGAATTTCCACAGAATACATATGCAATGAGTCCACAATCGGCATTTACGACCTGATGGGGACATTCATTAATATTGTTAACGATTTTGCTATTCATTGCAATTCCTTTTTCCAGGTTTTTACGTTTTTCTGGATCGGTTTCATTTTTAAGTTTTTCTTCTTGAGCAATAACTCCCTCGACACATTCAGCTTTAATTCTTGCATTCCACCAACTGACTAATGTTGAGAATTCGGGATACATTTTAACTAATTTACTGAACTGAAACTTTTGAGCATTTCATAAATCTCATTGAATTTGAAATATTCTTTTTCGACAAGATGACGAATATTAAATGATCCGTACATGTAGCATTTCTTTCCATTAAAAATGGTGGGATTTTGTTGGTGTAGAGCCATCATGTCAACTGGAGGAGTCAAAGAAAACACAGTATCTACACCGTCGAATACATCAGACGTATATTTCATAACCGGTTCCGTCGTTTCGAATTGTTCGAGTTCATTCATATTGTATTCCTTTTTGGTCGGCTCACCGTAATAAACTGGATAATTTCCATATTTGCTAACAATGCCTTTGAAAATTTTTGCTTTTTTAATCGGATCAGTCCAACACGATACGATAAATTTCATTGATTCTAATTTTTGTTGCATCAAAAGAAAAACAGCAAAATAATCATCTGGTTCGCAATCAGTAATAACAACAACGTTTTTGATTTCAGACATATTATTTTATTTAAAGTTTTTTTGTGTTTTTTGTGTTGTTGTTTTGGTACAATGCGTGATATTGATTTAATGTAAAATTCTTAATACTCATCCAATATATATAAAATATCAATTTTTTACTAAATTTAAAATATATAGTTTTTTTATTTTTCCGTTGATTCGTTTAAACGCTATATTTATTTTCTTTGTCTTATATTGTAATATTAATATACAACAACAGTCAAAGACTTTTTGACTGGTGTCATGATATGAATATGAAATTATGAATATCAATGGCACTAAGTTGAATATTAATATATTCTTTTTTGATATT